>Ga0210389_10003694_pt1 | contig 11960 bp, 7 predicted proteins | sample IncBWH28OmetaG_FD_160127 | JGI IMG/M metagenome (GOLD analysis project Ga0210389, IMG submission 160127) | Forest soil microbial communities from Barre Woods Harvard Forest LTER site, Petersham, Massachusetts, United States - Inc-BW-H-28-O ... | reverse complement strand
ACGGCAGCTCCAATTATTACTAAAGAGAAACTTGCTACTAAATAGATAATAATCACTTTCCTGCTATTGAGGAGCCATCTGTCAAGAAGTTTCAGGTAGCGTATTTTAAATTTTTCAAACCCGCTTATTTTTTCAACATGTTTACGCTCAAATTTTTCCAGCTCTTTTTCTTGTTTTTTAGTAAGATCATTTAAAATCTCAAGTTCATGCGGAGCATTTTTTTCATGACCTTTTAACCACCAATTGCAAATGACAGGTACCAGCGTTTGGGAAAGCAGATATGAAACAATCATTGAAAACCCTACTGCAAGTGATAAAGGAAGAAACATACCTCTTGGCACACCATTCATTAAAAAAGCAGGAGCAAATACGGCCAGAATACATAAGGTGATTAGCAGGTTGGGAAAGGACACCTCTTTACACCCGTCATAAATTGCCCTTGCTTTGGCCTTACCCATTTCGAGATGCTGGTGTATATTCTCAATCGTCACGGTTGCCTGGTCCACAAGAATTCCAATAGCCAGTGCTAATCCTGATAAGGTCATAATATTAATTGTTTGACCGGAAAGATTTAACAACATCACGGAACCCATAATGGAGATTGGAATTGTGATAACAACAATTAAAGAACTTCGAAGATCTCGCAGAAAAAGAAAGACCATTAATCCCGTTAATAAAGCCCCGATAATACCTTCTGTAGCTAGACTATTAACCGAATTTTTCACATATACCGATTGGTCAAATTCATAACTAAGGGTGACATAGTCAGGTAACAGGGATTTCATTTCAGGTAACTTTGCCTTTAATGCATTTACTACATTCATGGTACTGGCGTCGGCTGTCTTTGTTACAGGTATATAAACGGATCGTTTCCCGTTTACAAGCGCATAACCAACTGTTACGTCAGCGGCATCTTCAACAGTAGCTACATCTCTCAAGAATACCGTTGGCCCAGCTCCTCTTTTTAATGGTATTCCTAAAAATTCCTCTACTTTATCAATCGTGGTATTGGAAGGGGTCATGAGTGTATAATCTCCTACGCGTAAGTTCCCTGCCGGAGATATCTGATTGTTTTTTGTTACCGCCAGTACTATTTCGTCAGGAGTTAATTCATAACTCTTCATTAATTCAGGATCCACTTTAACGACAATAGTTCTTTCATTCCCTCCAAATGGGGGTGGGGCAGAGGCCCCCGGTATTTGAGAAAACAGGGGTCTTATTCTGGTGGATGCCAGATCCTGCATTTCGTTGAGTGATGCTTTTTGACTGCTGAAAACCAGCTGACCAATTGGTAGACTTGAAGCATCAAACCGTACAACGGTGGGTGGAACAGTGCCGGGAGGCATATAACTCATTACCCTGCTTACCTGGTTTGCAACCTCGCCGGCTGCTTGTGCCATATTTACATTTTCGTAGAAAGTACATTTTACAAGACAAAGTCCCTGAATGTTTTTTACTTCAATATCCTTAATTCCTGAAACATAAAGCATCTGGTTTTGGTATCGTGTAGCAATAAAACCTTCCATTTGCTGAGGAGTCATGCCTCCATAAGGTTGTGCAATGTAAATTGTAGGCAAATTTAGTTTTGGGAAGATATCAATAGGAATATTGAACAAAGCTAGCAGCGAGAAAATTAATAAACCAATAATTACAACAACTATTGCAATAGGTCTCGATAAGGCTGTAGAAAGAAGGTTCTTCATTGAGTGGTTATTTCATTATTTCCAAGATCGTAAAAATCACTTTCCCTATCATTAGGGTTAAGTGACACCGAACCAAATGTTGTTTTCTTTTGTACAGTAGCAAAAACAACTGGTAGTACAAGGAGAGCGGCAAATGTGGAAGAGATAAGTCCCCCGATAACGGCTAAACCCAATGGTGCTGTTTGCTCACCGGACTCACTCATACCACTTGCCATTGGGAGCATACCAACCACCATTGCAATAGATGTCATTAAAATGGGCCGTAATCTAAGAGAACCCGACACTCTTGCTGCAGACATTGGATCTTTGCATTCTTTCCTTAAATGTTCCGCATTGGTAACAATCAGCACAGCATTTGCTACTGACACACCCACTGACATAATAATGCCCATATAAGATTGCAGGTTAAGTGTACATCCGGTTATTATAAGTAAAGAGATCGACCCCGCTAATACGGCCGGAACGGTAACTAATACAATAAAGGCCACTTTAAAAGACTGGTAGTTTGCAGCAAGCAACAAAAAGATGACTATGATTGCCAGCAACAGCCCTGACTGAAGACTTGATAATGTTTCCTGCAATAGCTTGGCAAGTCCTTTTAACTCAACCACAGATCCTTTCGGGGGGGCACCAATTTTATGTAAAGCAGAGGAAACATCCTTTGTAGACGTACCGAGGTCTTTTTTAAAGACATTGGCAGATACCGTGATAATTCTACGAGGACCTACCCGGTCATATTCAGCTGGTACAGTATCCGCTTTTATTTCTGCCACATCACTCAGGGTAGGATGTAACTGCCCTTGTATTAATGGTGTATTTTCAAGGTCAAGAACTGATTGCATTTTGTATTCTGGAATCTGCACTTGTACCTGGTAAGCAAAACCTATTTTTTGATCAAGCCATAAATTTTTAGCGGTAAAACGGCTGGAAGAAGTGGCAGCTACCAATGATTTGGCTACATCATCGGGACTAAGTCCCATTTGTGCGATGCGCTCCCTGTCCATTTTAATATTTATAACAGGATAATTGATCGGTTGATTAATCCGGATATCACGGAGGTAATCTATTTTTTTAAGTTCTTCAATTAATTTGCTAGCATAGACTTTCCCGTCTTCTAAGTCTTTTCCTCCTATCATTACCTCAATGGGAGTCAAAGCACCCTGGCTCATTATTTTGTCTGTGAGTTCAATGGGTTCGAAGGATATATTTACACCGCTAAGCTCTTTTTTTACGGCTTTCCGAATTGCCTCTTTTAACTCATCCAGATTATTTACTTTGTAATCCTCTTTAAGCGCCACCTGTAATACTGCTTCCTGAGGCCCTGAATTGAAAATGTATAAGGCATTAGTACCATAACTGGATGGTGTGTTTCCAACAAAGGCAGATGAAATTTCGATATTGTCTTTTCCTACAATCTTTTCAATAAGGTGAATGATGTGCTGAACATTTTCCTCGGTCCGCTCAATCCGCATTCCCTGGGGACAGATTACCCTTAGCTGAAATTGTCCTGAGTGATTTATTTTTGGCATCATGTCTTTTCCTATATAGGCAGCGCCAACTATAACAATTGAGAAACTGATTATCAGGTAAAGAGCAATGACTTTTTTCCTGTTGGTGAGAAACACGTCCAGTACAACAAGATATTTATTTTTAAATTTGTCAAAACCACTGATTTTTTTCTTCAGGCTATGGTGTTGATCCATAGCGGGTGCTGCAGGGTCATGAACAGGATGACCTTTTAGCCACCAGTTAGATAATACAGGTACCAGAGTTTGAGATAATAGGAAGGAGGCTAACATGGAAAAGCCAACAGCTAACGATAAAGGAAGAAACATTCCCCTCGGTACTCCATTCATCAGGAAGGCAGGAGCAAAGACAGCCAAAATACAGAGTAGAATAAGCAATTTTGGAAAAGAAAGTTCTACACAGGCATCAAAAATGGCCTTTGCCTTTGATTTGCCCATATCAAAATGCTGGTGTATGTTTTCAATGGTGACAGTTGATTCATCTACCAGAATCCCTATTGCAAGTGCAAGACCAGATAAGGTCATGATGTTAATCGTCTGTCCGGTCAGATTTAACAACAAAACAGCAATAGAAATAGATACAGGAATTGTTACTATTACGATCAATGAGCTACGGAAGTCCCCAAGAAATAAAAACACCATCAACCCGGTAAGCATTGCGCCAATGATACCTTCAGTTGCAAGACTGTTTACGGAATTTTTTACATAAACAGACTGATCAAATTCATATGAAAGATTTACATAATCAGGCAATAATGCTTTCATTTCGGTAAGCTTCCCTTTCAGGGCATTGACGACGTCCATCGTGCTGGCATCTGCTGTTTTTGTAACAGGTATATAGACAGATCGTTTTCCGTTTACTAGTGCATATCCGACAGTGACATCAGCTGCATCTTCTACAGAGGCAACATCTCTCAGAAACACAGTTGTTCCAGAGCCTTTGCGAAGAGGGATGCCTAAAAACTCCTGTACCTTATCGATTGTAGTGTTGGTTGGTGTCATGAGTGTATAGTCTCCAACCCGTAAATTTCCTGCCGGTGATATCTGGTTGTTTGTAGAGACAGATATCACAATCTCATCGGGAGTGAGCTTGTAGCTTTTCATTCGTTCCGGATCTACCCTTACTACAACAGTTCTTTCATTTCCCCCAAACGGAGGAGGAGAAGAGGCTCCAAGAATCTGAGAAAAAAGAGGACGTATTTTGGTTGATGCCAGATCCTGCATCTCGTTTAAGGTAGCTTTTTCACTGCTGAAAACCAGCTCACCTACCGGTAGACTGGATGCATCAAAGCGTACAACGGTTGGTGGAACCGTCCCTGGAGGCATATAGCTCATCACCCTGCTTACCTGGTTGGCGACTTCACCTGCGGCTTGTGCCATGTTAACATTTTCGTAAAAAGTACATTTGACCAGACATAAGCCCTGTATGTTTTTTACTTCTATATCTTTTATACCTGATACATACAATAATTGATTCTGATAACGTGTGGCTATAAATCCTTCCATTTGTTGGGGCGTCATTCCACCGTAAGGTTGGGCAATGTAAATAGTTGGCAGATTAAGTGCCGGAAATATGTCGATGGGAATTTTGAACAAGGCAAGGACGGAAAATATCAACAACCCCATAATTATTACCAGAATAGAGATAGGTCTTGATAAAGCGCCGGCAATTAATTTTTTCATTCGGGCAACAGCTAATATTGATTATTTCTGAGGAACGTTTTTTAAGAATACACTGAAATCACCTGTTACAGACACCTTGTACAGCAATGCCTTCCAGACAGCATCTCTTGCGATTGCATTGTCGGCTTCAGCACGACTCAGGTCGTAAAGAGCCTGGCTCAGGTCTATAATTGTTGTCAGCCCGTTTTGATACATGGACATTTTTTGGTTGTAGAAATCAGTAGCGCTTTGATACTGGATAGGAACCTGTTTCATTTGTTCAAGCGATATACGAAGTTTTTCATTTGCGAGACTTAGATCATTTCCAAGATCTAAGGTTTTTTCCTCCAACTCCGTTTTAGCTGCTGCGGTGCGATATCGTTCTGCTTGAAGTGAAGCTCTCATACTAGGATAATCAAGGATGTTGAATGTACAAGCTAATCCAGCTCCGTAATTGAATCGGCTCATTCCCACTCCGTCGGAAAAACTATCATCGTATTTCCCATTGTAAAGTATACCAGAACCGCGGCCGCTTACTACGCCGAGGATAGAAATTTTTGGAAAATAATTTCGGAATATTTCTTTTTCTCTTGCCGCACTCAGATTTTCACGTGCTTGATACACTTTCAAAATCGGATTGGTACTAACGTCAGCGGGAGTTGTTAATGGAGAACTAGGAAGTTGCAGAAAGAAAACAGCGGTGTCAAGTTGAAAATTTGAGCTTACAATTCCCATTAATTCGGCAAGATTTTTTCGCTGCTCGGCTTCATTCTTTTCGGCTTCAAGCACATTTAAATGGGCTCTGGCCACTTCAGCATTTACAAATGAAGTATCAACACCCGGTTTAAGACCGCTGCGAGCCGTACTGCGGACCACTGTTTGTACAATTATATTTCGTTCAAGGTTTTTCTGCTGAAGAATTTTGAGCCGGGTCGCAACCAATGCGTCAAGATATGCCTGTGTCACGTAGATCTGGTTGTAAAATCGTTCTTGCTCGGCATCGGCGCTGAAAAGATTGAGAGCTATTTTCGCTTCGTCAACCCGTGCTTTGTATTGGCCGAAACTAAATGGAACCCATTCCATGTAAGCCATTCCGATAGATCCGTAAACAGGTGTATAATTGTTAGCGCTCCCTATTCCGCCTGATACCGGAACTACAATACCATAGGGGAAGTAGCTCCCGACTACGGAATTGGCCGTTGTGTAATCCAGTTGTTCATGAAGTTTAAGAGACGGAATCATTTCCCGTTTAACTTGTTTTACCTCTTCCTTCTGAGCACTCGTATATAAGTCTTTGGCTTTTACAAGACCATAATTGGCAGAAGCAGTTTCCAGGGCTTTCTGCAGAGAAAGTGTTTTGTCTCCATTCTGAGCTTTAGAACATAATGGAGTTAGACTCAGGATATTAAGTAACACAAGAGTCAGTATGCTTAAGGTCAAGGACCCGTGCATGCATTGTTTTTTTTGCATCATAATTGGTTATCGATGGGTTAATGCAGAAGAGATTGGAATTTAGAAAACCCCGTCCAGAAGGCACAGATATACACAACTGTTAAGAGTTTACTATCCTAATCTTATCAATTTGTTCAGATTCCGGCACTAGGAGGGCCGCGGATAAGAGAATTTGTTACACTAGCTTGTGATAAGCTTGAAGAGAGAGGAAGATGAATGACAATGGATGAAAAAAAGAAAAATCCAAAAGAGGGAATAAAATAAATATCAGGAGAAGTTTCCAGAACCTTCCTTCGGGTCCGTTCCAATTTTATCTTGCTGATACTTCTTGTCTGCTGTTCACCATTAATCAGCAAAAGAGTGGAGGGCGAAGAGCCTATTGAATTAGACGCATGATTTACATTCGTTTGTACATGGAAGCCCTGTGGCAGTTGCGCATCTCTATAATTATGAGCATCAGACTTTGAAATCCCAACGGTAAACAGGATAATAAAGAATGAAAGGAAATACGCCAAGACAGACCGTCTGTATGAAAACATGAAACAAATGTACAAATAAATTTGTTTATAGCTTTTTTTATGTTTAAACCTATTTTCTGAGTCCAAAGACATATACGATTTCTTAATATTAAGTTAATATGACGGTGATCGGCTTTTAACACGCTACTTGCACCTTTGCGCGGCACAAATTATTATATCATAAACACAATTAAAAAAGCCCCAATGAGAAAAATGATTACAATGAAGAGTCTTTTTGCAGGTTCTATTATCCTGCTAACTGGAGCATTACAAGCTCAAACCGCAACTGATAATGGCGATTTTAAGCCATCTGGAAACATGTGGGGATACGTTTTTGGCGATTACGCTATGAAAACCCAGAATGACACATTGGGCAGAGGAGCTGGAAACGTTCAATACAAAGGTACAGGTGCACTGAACAGCAATAACGTTGTTTCTGGAACTAATCCTGTTCCTGCAAACGTACAATCCAATGCTTTTCAGATTCGCCGGGCATATCTTGGTTATGATTACAATATCGCCAAGAATTTCTCTGCTTCAGTAGTATTGGCCAATGAGCAAACATTACTTGGTAATAACCAGAACACCACTTACCTGAAATATGCATTCGTAAAATGGTCCAATATCTGGAAAGGAACGGATATCATTTTCGGTCAGTATCAGACTGCTTCTTTCGCCACCGGTTTCGGTACTGAGCCATTGTGGGGCTACCGTTCATCCGAAAGAACATTGCTCGATTTGCATAACATCGACGGTTCTACCGACCTTGGAGTTTCCTTGCAAGGAAGAATCTGGCAGAAAAAAGTTGATTCCGATACCATGAAACCTGCTATGGTTGGTTACATCCTTCAGCTTGGAAATGGTAACAGCGCAACACCTGAAACAGATCCTTACAAAAAATTCAGAGCTAACCTGTTTACTGCTCTTTGCAACCAGAAATTGGTAATTGGTGTATACGGTGACTATACTACTCAGCAGTATTCCCCTTACCATACTTCAAATATGACCATGAAAGCTTATGTTTCTTACAGAACACCTGCTTTCCATATCGGTTTGGAAGTATTCCAGCAAACCAACCAGAATTCGGACATATACAAAGTGTATGACCCAAGCACAAAGAAGCTTGGAACCAATGATACAGCTTCCGGAGTTCAGATGGGCATTTCCATCTTTGGTTCTGCAAGAATCATCAAGAACAAACTGAATGTATTTGCACGTTACGATTCTTATAACCCTGATACCAAATGGAATACCAATAACGTATATTCCAAAGCGTACTCCGGTATCACTGGAAGTAACCTGAATTCTGCAACTTTTTACAAACAGACTTTTGTAAACGCTGGTTTGGACTGGACACCAGACAAACGCATTCACATTATGCCAAACTTCTGGTACAATGCGGATAATTCTATGATGAGCTCTGCTGGTCCTGATGGAACAGGCAAATTGTTTGGCACAAGAGTTGTAAAAGATGAAGACGTAGTTTATCGTGTTACTGTTTATTTCTTGTTCAACAGTAACAAGAAAGTAAGCAACAATGGATTCTATAATAACTAAAGTAAGATTGGATCCGTTTAAAAACAATAGAATGGAATAAATAAAACTTCCGTAAAAGCAGGATGCTTTTACGGAAGTTTTTTGATGCCAGCCCTGTTGCATCAGTTTTTATTGAAGAGGTGTCGGAGTACCGATTCCTCAAAAACGAAGGAAAGATTTGTTTTTTGTAATAAGTAATTAATTTAGAAATAATTAAATAAAAAAGCGAATGAAAAAAGCACTCTTATTTGTACCCGCATTATTTCTGCTGGCTTTTATAAGCCCAGGTAATGATATCACCGTTAAAGGCAGTGATACTGTTCTTCCGCTTTCTCAGAAAGAGGCAGAACTGTTTATGAAGAAAAATAAAGAAGCCTCGATTACGGTTGTCGGAGGCGGTTCCGGTGTTGGAATCACGGCATTGATTGACGGTTCTACGGATATTGCGATGTCTTCCCGCGATTTGAAAATGGAGGAGAAATTGAAATTAAAGGAGAAAAACATTGTTCAGAAAACAATTGCGTTTGATGCCCTCGCAATTATCGTTAATCCCGCAAACAAAGTGGATAAACTAACCCGCGAGCAACTGGAAGGTATTTTTACCGGTAGTATCACCAATTGGAAAGAAGTTGGCGGAGCAGATGAGAAAATTGTTGTTTACTCCCGTGAGTCATCTTCCGGAACCTACGAGTTTATGAAAGAACATGTAATGGGAAAAAAGAATTATGCCTCCACAGTTCTTAATATGCCTGCTACAGGAGCAATTGTACAGAGTGTAAGTCAAACAAAAGGAGCCATCGGATATGTTGGTCTTGCATACCTCAAAGACAAAGGCAAGGATATTAAAACCATTAAAGCCCTTGCTGTTTCTTTTGATGGAAAGACATTTGTTAAACCAAGTATGGCAGCTGCAAAAGATAAAACCTACCCTGTTTCCCGCCCCCTGTTTTATATCTATGCCGCAGCTACAGAAGCTAAAGTAAAAGGATATGTGGATTATATCATGTCTGCTGAAGGGCAGAAAACAGTTGAAGAGGTTGGTTATGTTCCGGTTAAATAATAGGCTCTAAACGTTTTCCCGAAGATTAAATCCACGTTCATGAGAAAACGGATTAACTGGTTTGTTGAAAAAACAATAGAGACAGTATTGATGCTCAGCGGCACTTTCACAAGCGTGATCGTGCTGCTGATCATTTTATTTCTTTTTCGGGAAGGGGCTGGATTGTTTAAGGAAAGTCCTATGGAAAAGGGAAGTGTAGTGGCGCTCAATATTTCCAATCCTGTAAATACCATCACGCCGGAAGATTTTAAGGATATTTTCGATCAAAAAATTCACACCTGGAAATCATTGGGCGGAACAAATGACTCTATTAAATTGTTCCGGGTTGATGACATACCTAATTATTATACGGAAGAACAGATCGGTTCTAATTTTGAACATCTGGCTGATTGTATCAATGATCTTGTTGCAAAGACTCCGAATATCGTCGCGTTTTTTCCAAAAGAATATGTGGCGCCGAACTTCAAAGGGAAATTGGTGCCAATGAAAAATATTACTCTTAAATCATTTGTTACGGGTAAAGAATGGTTTCCAACAGCTAAACCAGTGGCTCAGATGGGTGCATTATCACTTATTCTGGGAACGCTTTGGGTTAGTCTTGCAGCCATTGTATTTGCTTTACCTCTTGGACTTGCAACAGCAATATATCTGGCAGAAATAGCCGACTCGCGAATCCGGAATATTCTGAAACCGCTGATTGAGTTGTTGGCTGGAATTCCGTCTGTTGTTTATGGATTCTTCGGACTGATTGTTATCGTTCCGTTGATAAAAGACATTTTTAAACTGGATGTAGGTGAAACAGCCCTTGCCGGTAGTATTATTTTGGGTATCATGGCCCTGCCCACTATTATCACGATTTCAGAAGACGCATTACGCACGACTCCCCGTGCCATGAAAGAGGCCAGTCTGGCTCTTGGAGCAACCAAATGGCAAACAATATATAAAGTAAGTATTCCTTATTCTGCTTCCGGAATAAGTGCCGGTGCCATATTGGGTATTGGCCGTGCCATAGGAGAAACAATGGCTGTTTTGATGTGTACGGGTAATGCAGGTATTATTCCTCATACTCTTCTTCAGCCTGTACGCACAATACCAGCCACCATCGCTGCCGAATTGGGTGAAGCATCTCAGGGAGGTATTCACTACAAGGCATTATTTGCGTTGGGTTGTATTTTATTTATTCTTACTTTTTTAATAAATATTTCGGTCGAGCTGATTTCTTCCCGGCGCAATAAAGCCCATCACCAATGAAGGCACTCAACACAGCAAAAATTCACAAACGCAAACTACGCAATCAGTCATTGGCTTTCTGGACATTCGGAGTCATCAGTTTTGGTATTGTAGCTATTCTTATTGTAATCCTTTCATTCATCCTGTACCATGGCTTCAAAGTAATCAGCTGGGATTTCATCACCAAAATGCCGGAAGATGGAATGACAAAGGGTGGGATTTATCCGGCTTTGATTGGTACACTTTATTTGGTAGCAGGTAGTATGATTTTTGCATTTCCCATAGGAGTCATGTCGGCTATCTATATCAATGAATATGCACGGGACGGAATTCTGAAGCGATTTATACAAATGATGACTAACAACCTGGCTGGTATTCCTTCCATTGTTTTTGGCCTTTTTGGTATGTCACTTTTTGTAAATGATTTGAAATTCGGAGCTTCTATCCTTGCCGGATCACTTACGCTAGGTCTTTTGGCCCTACCGGTGGTAATCAGAACAACGGAAGAATCATTAAAATCAATTGATAATTCATTCCGTATCGGAAGCCTTGCGTTGGGAGCTTCCAAATGGCAGACAACCAAAAGGGTTATTTTTCCAATGGCTTTTCCTAATGTAATTACAGGCCTCATTCTGGCTATAGGCCGTGTTTCAGGAGAAACGGCTCCAATTCTGTTTACTGTTGCGGCATACTTTCTGCCCCGTCTGCCACACAGTATTTTTGATCAGGTGATGGCGCTTCCTTATCATTTGTATGTTATTTCAACCAGTGGAACAAATATTGAAGCTTCTCGCGGCATAGCTTATGGAACAGCACTGGTACTTATTATGCTGGTATTGATCACGAATTTACTGGCCAATGCGTTGAGAAGATATTTTGGCAACAAAGTAAAAATGAATTAGAAATCATGAATAAGATCGAAACGCGTAATGTAAACCTGTATTATGGCGATTTTCATGCCTTGAAAGGGATTACCATGTCTATCCAGGAGAATTCGGTGACGGCATTGATTGGGCCTTCAGGTTGTGGCAAATCAACTTACCTCCGTTGTTTTAACCGAATGAATGACTTGATACAAAAAGTTAAGATTGAAGGAGATATTCTGGTTGAAGGGAAAGATATTTACGAGCGGGGAGTGGATGTGGATGAACTCAGAAAAAAAGTAGGTATGGTTTTTCAAAAACCAAACCCTTTTCCCAAAAGTATTTTTGAAAATGTAGCATACGGGTTACGCGTTAATGGCGTAAAGAATAAAGCATTTATTGAAGAACGG
>Ga0210389_10003690_pt1 | contig 11978 bp, 10 predicted proteins | sample IncBWH28OmetaG_FD_160127 | JGI IMG/M metagenome (GOLD analysis project Ga0210389, IMG submission 160127) | Forest soil microbial communities from Barre Woods Harvard Forest LTER site, Petersham, Massachusetts, United States - Inc-BW-H-28-O ... | reverse complement strand
GCCCGGGTGGACGCCAACACGCCGAAGGGCGCCGTGCTGGTGGCGGCGATGTACATCACCTCGCCCGGCGGGTCCACCCCGCAGCCCGGCGGCTGCCTCACCCAGTGGCACGTCCACACCAACCTGTGCCTGAGCCGGTCGCTAGGCGTGGCAGGGGAGGTGGGGTCGGGCAACTCTGCGTGCCCAGCGGGATCACGGAACCGGGTGACCCCGCCGATGATGCACATCTGGTTCGTGCCGATCCCCGGTGGCCCGACCGCGATCGACGCCCCCGACCAGCAAGTGGTGCAGGCGGCGGAGCGGGTGCCCGCCCCTGCCAACGGCACCGCCTGACAGGCCGTGACCGGGAAGGCCGCCATGGCGAACGGGGCGCGCTCGCTGCCCAGCAGGCCGAGCCTGCGGCACCTGAAGCTGGAGGCGAAACGCCGTTTGTCGGCCGGGGAGTTCCCGGCCTTGCACGAGGCCCAGCTGGCCATCGCGCGCGAGCATGGCCAGCCAAGCTGGACCGCGCTGAAGAAGCTGATCGATGGACAGTCCTCTCAGGGAAGCCATGTGCTGCCGCAGCTGCGATGGGTGGCAGCCCGGTTCCGGGATGCCGGCACTCCCGGCTGGCGGGCGCCGGTAACCAGTGAGCTGCGACAGCACTTCAGCGACGAGTTCCTCCGCCGCGCCCCGCGCGCCGAGCTGATCGCGGCCATGACCGAGGTGGCCGCGAAGTGGCGTGAGCCGTGCGTCGTCACCGCCGAGGCGCCGCTGGCCGCCCAGGTCAGGTGCGCTGGCCTGCAACTCGCCGCCGCGGTGGAAGCCGGCCCGCCGCACCGGCTGATCCGCCTGCGGTGGTTTCCGCTGGGTGGCCGCATCGGCGGCGCCCCCTGCCAGGCGCCGCCGCCCAACGCGGTTGGCGAGGTCCCCGAGGCGGCGCGTGAGATGGCAGCTGCGGCCGTTGCGGAGCTCGGATTGCCGGGGCTCGTCCTCGCCGGAGGTGGCCGCAACGCCCCGGAATGGGCGATCGCGGTGGGATGGGCGAACCTCGACCGCGCCGAGGCGCTGACCACCGGCCACCGCTTCCCCGCGTGCCGCGTCACCCGGCTGATTACCGCCATCGCCGTGCTGCGGCTTGTCGACGACGGCAAGGTCGCGCTGGACGACCCGGTCACTGAGCACCTCCGCCCGGCCCAGCTGGCAAGTCGCGCCGTCACGGTCGCGGACCTGCTCACGCTGACCGGCAAGGCCGCCAACAGCGCGTATGCCGCCCTGGGCGAGCTGATCGCCGACGTCACCCGGTCTCCTTACGCCGACGCTGTGGCACGCCTCGTGCTGGAGCCGCTCGGGATGAGCGACTCGTCCTTCCCGGCGAGCTGGCCAGGCACCGCCGCTGGCGTGGTCACCGGTTACCAGGTGGACCGCGACACCGGCTTCGCCCAGGGCCCAGCACGGGCCTGCGGCATCCCGGCAGCCGACGGCCTGTGGACGACAGCAGCCGACTTGGCGGTCTTTGGCGTCCGGTGGCCATCGCTGCTCACCGGGGAGCTCGCCCGCGAAGCACTCCGGCCGCGGCCATCGAATGGGCCCGGCGGCCTCCGCGCCGGCCTCGGCTGGTTCACGGGCCAGCATGGTGACATCGCGGGAATGGCCGGCGGCCGTCCCGGCGCGTATGCGTCCTTGCTCGTTCAGGGGACCCCCGCGCAGTTCAGCCGCACCATGGGCGGGGATCCCATGATGAGCTGCGTCGCCCTGACGAACCGGCAGCTCCCCATCCTGGACGTCACCGTGCGCCTGCTCCGCGCCGCCCGGGCAGGGCCCCGGTAGGAGACCATTGAGTCATCGCCGTGCTCGCGCCGTGGATGGCACTGCACGCAACTGGAGGGCGGATCACCGTGACCGACAGCGATAGGGTCCTCATCTGGATTTCCGAAGGCACCTGGCAGGCGGCTGTTGACGCCACGCTGCGCCTCGCGCCTGCCGCCGCAAGCATCATCTTGCTGCACGTCAGCCCGGCCGAGCTGCCTGGTGCCGCGCACGGCGCCTACCTGGGCCTCCTCGGTCGGGGCCATCCCGAGCGCGACCCTGGCCCGCGGGTGGCGGAACTCGCCGCCAAATCGGCCGGCGACCTGCTCGCCGCCGCGGCCCGCCGTCTCGGCCGCCCATGTGACCAGGTCGAACGCCAGGGGGCTGCCGAACGGGAAGTGGTCACCGCCGCGCTCGGTGCCGGGCTGCTCGTCATCGCCCGAGACGGGGACCCGACCCGGCTAGGCCCGAAGAGCCTCGGCAAGGCCGCCCGGTTCGTGGTCGACCACGCCCCCTGCCCGGTCCTGCTGGTCTGGCCCGGAACAGTCCCCGCCACCGGCACCATTCCCCCGCCACCCCCCGGACCGGGCCACCCGCCTCATCATCGTCCTGCCTGACCGCGGCTCACCGGGGGCTAACTGCCTCCCCGGCCGACTGCGGCACCCGCTGCGACGATCAGGTCGTCCGGCGGGCAATTTCGCGGGCGCCGCGCCGGGTGACGCGGCGGATGTACTCCTCGCGGTTGAGGGGGTTGTCGTCGGTTCGCGGCCGTGCGGGAGCCGGGCCACGGACCGGCTCGTAGTGGTCGAAGGATGACTCCAGCACGCCCTCGCCCCGGGTGAGCGGCGGGACCTGCTGGCGCAACTCGTGGACCGCAGCGGCCGGGATGTCCCCCTCCAGGATGATGACGGGGCCCTTGGTCGCCGACACCCCGGGGACCGCGCGCAGCCTTGCCAGCACCGGCAGCAGGACGGCGGTGGTGTCGGCCGGGCACTCCAGGCGGAAGTGGTGGACCGGCTCGCAGGCCACCGTGCCCGCCCGCTTCAGCGCCGCCATGACCACCAGCGGGGTGAGCTTGCGAAAGTCCTGCGGGCCGCTGAGCGGGCCGCGGGTTGCCGGGCCGCCGTCGGGGACGCTGTAGCCGGACCGGACCAGCGACACCGTGGCGTCGGTGACCTGCCAGCCATGCAGGCCCTGCCGCAGCGCCTCGGTGACGTGCTGCTCCATGGCGGCGGCGAAGCCCTCCATGTTCTTGTAGATGAACAGCGGAATCCCCTGATGGCCCACCTGGACCCGGAACCTCAGGCCCGACCCCGCCGGGGCGGGGTCGATGCGGATCCCCAGCGTGGCGAGGAACGGGTTCCCCGGTGCGCGCAGGACCTCCTGCGCCGTGCCCGAGCGGACGGGCCGCTCGACGCAAATCGGGGTCGTCTCCCGAAAGCCCGCCTCCAGCCCGTACTCGCTGGCCAAGGTGGCCTCGATCACCTGCTTTTGCACCTCGCCATACAGCGAGAGGTAGATCTCCTGACGGGCATCGTCTTGCCGGACGTTGATGAGCGGATCCTGCTCGGCAAGCTGCGCCAGGGCGGCGTGCAGCCGCGCCTTGCCGCGCGGGTCACGGGCCACGACCGCCGTCTCCAGCGTCGGCGGCGCGAAGTAATGCTGGGCCTGCGCGCCCGGGGCCATCGCGCCCCGCGCTGGCGCGTGCCGCGATGGCGTGCCGTGCGCCGTCCCCAGCACGTCGCCGACCTTGACCTCTGCCAGCCCCGACAGCCGGGCGATCTCACCCGCGGTCGCCGTCTCCCGGCGCAGCGCGCCGCCCTGGGCGAAGACGCTGATCGCCGTCACCTTGCCCGCATTCCCCTCTCCGAACGTCACGCGGTCCCGGACAGCGATAGTGCCCCGGAACAGGCGGGCGAAAGCGATCTTCTCCCCGGCGGCCCCGCGCTCGACCTTGAAGACGCGGCCCTCAACCGGCCCGGCGGCGTCCGCACTCGCTGTCGGCATCAGGTCGGCAAGCCCGCGCGTCAGGGCATCGACGCCCGTTCCGGTCATGGCCGAGCCGAAGTACACCGGGTGCACCCGCGCGTCCCTGACCTGTCCCGCCAGCTTCCCGCGCAGCCAGCGGTACGGCAGCGGCGCGCCGTTCTTGCCGTCTGCCTCGTCGAGATAGGCGGCCAGGACCGCGTCATCGTGATCGGCGAGGGCTTGCGCGAGCCGTGACCGGTGCACGGGATCGGCTCTGTTGTACGGCCTGAACGCGGCGTCGCGCGTGCCCAGCCCGTTCACCTCGCCCATGGGGATGATCTGGGGCGTCAGCCGGGTGGCGATGTCGTCAAGCAGCCGCTCGCAGCCCGCGCCGCGGCGGTCGATCTTATTGCCGAAGACCAGCGTGGGGACGCGCAGCCGCTGCAGGGCGCGCCACAGGATGCGCGTCTGCGGCTGGACGCCCTCGACCGCCGAGATGACCAGCACGACGCCGTCGAGCACACTGAGCGCGCGCTCCACCTCGGCGATGAAGTCCGGGTGGCCGGGCGTGTCGATCAGGTTGACGGTGATCCCGTCAACGGTGAACGAGGCGACGGCCGACTTGATGGTGATTCCCCGCTGCCGTTCCAGGGCGAGGGAATCTGTCTGGGTGGTGCCCTCATCTACGCTGCCGAGCTCGTCGATGACGCCCGCGCAGTAGAGCAACCGCTCCGTCAGGGTCGTCTTGCCGGCGTCAACATGGGCGAGGATTCCCAGGTTCAGCATTCCGCGATGCACGTGCCACATCCTCCGAACAGGCGAACAGACGCTTTTCGATGGACACGGACGCTCCTCGCATCGCTGGCTCCTTCACTTCCTCGCCACTAGCGGTCACCCGCCATCCGGCCGGCGGGCCACGGCACGTATTGTCGCCCCCCGGCCAGCCGCGACGCGAATGATTTTCCGGCTGCGCTATCCCGCCACGGTCGCCCTGCTGATCGCGCCCGCCGAGCTGGGGTTTTTAGGCCGCGTGGCTGGTGAGAAGCCATCAGGGCGGGTAAGTTGTGTTTCAAGAGGGTTTCCCCGTCGTTTCGGCGCGGGTTATGGATCTGCGGATTGGCGCGGATGGATGCTGACGGACTGCGGTCGCGAACTCTACCGCCTGCTTGACGAACGTCGTCTGTCGCTGCGCGAGGCCGCCCGGCAGGCCGGGTGCAGCCCTGGCTACCTGTCGAACGTCTCGCATGGCCGCAAGTCCCTGACGCCCCGGGTCGCCGCCCGCCTGGACACCGTGCTCGGGACCAGCGGCACGTTCGCGGCCTACGCCGTGGCCCCGCCGGCCGCCGCCGGCTTCCTCAGCGCTGATGCGGCCCTGCCGGTCCCGCCCGCCGGCCTGTCACGCGACAATGCCCTGGCCGTGATCACCGCGCTGCGCGAGATCCTGCCTGGCTACATTCAGGCGGACCGCCTGGTGGGATCCGCGCCGCTGCTCGTGCCGCTGCGCAGCCACATCGCGACCGTCGAGCGGGCCTGCGAGGTCGCCAGGGGAGCGGACCGGACCGACGTGCTGGCTTTCGCCAGCAGATTCATCGAATTCTGCGGCTGGGCGCACCAGGATGCCGGGGACCTGGGCCACGCGATGCAGTGGACCAGCAAGGCCCTCGACTACGCCGTCGAGCTAGGTGACCAGCGCACCGTCGCGTACACGCTGATGCGCAAGGCCTCCATCGCGACCGAGGCGGGCATGCCGGGCCACGGCGCGGGCATGGCCAGCGCGGCACTTAACCACAGCGCCGTCCTCACCCCACGGCTGCGGGCGGTGATCCTCCGGCAGCGCGCACAAGCCAGCGCCGCCTTGCGGGAGCCCGATGCGGCCTTGAGGGATGCCGACGCCGCGGTCGACGAAGCCGTCGCCGGGGCCAGCCAGGGTGAGGATGACCGCGCGCCGTACTGCAGCCCCGTGTACGCGGCGATGGAGGCCGGCGCCGTCCGGCTGCAGCTAGGCGACCCCGTGGCCGCGCTCGCGGTCCTCGAGCGCAGCGTGCCGCAGTGGTCCGACGGCAGCCAGCCCCGCGATCACGCGCTGTTCCTGGCCCGGCTGGCAGCGGCCTACGCCGCCATGGGCGAGCGCGACCAGGCGCGAACCGCCGCGCACGACGCCCTGAGCGCCGCCGCTGGCCTGGCATCACGCCGTGTCACGGGCCAGCTCGCCATGCTGGCCAGCACGCTAGCCGCGTGGGATGACGACCCCGGCACGGCCGCGATCGCCAGGAAGCTGGCAGCTGTAGCCGGGCCGCAGGCCACGCCCGCGACGCAAGGAGGCCCGTCGTGAACCACCTACTGCCGACCAGGACGGCGGCCGAAGCCGAGGCACGGGACCCGGTCCACGCGGTCCTTCCCGTCGGGAGCTTCGAGCAGCACGGGCATCACCTCCCGCTGATCACCGACACGGTCGTCGCCGGGGCGATCACGCGGGAACTGGAGGCGGCGTACCGTGTCTTCGCCCTGCCGCCGGTCACGATCTCCTGCTCCCACGAGCACCATGCCTGGCGCTCGACGGTCAGCGTGTCGGCGCGCACCCTTGCCAGCATCGTCGACGACGTCTACGACTCCGTCACCCGGTCAGGGTTCCGCTCGCTCACCGTGGTGAGCGGGCACGGCGGCAACTACGTCTTGTCCAACGTGGTGCAGGAAGCCTGCGCGGCGGGCCGGTCAATGGCGTTGTTCCCGGCCAAGGACGACTGGAAGGACGCGCGCCGGGCGGCCGGCCTGACGACCTCGGACCACGAGGACATGCACGCTGGCGAGCTGGAGACTTCGATCTTGATGTACGCCAGTCCTGAGCTGGTCCGAGACGGGTGGCAGCACGCCGACTGGATGGCCGACGACCGCCGTGACCTGCTGACCCTCGGAATGCGCGACTACACCCCAAGCGGCGTCATCGGGAAGCCTTCCGAGGCGTCGGCGGAGAAGGGCAAGGCGGCCCTGGACTCGCTGACCGGTGGCTTCGCCCGGCTGCTCACCCTGTTCGGGCACCTGCACGACGGCAGGCCCTGACCGGCTAGGCATGTTTCCCTGTTTCCCGCCATTCATGGGGATACGGGAAACTCTTTCCCGCTCTCTTTCCCGCGGTATTCACTCCTCCCATGGAGCCACGAGACGGGACCTTGCGGCTGGGCATCAGCCTGTGCTTCACGGTCGGGCGGCTTGCCGAGCCGGAGGCATGGGCCGAATTCGTCCGCGCCGGCCTGGGCCTGGACACCGTGCAGTTCACCTTCGACCTGGTTGACCCGTGGTGGCCAGAAGTCCACCGCCGGGTGCTCATCCGCCGCATCCGCGCCGCCGCCGATGACTACGGCCTGGCAATCGGCAGCGCATGCGTCGGGCGCGCCCATTCCATGCCCGCCGGGCTGCTTGACCAGGATCCCGCGGCCCGCAGCATCGCCCGGCGCTGGTGGCGGCGCGCCTGTGACGTGGCCGGCGAGCTTGGCGCGACCGCGGTCGGCGGGCCGCTGGGAACCCTCAGCGTCCGCGAGGCCGCCAGCCCCGCGACCCGCGCTGACCGGTACCGCGATCTGCTGGACAGCATCGAGGCCATCACCGGGTACGCGGCGGCGGCCGGGCTTCGCGAGTTCCTGATCGAGCCCACGCCGCCGACCCGGGAGTTCCCCTCCACCATCGCGCAATGCCAGCAATTGCTTGCCGGGCTGCAGGGCCGCTGCCCGATACCGGCCGGGTTCACGCTGGACATCGGCCACGCGCTCCTCGAACCGCGCTACGGCCCACAGTCCCGCGCCGAGTCCTGGATCAGCGCCCTGGGCACGGGCATACTGATGCTCCGCGTCAACAACACCGACCGCCGCGGGGACCCGCGCTGGGGCTGGCCACACGAGCACGGGCGCATCGGCCTGGCCCCCGTCGCCGCGAGCATTCACGCCGCCGGCCTGGACGGTGTCCCGGCCATCCTGGAGGTCTGCCCCCGGTTCGAGGACGACGACGAGGAGGTCAGGCAGGCACTCACCGCCTCGGTCGGCTACTGCCGCCAGTACCTGGGCATAGCCCCGGCCGAGCCGATCGCCGGACAGGGCGCCCCTGCGAGGTAACCATGCAATGTCACCAGGTACAGGGGCGCCCCGCGGGCTGCTACAGCTTGTGATCGCTAGCCGGCGACATGGCCGGCGGCCTTATCGCCGTCCACGGTCACACTGGCCACCTCGGCACTGCCGCCGTTGGCCCCGCTGGCCGGCAACGCGATCGCCTTCCTCAGCATGTCCAGGATCGTCAGCCCCTGCCCGACCAGGCCCGCCACGACGTCGTTGACGCCCTGGGCGCCGTTCAGGACCGTCAGGTTCGCCCCCGCCAGGCCGCCCGCGGCGGCCTCGACGATGGCCGGGAGGCTCTCCACGATCCGCTCGGCGGCGATCAGCTCCTGGTTGCCCTCGCGCAGCGAGCTGGCCCGGGCGACGTTGGCGTCGGCCTCAGCCTGGGCCGTCGCGCGCTCGGCGTCAGCCGCCGCGCTCGCGCGCACCAGGGTGGCCTTCGCCTCCGCGTCGGCCCTGGTGGTCTGCTGGTAGGCCTCGGCGTCCGCGGCGAGCCTGGCCTGCTGCCTGGCGGCCTCGGCCATCGTCGTCTGGCGGTAGGCGTCCGCGTCGACGACGAGCCGGGCCTGGTCGCGGTCGGCCTCGGCGAGGGTGCGCTTGCGGAACGCCTCGGCCACGGCGGCGAACTGCTCCCGGTCGCGGTCCGCCTCGGCGATGGTCCGCTTGCGGTAGGCCTCCGCGTCGGCGGGCCGCCGGATCTCGGCTTCAAGCCGCTGGGCGGCCAGCTCCGCCTCATGCTGGGCCAGCGCGGTCTGCTGCTGGATGACCTGCTGCTTGGCCTGCGCCTCGGTGAGCGGGCCCGATTGCGCGGCACGCGCCTTGGCCTCCTCGATCTCGGCGACGAAGCCGGCCCGCTTGATCGCCGCGTCCCGCTCGTACTGCGACTTCGTCGCGGCCGCGTCCAGCTCGCGTTCGGCGGCCTCCAGGTCGGCCTGCGCCTTCGCGATGCGGGCCTGGCTGGCGACGGCGGCGGCGTGCGGGGCCGCGAGGTTGTTGATGTACCCGCTGGCGTCCTCGATCTCCTGGATCTCCAGCGCGTCGACCACGATGCCCAGCTTCTCCATCTCGGAGTGGCTGCCGTCCTTGATCTCCTGGGCAACGCGGTCCCGCTCCCGGATGATCTGCTCGACCGTCAGGCCGCCGACGATCGATCGCAGGTGACCCGCGAACACCCGGCCCACCAGGACCTCCATGCGGTCCTGCTCGGACAGGAACCGGCGCGCGGCGTTGGCGACCGACGCCGGGTCGTCCCCCACCTTGAACGCGGCGACCGCACGGACGTTGAGCCGGATTCCCTGGTTGGTGATGCATTCCTCGGTGATCTCCGCCTCGCGCAGCGCAAGGGAGAGAATCCGGGCCTTTTGCTTCACGGGGATGACGAAACTGCCGTGACCGGTCACGATACGGAACTCAGTCCCGTCCTTGCGCCGCTTGGAACCGGAGATGAGCAGGGCCTCATTCGGCGCTGGTACATGCCAGAACAGCATGATTGTCTTCCTTCTGGCCCGTGCGGGCCCAGGGGATGGGTGAGCGGCGACTACAACGGGGCCGGGGTAACGAGCACCGAGCGGGCGGAGAGCGCTTCCACGACCAGGACGCGGCTGTGCCGGGGAATCGGCTCGTCGGACCAGGCGGCGAATGCCTCGCTGCCGCCGCGAACCGGCAACAGCACTTCACCTGGGCCGTTGCGCGGAATGGAAACCGTCACCCGTCCCAGCTTGCCAATCAGGCTTTCCTGCTGGTCTCCGAGATCAGACGAGCGTTGCGCGTCCATTGGCACTATCCACCGGCTTTCGCGTTAAATGCGCCAGTAACAGGTATACCACCGGCCAGGTGACCGGGCACAGGAGGCCTGTTAGGAATCCGTTAGGACGCGGCCCGACCAGGGATGGCGCTTTCAGCCGAGGCTTATCGCGCTCCAGATTCTGGCGTCAGGGCCGCAGGCCGGCCGTGGCCTCCAGCGCGATCGCGGCCAGCAGGCGCGACTTCTCCTCAAGCGACGCCGCCCGGGCCGGGTCCTGGCCGGCGGCGCGGGCGCGGGCGCCAGCGATGATGACGGCCATCTTGAACGTGGCAAGCGCGACGTAGAAGTCGATCCGGGACAGGTCGCGCCCGCTGCTGCGGGCATAGCGCTCCAGCAGGTCACCGGTGGTCCCGAAGCCTGGGCTCGCATGCTGCGGCAGCTTCGCGCTCCAGATGGGCGCGGCGACATCACCCCAGTACAGGGCGAGCATGCCCAGGTCGGTCAGCGGGTCGCCGAGCGTCGACAGCTCCCAGTCGAGAACGCCCTGGAGCCTGGTCGGCGGGTCACGGAAGTAGACGGTGTTGTTGAACGAGTAGTCCCCGTGGACGATCGCGGCGGGCGACGGCGGCGGCACCGCGGCCGCGAGGAGCCGCGCGACCTCGTCGATCTCCGGCATGTCGGCGAACTTCGCCGCCTCCCACTGCCTGGCCCACCGGCGCACCTGCCGCTCGACGAACCCTTCGGGGCGGCCGAAGGACTGCAGCCCCACCGATGCCGGCGCAAGGGCATGCAACTCGGCGAGCACGTCAATGAGCTCCTCCGCGCAGGCCCGCGACTGTGCCTCGTCCAGGTGCGCCACGTCCTGCGCCGTCCGGAACACGATCCCGTCGAGCCGCTCCATCAGGTAGAACGGCACCCCCAGGACGCTAGGGTCCTCGCACGTGCGGATCACCCGGGGCACCGGCACCCCCGTGGGCGCCAGCGCGAGCAGCACCGTCCACTCCCGTGCCATGTCGTTGGACGTCGCAAACGTGACCGCGGGCGGCCGCCGCAGGATCCAGTCGTCGTCGCCGGCCCGGACCCGGTAGGTCAGGTTGGACGCGCCGCCGGCGACCTGCTCGAGGCTGACGTCGTCACGCCCCAGCCACCGGGCGAGCGCGTCCCCCATGGCCCGCAGGTCGTCAGTCATTGGCCGCCGCCAGGCCGGTCCGGAAAACCCATGCCATGACCCACCCTCCGGAGCGATGCGCGGCTAATTCCGACGAATATCGCCGGTAAAATACCGGCTTCCTGATGGCGGAGTCAATGGGCACGCGCGTGAAGCCAGCGTGGCCTCCAGCTTCATCCTCAGTCCGTCAGGACTGGCGGGCCAGCAGCGCCGGCACGACGTAGCGGTCAAGGAAGGCACGCTTGTCGGTGACCGGCATCTCCAGCCAGGGCGGGGTCATCAGCATGACCGAGACCGCGTTCAGCCACCGGGCGGTCATCCGCAGGTCCAGGTCGGCCGACAGCTGGCCGTCGCCCTGCCATTGCCGCAGCAGCGGCGCGATGTGCTGGTAGACCCCGTCCGCGATCGGATCGGTCGTCATCTCCACCGCGACGAACGACCGGCTGTCCGGGGAGAACAGCGCCTCGTTGACCGCGCCCCCGTAGACGAGGCCGATCGAGACCAAGACGAGCTCCGGTATCGAGCGGGCCGCGTTGCCCGGCTCCTCCAGCGAGCGGACGACATGGTCCATCGCCGTGTCCAGCCGGCTCAGCATGACCCCCAGGATGAGGTCCTCCCGGGTCCGGTAGTAACGGTAGACCGTCGCGCGGGACACCCCGGCCTCGTCCGCGACGTCGTCCATGCTGATCCGGCCGGTGCCGCGGCGGACGATGCAGCGCACCGCGGCGGCCACGAGCCGGCGGCGCGCCTCGTCATCGTCGAGCAGTGCGCTCGCCGTGCCCCACCGCCGCGGCCTGGGCCGGCCGTCGCCGGGCGCTCGCGTCATGATTTTCGATGCTACCGAGGGACGCACTGTTCGATCAGCACCGCATTGATCAGCGCTGCCCCGGTCAGCGCGACGCCGGCGGGTCGTTGCGGCCCAGCAGCACGTCGCGGTCGCCGAACCGGGGCTCCACCATCGCGGACCAGTCCGGCCCGCGGCGCAGCCCCTGGCCGCCATCGACGTTGATGACCTGGCCGGTGATCCGGCTCGCGCGCGGTGACAGCAGGAAGGTGACCAGTTCGGCGACGTCGCCGGGATCCGACGTCCCGCCGAGTGGCGTGTTGCTGGCGTAACTGTTGTAGACCGGGGAGCCTGGTGTCACGAACGACATGATCTCCGTGCGGGTGAATCCCGGCCGGACCGCGTTGAACCGGATGCCGGCCTCCC
>Ga0210389_10003689_pt1 | contig 11979 bp, 10 predicted proteins | sample IncBWH28OmetaG_FD_160127 | JGI IMG/M metagenome (GOLD analysis project Ga0210389, IMG submission 160127) | Forest soil microbial communities from Barre Woods Harvard Forest LTER site, Petersham, Massachusetts, United States - Inc-BW-H-28-O ... | reverse complement strand
GTTGCCGGTCCCGCCGCGCCGCCACCAGGATGTAGCGGTAGTTGCTGTCAAATCCTTCGATCAGCTTCATAGATTCTCCCCTAGACATCATGCATCGTGGCCACTTTGGACGCTAGTTACGAACGGGGGCAGCTCCAAAGGAAGCCAGGATTGGTTGCACTCGATCGCGTGCCCGTTCTAGACGACAGGCTTCGGCGATTGACAATAGCCTTCTCTCTTCAACTCTTCTTGCTTCGCTCCCTGTTTCTTTAATTCTTGTGTCTTCAATTCTTGTTTCTTCGATTCTTGTGCCTGCAACTGCCGGCGTCTTTCTGCCGCGTTCGATCCGCTCGGCGAGCACGATTGCTTTCAACTCGTCCGCGGATTGCTCGAGCAGGTTGTTCACTAGAATGTAGTCGTATTTTGAGTAATTCTCAATCTCTCGGCGGGCGGTGTCCAGCCGGCGGCGAATTACCTCCTCGGGGTCGAGGCCGCGATTGCGCAGGCGCCACTCCAGTTTGTCGCGGTCGGGCGGAAGAATAAAGATGCTTACCGCTTCTGGAAGTCTCTTCTTTACTTGAGCCGCGCCCTGCACGTCGATGTCGAGCAGCAGGTCGTGGTGGCGCTCTTCGGTTTCGCGCAGAAAGCGGCGGGCTGTTCCGTAGTAGTTCCCGAACACGCATGCGTGTTCGAGGAATTCGTCGGCAGCGATCATGGATTCAAACTCGGCGTTCGAAACGAAGAAATATTCTTTGCCGTTTTTTTCACTGCCGCGAGCAGGACGAGTGGTATAGGAAATTGAGAAATCGAGATCGCTCACCATCTTGAAAAGTTCGTTGACCAGGGTAGATTTCCCCGACCCGGATGGCGCCGACACGATGTAGACAATGCTCATTCGAGGTTCTGCACCTGCTCACGGGATTTCTCGATCTCGGATTTCATCAGCAGGCCTGCTTCGGTAATTTTTAGGGCTTCGCCCGCGAGGCCTGACGTTTTTGAAAGCAGAGTGTTGGCCTCGCGATTCATCTCTTGCAATAAGAAATCCATTTTCTTGCCGACTTCGCCGCTCTGACCGAGCAGCGCCTCGAAATGATCGACGTGCGTGTTGAGGCGGACGAGTTCCTCCTGAATGTCGCTGCGATCGACGAGGACTGCGGCCTCCTGCAGAATGCGATCTTTGTCAATCTGCGCGCCGAACATCTCGCGCATACGGGACTGCAAGCGATCGGCATAGGTGCGCAGGAGGGCGTCGCGATGGGCTTCGATGCTGGCGGCCGCCTCGCGCAGATGCTTCATGCGGGCGCGAAGTTCACGCTCGATGCCGCGGCCTTCGTCTTCCCGCATCTGGTTGAGGCGCGTCAGGGCTTCTTCGATCGATGCGATGACTGCTCCGTCGAGTTCGTCGTCGGAGCGGTCGTTGCCGGAGTCCATGGCGCCCGGCATGCGGAGGACTACGTTGAGATCCGGTTCGCCAGCGATGCCGAATTCCTTGGCTGCCGAACGGAAGGCTTGCATGTAGTTCGAAATCAGCTGGCGGTTGAGGCCGACTCCATTAGCGCTGGTGTAGTCGAGGTTGAGCGTTACCTCTACATGGCCGCGGACCAGTTTTTCCTTTAGCAGGCGGCGGAGTTTCATTTCGAGCGCGTCGGTGTCGGAGGGAAGGCGGAAGTGGAGATCGAGAAAGCGGTGGTTTACTGCCTTGAGAGAAAGCGCGAAGGCGAGGCGCGGGTTGGCTTGGCCTCGGACTTGCGCGTATCCCGTCATGGAGCGAAGGGGCATTGATTTTTCTCGGGTCTGAAACGCAGCCCCTCAAGGGGCGTTTGGCTCTGGACGTTACGGTATCGCTAAAGCGATACCCTGATACGAAACGGCATTCTACTGTGATCCGTCACTGCGAAACAGCGCCCATTCGTGGTATATCGGCTTCGGCGAATTGCAGTTCATAGAGTCGGCGGTATGTGCCTGGTTTTTGAATCAGCTCCTCGTGCGCACCGCTTTCGCTGATTGTTCCGTTTTCGATTACTACGATACGATCGGCCCGGCGCACGGTCGAAAGGCGATGTGCGATCACAAACACAGTACGCCCACTCATCAAATTTTGCAGTGCTTCCTGCACCAGAGCTTCCGATTCGCTGTCGAGGGCGGAGGTCGCTTCGTCGAGAATTAAAATCGGGGCGTTCTTTAGAATGGCGCGCGCGATGGCGATGCGCTGGCGCTCGCCGCCGGAAAGACGGACACCGCGCTCGCCAATCATGGTTTCGTAGCCGTCGGGCAGGGCGGAAATAAATTCATAGGCGTGGGCGGCGCGGGCGGCGTCTTCCACTTGTTTAGCCGAGACGTGAGGCTGGCCGTAGGCGATGTTGTTGCGGAGCGAGTCGTTGAAGAGCACAGTTTCTTGCGTGACGATGCCGATTTGCGAACGGAGAGAGGCGAGCGTTACGTCGCGGACATCGATGTCATCGATCATGATGCGGCCGCTGGTTACGTCAAAGAAACGCGGGATCAGGTGGACCAGAGTACTCTTGCCGGCGCCGCTCGACCCGACTACTGCGAGGACTTCACCGGGCTTCACTTCGAGGTTGATTCCGTGGAGAACGTCGCGAGAGTCATCGGCGTTGCGGTAGGAAAAGGCTACTTCGTCGAACTTGATGGTGCGAGAAAATTTGCCGAGGCGTTTTGCGTTGGGCTTCTCGCGGACTTCGTCTTCCATATCCATGAAGCGGAATATTTCTGATGATGCGCCGACTGCCTGCTGAAAATTGTTGTTGAAAAGGGCAAATTTTCGCACCGGCTCGTAAAGCTTGAAGACGGCGATGATGAAGGCCAGGAACGTGCCTTCTCTGAAGACGTGGTGATTGATCTGATTGCGGCCGAGGAGCAACAGGAGGGCGATGGCCACCGACCCCAGGATATCCATTAAAGGAGAGCTGATAGCAAAGGCCGCGACCAGTCGGAGGTTGGCGTGAAACAGGCGGCGGGCGGCGACACGGAAGCGCTGCATTTCCCAGTGCTCCATGCTGAAGGCTTTTACGATGCGATTGCCGGTGATGGTTTCGTGCAGGATGTTCTGAATTTCGGCGAGCTTGTCCTGGCCGCCGCGGGTGGTGGTGCGGACCTGACGTCCGATCCTTCTCGACGAGTACAAGATTATCGGCAGGAAAAGGAGCAAGACCCAGGCGAGCTTTCCGCCCAGAAGGATTACGACTGCGGCCGTAAAGATAAAGGTGAAGAATTGCTGGAGGAATTCGGAGAGCACGGTTGACATTGCGAACTGCACGCGCTCGATGTCGTTGATGATGGTCGAAAGCAGCGTGCCGGTCGTGTGTTTCGAGAAAAAGGCGGCTGACCGGCGCAGGAAGGCGTTATAGAGATCGTCGCGCAGGTCGGTGATCATGCCATAGCCGGCGTAATTCACCAGGTAGGTTCCGGCGTAGTCGAAAATGCCTTTGAGAACGGTGGCGCCGACTAGCGCGAATGCCACTGCGGTCCACGGATTTTGAAAGTGAGATGGGATGATTTGCTGCAGGTCGAAGACGCGGTCTGAGTACGGCAATTTGAATAATTGAAGGTTCTTGCCTTGCGATAGCGGGTTGAGCACGCTGTCGAAGATCGGGCCGATCAGGAGGAGACGAAATGCCTCCAACAGCCCAACCAATGCCATGAGAATCACCGACGCCAGAAACGGCAGGGAATAGGGCAGCAGGTAGCGCAGTACTCGAGCTAATTGGCGGGGCTTCGCCGGGACTTCCGGGGTGTGCGCGCCCGCCAGTGTGGTGGTTGCCATGTTTATGAGGCTTAATTCTACCGTAGGAGGGCGACTCAGTTGTCTCGCGTTCCTGGTCGACGCGACAGAAACGCATCCGGTCGCCACCTAAACTTCAGCACTGTACCAGGGAACTTTATTAGCGCATTACTGCGCGTCGATTACTGCACGTCCACAGGCGCGCCCTCAAGCAGGTTCACTGTGCCCGATTGACCATCGAACTGGACGCATAGAGTACGGAACACCCATGCTCCGCCGACTTTGCGGGCATCGAGGATGATGGTTGCTTTTCCGTGCGGACCGGTTATGGGAATGCTCATATTGGCGTTCCCCGTAGAGCCGGAGACATTAAGCTGCCCTACGAGAACGCGGCCAGGTTTTAATGGCTCCCCGATACGGCGGACAACTTCTGGACTTCGTCCTGCGCGGGCTAGAGCTTGCTGGTAGACGACGCTCTTGCTGAAGGAAACTTCTATCACTGTGAAGATGATCGCGACGAACGCGCAAAGCAGCAGTATGGCTATCAAACAGCCGAGGGGGATCTTCCAGCGCGCGTGGCGGTCGAGCCAACTCCTCTTGACTGGACCCGGCACGAGCGGATAAGGCGGAGCAGGAGTGTTCGCCGTTGTTATGTTTGGGACAGGCGTGTTCGGCAGAGTCATGTTGAATCCTCGAACGTTGTAAGGCTCGCGGAGTCTAACGCGGGCTATCCCGATGCGCGATTTTTACTTTGTATCCTGCTTTGCGCAGCCGCTTGCCCACGTCTTCGGCAATCATCACGGAACGGTGCTGCCCGCCGGTGCAGCCGAAGCTGATGGTGAGGTAGCTCTTGCCTTCATGAATGTAGTGCGGCAGCAAATATATGAGGAGTTCGGAGATGCGGCTGATGAATTCCTTCGTCTGCGGAAAGGAGCGGATATATTTGGCGACCCGCGGATGGCGGCCGGTCAGCGGACGGAATTCGGGCACGAAATGGGGGTTCGGCAGGAAGCGCACGTCAAACATCAGGTCGGCGTCTTCGGGCACGCCGTGTTTGAATCCGAAGCTCACGCAGGAGACGAGCATCTTCTGCTGGGTTTCCGAGGCGTGCTGGAAGCTGTCGGTGAGGTGCGTGCGCAACTCATGCACGTTGAACTTCGAGGTATCGATGACCAGGTCCGCGATGGCGCGAATGGCGCGGAGGTGACGGCGTTCGGTGGTCAAGGAAGCGCGCACGGTGGTGCTCGTTCCGAGGGGGTGCGGGCGGCGGGTTTCGCTGAAGCGGCGGAGGAGGATTGGGTCGCTCGCTTCGAGATAGATTACGCGGGTGGGGATCATCCGCTTGACGGACTTCAGGATCGCAGGGAGCTTTTCCAACTGCGTACCTTCGCGGACATCGACGACCAGCGCTGTGCGGGGAATTTCGCCCGACTGCAACGCCAGTTCGGCAAAGCGTGGGATGAGTTCCACTGGCAGGTTGTCCACGCAGTAATAGCCGAGATCTTCGAAGGCTTTGAGGGCTGAGGCTTTTCCGGAGCCGCTCATGCCGGTGATGATGACTAACTCGGAGCCGGTGCGCTGCTTGATTGTTCGGCGATCGGGTTCGCGGTCGCTGGCTCGGCGGTTGTGCGTTTGTTTAACGGGTGCTGCTTTCCGTTGGGCACGGGCCATGAGCGGAATCTTAGCATCTTACGAGGGCGGGAAAGGCTACGAAGGTGGTTCAGATACAAGGTCGAATTCGGCCGCCCCAACGTCTAGGCATGAGAATTCAGTCGTCTTCGGAGTCCGTGTCATAGCCGTTCTTTCGTCCCTCCCGTGGCTAAGAGACATCCTGCTTTCCACCCACGGCTCGCGCCGTGGGCTGCATTCTTGCGCCGCTCCGCGGCTAACTAGTTGGTAGGCTCCACGATGGCCTAATACGAGCCGATGGTTAAAGTTCGTCTTCGGCTGCGGCTGTCAAGGTCAGAGACGGTTTCCTGGCTGGCGTTGTTGTTATCACAACCACGCTGACTAGAACGCAGAGGGTTCCGAGAATGGTGCGCGGGCCTAGAGTTTCGCCTCCCAGGAAATATCCGACAAGCACGGCGACGACCGGATTTACATAGGCGTAGGTTCCGACCTTGGTGGGCGATTCGTGATGAAGGAGCCATACGTAGGCCGTGAAGGCGACAATGGAGCCGGCTACGATCAGGTAGAGCAGCGCGAGCCAGACGCCACGCGAGACGGCGGCTGGATTGAAGCCCCGGAACTCGCCAAAAGCGCCGGCGGCCAAAGTCAACATCAGTCCTCCGGCGAACATCTGCGTTCCTGAGCTCATAACTTTGGATGCCGGAAGCGGCAGCCTGCGCGAAAGAGCGGCGGCTATCGACCAAGTGACTGCGGCAATGATGAGAGCGAGTGCGCCCGATCGGTCGATCGCCGCGCCGGCAACGTTCAGCGAGTTGCTTACCAGCACTATGACACCGGCGATTCCAATCAGCAGCGACAGGGCCAGGCGGATGGTGAGGCGCTGCGTTCGCAGAAAGATGATTTCTGACAATGCCATGAAAACAGGGATGGTGGCCAACATGACGGCGGCTATGCCCGACGGCACGCGCTGCTCGGCCCAGAACAGGAGCCCGTAATCGCAAACAAAGATCAGCAGCGCGATTACAAATACTGAGACCCACTCGCGACGGCTGGGGGAGCGCTCGCCGTGAGCCAGTGTCCAGAGGAAAAGAACGAGTCCCGCTGTGAGAAAGCGCATAGCTGCGAACAGCAATGGAGGAACTTCGCGGACGCCCACGCGAATCGCAAGATACGTGGATCCCCATACAAAATAGATCATTGCGAAAGCGAACAGCGTTTTCCACTTCGCGGGATGGGATGGGGGTTGCATGTTCGGGTTTCCGGGCTTTACCAATTCGTAATCGTTCTTCTTCCTCGCGCTTCTTCCTCTTGCGCTTCTTCCGGTCACGCTTTTTCCCATCGCGGCGTTCCGCAGTAATGAATTAATGCAAAAAATACTTGCCTGACCGCAGCTCTTGCCGGAATACTCGATATGACTGCCTCGCATCTAACGAACATCTAAGGATAAACACCTAGAGAAGAAAAACCCGAGGCGATGAATACCTAAGGGATGCAGCAGACGGTTGATTGGAATGCAAAAGTTTTGGAATGGTATCGAAAGCGGAACCCCGGTGGTCGCGGCCTTTACAGTGCTGCTTCTGGTCGCATTCGCAAATGCTGCGGAGGACATTCAGATCGCGCAATCCACGCCCTCGCCCTCGACCGATACTATTGTGCAAAATCTTATGGCGGCGAATGCGCGCCGGGCCGCGTCTTTGCGCGGCTATCGCAGCAAACGAATCTATAAGTTGGATTATTCCGGAATTTTCGGTGGACACGCCGAGATGCAGGTGGAGGCCACCTATCGAGCTCCGAACGAAAAGACTTTTAAGATCGTCTCTGAGAGCGGATCCAAGCTGCTGATTGGGCGCGTGCTCCTAAAGTTGTTGGAAAGTGAAGAGGAAGCTCAGCAAGAGCGGAATCGAAAAGCACTCGAACTCAGCCCCGCAAACTACGATTTCAAGCTGGAGAGGACGGAGAATTCAGCGGCCGGCGACTTCTATGTGCTCGAAGTGAAACCGAAGAAGAAGACTAAATACGTCTATAGCGGCAAGCTCTGGGTGGATGCGCGCGATTTCGCGGTGGCGCGCATGGAGGGCTCTCCCGCGTCTAATCCTTCATTCTGGGTTAGCCACGTTGACATTCAATACCAATGGTCCAAGATTGACGGCTTTTGGCTGCCGGTTCATAACTACTCGGTGACGAACGTCCGGATGGGCGGCCGGGCGGTGCTTAACATCAGCTACTCGGACTATCAGATCACAGCCGGGAATCAAGCCGCCGGGGGTAAAACGGGTGAAAAGAATCCCACCTTGCCCGACCCAGCGGCTTTGAGTCTGCAGGCGCATTAGCGGCCGCGACGCCGCATTTCACGCGTTACGAGCACAATCCCCTATTACGGGCGTAATATCGCGGGCCCGAATATCTACCTTGGGACACGTTCCACCGGGATACGCTGGAGCCTGGGAAAACCCTCTCTTTAAGGGGTCTACAGAGTTCATGGGAAGTCCTCGCGGCAAGCTCTTGGGGAGATATGAGATCGTGGCCGAAGTCGGCCGCGGTGCGATGGGCTCTGTCTACAAGGCCCGCGACCCCAAAATCGACCGGTTTGTTGCCATCAAGACAGTTCTGCTGCATCAAAGCGTTATCCACGAGCAACAGGAGTTTCGCCGCCGATTTTTCATAGAGGCGCAGGCCGCTGGGCGATTACTTCATCCCGGCATCGTCGCGGTGTTTGATGTGGGCGAGGATCCGGAGACTTCCGATCCTTACATTGTGATGGAGTACATCGAAGGCCAGACCTTGCGCGAGTTGCTCGCCAGCAATAACAAGAAGCTGCCGGTGAACGAGGCGCTGCGAATCACGCAGGAACTGGCCGAGGCACTCGACTACGCGCACGCGCAAGGGGTGGTCCACAGGGATATCAAGCCGGCGAATATTCTGATCACAAAAGAGGGGCAGGCCAAGATTAGCGATTTCGGAATTGCGCAACTCGACCTGACGCACATGACTTTGCCGGGTCGCGTGCTTGGAACGCCGGCGTATATGTCTCCCGAACAGTTGGAAGGCGAGCAGGTGGATGGACGCTCGGACCTGTTTTCGCTGGGGGCAATTCTCTACACTGCACTGACTGGTTATCGGCCATTTCAGGGAAACAGCGCCACCACGGTGTGCTTCAAGGTGGCGAACCGTGAGCCGCTGCAGGCGACTTCGCTGGCGCCCGAACTGCCGCAAGAACTTGATGCTGTGATTGCTCGCGCGCTGGCAAAGGATCCTACCGAGCGCTATCAGCGCGGGAAGGAATTCGCCGAGGATCTGCGGAAGTTGCGCGAACGCAGGCCCGCCCGCAAGGCAACGACGTTATGGTTTTCACCTCCGGCAGGAGGGCGAGCCTGGATTGACGGGAAGGCCAAGCGCGAAGCGTCGTCGGGTGTTCCTGCGAAGGTTGCGTCCAATAAGGCTGCGCCTACTCAGCTTGTGCCGGCCGGGAATGCACAACCGCCGCTTCGCGCCGCGCCGCGAGGCCGCTCCGGCTTTGGCGCGGTGCTATCTTCGTGGCAGGCGCAGACTGCGATCGGGATTCCTCTTTTTGTTGCGGCGATTGTTGTGAGTCTTTTTGCCTGGCGGGAGATGCACGTTCAGAATCCGGCGCGGGGGAATTTTGACGAAGCCGTGGACCGAGCCGGAGTCGCCACGAGTGTTCAGAAACAAGCAAGCGGCACGGGCGCGGCTGATGTTGCTAAGTCTAACGGCGAAGTGCGGGGCGAGGGTCAATCTCAGGATGGTCGGGCGGAGATCGCGAGTGCTTCGATTTCGCCATTGCCTTCGGGGGAAGGCGGTTCTGCTTCCGATATCGCTAAAGTATTGCCTCCGAAGAAGACTCGCAAGCCCGCCGGGGCCGGCGCTGCTAAGGGCGCAGCGACAAAGTTGGTCGTCTCAAAAAACGCCGCGAGTGCCGGGCCGCAATCCTTGGCGAGCAAAACTGTCGGTAAGCCCAGCACGGACGCCACGCAATTGGCGGTTACTCCTGTAGCTACGGCGGTGGCCGATTCGAACGTGCAAATTCAGATCGAGAATCGCTTTTCGGATGCCATGTTGAAGATCTGGATCGACGACAAATTGGCATATGCGCATCCCCTTCACGATCGCAAAAAACGGCTGCTTATGCTCGGGGGCTCAAACAAAGAAACACTAACGCTTCCGGTCTGCGCCGGAACCCATGCGGTACGCGTCGAAGTGCGATCGGCAGGGGACCAATATGACGAAACGAAAACCGTCGAAGGCGAGTTTCTCAGCGGCGGCGAAAGAAATCTAGCCGTAAGTTTCGACAAGCACTCAAAAGAGATGCGCATGGCGCTGGCGAACCAGTAGGCTGTGCTGCCAGAGAACCCTCCTTATCTCTATCTCTCTTAATCTCTATCTCCCTTAATTTCTATCTCCCTTACTAATAGTTTTGCTCGTTAGCCAGCCGGAGAGAGTCAATAAGTCGACAAAATCGGTGTAAGTTTAATCGCCCTTTTCGACTTGCTCAGTGAGCGACAACTTGCGCGATTCCGGCGGCGGCTACGGTTCGATCAGAATTTTGGTTCCCGTCTGAAATATTGTGATCGGCGTCTGTATGCGGCGTCCGATCGGAATTCCGCGACTGTTCGGCAATCGTGGAGCGGTCAAGATCGATCCGCTGCTGAGCTTCTTTCCCTAAAGAATCGCTCCGATCCAAAGCGCTGACTGGCAGGAAGTGAACGCCAGCCAGGGCGAACACCACATTTTCGAAGGTGAATACGATAAAGAACGTTCCTACTATTAAGCTGAGCACTAGCGCGCAGGTGAGTAAGTGTTTTTTCATAAATGCCTCCGTGAGCGGGGATTAAGGTCCAGCACTGTCTCCGTTTCGCCCCTCACTTCTAAACAGCGCAAAGGCGGTGTCAATCTGATCATCTGTTTTCAAGAATTCGGTTTGTTCTTAGGGAGCCCCGCTTCATGGGGCGTGTCAGGTTGACTTTCGAAACAGGCATGCTAGGCTAAGCACCTGAAACGCCTTCACTTAGCGGAGTTGTCATGATGGGGCAAGAGCCTGGGAACGAGATCACGCAGTTGTTGCAGGGATGGCGGGGTGGCGACGACAAGGCTCTCGAGACTCTGCTGCCCGTGGTTTACAAAGAGTTGCGGCGTCTGGCTCACTACCAGCTTCGGCAGGAACGTCCCGATCACACTCTGCAAAGCGCGGCGCTGGTGAATGAGGCATATCTGCGGCTGGTCGGGATCAACGCTCCGCAGTGGGAGAGCCGGACACATTTTTTTGCTATTGCCGCGCAGCTTATGAGGCAGATTTTGGTCGACTATGCGCGGCGGCACCGGGCAGGGAAGCGGGGAGCGGGGCAAGCCGCCTTGCCGATCGAGGCGGCGGACATGGTCGTGCGCGGCAAAGACGTTGACGTCATTGCGCTTGACGACGCGCTGAAACTTCTGGCCGAAATCGATGCTCGCAAAGCACAAGTGGTGGAGCTTCGCTTCTTCGGTGGGTTGAACTTTGAAGAAACGGCTGAGGTGCTCAAGGTGTCGACGGTTACCGTGTCGCGCGACTGGAGCACGGCGCGAGCGTGGCTGCATCGGGAGATGAATCGCGCTTCGTGAGGCGCGGCCGCGTTTAAGTCATGTCAGCGTCTCGGAAGATTGGCCGGTGACAAAGAGTGTGAACGACGGGGTACGTGGGTTTCACAAAGGAAGTCCGACCCAACCGGATTGCCCTGAAAGTGATCGTCATAATGCGATCTTCATAATGCGAACGTCATAATGCGAACGACATAAAATGATCGGGCATGATGGATGGTGAACGCTGGAAACGCGTGGATGAGTTGCTGCAATCGGCGCTGCGCATGCCAGCCGATCAGCAGAAGGAATTTCTGCGTAAGGCCTGCGCCGGCGATCCTGCTCTGGAGCAAGAAGTTCAGTCGTTGTTGAGTTCCCATGGAAAGCTTGGCTCCTTTCTGGAGGAGCCGGACGAGACCGTCGCTACCCTGACACTCGATTCCAGTTCACCGCAGTCGGCCGCCATGCTGAGCGGCCAGACGATCGCGCATTATCGTGTACTGCATCGGTTGGGCAGCGGCGGCATGGGCGTTGTCTATGAGGCAGAAGACATTCGTCTCGGGCGCCATGTCGCGCTCAAGTTGCTGCTCGAATCGCGGGACAGCGGCGGCAAGAATCTGGCGCGGTTTCAACAGGAAGCCCGTGCCATATCAACCCTGAATCATCCCCATATCTGCACTGTCTATGAAGTTGAAGAGCACGATGGCAAGCCCGTTATCGTGATGGAACTGCTGCAAGGCGAAACGCTCGCGGACCGTCTGCGTGCTGGTTCGCTGCCGCTGTCGCAGGTACGGCAGTGGGGCATGGAAGTGGCAGACGCCCTCGAAGCAGCCCATGCGGCCGGACTCATTCACCGCGATGTCAAACCTGCGAATGTATTTATCACCCGGCGCGGGGCGATTAAGGTCCTCGATTTCGGCCTGGCCAAACTGGCGGCAGGAGGCTCGGACATCGTAACCGGAGCTCAAGAGTCGCTCACCAGCATGGGGATGATTCAGGGGACGACCGCCTACATGTCGCCGGAGCAGATTCGGGGCGACGATCTGGACGGGCGGACCGAT
>Ga0210389_10003686_pt1 | contig 11981 bp, 7 predicted proteins | sample IncBWH28OmetaG_FD_160127 | JGI IMG/M metagenome (GOLD analysis project Ga0210389, IMG submission 160127) | Forest soil microbial communities from Barre Woods Harvard Forest LTER site, Petersham, Massachusetts, United States - Inc-BW-H-28-O ... | reverse complement strand
CGGTTAACAGCCGGATGCTCTGCCATTGAGCTACTGAGGAGTGCGCGCACGCAGTCTGCGTGTTCGTGTGTTCATCAAAATGATATCAGAGCACGCAGCCGATTGGAAACGGCGTGCCGAAGCGTCAGCGGCTTCCTTTTTCGGCTCAGATGCTGCCCGTATTTCTGGTCCTGCGGCTGACCGGAAAACATCGATGGAGGGTACTTCGAAGCACACCGTTTCGACCGTCGCGAAGCTGTTTCAACAGTCGCGAAGCTGTCCGCGTAGCCTAGTGCTGCAGGTCCGCCGAGTGCTGCAAGCCTCAAGATTCCTCGACTGTGGCGAATGAACTTTTTTTGCGCCGATTGGATTGCAGGGTCTTTTTCCTGAGGCGCAACGACTTGGGGGTGATTTCGGCGAACTCATCGTCGGCGATAAATTCGATGGCCTGTTCGAGGTTCATCTGGTGGAACGGCACGAGGCGGATGGCTTCGTCGGCGGTCGAGGCGCGCATATTGGTCAGCTTCTTTTCCCGAACCGCGTTGACGTCGAGATCAGTGTCTTTCGCGTTCTCGCCGATGATCATGCCTTCGTACAGTTCAACGCCGGGGCCGATGAAAAGTGTTCCTCGCTCCTGCAATCCCCAGAGCGCATAGGCGGTCGAAACGCCTCCCCGGTCGGCGATCAGCGCGCCTGTCAAGCGATGCGGAATTTCTCCCTGCCATTCGGTGTAGCCGTCGAAGAGGGAATTCATGACGATGGTGCCGCGCGTGTCGGTGAGCATCTGGCTGCGGAGGCCGATCAGTCCACGACTGGGCACGCGGAACTCGATACGGACGCGGCCATAGCCGTGATTGTGCATGTTAACGACTTCGCCCTTGCGTGAGCCAAGTTGCTCCATGACCACGCCGACGAATTCTTCCGGCACGTCGATGGTGAGATGCTCGACCGGCTCCATCAACTTGCCATCGATGCGCTTGGTCACGATCTCGGGCTTGCCGACCATGAGCTCATAACCCTCGCGACGCATCATTTCGATGAGGATCGAAAGCTGAAGTTCGCCACGGCCGAGAACCTTGAAAGAGTCGGTGGTGCCGGTATTTTCGACGCGCAAAGAAACGTTCGTGAGCAGCTCTTTTTCCAGCCGTTCGCGCAGGTTGCGCGAGGTGACATAGGTTCCGTCTTTGCCCGCAAAGGGCGACGTATTCACGGTGAACAGCATCGCGATGGTGGGCTCGTCGATGGCGATATGCGCCAGCGGCGCGGGATTCTCGACGTCGGTGATGGTCTCGCCGATGGTGATTCCCTCGACGCCCGCGACCGCGATGATGTCGCCCAATTCCGTCTGTGTAATATCGGTTCGCTTGAGGCCGGAGAAAGAAAATAGTTTTGTGATCTTGGTTTTGTGAAAAGTACCGTCGAGCTTAGCGATAGCGACATCTTCGCCCGTATGCAGCGTGCCATTGAAAACGCGCGCGATGGCGAGGCGTCCCAGATAGTCGCTGTAATCGAGGTTTGCGACCAGAATCTGCAACGCGCCCGATAGATCGCCTTTCGGAACTGGAATTGTCTTTAGGATCGCATCAAAGAGTGGGCGCAAGTCCTCGCCTCCGCCCGTGATCTCGGTCGTGGCCGTGCCGATTTTGGCGTTCGTGTAGAGCACCGGGAAATCGAGCTGTTCTTCCTTCGCGTCGAGATCGATGAAGAGGTCGTAGATTTCGTTGAGCACTTCCTGCGGACGCGCATCAGCACGATCGATCTTATTGATGACGACGATGGGCGGAAGGTGCGCTTCGAGCGCTTTGCTGAGTACGTACCGCGTCTGCGGCAGCGGTCCCTCGCTGGCGTCGACCAGCAGCATGACGCCGTCGACCATCTTGAGCGCACGTTCGACCTCGCCGCCGAAGTCGCTGTGGCCGGGGGTGTCAACAATGTTGATCTTCACGTCGTGATAAAAAATCGCGGTGTTCTTCGCGAGGATGGTAATGCCGCGCTCGCGTTCCAGTTCGTTCGAGTCCATGACGCGCTCGACGTGGTGCTCATTGGAGCGAAACGTGCCGCTCTGTTGCAGCATGGCGTCGACCAGCGTGGTTTTGCCGTGGTCGACGTGGGCGATGATAGCGATGTTGCGAATGCTTGAACTCAAAAAGAATCCTTCCAGATCGGTTGCGTCCTACTACTACTTTACTATGCGGAAGAGGTGGAGGGCGGGTGATACGGCCCATCGGGGCTTGACTTCGCCAAATCACGCCGCCAGCGTGGTCAATGCCGCTATGCGTCCTTTACAATATCAACGGGGAAAAACGAACAGACATGAACATGGTTAGTACGCGAAAGCTGGTCATAGGGAGTCTTCTGTTAATGGGAACTTTAATCGCCACCAACATTGAAGCGGCCGCCGCACAGGCCGAATTTGGCCCGAACAATCCTTTTTATGCCGCGAGTACGCTGCCTTTTCAGGCGCCGCCGTTCGACAAGATCAAGGACGCCGACTACCAGCCCGCAATCGAAGCCGGCATGGCCAGGCAACTCGAGGAGGTGCAGGCGATCGCCGATAATCCCGCACCGCCAACGTTTGAAAACACGATTGTGGCGCTGGAAAAAACTGGGCAGTTGTTCATGCGCGTAATGCTGGTCTTCAATGGCGTTACCGGGGCGAATCTGAATCCCGCGTTGCAGAAGGTCCAGGACATTGAGGCGCCCAGGCTGGCTGCGCACCAGGACGCAATTTATCTCAATTCAAAGCTGTTCCAGCGAATCTCGACGATATACAAAGAGCGAGCTTCCCTAAACCTTGATGCCGAGGCGCTGCGCCTGGTCGAGTACGACTACCTGCAATTTGTACACGCGGGCGCAAATCTGTTGGATTCGGATAAAGCAGAATTGAAAAAGTTGAACGAGGAAGAGTCGACGCTTTCCAACGCATTCACGACCAAGCTGCTGGCGGCAACCAAGAACGCCGCATTCGTTACCGCCGACAAGGGCGCGCTGGCGGGCTTGAGTCCCGCGCAGATCGAAGGCGCTGAGCAGTCCGCAAAGGAGCGTAAAGTAGCCGGCTACGTAGTTCCTCTGCAAAATACGACGCAGCAACCGGACCTGGAAGCACTGAGCAACCGCGGTACGCGCCAAGTGATTTTTGAGAATTCGTGGAATCGCGCGGAGCGTGGCGGAGCGGACGACACGCGGGCTACGATCGCCCGGCTGGCGCAACTGCGCGCGCAAAAAGCGAAGTTGCTGGGTTTCGAGAACTATGCTGCCTGGAAACTCGAAGACCAAATGGCGAAGACTCCGGCAGCGGCACTGAAATTTATGGATGCGCTGGTGCCGGGTACCACGGCGAAGGCGGCCGTTGAATCGAAGGATATTCAAACTGTGATCGACGCGCAAAAAAGCGGCTTCAGCTTGCAGCCGTGGGATTGGGAGTTCTATTCAGAGCAGGTGCGCAAAGCGAAGTACGATCTCGACGAGTCACAGATCAAACCGTATTTCGAACTGAACAACGTGCTGCAAAATGGTGTCTTCTATGCCGCCAATCAGCTGTACGGCATCACGTTCAAGGAGCGCACCGACATTCCGGTGTACCACCCGGACGTGCGCGCGTTCGAGGTCTTCGATACAGACGGCAAGCCGCTGGCGCTGTGGTACTGCGACTACTTCAAGCGCGACAACAAGAACGGCGGCGCGTGGATGGATATTTTTGTAAATCAATCAAAGCTGCTCGGCACGCTGCCGGTTGTGTTCAACGTCGCGAACTTTACCAAGCCCGCGCCGGGGCAACCGGCGTTGATCAGCTTCCGCGATGCGACCACGATGTTCCACGAGTTTGGACATGCGCTGCACGGCATGTTCGCGGACACTACTTATCCTTCACTCTCGGGAACGCAGGTGGCGCGTGACTTTGTGGAGTTCCCATCGCAGTTCAATGAACATTGGGCGACCTATCCAGCGGTCTTCAACAACTACGCGAAGCATTACCAAACCGGCGCTCCGATGCCGGCTGAACTAGCGGCGAAAATCAAGAAGGCCGAGAAATTCAATCAGGGCTATGCGCTCACCGAGGTGGTCGCGGCGGCGGAACTCGATATGCAGTGGCATACCTTGCCGGCAACCGACCCGCTCAAGAATCCTGACGAGTTTGAAAAAGAAGCGCTCGAAAAGACACGTCTTTCGATCAGCTATGTGCCACCGCGCTATCGGTCGAGTTATTTTTCGCACATCTGGAGCACCGGTTACGCGGCGGGCTATTACGCGTATTTGTGGAGTGAGATGCTGGACGACGCAGCTTATCAGTGGTTCGAAGACAACGGCGGCATGACGCGCGCGAATGGGGATCGTTTGAGGCAGATGATCCTGTCGCGCGGCAACACCGAAGATCTCGGCCAGATGTATAAGGCGTGGCTTGGAAAAGAACCGGGCATCGAACCGATGTTAAAGCAGCGCGGGCTTCTGGATGGCGACAGCTTAAAGTAAGGATCGCGAGTCACGATCCAAAGTCCACCGAAGCCTAACTTCCTCCGGCACTCCGTTGGAGTGAATGGAGTCGAGCGGATAGGGCTGTGTTACCGATTGGCCGATTCAGCGGCTGGATTCGATCTCACGCTGCGCTTCTTCGCAGGCTTTCACTGGATCACGGCCGGTGACCTGTTTATACCAAGCAGGATGGAAGGTCCAAGCCCAGGCCTCGGTGACCGCCCCGCGAATCATGCCGTGGAGAGTTCCGGGCTCCCCAATCGTGCTCAGGTAGATGTGGATGGTGATTGTCCCGACTATTACGATCGCGGAAAGGTCGTGCAGAAGATAGCTGATAGCGACCGCCGATCCTCCAAACGTTTGCGCCCCCGCCCACATCACAATACCGGTGATAACAAAGAAGATGCCGGCGAGGACGATCACCCAGAATTCCGCTTTCTGTCCGGCATTAAAAAAGCCAGTGTCCGGCGGGTCAACTTTCTCCTCGCCGCTAAACAGCTTTCCTATGTTACGCATCCAGCGCGAATCGGCCGGCGTCCAGAGCATCAGGTGCAGCCAGTTGAGTATCTGCAGGCTGAAGACGACCACAAACCCAACGCCGAAATACGGATGAAGGATGCGGGTAAGCGGTCCGCCTCCGAACATGGGAGTGAGCCAATGGAACAGGGCCGGCAGGTAAAGAGCGAAGCCGCTAAGAAGCGCGAGGAAGAAGAATAAAGCGACGGTCCAGTGGAGGACGCGCGTGTAGACAGGGTGGCGGAATAGTTCTCCGCGATAGACGGTGGTATGGCCTATCGATTCAAATTTCTGGCGCGCTTCGTTATCGAAGCGATCGATTGCTCCGCTAGCCATTTTGCGAACCTCCGGCGCTCGGGCCTCCAGCGCTCGGACCTCCGGCGCTCGGACCGCCGGCGCTCGGACCGCCGGCGCTTGGATTCCCAAGGCTATCCTTCAGCGGCGGACCGGCCTTAGGCGGTTCTGGTTGCGCCGCGCGCGGGCCGACGGTTACATAATGGGCGAGCACGCCCAGGAATCCGAACACCGCGAACGTTCCCAGAACCGGCTTGAAGAGCCACTTCCAGACCGTGTAGCTCCACGGGATTGTGGGATTTTTCGGCAGGCCGCCGTAGCGCTCGGGATCGGTCGCATCGTGCAGCACGTAGATCACGTGCGTGCCGCCGACGGATGAGGGATCATAGACGCCGGCGTTCTGGAATCCGAAATTTTCTTTGAGCTGAGTGGCGCGCTCGTTGGCAATGAACTTCATGTCTTCTTTGCTGCCGAATTTCAGGCAGCCGGTCGGACACGCTTTAATACACGCGGGTTCGAGTCCCTGGCCAACACGATCCGAGCAGAGCGTGCACTTATAAACTTTCTTGGTCATCGGGTTGAAGCGCGGAATATCAAACGGACAGCCCGATACGCAGTATTCACAGCCGATGCAGTTTTCCTGGTTGAAGTCGACGATGCCGTTGGAGTATTTGACGATCGCGCCGTCGGAGGGGCAGGCCGCAAGACAGCCGGGATCGGAGCAGTGCATGCACTGGTCTTTGCGCATCAGCCACTGGATGGTGCCGTCGGGATTCTGGTGCTCATTGAACTTGATGAGGTTCCAGAAATTCCAGTGCGTCTTCGGCATCGTCTGGTAGGTGTTGTCGAAGGTGGTGGGCTGGAACGGCATGTCGTTCCACTCGACGCAGGCGACCTCGCAGGCCTTGCAGCCGATGCAGGTAGTGGTGTCGATGAGCTTGCAGACTTCGTAATTGCGCTGCATGCCATAGCCGGGCCCTTCGCCGGTGTGGCCCGAGATTTCGTTGGCTTGCAGTGTTTTGCGGTCGGCCATTTGCTCACCAGCCCCTAAAGGGGCGTTCCTTTTGGCGACTTACGGTATCGCTGAAGCGATACCCTGATACAAAACTCGTCGATACAAAACTCGTCCGACGTTCTACACTTTCTCGATCTTTACCAAAAAGCCTTTAAACTCCGGCGTGTACGCATTCGGATCGATCGCCGTCAGCGTTAACTGATTTGCCAGCGTTTTCGCGGTCCTGTCTTCATCTTCGGCAATTCCGCGGAAGCCCCAGTGAATCGGAATGCCGATCTGGAATGTTTCTTTGCCGTCGATCTTCATGGGCTTGATGCGCCGCGTTACCATCGCCTTCGCGATATAGGTGGCGCGAATGCTGGAGACCTTTATTTTTTCCCCGCCTTTGATGCTCATGCGTTCGGCCAGTTCAAACGGAACTTCGACGAACGGCTCCGGCACCAACTGGACGTTCATTGGATTGTTTTTGGTCCAGTAGTGATAGTGCTCAGTCAAGCGATAAGTTGTGCAGATAACGTTGTAGTCGCCACCGACGGGTGCGTATTTGTCCTTATCGGTCTTGTACCGCTTGACGACCGGATTGCTCGACTGATTGGGATGCAGAATGTTGGCGATCGGGCTTTCGATCGGCTCGTAGAATTCAGGGAATGGGCCGTCATTCATGGGGCCGAGCGGCACGAACAATCGTCCAATGCCTTCGGGATTCATGATGAACGGACCCATGTGATCTTTGGGCGCGGAGTCGGGTTTGAAGTCGGGGACATCGTTGCCGACCCAGGACTGCTTGGCCTCATCCCACCAGACCTGGCGGCGCGAAGGATCCCAAGGCTTGCCGTCGATATCACACGAGGCGCGGTTGTAGAGCACGCGGCGGTTGGCGGGCCACGACCATCCCCAGTTGGGATAGATGCCGAGGCCGGAAGGATCTTCGGTGCCGCGGCGCTGCATCATGGCTCCCGCTTCGGTCCACGAGCCCGAGTAGATCCAGTTGCCGCACATGGTTGTGCCGTCATCTTTGAGCCAGGCAAAGCCGGGAAGTTGCTGACCGGCCTTAATCGTCGTATTCGTCTTCGGATCGGTGAGGTCGGCGAGCGCTTTGCCGTTGAGTTCCTTCGCTACTTCGCCGAGCGAAGGGCTGTAAGGATTCGTGTACGCCCACGAGAGGTTGAGGATCGGGTCAGGGAACTTGCCGCCCTCTTTTTTGTAGAGGTCGCGAACTTTCAGAAAGATCGTTGCCAGAATTTCCTGGTCAAGGCGGGCTTGTCCCGGGGGCGGAACGGCAGCGTATTTCCATTGCAGCCAGCGCGCCGAGTTGACGAAGGTTCCATCTTTTTCTGCAAACCCGGCGCCGGGCAGGCGATAGACCGTCGTATTGATCTTCTTTTGATCGTCGGCTGTGATGCCGGGAGCGCGCCAGAATTCGCTGGTTTCGTCGGGATAGATTTCGCAGACGGCAAGCCAGTCGGCCTTTTTCAGGGCGTCGATATTCTTATTTGAATCGGGGCCGATCATGACTCCATTCATGCCGAAGGCGAACATTCCTTTGATTTTGCCTTCGTACATGTCGTTCCAGAGGTTGACCCAGGAATAGTTGCGGTCGACTTTGGGTAGATAGTTGAAGGCCCAGTCGTTTTCCTTGGTCGCCGCAGGTCCGTAAAGCGCCTTGAGGAGAGAGACGGTGAATTTCGAGGTGTTCGAATAATAGTTGAAGGAATCCCAGGGATCTGGCTTGGAAATGGTGGGCGTGGTGCGCTTCAGGAAGGCAGCGAGATCGGCATCGGCCGGGGTTGGCACTTTCAGATAGCCAGGCAGACTGTCGAAGAGGCCGGCCATATCGGTCGCACCCTGAATGTTGGAGTGGCCGCGCAGAGCGTTGACACCTCCGCCGGCTCGACCGACATTGCCTAGAATCAACTGAAGCATGGCAGCGGTACGGATAATCTGGACGCCGAAGCTGTGCTGCGTCCAGCCGACGGCGTAAATGATGGTGGCAACTTTCTTCATGTCGCCGTCTTTGCGGACGGACGTGTACATGTCGGCAGCCTTGAGAAATTGGTCTTTCGGAATGCCGGTGATGCGCTCAACGATCTCCGGGGTATACCGCGAATACTGCTGCTTCATCAACTGGAAGACACAGCGCGGATGCTGCAAGGTGAGATCGTAGGCTACTTTGGCAGGAAGCAGGGGCGGGGGCGCAGGAGTACCCGGCGTTAATGGTGCCGCGGCTTTCTCGGCAGGGGATGCGGTGACGGGTTTGCCGGCGAGGTCGCCGCCTTCTTCATAGTTCCATGTCTTCTTGTCGTAAGTCTTCTTCTCTGGGTCGAACCCCGAGTAGAGGCCATCTTCAGGCAGCTTGAATCCGTCTTTGATTATGAAAGACGCATTCGTGTAGTTGATCAGGTAATCCTTGGCAATGCGGTTGTTTTCGAGGGCGTAGCGAATCACGCCGCCTAGGAACGCGATGTCGGCGCCGGCGCGGATTTGTAGGTACAAATCTGCATTGGCTGCGGTACGCGTTAGGCGGGGATCGACGACGATCGTCTTGGCGTTGCGGTGAATCTTGGCTTCAATCGCCCACTTGAAGCCGCATGGGTGGTTTTCGGCTGGGTTTCCTCCCATGATCAACATCATGTCGGTGTTCTTGATGTCAATCCAGCCGTTTGTCATTGCGCCGCGTCCAAAGGTGGGCCCCAAACTGGAGACCGTTGGGCCGTGTCAAACCCGGGCCTGGTTTTCCAGGTAGCAGACCCCCAGGCTGCGCATACTTTTGACGGCGAGATAATTGAATTCGTTGGTGTCGGTGCAGCCGCCGATGAAGGAGATGCCTTCGCAGCGGTTGACGGTGTGGCCCTGCGCGTCTTTTTCGATAAAGGAGTCGTCGCGCGTCTTCTTCACCCAGTGCGCGAGTTCCTCGTAAGCCTGATCCCAGGAAATGTCTTCCCAATCGGTGCCGCCGGGGCGTCGCACCTGCGGTTTGAGAATGCGGCGCTCGTTGAGGATGTCCTGCTCGAGCGAAGAGCCTTTGGGGCAAAGCGTGCCGCGATTGATGGGATGGTCGGGATCGCCCTCAACGTGAACGACCTGCGGGATGGCGTTTTTGGCTTTGTCGCCGAGGGTATAAATAATGACCCCGCAGCTCACGGCGCAATAGGGACAGGTGCTTCGGGTCTCACTGGCGCGGGAAATCTTGAGGCCTTGCGTTTGGGCGTGCAGCGGTGTGAGATCGAATCCCAGTGCGGACAAACCCGCGCCGCCAAGGACGGTGCCCTTGAGGAAGGTTCGGCGGGAGAATTCCATTTTGTAGTCCTCAGTACGGCGCTTGCCAGAAGTACGGAGGTGAACAAGTTTCAGACGCCTATAACGGAGCGTCCATGGTCAACGGCGTGAATCCAAAAAACTATAACGCCGTCTGGGCCGGATCGTCAATCGGTAAACCCTTGGGGTAGTGGTGCAGTTTCAAACTGCACCACTACCAACCTTGGACGAAATCTCACCCCCAAAATCCGGAGCCGAGGCTATGGATTCACGACCTGCTTGAGCGTCCCTGACGTTTTCGCTTTGTGGAAGGCATCGCCGGGATAGCTGGCCTTGATAGGGTGGGTCTTTGCCTGGGAGAACGATGTGATCAGGGTGGCGACGCCATTGGTCGTCGTGCCCGTGCCAAGATTGATGTTGCCATCGTAGAACGTTACGACTTCCCCATTGGGGATCGATGGATTCGACGTCACAGTGGCCTTGAAGGTCACGGATTGATTGACATGCGACGGGTTGGGCGACGATGTGAGCGCAACGCTCGGCTTCGAGGTGGAAATGTTCAAAAGCACGCCCACCTTGCCGGAGCCACTACGAAATAACCGCGCATAATTGTTTACCACAACAACATCAGGCCGTCCGTCGCCGTTCACATCCAGGGCCGCGAGCCCTTCGGCTGAATATCCCCTTGATTGAAAGCTCGCGGGTTCCTGAAAACTTCCGTCACCAACGCCCAACAGCAAACCTAGCTGTCCGTGGGGGTAGTTGCCCGCGCTCTTGTTTCCCGCTACGACCACATCGGGATAACCATCGCCGTTCAGATCCGCTATCGCCAAGGAACTTGTGCCATAGCCACCCGAACTGTAACTTACAGCTGCCTGCAAGGTACCGTCGCCATTGCCAAAAAGCACGCTCACTCCGCCAGGACCCACTTTGTGGGCGCAATCACTACCGCTTTCGCAGTTGTTGGCCACGATTACATCGGGAAGGCCGTCACCGTTCACGTCTCCTATCGCGATGGGGTTGGCATCATATCCGCCGGAGTAATAGCTGACGGCGGATTGGAAGGTGCCGTCGCCATTGCCCTGCAGCACGCTCACTCCGCCCGGCCCCCCGGTGCCCGTTAAGCCGTTCAAATCACAATTGCGGCCGTTTTCGCATAAGTTAGCGACAATCAGATCCGGATATCCGTCGCCATTCATATCCACGAGAGCAATCGACTGTGCTTGAACCCCGCCCGAGTCATAGATCACCTCAGCTTGGAACGTTCCATCTCCATTACCCAATAGCACGCTCACTCCGCCGTTAGAGCCCAGGCTACAGTTCGGACTCTGGCACCCGTCAGCCAAGATCAGATCGGGATGGCCGTCGCCGTTCACGTCCTTGATCAAGACCGAATTCGCCCCATTCCCCGCGCTCGAAAAGAATTCGTTTGGTGCCTGAAAGGTGCCGTCCCCATTGCCCAGGATCACATTTACTGAGGCGCCAGAATCAGGAGATGAGATGTATCCTGAGACGACAACCAGATCCAGGCGGCCATCGCCATTCACATCCCCAATGGCAAGAGAAACAGCTGCGGATGCGTTCAAACTGGTGGGGTAAAGGACTGGAGCCTGAAAGGTACCGTCGCCATTGCCCATCAGCACGGAAATCCCGGAATAAACGGCAGCCACGACTATGTCTGGGTAGCCGTCCCCATTTAAGTCCGCTAGTGCTACAGAGGTGGCACTGTTTGCCTCGGTCTCGTACACGACGGCGTTGGCAAGAACTTTCGGTTTGCCGGTTTCCGGCTGGGCAGTTGCGGCAGAAAGCGCGGCCGGCTGATGGGCGTGGACCGCGGGATTGGATTGCGCCGCCAGCAATACGAGCAGGGCTGTGGCGAAAACGAAGATGGAGAAAAAACAGACGAAGCGGGCAGTTCTCATAACTCCTCCTGTAACTAGCGGCCAACAATAAAGATGATCCCGGGGTAACTCGGATCGCTCAGCGTTCAGGGGAGAATGCCTCGTGTCGAGCACAGGCATGATGGTCCAAGGCAAGGGAAGTGTCAAGGCGGAAGATGTCATCGGAGAGAAGGAGGAGTGTCAAACCACGAAGAAAGGTCCCGGCACTGGAAACCGTTCGATCGCCTCAGATTACCGATCGATCCGGTGGAGTCCACGAACAGAGTCGAGGTGGCGGTCCCGGCTTAGGAGCGGAAAGGAATGCTGCCGGCAGAGCGCGGCAATCCAAACGTCGTTGGAAGGGATTGGGGTCCTGGCTCGTTTGAGTTCGGATCGAAGAGTTCCATAGGTCACTGCTGTCTCTTGATCCACATCGAGAACCCGGCAGTTTAGTATCGACTCTGCCAGCCATCGTTCGTAGCGCTCCCGGTCGCGAGAGTGACGAATCCCATACTGATATTCGCCCAGCACAATAACGGGCACTGCGATCTTCTTCAATGATCCGATTAATT
>Ga0210389_10003683_pt1 | contig 11985 bp, 9 predicted proteins | sample IncBWH28OmetaG_FD_160127 | JGI IMG/M metagenome (GOLD analysis project Ga0210389, IMG submission 160127) | Forest soil microbial communities from Barre Woods Harvard Forest LTER site, Petersham, Massachusetts, United States - Inc-BW-H-28-O ... | reverse complement strand
ATAAACACCCGGCTGGAAAATTTTTTATCAATGCCTATTCCGTTATCTCTGACGGAAAATAACCAACCATTACCGGAAGGTTGTGCCTTAATATATATATGGGGGGTAGTCGGGCCACTGAATTTGATGGCATTCCCAATCAGATTTTGAAACAATTGTATGAATTGGGTTTTACTGGCATAAATTTCAGGCAATCCATCGTAAAAAATTTTGGCCTGTTTGTTTTTGATGGTTTCTTGCAGGTGTACTAGCGCAATTTCAACAATTTCCCCACAATCGATTTTTTCCATTTGTAGTTCTGAATTGCCGAGTCGGGAATAGCTAAGCAGATCATGGATCAGGTCGCTCATCCTTTTAGCTCCATCAACTACATAATGAATAAATTCATTTGCATCTTCATCCAGTTTGTTCTCATATCTGGTTTGCAGTAATTGAACATAGCTGCTCATTGTTCTTAATGGTTCACGCAAGTCATGGGAAATGACATAAGCAAACTGTTCGAGATCGGTGTTAGACCTGACCAGTTCATCCGATTTTTGCTTGAGTTCGGCTGCGGCTTTCTTGCTTTCAGAAATATCACGTGCAATAATGGCAATGGAATTTGCCCTTCCTGATTGGTCATAAATAGGTGAAGCAGTAGTTGATACATAGATCGTGCTGCCGTTTTTTCTTTTCCTTCCCGATTCATAAGGGGCAATGTATTCCCCATTAATAATCTTGTTGGTGAGGAAGGAAAACTCATCCTCCATACCAGGTACAGAAAGGACAGAAGAGTGCTTACCTACAACTTCTTCAGCTTGATAGCCGTATAATTTTTCCGCCCCTTTGTTCCAGTTTAAGATAATGCCTTCCATCGAAAGAGTCTGAATGGCATCGTTGGAAGCCTGAACAATGGCAGCCATTTCTTCCATTTTTTTTTCCGAAATTTTCTGACCGGTAATATCTCTGACAATGGATATGATCTGAGTGGTTTTTCCAACCTGAATGATCTTTCTGGAATATCCTATATTAATTACTTTCCCATCTTTTCTTACTACCAATGTTTCGCCTGTTTGAGAAAGATCGTTTCCAGATAATCGGTTTTGTTTCCGATCTCTCATCTTTGATTTTTCATCCGGTGAAATGAGATCCATGTAAGATGGGAGGGAAAGCATTTCTTCAATGGGATAGCCATACATGTTACATAAAGCCTCATTGGCAAAAACAATTTTGTCCTCTTCTGTAATAACCACGCCTTCGCCCATTTCACTTTGTGCAAAAACAAGTGTTTCATATAAGTCCTTTTGTCTTCTCAGCGTTTCTTCAATGCTTTTTTGTACTTCCGTTTTGTGTTGTAAATCTTCCACCATCTGATTAAAAGAACCGGCTAATTTTCCAAGTTCATCTTTTGACCTGATTACAGCTCTTCTTGAAAAATCAGCCCTTCCTACATTTTCAGTGGCACTGATTATTTCATCGAGGCCTCTTGTAATACCCCTGCTAACGGATATAGTCAGGAATAAACCGGTTAGCTCAACGGTAAGAGCAACAAGAAAAAGAATTTTCAGAATCAAATTTTCAAGCCATCGGGAGCCGGCTCCTAGGGTATAAGAGAAATCGTCTTCCAAAATGGTAAGAGCTCTGTTAATAACATCAATTTTGTTTACCAACTGAATGATTTCGAGGCGTGATCTGTTGTTTGACCGGCTTGAAGCAAGCATATGAATATGTACTCCTGCATCTTTCAGCTGATCGATGAGGGCATCGGCTTTAGCCCAGATAGAAATTGCTTTATCAATATAGGAAACATGTCTGAAGCGTTTAAACAGTTGAATCATTCCTTTTATGTCTTCCGGATGATTCCGGGCCTGTAAAAAGCCGGCATAGATTTTATCCTGGTCCGGGTTGTCTTTTTCAAGTTCAAGCCTTGCTTTTTTATCACCAGAAGGTATATTGATAAAAAGTTCAAATGCGTTATAATCGTTTTCATCAAATGAGGTAGCGTATTTACGTAGGCTATATACGGCCTCTTTTTGGGCTTTTGAATAAAGGCCTTCTCCACTTACAAAAGCGCGTGTTGCAGAAAGCGTATGGATGGTAAAATAGAGGATAAGTAATTCAGCTGCAATCAGCAGTGCCATAATACACATGACGAAATACAACTTTTCTTTGATGGAGACATTTTTGAACCAGTTTACAAACCTGTTTTGAGCAATGTTCATATACAGTATTTATTGACAGTCTGTCTGGAAATAGATAATTAACGCGATCCCTGATAAATAAAAATGCCAACCAACGGTTACCGAAGGGGCTTTAAAACTCACTAGACGCAGTTTCTGATGTTTGAAACAACTATCTGTATCTCCCGCAATTGGCAGGAGTGGATCAATATAATAAAAAGTATTTATTTAATCGTAAAATAAAATACAGCTCCCCCTCCCGGCTCGGATGTTACCCAAATTTCTCCTCCATGTCGCTCCACAATTTTCTTGCATATGGCAAGTCCGATACCTGTTCCCGGATATTTGTCAACAGTATTGAGTCGCTGAAAGATGACAAATATTTTATCAAAATACTGTTTTGGGATTCCAATGCCATTGTCTTTAATGGCAAACAGATGATGCCCTCCTTTGCGTTCCGCCGAAATTGAAATTACTGGGCTTTCTCCTCCTTTGAATTTAATCGCATTTCCGATGAGATTCTGAAACAAAAGCCCCATTAATACAGGGTCACAATAGATATCGGGCAATTTACTATACTGTATAATGGCCGAATTTTCCCGAATACTACGATCCATATCCATTAATACCTCTGAGAGTATTTCCTGGACATTTATGTATTGGAATGGTTTGATTCTGTTAACACGTGAATATTCAAGAAGGCTGTTGATAAGAATCCGCATCCGGTTACTTCCGTCTACGGCAAAATCAATAAAGTCATTGGCATCCTGATCAAGCTGATCTTTATAACGGGAAGCAAGTAATTGAATATAGCTGTTTATCATCCTCAACGGTTCCTGTAAATCATGAGAAGCGACATAAGCAAATTGTTCGAGTTCGCTGTTGGAACGGATAAGTTCTTTTGTTTTGTTTGATAATTCTTCTTCCACCGCTTTTCGCTGCGTGATATTTCGGAATATCCCCCTTGAAAAAAGTGGCTCTTTATCCAGAAATTTGTAATTAATACTACCTTCTACTGTTAGTGGTGTACCATTTTTGGCAACTAAAATTATTTCAATCAGCTCTGTTGTTTGTTCCGTTACAGCTTTATGATCCGCTATTGTGTATCGTTCAAGAAAGTCAGGGTGGATAAATCGTTTGATGGATGTATTGATCACTTCTTCACTGGAGTAACCCATTCCTGAAATCCAGCTTTTATTTACATACTGTATATTGCCTTCCAGATTAAGGATGTGGATAAAGTCATTCGTGTTTTCAAAAAGGTCTTTGTACCTATCTTCGCTTTCTCTGAGCAGGTTTTCTGTTTCTTTCTGGATTTTGAAAAACACTTTAACTGCGGCTTCCTGAACGGTTGTATAATAGTTTTCCAGTTCCATCATAATTAGAATAGCTTCGGATGCACTGGATGTGTATTGACTTAAATAAGTCAGCATTATTTTTTTCTGAAGAGCATATGCTAAAACAAGGTCTGAAGGTTGGATATCAGTGCGTGAAATACCAGGCATTTTATTCTCTTCCCAAAGTTTCAGATTTGTTCCGGCATTCTGGAGGGCTGTGTCGTCAATAAGTGAGTCCAGAAAATGCAAATTAGTGTTCATAGACATGTGAAGTAGCTGCTCTTCCGACAGGTCTTTGAAGAGCTTCATGACCGGGATATTCATTTCCTTTGCCAAGGCAATACTGTCCTGGCTGTAAGGAGTAAGTTTCTCGTTTTTTAAAAATGCCGCGAACGTTTTCAGATTCTTCATCCTAAAGCATTTTGCTAATCCATGGTTGGTAAAATGACGATATTTAACCAGAAATTTTCAATGGATTTTACAACTGCAATAAACTGATTGAAATCAACGGGTTTGGTAATATAGCAGTTGGCATGATGTGAGTACATGTTCAGAATATCTCTTTCGGCAGAAGATGTGGTAAGCACAATAACCGGAATCAGCATCAAGAGCGGATCTGCTTTTATTTCTGACAAAACTTCCCTTCCATCTTTTTTTGGTAAATTCAAATCCAGGAGAATTATGTCAGGTGTGGCTGCATTGCTGAATTCTCCTGTTTTTTTCAGGTATTGTATCGCCAATTCTCCATCCATCACTACATTTAATTCATTTCTTATTTTCCCCTCTTTAAGCACTTCTTTGGTAAGCCTGATGTCGCCCGGGTTGTCTTCTATAAGAAGAATATTGATTGATCTGTCTTTCCCTATTTTCTTCATAATTTATTTTTTACATGCTGGTTATAACAGACTTTTTTATTCGCTGGTTTTTACGAAAATACTTACGTTAATAAATACAACCATTTTTATGTCAGCTACGTGCCGGATTACACCGAATGGCCTGTTTCATAAGATACCTGCTTCCTTGTAGGTAATCAGCAGGGAGTTGGGGTATAATACTTTATACTGATCGAACGTGGAAAATGGGAATATATTGAAAGGAATCGGTGAGTGAACCAAAATCAGGGTTGAACAGATTCATTTATCAGTTGATGAAGCAAACCTGACAAATACAAAATTTTCAGGCTGCTTCATACAATATGCCAGACGCTGTGGGAAAGGCTGGGTAAAACACGTTTCCGGGTTTTATAGGAAATTTAACCGGGAAAGAAAGTTGTCTTTATATAGTGATCCCACCGGGATGAGTTTGTTTCCAATACTGATGACATTGTCGTCGATACTACTGATATGCTCTAGCTGAATGATATAAGAACGATGGATTCGATGAAATTTGTCGGCCGGTAATTTCTTTTCTAACGATTTTAATGTAATATGAAGGGTGTAGTTGCCTTCTATGGTATGAAAGGTTACATAGTCGCCAAGGGCTTCAATCCATAATATATCTTTTACAGGCACCTTATTCAAGAGTGCATTTTTCTTTAGGAAAAGATAATCCTGGTTAAACGTGCCAGCTTGTTTATTCATCTGGTCATAAAAAGCTTTTGCCTTTTCGACGGATTTGAGAAGTTTTGAAAACTCGATAGGTTTTACAAGATAATCTACTACATCCTGTTCAAATGCTTCCAATGCATATTGTGTGTGTGATGTGGTAAGGATTACCAGAGGCGACGGAGAAAGGCTCTTGAGCAGGGCCAGGCCATTCATTCCCGGCATTTCTATGTCCAGAAACAAAAGGTCTACTTTTTCCGTTTTCAATGCTTCCGTTACTTCCGGAGCACTATTGCAGGTTTTTATCAGTCGCAGATAGCTGATCTGATTCACCATGTGTTTCAGAACACTGGATGACATTTCTTCGTCATCGACTATTATACAGTCCATGGAGGTTGTTTTAAAGGTATGAATTGTGTTAGTCTGTGTGGTGAAGAAGGAATAAACTCATTCTTTTTACTCAGAATTAGAAATAAGGTTTCTTTTTTTTTCTAACTATTTATCGATCAAACGAGTAAAATAAAATAGAAACCACCTGTTTATACAGATGGTTTCTGAGAATTCAGTTTTACGACCGGATTATAATCGAAAGCCCCGAAAAATAAAGAATTCATATTAACTGCTTTATTCCGCATCGGGATTCCCTTATTCCGTTTTGTTTTTAACTTCCCTTCTTTGGGATATTTATTCCTCGGCATTACCCGCGTCCGTCCTGAATCCACCATGATTCAATGGTTTTGTTAATCGTTTGCAGATTGTGGGAATGGAATTCATTAAACAGTTCCAGCTGAGCCCATACCTGTTCTGTAAATTCCCTGTTAAAAGTTATAGTCGATTCCGCATGTTTATCATAAGCATTTCCAAGTGCTTTCATACTATCAAGCAGTACATTTACGCATACTTTGAAATTGTCTTCGACCACCTTATAAAGGGCTTCGCTTTCCTCCATATTTTCATTTAAAGAAAGAGATTCTTTGAGTGCATCCATGAGCCTCATATTACATTCATGAAGCAGGATAATGTGTTTGTTACTGATCTCTATGATGTCTTTAACAGATTCCTCTGCCACTTCAGTGTTCTTATGGATCACTTTTCTCATGGTATCCATGGTTTCAGGACTGGGTCCAATAGGTCCGGAATTGCCCAGCAAGTCTTCTGCAATCTCTTTTTGGGCATGAAGTGCCTTTTCAACCCATTGTGAATTTATCCTGATTAATTCCTCTACCGAGCTACGTTTCCCATCCGTGCTTTTTTTTGACGAAACGTCTTTTTTTTCAAGTATTTCAACACCAGTGTTTTTCATGGCGATTAGTTATAAGGGTTAACGTTATTTGAAGCCCTCAAAGATAGACAGCATTTGGTCTTCATTATTGGATTTTGTGACCGATGGTATCAGAAACAGTTTAGTTTGGCATATTATAAGGATTGTTCGTATATAAAACATTAAATATATTTTTTTGCAATAACATATTATAAGTAATGTAATTTATGCTGGGGGACATCTTTAAATTGTTTAAATTTGCTTTATACCCCTGTTTGTGTAGCATTGCAATATTTAAAATGATGAATTGTATTATTGTTGATGATGATAAGCTGGTAAGGAGCTTTATGGAGATGTTGGTAAAACGAACCCCAACCTTAAATCTTGTAGGCGTTTGTTCATCAGCTTCAGAGGCACTTAAGGTACTTGTTAAAGAACAGGTAGAGCTTATTTTGCTTGATATTGATATGCCTGGAATGAGTGGTATTCAATTGCTCAACTATTTTAACAGAGACCAGATTCAGATCATATTTATCACATCCAGTGAGAAGCATGCGGTGAAAGCATTTGATCTGGAAGCAACCGATTACCTGATCAAGCCGGTTTCAGAAGAGCGGTTTCTGAAGGCAATAATGCGTACCCAGAAAAAGAAAAAAAGCAGCGAAGAACTGCAGCAAAGCGAGGATCTTTTTGTTAAAGTCAATAACCGTCTGGTGCGGATAGGTATGAACAATATCCTCTATATAGAAGGGTTGGCCAATCATGTTTCCATTAACACCAAGGACGGGAAACGTCACATTGTGTTGTCAACGCTCAAATCCATTGAATCCCGCCTTTCTCAGGATAAATTTATGCGTATCCACAATTCGCATATTGTAAGTATAGATAAAATCTCTGCCATTGAAGACAATGTAGTGATTATAGAAAAGATTGCGCTACCGGTAAGCCGCTCTCATAAAAAAGAGCTTCTAGCAAAACTCAAAACCGTTTAGAGCAGTTTTCACACGTATCCTTTCCCAATTCCCATTCAAATACAACCAATGATCATTTTTATCCGGCCGGGTATCACAATGTCGGTTGTTCTGTTTATGCCTATGGTATATTTGGTCTGAATTGATTGAAAAGTGCCTGCTCCATCGTTAATGCAGATCGTTACCAAAATACCCCGCATGACAGATAAAGTGAATACCAAATGGAAATTGACCGTTCAATATCAAGGACGAAAAATGGATGTAATCAGTAATAAAGAGACTTCACTGGAAGCTCAACGCCAAACGCTGAAACGTTTTCCTCAGGCACAGATTCTGGATGTGTCAAAGTATAAACTTAAAGTGGAGCAAGAAGTGCAGGAGGATTTGCTGTCAGGCTCCGTATCGCTGAAACGTCGCAAATCGAAAAAGGATGCCTGAAATAGGCAATATTGCAGACCGTGATTTTGGTAAACTGCAATATAGTATGGTAAGAGAAATTGAAATTAAACGCATCAGTTAAACCATGCGCCCAATTCTAAAAAAGCAAGTAAATATCCGCTGTGAATATGACCGTGCGGAATGGTGCAAAGTGTTTAAATGTTCAGAGCGCGATCTGCGCAGGGCAGTGAGAAAAGTTGGAGGAAATGTGATTGCCGTCTGCCTGTTTCTCCGGAAGTGACCCCTATTTTATTCTTCTTTTTGAGAAAACATGCATTGTTTTCGGCCAAACGGTACCCGGTTTCCCGTCCATAAACCGGAAAATTCAAACCATATCATAAAACACAACTGAAATGAAAACGATAAGAGAAATAATGGTGGCTCTGCCGCAGCAATGTATGCGGAATGAATCACTAAAGGAGATCGTCCTCCGGATGGATAAGTCAAATATTGGCTGTTTACCTGTAGTTGATGAAACCAAAAAAGTAATTGGTATTATAACAGATCGCGATATTGCTCTTGCTTTATGCAGAGGAGAGAAACGAGTGGAAGATCTGAAAGTACATGAAGTAATGACCACCAAAGTCCATACCATCCGGCCTGAAGATCATACGGTATCTGCACTCAAAATGATGCGAACTATGCGAGTAGGCCGATTACCTGTTGTGGATGAGGAGCAACGTCTGAAAGGAATGGTAAGCCTGAACCGGATACTTCGTAACAATTATGGAACCGAAGAAGCACCGGAGCTGGAATATGCAGGAGCCGAAAATATCCTGAATACACTTCATTCCATTGCAGAACGAAACAGCTTACATTATATGGAAAGTTAAAGAAAATGTGCAGCTCTTATTAAAAATCCCGCCATACCCTCCTAGGCGGGATTTTTATTCTTTTGATTTTTTATAGAAACATATTAAAATACACATTGAAATGAATAACAAGGAATGAAACTTCCTTTACCTGATTTCCTGATTATGTATCCAACCATCAGGTATTTTATTCCATCCGTCACAAATCCCAAAATAGAGGATTGAATAGGTTTATATTTAGATAACAGTACACTACAACATCCGACCTGTTTCAAAATGCTTTGTTCTTTCATTTTTAAAAGGATGAATGTTATTGTCATCTTGTTTATCCGCATATAAAAAGAATCCCATGGCTACAAAAATGAAAAATGGAAAGATCGCTCCTCAACTTACACACTCGAGCAATGGCAATGGCCATGAACATTTTGAGAACGGAAGTATTTTGAGCGATGCGGAGCTATTCCGTATTCTTATGCAGGTTAGGAACGGAAATTTTTCAGTCCGGATGCCTGCTGATCAACTTGGTCTCAAAGGTAAAATATGCGATACACTGAATGAGATTATTGAGCTGAACGAGCGCATGGTCGTTGAATTTGAAAAGGTTGGAAACAGCATTGGTAAACAAGGTAAACTAACCAAGCGGGTGGAGCTAGACGGAGCAAAAGGCTCTTGGGGGTCCTGTGTGGATTCGGTAAATACACTCATCTCCGATCTGGTACACCCTACCATCGAGATAGCACACGTAATTACATCGGTGGCAAAAGGTAATCTGTCACAACAAATGCCGTTGGATATAGAGGGCCATGCACTGCAAGGGGAGTTTTTAAGAATTGCGAAAGAGGTAAACGGGATGGTGAAACAGCTCAATCTGTTTTCCATGGAAGTAACCCGGGTAGCCAGGGAGGTGGGAACAGAAGGAAAGCTGGGTGGGCAGGCAAAAGTAAAAGGGGTGGGTGGTGTATGGAAAGATTTGACCGACAGTGTAAACCGGATGGCGAGTAACCTGACCGGACAAGTACGGAATATTGCCGATGTAACAACGGCGGTAGCTAAGGGCGACCTTTCCAAAAAGATTACGGTAGACGTAAAAGGAGAAATTCTGGAATTAAAAAACACCATCAATACGATGGTGGATCAGCTCAACTCCTTTGCATCGGAAGTAACCCGTGTGGCAAGGGAAGTGGGAACAGAAGGTAAGCTTGGCGGACAGGCACATGTAAAAGGTGTTGGTGGTACCTGGAAAGATTTAACGGATAGTGTAAACCAGATGGCCAGCAATCTGACCGGACAGGTGCGGAATATTGCTGAAGTAACAACCGCTGTTGCCAAAGGCGATCTTTCTAAAAAAATTACGGTAGATGTAAGAGGCGAAATCCTGGAGCTGAAAAACACCATCAATACGATGGTGGATCAGCTTAACTCTTTCGGATCGGAAGTAACGAGGGTGGCACGTGAAGTAGGATCGGAAGGTAAGCTGGGAGGGCAGGCCAAAGTAAAAGGCGTGGGTGGTGTATGGAAAGATTTGACAGATAGTGTAAACCAGATGGCCAGTAACCTCACTGGCCAGGTAAGGAATATCGCAGAAGTAACAACCGCAGTAGCCAAGGGCGATTTATCCAAAAAAATTACAGTAAACGTAGAAGGTGAAATTCTGGAGCTGAAAAACACGATCAATACGATGGTGGATCAGCTCAACTCTTTTGGTGCTGAAGTAACACGGGTAGCACGGGAAGTAGGATCGGAAGGTAAGCTGGGAGGACAAGCAAAAGTAAAAGGGGTGGGTGGTACCTGGAAGGATTTGACCGACAGTGTAAACCAAATGGCCAGCAATCTGACTGGCCAGGTAAGGAATATAGCCGAAGTAACAACGGCTGTTGCGAATGGTGACCTCTCCAAAAAAATTACTGTGACGGTTGAAGGAGAAATCCTGGAACTAAAAAAGACCATCAATACGATGGTGGATCAGCTCAATTCATTCTCCTCCGAAGTAACGCGTGTAGCGCGGGAAGTAGGAACAGAAGGCAAACTGGGTGGTCAGGCTCAGGTAAAAGGAGTAGGAGGTACCTGGAAAGATTTGACAGATAGTGTAAACCAAATGGCCAGTAACCTGACCGGCCAGGTACGGAATATTGCGGAAGTAACAACAGCGGTAGCGAAAGGTGACCTCTCCCGCCAAATTACAGTGGATGTTAAAGGTGAAATTCTGGAGCTGAAAAACACCATCAATACGATGGTGGATCAGCTTAACTCATTTGCATCAGAGGTTACACGGGTGGCATTGGAAGTAGGTACGGAAGGTAAACTAGGCGGACAGGCTCAGGTAAAAGGAGTAGGTGGTACCTGGAAAGATTTAACGGACAGTGTAAACCAAATGGCCAGCAATCTGACTGGCCAGGTAAGGAATATAGCCGAAGTAACAACAGCGGTAGCGAAAGGTGATCTTTCCAAGAAAATAACGGTAGATGTAAAAGGAGAAATATTAGAGCTTAAAATCACGATCAATACGATGGTGGATCAGCTCAACTCGTTTGCTTCCGAAGTAACGCGTGTGGCAAGGGAGGTAGGAACAGAAGGTAAGCTGGGTGGACAGGCGGATGTGCCTGGTGTGGCCGGAACCTGGAAAGATTTGACCGACAGTGTAAACCAGATGGCGGGTAACCTGACAGCTCAGGTACGGAATATTGCAGATGTAGCCATTGCGGTGGCAAGCGGTGATATGTCGCGTAAAATTACGGTGGATGTTCGCGGAGAAATTCTCCAGCTCAAGGAAACACTCAATACCATGGTGGATCAGCTCCGGGCTTTTGCTTCGGAGGTGACACGGGTGGCTCGTGAAGTAGGTACGGAAGGAAAACTGGGTGGACAAGCTAACGTACCAGGTGTTGCCGGTACCTGGAAGGATTTGACAGACAGTGTAAACCAAATGGCGGGTAACCTGACCGCACAGGTTCGGAATATTGCCGATGTAACCATTGCGGTTGCCAATGGGGATATGTCCAAAAAAATTACGGCTGATGTACGCGGTGAAATTCTTCAGCTGAAAGAAACGATCAATACCATGGTGGATCAGCTCCGGGCCTTTGCTTCTGAAGTAACACGCGTAGCACGGGAAGTAGGTACAGACGGGAAGCTGGGCGGACAGGCATTTGTACCTGGTGTTGCAGGAACCTGGAAAGATTTGACAGATAGTGTAAACGGAATGGCAGGTAACCTCACTGCCCAGGTACGTAACATTGCCGAAGTAACAAAAGCGGTGGCCAGCGGTGACCTTTCCAAACTAATCACGGTGGATGTGAAAGGCGAAATCCTGGATCTGAAAAACACCATCAATACGATGGTGGATCAGCTCAACTCATTCGCATCTGAAGTAACACGGGTAGCCAGAGAGGTAGGAACGGAAGGAAAGCTGGGTGGGCAAGCTCATGTAAAAGGTGTAGGCGGAACCTGGAAAGATCTTACGGAT
>Ga0210389_10003682_pt1 | contig 11985 bp, 8 predicted proteins | sample IncBWH28OmetaG_FD_160127 | JGI IMG/M metagenome (GOLD analysis project Ga0210389, IMG submission 160127) | Forest soil microbial communities from Barre Woods Harvard Forest LTER site, Petersham, Massachusetts, United States - Inc-BW-H-28-O ... | reverse complement strand
AGAAGCGGAGTTCTATCCCGAAATCGTTTTTTAGTCGGAGTCTAGACCTAATCGTTAGCGGCTGCATTGCGCGTCTATGTTGCGCTCGCAACACGTTTATGTTGTAATAGCAACATTGGAGGTGTCCAGTGAACGAAATCCTTGAAGCGCTCTTCCATAGGCGAGCAGTTAAAGTATTTGAGCCGGTCGAAATCGCACACGTACTGCGCGAACAAATCCTCGATGCAGCCCGTCATGCTCCGTCCAGTTTCAATTCGCAGCCGTACCGGTTCTTTTGGGTGGAATCGTCGCCCAGAAAGGCGACCGCGGCGAAACTCTGCCTGGGACAAATGCCGGCGGCGACCGCGTCCGCGCTGGTGGTTGCGGTGGCCGACATCGGGTCGCTGGCTGCGACCTCCAAAGCCCAGTTGGAGTGGATGCGCAGGAGCGGCTTCAGCGACGCCAAAGTTCGAGACTACGAGCGCACGGCGAAGATCGGTCGGATCCTGTTCATGCCTGGACCGTTCGGGATTTTTGGCGCGGTCAAGTGGGTGATTTTTCGGCTGGTGAATTTGTGCAAGACTTTCGGGATGCCACCAGTGTTTCGACAGGACTTGTTAAAGTGGGCGACGAAGAGTACATCATTGGCCTGTGCGAATCTGATGATTGCCGCCGAAGCGCTGGGACTCAACACGTGCCCCATGGAAGGATTCGATAGCCGCAGACTCTCCAGATTTCTCGGGCTGTCGACCCGGTATCATGAAATTGTGATGGTGATTGCGATCGGGAAGAAATCGCCTGCTTATGCGGAACCGCCTCAGTGGCGGCGACCTCTCGACGCCACGGTAACCGTCCTATGATCGTCGTTCCAAAGAGAGATATTCCCCAGGACATCCTGAGGGACTCGGTACTTGCCCATGTTGCTGCAGCCTATTTTTCCGTCGGGAAGAGACTTGAACGAAAAACTCGGTGCTCTGCTACCCGTGGTTTCATCCTGTCCACGCTGCGGGGCGGCGCTGCGCTCAATCAGAATCAAATCGCCACACTTCTCGGTTTCGACCGAACTGTCGTACACCGAGCCATCAAGTCAATGGTTCAGGAAGGGCTTGTGTCGGAGAGAAAAGCAAAATCGGGCAGAGCAATTCACGTTACGTTGACGCCAAAGGGCTACGGATATAGGAAACGCCTGATCAATGCGAGGATCGCCGCTGACGATAAACTCCGAAAAGAACTGACTCCGGAAGAACGCACAACACTTCTTCGACTCTTGAAATTGATTGCCGAATTAGAGTTCTAAGACTGAGCCGCCGGTAATTCTGGATGGGGTGGTAGCGTACTTGCACTATCCAGAGACGGGCTTCTCGGACTTTCGCAGATTCTAAGCGGAAACGGCTTGATCGCAAATGAAAAGGTCCACGGCGGAAACCGCGGACCCTTTTTTCGAAGCGTTTAAAAGAACGAAGCGCCTATTCCACTCCGGCCAGAGCGGCTTGTAGCCCGGCGATATCCGCTCCGAGATCTTTGCCATCAGTCCCCTTGTTCTTATAAGGACTGTTGCCCTGGAGTTGGTAGTTGCCGCCGTTGCCATTGTTGTAGTTCACGAAGCGAACGTCGTCTGGCGTTGCCGGGAAGTAGTTATTGGCCGGCCATTTCGACGGGGGGAATTTGGACGGGCTGGCGATCAGACCGTTAGTCTGGAACGTGCTTGTTGTAAAGCAATTCTGAATCGTGGTGAGCGGAATGTCACCGGTAGCGCAGCCTGTTTTTCCCTGACCAAATGCATTCCAAACCGGATACCGACCGGTCAGGGTCAGATTGTTGGTGAAGACCAATCCATACATGGAAGGGTTTCCATCCGTGTTGCCGGTGGTCAGAGCGTGGCTCTCGGTATCAGGAAATACCGTAACGTGGTTAATCGTAATCGTGTTGATTGGATTGCTGGGCCAGCTGTTCGCGATTTCAAACCCGTTGCCGCCGCCCACATACTTCTTGTTGAGATCATCCATTACCACGTCGTGGATGCTGAAACGAGTTCCCGCCAGAGCAGGCGCTCCATCGCCCCCGTCTCCGGAGATGACAGTTGCGAGTACGATGCCGCCGCCGGCATGCGAGATCTGGGTATAACGAATCGTTACATCCGTGACCTGGCAGATCGGGCAAACGTTGTCACCTGATCTGGTGTGCTGATTCTTCGGGGTGAGCAGGATGCCATGTCCCTTCTGCGTGAAGCCACCCCATGAATTTTCCATCAGGTTCGCCTCGATCAGGACACGGATTGCGTTCTTGAGTTCGAGATGATTCTTAACGATGAACGGCTTGCCATCTGGACCGCCAACGAAGGGCGTATTGCCTTCCATCCACGACATGGGCTTGAAGAAGTGGTTGCCGATGACGGTGATGTCGGTGGGGGTCATGGTAGCGGATCCGCCGCCCATCATGATTGCTTCGCCTGCGGCTTCCAGGAAATTATTCTGGATCAGGTAAGGACCATCCTGAGTATCGCTGGTTCCACCGCTGAGAGCATGAGAATCTGTGCAGCTTCCGGTTGACGAAATACAGTGGAAGTCGTTGAGATAGGAGTCGACGACGGCGATGTTGGTGCCGCCGGCCATGGAGAATCCATCGCGCGTTTCATCCTGCGCCTGTCCATGCAGCCACGAGCGGTCGACAATGATGTGATCGGCAGTGCCTGCCAGGCCGATCAGGATGGCGCTGCCTTTGACTCCAGTTGGCCGCGTGATTTCGAGGCCGACGAAACGGTAGAAGTTGGCGCCGTCCGCGATCGAAATTGGACCGTTGCCGGTATTCGACATTTGCACTTTCGCGAGGACGTTGGTCGGATTCGTGCAGTTGAAGCTCGGGCGTCCCGGCAAAGACGAGACGCCGGCGTAGCACGGCGTAACGCGTTGTCCTTCCGTGGGCAGCGCGCTGTCAGGGGCACTGGTTCGAATGATGATCCAGTTCTGGTCGTTGCAGCCTTTAGCAGACAGACTGAACGGGCCGGTAAAGGTTGAGCCTGCTTGCAACTGAATGGTCTGCCCGCATTGCGCGCTGTTCAAGGCCGCCTTGAGATCCGAGTCAGACTTAACGTTGATAACGCTGCCGGGGGCAGGTGAGTCCGCCATGGTGGCGGGGACAGTTGCTTGTGGAAGTTGTGCTGGACCGTCGTATCCGCTGCTGCTCACGACGGTGATGCCGAACCCAGCGCTTGCCGTCTTGCCATTGGCGTCTGTCACGGTTGCTGAGAAGTTAGAGTTTCCAATCGCGCTCGGCGTGCCGCCGAAGTCTCCATTCGGATTGAAGGTAATGCCGCCCGGAAGGCTGCCGGTGATGTTCCAGCTATACGGCTGAGTTCCACCGGTGGCTGAAAACGCTGCGTTGTACGACTGTCCCTGCTGCCCCTGTGGAAGGCCAGAGGTGGTGATCTGCAACGAGCCCTGTTGGGCAGTGGTGATGGTGACTGAAGTGGTTGCGGATTTCGTGGAATCTGCCTGGCTGGTTGCAGTGACGGTTGCGTGCGTGGTTGATTGCACAGTTGGCGCCGTGTAGAGGCCATTCGCGTTCACGGAACCTGCCGAAGTCGTCCAAGTGACGGCGGTATTCGAGGTTCCAGTAACAGTGGCGGTGAACTGTTGTGTGCCACCCGAGGACAAAGTGACGCCCGTCGGTGCAACGCTGACGCTGATTCCGCCGCCGGCTCCAATCTGCACAGCGTACGAACGCACGCCTTGATCAAGCCTCGGGCTGTCCTTCACCATGACCTGGAATGAGTAGAGGCCGGTGCTGGTGGGCGCGCCGGTGAAGGATCCGGTCACGGGATTCAGAGAGACGCCAGGCGGCAAAGAGCCCGATGCGAGCGAGAACTGGTAGGGATTGCTGCCGCCATTCACTGACAGCACGGCATTGTAGGGCTGACTGACGGCGCCGCTGGGCAGTGATTGGGAAAGCGTCAAGGCTTGCTGGTTGGCGCTGGACCCCTGCGCAGTGCCGCAGGAGGTAGCGATGAGAGAAATGATGACCAGCAGAATCAGCGAGAATACACGTTCAACTTGCGGACGCGAAGCGTTTCGATAATCCTTAAAAATAGCTAACTGAGATACTGCCATTATGAAACCTCGACGTACAGAATTGGGGGACCAAGTCGAGCGAGTCCACACGCTGACCATATCGGGATGCGCACTAAGTGCACAGATACCACTAGTGCAAGTGGAAACTCGGCAGTACATATGAACCAAGCCTGTACGGATTCGCACTCGAGATGATCGATTGGAGAGATTCAGGTAACTACGTGAAACAGGCTCGGGGCGGGCGGTTTAGCGGATTACAAGGGCTTACGATGCACTAGGGCCGGCAGTGAGCGGTTAAAGAGGGAGAGATCAAAGTGACTTTTGTCACGTGATCAGCGAGGTTCACCGAGCAGGGCCGCGCGCAGCCTGTCGTACCTTTGGTTGCCAAGCAGCGATTGCGCGACGCGGCGAGCTTGATGGGAGAGGCGCTTCTTCCACAATCCGCGGCCATGGCACAGTTCTTCGAACCCTTCGATGGGGAGATCGCGCAACATGGCGACGCGCCCGAGTTGATAGGGATTTGTTGCCGGCGTGTTGGCGTGAAATTCGCTATTGGCGACGGTCTTGAATCCGGCGCCGCGCGCCATCGCAAGAGCTTGCTCGTTGTAGCGGCCGCCGGGGCAGGAGAAATGGTCGACCTCGTGTCCCAGAATTTGCTCGATGCGACCTTTCGCGTCGACGATTTCGCGCGTAAGATCCGATTCGCCGATATCGGAGAGATAGGCGTGCGTCATCGAGTGGCAGCCGATTTCGAAGCCCCGGGCGTCGAGTTCGCGGAGTTGAGTTGAGGTCAGGTAGCCGGGGGTGTCGAGGAAGCCAGCCGTCACGTAGAACGTTGCGTTGTGGCCCAATTCGCGGAGCGCCGGGGCGGCGGCGATCAGGTCTGTTTCGCAGCCATCGTCGAAGGTGATGCACACAGCAGGTTGCGCTGGATAGGCGAGAGCCTCGGTGACGCTAAGGCCACGAAAATTAGATTGCTTGAGCCATTTCATCTGGCGGCGGAAAGTCGCGAGCGGCAGGATGTAGCGCGCGTATCCGGGTTCGGACTGGCAGAGCTGGCGGCCTGCGAGTTCGAGCTCGTGATACATCAGGAAGACTATGCGCGGTTGAGACATGCTGAATTCTTAGTCCCGAGCGAAACGAAGGCCTTTTCGCGCGCCCTTCCAAAGAACCAAGCCGTAAGCGCCTGTCAATATCAATCCAATCCCCCATGCTAATCCAACCGGAAGAAACCACCACCCATTCTCCAGCCTGATCACCGATCTAAACGACAATAAAAGGTACGCTTTGATCGACAAGGGTGGCGCCGATATTAGCGTGTAGCAAACAAAAATCCCAAGGAGGATGCAAGACCACGCGAAAATGCCGCCCCATTTCCCAGCAGACCTATGACCTCCACTGGAGGTTCGATCAAGCTTTAAGCCGATCAAGAACCACATTATTGTGACGGCAAGGAAGTAGTGCAGATCATGGCCGGTCCAATAGGTGCTCGTCTCCCACAGACTGTCGCGCGTGTCGCCCAGAAGCGCCCACGCTGGCGCGTTGAGAGCGTAGTGGATGTATCTGGCTTTCGCTACTCCGTCTTGTAAGGGCTCTTCGAGATGGCCGGCGTTGGCGGCAACTATTCTTCGAGCCTGAAGATCGCCAACATGAAACAGCACCACACCGAGCATCACGTTCGCGATTGGCAGCATGATGCGAAAGCGCATGGTTCAGGATTGCTTGTCACTGCCGACAGCTTGCGAGTGCCGATCAAGCAAAGCGAGCAACGGCTCACGAAGGAACGGTCCGCCGGCCAACAAGCCGGAGATCAGCGGATCTTTCTGGTTGCAGCGGAGTGGGGAGTGGTCGAGCTTCAAGGTCCAGCCTCCTGCGCTTTCGACCAGCGCCGCACCGGCGGCTACGTCCCATTCATTTTTCGGAACCAGCGTAAACGTCATGTCGGCGAGCCCGGCGGAGACTAGGCCTAGTTTGTAGGCGACCGAGCCCATCGGCTTAATGTTGAACTCGGCGGACTCGAATTGCTTCCACTCACCGCGCTTCACTTCACTGCGGCTGGCGAGGACGAGGGCGCCATGCAGGTCTTTCCGCTGGCTCGGCTGCGCGGATTTACCGTTGTAGGTGATGCCGGTTTCGCGCGAGCCGAGGATGAGTTCGTCTGTCGCGGGATTGCAGATTCCTCCGGCGACTGGAACGCCGTCTTCGACCATGGCGATCGAAACGCAGAATTCAGGAATGCCCTGCACGAATTCGCGTGTGCCGTCTAGCGGGTCAACGACCCAGACTCGGCGCTTGTCGAGTCGTGTAAAGTCGTCAACGGTTTCTTCCGACAGCCAACCCTCGCCGGGGCGCAGCAGGTTTTTCTTGAGCACAGCGTCGACGGCATGGTCGGCCTCGGTGACCGGATCGGTACCGACCTTATATTTTGCCTCGATGTCGCCGGGCGTGAAGCGATTTAGAACCGTGCGCGCCTCTTCGAGGGCGGCGTGGATGCGTTCGAGAGTCTCTTTGATATTGGTAGAAGTCATAATAGTTTTCAGTTTTCAGTTCTCAGTAAAATCGAACGCGCCGGTTCTCAACTGACGACTGACAACGGATTCACGCCCACAACATTCTTGCGCCCGTCATCAGGAGCACCGCGCACAAAATTCTACGTAGCCAAAGCACCGGGACGCGTGTGGCCAAGTACGACCCGAGGATGCCGCCGGGAACGGATCCGACTAATATTGCAATCACTAAATGGCCGTCGACGTTGTGCGCTAGTAAGTGCAGCAAGCCGGTAACGCCGGTCAGAATCACGGCGTGGGCAATGTCGGTGCCTACCATGATTTTTGGGGGGAATGAATAAAACAGTAGAAGCAACATCATAATGATGCTGCCCGACCCTACCGAAGTGATGCCCACCAGAAATCCGCCAACCAGACCGATGACGCTCATGAAGGCAAATGACTTCATGGTCGGGGCGCGCCCGGCCAGGCGGTCCTCAATTCTCCTTTGGAACAGGAGCAGCGCAGGGATGATCACCAGCAAGAGTCCAACCGCCGACTTAATGAAGTCGTTGACTCCTGTGCCGTGGAGTTCGCGGAGGTGGACCAGCAACTTCACGCCGAGAAAAGATCCTGGGATACTGCCGATTGCCATGGCCAGGACGACTTTTCTGCGCACCGTGCCTTTCACCAGATGGATGATGGTGGCTGGAATCTTGGTGAAGAAGTTACACATTGCATCGCTGCCGACGGCGATGATGGGAGGAATGTGCAGGCCAAAGATGAGCATGGGCAGCAACAGAACGCCGCCGCCCAATCCCGTCATTCCGATCAGCGTTCCTACCGTGAAGCCGATCAGGATTTTTGCCAACAATAGTTCCATGCCGTATTCCGAATCGAGCGACGTGCTTTCGTTACGGTTATTCCGTCAGGCAAGGGATCAGTCGGCGCCTGAGGCGCAGAAGGGAGGAACCGTTGCCAGCATTATTGCATAAAGCCCATTGTGCTAATGGGCTTTATGGGCTTCGTTTATGAAGGTCTCGTTAAATGATTGGTTTAACGAGACCTTCAAGACGTCAGTTGCCGTTGGCGCCGACAAAGCCCTCGCGCTCGAGGTGCAGAATGATGGTCTGTGCCGCTTCCTCGGGGCTCAGCTTGGCGGTGTCGATCACTACTTCGGCATCGATGGGCGCTTCGTAGGGATCGGAGATGCCCGTGAATTCCTTGACGATACCGGCACGAGCCTTGGCGTACAGGCCCTTACGGTCGCGCTGTTCGCAGACGTCGATCGAAGTCGCCGCGTGGACCAGGATGAATCCGCCGAACGGCTCGATCATCTGCCGCACCGCTTTACGCGTCGCCTCATAAGGAGCGATCGGGGCGCAGACCGCGATGCCGCCGTTCTTCGTGATCTCGGAAGCCACATATCCGATGCGCCGGATGTTGATGTCGCGATGCTCCTTGGAGAATCCGAGTTCGCTCGAGAGATTTTTGCGCACCAGATCGCCATCCAGCAGAGTGACCGGACGGCCGCCCATCTCGAGGAATTTGGTGATGAGCGCGTTGGCGATGGTCGATTTACCGGAACCCGAGAGCCCGGTGAAGAAAATGGTGACGCCCTGCTTTTCACGTGGTGGATAGCTGCGTCGCAGTTCCTTCACTACTTCCGGATAGGTGAACCACGCCGGAATATCGCGGCCGCCGTTGAGGCGCTGGCGAAGTTCGGTGCCCGAAATATCGAGAACCTTTGCGCCCTTTGGAACTTCATCGGCGGGGACGTAACGATCTTCGCCCTCGAGATACATCATCATCTGGAAGGGGACCATGGTGACGCCCATTTCCGCGGTGTGCTGCTTAAAGAGTTCCTGCGCGTCATAGGGGCCGTAGAAATTCTTGCCGTCGGTATCTTTTCCGGGGCCAGCATGATCACGGCCGACGATGAAGTGCGTACAGCCGTAATTCTTGCGAATCAGGCCATGCCACAGCGCTTCACGCGGTCCACCCATGCGCATGGCGAGAGGAAGCATGGCGAGTTCGACCGTGCCGTGCGGATACTTCGGGAGCAGCAACTGATAGCAGCGCGTGCGAACGAAATAATCCACGTCGCCTGGCTTCGTCATGCCGACAGAAGGATGGATAAGCAGGTTGGCTTCGACTTGCTTCGCCGCGCGCATCGTCAGTTCGACATGAGCGCGATGCATTGGGTTTCGGGTCTGGAAGGCGACAATCTTGGTCCAGCCGAGGCGGGCAAAAGAGGCCCGGAGATCGGCGGGATTCAGGCGCAGCGACCGAAAATCGTAATGCGACGGTGCCTGCATTCCCTGAACGTTGCCGCCTACGTACCATGGGTTCGACTTGTTCATGGCGTAGTCGGAGCCGGGATGCGCGGCGCTCGTCGAATTGAAAACGGCCTTCGCTTCGGCGGCGCGATCAGGTTGCCAGACGTCGCCGACGTTAATCACGGCGAGCATCACGCCTTCGGGGTCGCGCAGCGCGATTTTGCTGGAGCCGGGAGTGAGCTTCTTGGCGAAGTCTTCGGTCACATCGAGCGTGATCGGCATCGGCCAGAGCGTGCCATCAGCCAGACGCATATTCGCGCAAACGCCTTCATAATCCTTGCGATTCATGAAGCCGCGCAGCGGAGAGAATCCGCCGTTCATCAGCAGCTCGAGATCGCAAAGCTGACGCGCGGTCAAATCCCACGAGGGCCAGTCTTTCGAATGGCTTTTCAGTTCGGCGGCGTAATCAGCCGGCACTTGCAGTTGGACGAGTTCGCCCCCGTGCGGGGCGATAAGATGGCTGGTTGAAGCGGTCAAGTCGTTGATCCTCCCGATGCGTACATCAGTCTGTTTGGAAACCTCTGAATCTTTGGGCGTCAAGCTAATCTCCTTATTGTTCTACCAGGACTCGTCCTGACTCCCGCGCTGCGCGAGGAGATCCCGATGGCCGAGTCACTCTAAATTTGTACGGCTGCAGTACGAAGTTACGGTAACCCTATCCACGTGCAATTCCACTTCCTTCAGGCGTGGCGCGCCACAATTCAACTGATTGCAAATAAGGAAGTTCTCTGGCTTTTTCGGAGAACGGGGACTGCTGGACGGCCTGTATGAAAGGAATTGTAACATTTTGCCACCGAGGGGTGCGACCGCTGGCGGCCTCAGAAGTACCGCCGGATCGCGATTTGACCGGTCACTGGGCCGGATACCGGGCTAAATCCTCGGGCCGGACCACTCCTCGATACCAGTTAAGGACGGGGCCGGTTGTGGTGTCAAGGTTACCGCTGTTTTTGAGGGGTTGATCCCTGTGTTCGTTTTTTACTGGAGTTCCGGAACATAACAGGGGTACGCGTCTTGCGCGAGCGTCACTTGTTTGGGATCGACCTCGAAGGTTTGCACTGGGTTGGCAGGAGTTGTCACCGCCAGCAGCTGGCCTTGCGGCGCATAGGCGAACCCGCCGCCGCCAAACTGAGTGCCGCTCCTTGAACGTCCGACCCGGTTCGAACTGACGACGTAGGCCCCTGACACAAGCGACGCCATGGCACTGGCGATTTTCCACGGCTCGATGTTCGTGCCAGCAGCGCGAGGTATGACGATCAGCGACGCTTTTTGTTTTCCGTAGGCCCGCGCGTGCTCGTTGAACATGGCGTCCGTGCACAAAAGCACGCCGACCTTGATCCCAAGTATGTCGGCCACCTCAAAGCCTGTGCCATCGCCGGCGTACCACTCGCTTTCAAACCATCCTGGCTCATTTGGAAAGTGTTGTTTTCGGTTCAGAGGGCGAACGACTCCGTTTTCAACTACGAATGCTTCATTCGCGAGCCGATTTCCATTCCTCACCGGCCGCGAGGAAATTACGGCGGGAAGCTTGAGGTCGATCAGCGTTTCCAGTCCCTGCTCGTGCTCCCGGACACTGAGATGCGCGTCGTCCTCTGAAAAGGCCGCGCCTTCTGCCACCCACGGGCCAAACGGGAGCTCGTTAGTGACGAGCATGTCAGGGCGGGCAGCGGTGACGGAGTATTTCAAATCACGCCACCTCGCGTCAGTTGCCGATAGAGCCTCGGGCCATTCCACAAATGCGATGCGCAACCTGTTCACCATATGCCAATGCGATCCTCGGGCTTCAGATATAGCTTATCGCTGGGCGCGACGCTGAACGCTTTGTACCAGGCATCGACATTGCGAACGGCGTCACTTCGGTATTCTCCCGGTGGATGGGTGTCGGTTGCGATTTGCCGTCGCAGCGCGGCCTCGCTCTGAATCTTCCGCCATCTTCGGGAGAAGGCAAGGAAAAAACGCTGTTCGCCGGTCTGTCCGCCGATCACGACATCGGGCTTGCCTTTCAGCGACAAGACGTAAGCGTCATGGGCCGTCAGCAAACCCGCCAGGTCGGCGATACTTTCACCCAGAACTTGCTTACCGTTGACGCAGAGATCGGTCAGCGGGCAGTAACTTTCAAGTTGAGCTCCCAGTTTCGCGGCGGCTGCGTGATATCGGGCGGTATCTTGCGCGGTCCACCACATTCCGAGGCGGCCCTGACCGTCATAAATATTTCCTAGCTCGTCGAAGCTGTGGCTGATTTCGTGGGCCATGCCGGCACCGGCTGAACCGTAATTGGACGCGGCGTCTCCCTGATAGTCAAAATAGGGTGGCTGGAAGATGCCTGCCGAGAAGGTCTCGGTATTGGGGCTGAACATGATGATCGCGCCGACGATTTGCGGATCGATCCTCCACTCATCTGGATCGGCCGGTTGTTTTAGCTTGGCGAGGTTGCGCGAACGATTGAAAGCTTCCGCCCGGCGCATATTGCCGAAGGCGTCGCCGCGGACGACATCGAATGTCGAGTAGTCGATCCAGGTATCGGGGTAGCCGACGCCGATCTTCAGCGCGCCTAGCTTGGCCAATGCCTTTTCCTTGGTCTGCGGTGACATCCAGGCGAGGTTCGAAATGCGTGCGCGATAGGCCGCAATCAGGTCCGCGATCATGGCCTGCGCCTTGGCCTTCGCTTCGAGTGGAAAATAATGCTGCGCATAGAGTTGGCCCACCGCCTGGCCCAGAGCCGCATTGGTGGCGGCGATGGCATCCGTGCCGCGGTCTGACGCCGGCGGAGTATCAGAGAGGATGGCAGTCACGGACTCGGGCAAGACGCTGGCGTAATGTGCGATCAGGTGAAACTTGAGGTAGTCCTTCCATACCTCGATATCCTCGCTGCCTACGAGAGTGGAGGCTCCGGTCACGGCCGACGGCTGCCAAACGATGAATTCCAGCTGTCCGTCAACTCCGGCTGATTTGAAGTAAGCGTCCCAGTCCATGCCCGGCGCTTTAACGCTAAAGTCGCCGCTCTTCCATGGGTTGTTTTGCTTGAAGACATCAGCGGCGTCGGAGTCGGGGGCATGAGCTTGCGCGATCCGAATTTCGAGTGCCAAGACCCGCGCCGCTTTGCTCTCGGAGTCTGCA
>Ga0210389_10003681_pt1 | contig 11986 bp, 15 predicted proteins | sample IncBWH28OmetaG_FD_160127 | JGI IMG/M metagenome (GOLD analysis project Ga0210389, IMG submission 160127) | Forest soil microbial communities from Barre Woods Harvard Forest LTER site, Petersham, Massachusetts, United States - Inc-BW-H-28-O ... | reverse complement strand
ATGACTTGATCCCCGCTTCGGCTCATTGCAACCCGTACAACGTGGCGCGAGATCCGGGGGCGAAGAACCCCGAGGCGTTGAACATCGCGATCGCTTCAATCGTGTCGGCGGCGCGGCAGATCCCCGAGATCGTGCGCAGGTCGAACTGTGTTGATCCTCGCGACGACGTCTGTGCCTGGAACGTGCACGCGCCGTCACGCGAGTAGTCGGGAAGGTCAACCACGACGGTGCCGCGCGTGCCCTGAGGAGCCGTTTGCGCGGGCAGGACCCCCAGCCGAGCGTTGGTGGTATCCAAGAGCTGGAAGGTGGTCAGGTTGCCGTTCAGCCCCTGGATCTCGACCCAGTCGTAATCATTCGAGGTGATCCCGTTGAACTGCATCGACGCCACGTCGCTCTGAGCGCCCGCGCTAGACCGTGCCGCGATGATCAGGCGCAGGTGGCTGAACGTTTGTGGAATGTCGGCGAACTCGATCCGCCCGATCTGGGCGGTCAGTATCTGATCCTCGATCAGCTCAAGGTGACCGCCACCGCCACCACCAGACCCGGGCTCGGGGATCTGGTCCTCGATCAGTTTCAGCGTCTCGTCGACCTTGTCGGCGAGGGCTCGCAGCGCAGTGACGCCATCGGCGTCCTCGCTCCCGCCGGGTACCGGCAGGTGGAAATTCGGGGTGGTGTACGGCGGGCGGCCGGGTGTGATGCTCATGGGAGGTTCACCGTTCCTGTAATCACTGGGCTCATACGGTCATCCCTCCGCTGGGCGCCGGCACCGTCACGGAGCCGCTGATCTGCCCGGGCTCCGGGAGCGAGTAGGGCTGAGGGAGCGTGTAGTCGTCGGCCTGCCCGTTGATCTGCACCCCACCGATCGGTACGAAGTCGACGCCGCGCTGGCGGTCGAGCAGCGAGACCAGGTCGTTGACTCGCAGCGTCTGCCGGCCGGGTGACTGCCCGGGGGCGGGTGGGTCGATCTGCTCGCCGCCGACAATTGACGGTGACGTTGTGCCAAGCCGAAAGTTCGAGGGCGAGAGGTAGTCGGCCAGCGCTTCGTCGCACAGCTCCTTGACCATCGCGGGGTCCTGTTCGGCGAACGCGACCACCTGGTAGGTGACGTCGACCTCCTCATAAACCGCGTCCCTCACGTAGATGACGAAGTTCACCTCGCGCAGAACGTCGAGGTATGCGGCAACCTGCCGGCGAACCTCTTCCAATACCGGTTTGCCGTCATCGCCGGTCAGGATCAGGGTGATCGTCCGCTCGTGGCCCCAGGTGCCGTCCGTTGGGTCATACAGGTCCATCGCGACGGCGCGCCCGACGCCGTAAACGCGCAGCGCCAGGATCGCGAAGTCAAGCGGCAGGATCGGTCGTAGCGCGATGACGCGCATGAGCATGATGAGCTGCGTGAGGTAGTCCTCAAGCGTCTGGCCGTTGAGTCCGCCAGCGGTCGGCTGGGAAACGGTGACCTCCTGTACCCACGACAGCGGGTCGATCAGCTCGGCCGGCCCGTTCAAACCGTTGCCCTGCGCGCCGTCTGCGATTGCGACGATCTCCACGCCGTCCACACTGTCCTGCCCCTGCGGGATCTCGACGCTTGAGAGAACCTCAAAGGCGACGAGGTCGTCACCGGTACGAGCGAGCGTCAGTTGGATGCCGGCGGTGATGGTGTAGCCCTGTTTGTCGAGGGCGGTCCAGGTCGACGTGCCGACGGCCGGCGCGGGCGGTGTCGCGGGTATGCCGAGCACCTCCTCGCCATAGGTCTGGTAGATCGCCTCTGGGACGGTCACAGCCTCCTGGCGCAGCTCGGCCGCTACGGCGCTCCACTCGTCCGTCAGTCCGACCTCAAGGTTCCCGTCGTGCGCCACCCAGCCGGGGAACCGCGAGGCGAGCCCGTCGTAGATCCGCTCGGCGATCGCCCGGGTGTCGGTCTCGACGTCCGGGCGGGCCATCGCGGTCTCCTCGAACGCCATGTCCGCGTTCGGGTTGGGTACCTCCTCGGGGTCGCTGTCGAAGAAGCTCATGTTTCACCCCCTTCGTCGTCCTCCTGGTCAAAGCCCCACATCGCGCGCAGCCGCAGAATCCCCTCGTCGGCCTCAGAGTCGTCGCGCTCGAGGAACACCCGGGCGCGCGGCTCGGCGTTCTCGATTGACTGTTGCGTCTCGGCGACGGCGAGGTCACGGTCGGAGGTGAACTCCAAGAAGTCAGGCCGGCCGAACTCAGGCAGCGTCCGCCGCTCGCCCTGAACGGTCCGGAGGGTGAGCTCGACGCAATCGGCGACCTCCGCGGAGGTGTCCTGCTCGGTGACGGCGAAATGGTCGCCCTCAAGGCGGAACGGCATCCCGAAGTGAGGTAGCTCAGTCATCGAGAGGCGCTCTTACTGGTGGCGGGCCGGGGAGCCCGGCGCTGGGCGGGGGATCGATGGCGCCGGTCGGCGCCCCGAGCCCGGGCGGGATCTCGATGGGCTCGGGCACGGCGGTGATCGAGAGCACGTGCTCGTTGTCTGCGAGGTCCCAGTCGTGCAGTCGGTCGACGAGCTGGGTGGGGTCCGGGGCGTGTAGCAGGAACAGGACGTTGAAGGTGGCCATCGGACCTCTCAGAACTTGATGACGTAGTTGAGTCGCTGGTATGGCTGCATGTTGTTGTGGGCGCCGTTGCCGCCCTCGCCGGTGATCGCGTGGAGGTGGTCGAGGCTCCGGTCTGCGCCAGCGGTGGTGAATGAGTGCAGGTGGTCGGGCGCCCCCTCGTCGTTGGTTCTCATCCCGTCACCGCCCCACCAGCCGGCGCCGCCGCCGACGGTTTGCAGTTGCGCGTATGTGCCGCCGCCCCAGACGCGATCGAACGCCCCCGCGACCTGCCCCCAGAACATCGCGTGCCCGTGTACGAGCGAGCGGTCCGAGCCGTTCGTCATCCCGCCATGCAGATGGTCAATGCTCCGGTCCATCGCCTGCGTTGCCCCGCCGTGGGCGTGGTGCGGCATCTCGGCAGGAGACAGGGCGACCGCCGCCGCGCCGCCGGTAGCGCCCTCGGCCTCAGACCCTGCTCCGACCGCAACCCGGTCGCGGAGGTCAGGCACGTTGAACGTGGTGGCGCCGTCGCCAGCGCCGTAGGTGGTGCCAATCGCCTCGAACAGCGCGGCATACTCCTCGCGGTCGATCGCTTGGCCGCGACACAGCAGCCACCCAGCGGGCGCCGTGATGCGGCCGGTCATCTTCACGTCACCGACGTCGACGCCCGGCGTGCCGCCGCCACCGCCGCCGCCGCTGCCGCCGACGCCGAGCAGCCACGGCCGGCCACGATTTGACAGGACCACGGTCACCTGATCACCGACGCTCGCGGTGGCGCCCTCAGGCATGCAGGGTCCCCATTGAAGCTTGCGGTCAAAGCCGGGGATGGTCACGAACACGCCGCGGGCGTCGACGCGGTTGACGCGCGCCTCCCACGCCTGAGAGTTACCGAACGCCTGCGGGGTCTCCGGGCGGGAAGGGGCAAACAGGAGGTCGAGGTCGGGCATCTACAGGCCTCTCCAATGCCGTTGCACGAACCCGCCGACCGATCGCGGAGTCGCCCAGTTAGTTCCGCCGCTGCCGCCGCCCGTGTCAAACCGCCACTTACTGCCGATCCCGTTCCAGCGAATCCAAATGTGACCGGCGTTGCACATGACCGTGAAGTACCTCCCCGGCCCGGACTCGCCCCAGCCGGTAAAGGCGCCCGACACGGGCGCGTTCGGGCGCATCGACCCAGGGATCGGAATGCCAGCCCTAACCAGCACCCACGACACACCGCTTGAACAGTCCGCATAGCCTCCGGACCGCTGGCTGTTCCGTTGCCCCTGGGAATAGCGCCACCGCATCCTCGACGCCTCCTCCCCGGCCACGTAGGCGCGCTGGGCGAGCAGCGGGGCGCCGCTGTTTGCGACCGACGCGCCGTTGAGCGCGCCCATGCCGCTGGTCTGCTGGGAGGACTCGCCGGTCGGCGTGTTGACGGTAACGGTCTCGGTGCGGGTGGTCGGCGCCGGTTCCGGCAGCGCCACCCGCTGGCGGGCGAGCGTTACCTCGGTCTGGCGGCTTGCCAGGTTGCGCCGCGTACTGGATACCAGCCACGGCCCGGAACCGGGGCCTTCCTCCACGATCTCGATCACGTCCCCGGGAAACAGCGAGTATCGGCGGGTGAGCACGGACAGGCTCGCCTCGGTCGCACGGCGCCGCGTCTCGTACTCGAAGGTGAGTGACACCACGCCGGTCGAGAACTCGCTGAGCCGGGCGACGGGGCGCTGCTTGCCGAGCCACTGATCGGACACGTACCAGACCTGCCCGCCGCGTGAGAAGAACCGCCACTGCACCTCGTCCGCGAGGCGCCGGCAGCACTGCCAGCTTGTCTCCCGCTCGTCAGCGGACCCGCGCGAAAACTCATACGGCTCGACGCGGGTGACTTCATAGGACGAGGTCTCGCTCCCCGATGAGCCGGCGCCGAGCGACAGTGAGGACAGGTCACCGCCGGAGCCGATGAACGCGGCGGTGAACGCCAGCCCCTCCTGGAACCACCTTGCCGGCGCGCTCGGATGCGCCGACCGCTGCGTCTTGTGGCTTGCAGTCAGCCAGCCGTAGCCCTTCTTACGGTAGGCGAGGAACTGATCGAGAAACTTGCGGATCGCGTAACTCGGGGTCGTAATCTCCGCCGGGCTCCCCCAGCCCATCGAGGTCCGCTGCTGGTAGAGCCCCAGCGAGTCGCGGTCGCCGTGGTTGATGTTCGATAGCCCCGACTCTTGAATCGCGGTCGCAATGGCGCCGGCACAGCTTTCGCGGTCGCCGCCGCGCTGCCGGGTGGTGAGCACGATCAGCCTGCCCATTTCGAGCTGGTGCCTGCTCGCCTGCACACCCTTCACCCGCAGCCGCGACAGGTTCACGGCGGCCTGTTCGTTCGCGGCGACGACCCGCGTCGACGGGCCGCCGCTGCCGCCGTCACCGCCGCCGCTGCCAGTGCCCATGTCCGGCTTGAGGGTGGGCTGGCGCTCGTTCAGCTCCGGGCAGAAGAACGGAATCACCGCTTCGGCCGGCTCCTGCACCAGCCCGCGGATGAACTGCGCCCGGGTTGTGTTCGCCCGGTTGGCCTTCCGGGGCTGTGAGTAGCGGCGCAGCAGGTTGACCGCGAGATCCTCGAAGGTCAGCGTCAGCTCGTTGCCGTCACGGGCGACCTTGACGAGCACGTAGGGCACGCTGTCGAGCATCAGGCCGGTCCGGCTCTGCGCCAGCGGGGAGTTCAGCAACCTCCGTGAGTGATCCCGGACTTTGAGCGTCAGGGTTGACGCGCCCTCGATCGTCGTCTGCAGCTCGGCCGAGGTCACGGCTTGGCGCAGGTTCGCGACCAGGCCGCGGTCGCCGCGCACGATGATGTCCCCAATGTCGAGGTCGTGGGCCGGCGGGCGGAACGTGCCGAGCGATTTGGCGTTGGTCTTGACGGTGACGACCGCCATCACTTCGCCTTCCCGCGCGGGAGCCGGCGCAGCGCGGCCGGCTGGTAGAACTCGAGCAGGTTGACCGTCACCTGTTGGCGCATCCGCCGGCCGGTCGCCTGATCGCGGATGCAGTCACCCCATTCGAGGCCCTGGATGATCCAGCGCTTCTCGGTATGCGGGACGGCGCCGTAGAGCCTGACCGAGTGCGGGGTCTCATCCCCCTGCTGGCGGATCGCGAGCGATTCAAGGTCGGCCAGCATCGATTCGATCCACAGCCCCTGAGGCCGCGCGCTCGTGCGATTGCGGACGGGCGCGGGCCGGCGAGTCCGCGGCTCCGGGAGCACGCCACGATTGCTTGGCCGCGAGGGTCCCGGCGTGCGGGTCCGCGGGGCCGCCATCCGGCCGCCGAGGCGCCCGGGCGGTTTCGGCGGCGGTGGTATCGGCCGGCGCGTGGCGACCGCCGCTGCCGGTGGTTTGGATGCCGGCGGTACCGGCCGACGGGTGCCGGACTTAATGACCATCCCGATGGGCCGGCCGGTGCGCCGGTTCTGGAACTGCACCCCGGTCGGGAGCCGCGGCGGGCCGATGAACGACGCGCGTAGCTGCGGGATGATCGGGTGCGCCATCCAGCCGTCGAACAGGAGGTCGACCGTCATCTCAAGGTTCGGCTCGGTGGTCCACTCGGTGATCGACTTCGAGCGCGGCACCGACGTCTGCTCCCAACCGCCGTACCCGCCCGTCACCCGCGCGCCCTCAGGGCCGAGCATCGCGAGCGCCCAGTGGTTCGAGACCGCGTAGGCCTGGATCACGACCCAGTGCCCGCCCATCAGCTTCCCCGGCTTCTGCTTGGTGACCGGGATCGTGCGCCAGCGGGCCATCAGCGCGCCGCCTGCTGGTCAGCGGCGAATGACGCCATCGCCTCAGCGATCATCCGCCGGTCAAGAAAGACCTGTGCGACCATCGGCCGCCCCCCGTCGCCGGTTAGCTGCGAGGCGGCGAGCTGCGGCGGCGGCAGCGGCGTGATCCGGGTGCCGGCGGGGAACGTCCCTAACTCCGGGCCGCGCTCGCCGACCAGCGCGGTCGTGCGGCGGCTGGCGTTCAGCCCCGTCTGCGCGGCGATGATGCCGCCGGTCGCGAACGGGTTGATCGCACCGAGCGCCTTGCCGGGCAGGGAGGTCACGGCGCCGGCAGCGTCAGAGAGCGCGCCCCCGACCTTGGCAGGGATCGACTTGATCTCGTTCACGACCTTGGTGACCAGGCCGATGATCGCCTGGATCTTGTTCTTCACCCAGTCCGCGGCGCTGGTGATCGCCGTTTTGATCGGCTTGAACATGTCCGACCCGACCCGGGCGACCTGCCCGGGGATTGCGGTCACGAACCCGACGATCTGCTTGACGCGGGCGCCCACGAAGCCGACCGCCGAGCTGATCGCGCTCTTGATCGCGCCGAAGACGGCGCCGACCTGGTTGCGCAGGAGGTAGAACGCGGCGCCGGCCGCGGCGAGCGGGGCGCTGATCGGAGCCAGCAGGATGAACGCCAGCAGCTTCCAGTTGTTCTTGATCCAGTTGATGACCGCCGCCACGACGTTCTTGACGGCGTTGAACGCAGCGTTGACCGCGTTGCGGAACCAGCCGACCTTCTGGTAGGCGAGCACGAGGCCGGCGCCGAGCGCGACAAGCGCGACGACGATCAACAGGACCGGGTTGGCGGTCATCGCCGCGTTCCACAGCCACTGCGCCGCGGCGGCGATCTTCGACGCGGCGGCCTGCACCAGGGTCACGTTCTTGAACTGCGTGACCAGCGCGTTGAGCTTGTTGATGACCATCATCGCCGCGAGCGCGCCGGCCAGGGCGATGATCGCGGTCGTCAGCGCCGGCGACTTGTTCAGCAGCGCTGTGAACTTCGTGATGATCGGGGTGATGATCGTGGCGAGCTTCGAGAGGATCGGCACCAACGCCGAGCCGACCGACACCTGAACCCCGGTCATCGCCATCTTGAGCGTGCGCTGCTGCTTGGCCATGTCGAGCGCGGCCTTGCCGGTCTTGCCCAGCGGCGGCACGAGCTTGTTCGCGGCGTCGAGCTGTTCGCTCATCGCCGTGCCGCCCTCGTTCAGAATCGGGAGCAGCTGCTGGCCGGCGCGGCCGAATACCCGTTGCGCGAGCGCCGCCTTGTTCGCCCCGTCCGGCATCTTCGAGAAGGCGTCGGAGATCGCCGCCATGCGCTGCTCCATCGGCATCTGGAGCAGCCGCTGCTGGTCGAGGCCGAGCTGCTGGAACATCTTCGATGAGGCCTTTGTGGAGCCGCCGAGTGCGCCTAGGTTCCGGCCCAACGTCGCCATCCCGGTCTGCAACTGCTTGGTCGCGATCCCGCGCTGCTGCGCGATCACGACCCAGGCCTGTGACTCTTTGGTACTCAGCCCGGACGCGCGGGCGAAGCCGGCGGTGTCCTTCGCGAGCGTCGTGGTCGTGTTGATCGCGCCCTTGAGCGCCCCATAGCCCTTGTAGAGCACGGCCGCCGCGGCGGCGGCCTTGAGCAGCCCGCCGGCACCCTTCTTGGCGCCAGCGCCGGCCTGCTGGCTGGCCTCACCGACCTGGCTGGTTGACTGCTCAGCCTGGCCCATGACGCGCGTGAAGCTGTCATCGATCTCAGCTCGCAGCCGCGCGACAACATCTTCTTCGGGCATCTCAGCGGCGCTTGCGCCGGTTCTCCATGTCGACCAGCTCGTTACGGATCAGGCGGGCGAGGTTCTTATCCAGCTCGTGGCGGTAATAGGCGGCGCGCTCCACCACGTGCGCCATCGCGACCCGTTCAAGCGGGTCGGCGCGGAGTAGACCGGCAGGATTCACGCCGAGGGCGAGCGCGGCACCGAGGGCGTCGATGTCCCGCCGGTCGAGGCTTCCCCCGCGATGTCCTCCTCGACTAGCCCCATGAAGTCAGCGATCCGGCCGACGTGGGAGCCCAACGCGATCCCGTTGCCGTCGAACATCGTTTCGTAGACCGTGCGAACGGGGAACGTGAAGTCCTCGTCGGGGCGCGGCCAGCGCAGTAGCCGCGCGAGCCGGTCATCGAACGTGACGGGGCCGAGGTCGTCCTCCAGGACCAGCCACTCGCCGGTCGATGGGTCAAACGCCTCGATGGCCTCACACGCCTTGGCGAGGATCTCAAGGGACTGCGCGACGTTGGAGCTGCTGGACAGCTGCGTGGCGTCCTGGAACCGCTCGAGCTCATCCAGACCGACCACGCCGTAGCGGGCGCGGAGCTTGCCCTTCCAACGGCCGGGAATGTCAACGGTGACGTTCGCGACGGCGCGCTTCTCCGCGGCTGTCTGGCGTAGCTCGGCCAGCAGCGACCCGGGGGCGGCGTCGCCTGCTTGCCCGGGCTGTGAGACGCCGGGAATTGGAAACTTGTCGATGGTGCTCATGCGACCGAGTCGATCGTGCACTCGACTTCGAGCATCGAGGCGTCACCACCCATTGAGTCGTGGGAGGGTGGTGTGCACGCCTTGAGCGTCCCGCCGAGCCACTCGACCGGCCCGTTCTGCTGGCCGGACCCGTTCAGCGGGACGCGGCCGATCGTGATGCGGGTCTTGCCGCACTGCTGACGTATCCACTTCACCAGCCCGCCAAGCCAGTCGTCGTGGTGGCGGCTCATGGTGACGTTGCCGAATGTCTGACGGCCGCCGAGGGAGATCGCGCGGTCCATCCCGCCGGGGCGGAACACTGACTCCTCGGAGTCGGTCTCACCGCCGTCGAACGTGTCCCAGGTGCCGAGGTCGACACCGCCCACGTTGAAGACGACCAGCCAGGTGTCTTCGCGTTGATTAGCCAATTTCGTCCTCCTACACCGACTGTGTGATCGGTGTCTTCTGAATTTCGATGACGACCCACTCGCCGGGCGGGGAGGTGCGCAGGCGAACGATCGCGTGCACCTCCCCGGCGGCGATGGTCTCTGTCGTGTTGACCGACTGCGTGTCGATCGAGAAGGCCTCCTCGGGCTCGTCCCCGTACAGGGCGCCGAGTCCGAACCACTCAAGGCAGATCCCGCCAAGCGCGACTTCAAGGCGGGTGAACAGCCGGCGCTGCCCGTCGATTTGACGGTGCACGAACTCCTCGGCGGCGTTGTCGAACTCGTGAGCCATCGCGAGCACGGTCCGGCTGCCGGGGAACCACATCCAGTTGGTGTCGTCCGGGCCGGCGACGGTGCGCGTCCCGTAGGTGCGCATCACCCCGGAGCGCATCATGCGCGGCAGGGTCACCCCAAGGTCGTTGAGCAGCTCGCGGGTGTCGTTATCGAACTCCCGCGCGTAGCCCCTGGCGACGAGTGACTCACCGTTGGAGCCGGCGGCTGCCTCGTTGGGGTTGTTCGTAGTCGCGTCGGCGCGAGCGATGATCCCGGCCTGCACGGCGCTGTAAGGAATCAGCATGGTCGTGCCGGACACCGGGCCGGGGTAGATGATCCGCGGCGCCAGCACGGCGGCGAACCGCGAGCCGGGAACCCCGTGCAGCGCGTTGGCGTCCGACGCGATCGTCGCGTCGTCCTGATCGTTGAGGTCAAGTAGCGCGGGCCGGCGGTTGCGGTCGCAATGAGCGAGGATCGCCGCGTGCACGTCTGAGTCGGTCGCGCCCGGGTAGAGCACCTGCGCGAACCCCATGGTGTAGGGGAACCGATTCAGTGTCTTGCTAACGACCTCGGCGGTGATGTTGTTGTCGTCGGTGCCGCCGGTCAGGTCCGTCGCGGCGGTCGGCGTCAGCGGCTTCTCCTCGTCGTCGGCGTCGGCCTCAAGGCTGAGGTAGTCCGAGCCGGTGCGAGCCCAGGAGAGGGCCTCACCAACGGTGCGGACCTGCCTTGAGCGCTCGACGACCTGGCCGCCCTCGGTGACGACTACCCGGACCGGCCCGGCCGGGTCGCCGTTCCCGGTGCCGTTCTCGTTGCCGTTCTCGTCATCCCTGGTGGTCTTACGGGTCTTGGGCGCAGCCGTCTTCGCCAGCAGCGGTGACACGTCCGCGACGATTGACACTTGTACGTTGTTGCCCCACGTGCCCGGGCTGCCGGCGCTCACCTGTAGGTCAGCGACCTCGGCCTGCGCGGCGCTGGCGCTATCCCCCGCTAGCCGTAGGAACTGCAAGTTGGACCCGCGCTCGGTGAAGAACGCCCGGACGGAGTTGTGCGCCACCGGTCCGCCGGCTCGGGGGCCGAACCGCCGCTCCCACAGGGACAGGGAGCCGACCGATGCTGGGCGGTCGACCGGGCCGCGCTGTGCAACGCCGACCATGAACGCCTGGCCGGTGTCGAGTTCCCCGCCGCCGCCGGGCGACGGCTCACTTATGAGAATGTCAGTTCCGGGACGTGGCATCAGGCAAACAGCTCCTTGGCGACGGTGGCGGCGAGATCAGGCCCTTCCAGACGCGGCGGACGAGCGGCCATGTAGGCGGTGCCGCCGAACACGAAGCGCGCATAGGGAACGTCGGAAACAATCTCTGCGCCGTCAGCGGTCTCGCGGACCCGAAAGCTCGCGGCGAGCGTGCCGGTGTCAACCGGGACACCGACCACCCGGGTCTGACGCGCAACCTCAGCGGCGACGACATGGGACTGGCCGGCGCGCTCGGTGAGCGTTGCAAGCATGCGGTCAACCGCCGAGGTATCGAACTGAACGTCGATCACGGCAGTGGCTCCTTTACGACGTCGACCTCGACCGTCTTGGCGCGCGGGTACACGTAGTCGGGCAGGTCGGGCTCGTTCGGCCCGCCGGTCGGGTCCATGAGGTTGTTCGAGCGGACCAGGAAGTTCGATGTGCCCTTGAGCAGGTACCGGCCGGCGCGCTGGTCCCCGGGTACCGGCGCCAACGTCATGCCGGTGAAATGAATCCAGTCGAGCGGTTCATCGTGGGCGTGCTGGACCATCAGCCGCCTGAGGACACCCTCATAGAGCGAGGCGGCACGTCGCGTCTGGCGCGGGTCCTGCCCGCGCACCGTCACCGACACCGCCACGCGCCACGCGGCGCCGTAGAACCGTGCGGTGCCGCCCCTGACGGAGCCCTGCGCGGTGTCCATCCGAGCGGTCTCTGACACAACCGCCGGCAGCGGGTGGTCGAGCAGCTCCGCGTCGGTCAGCGCGATCGCCCACTCGCGCGGCTGCTGCAGTTCGATACCGCGCTCCTGCTTGAGGCGCCGTAGGTGCGTGTACATCCACGTCTGAGCGACGGCGAGCACCGCGTCGTCAATGTCGACGCTGGTGACGAGCGGACCCCAGCTCGCCAGCCCGAGCTTGGCCTCGGCCTCGGCCGGTTCGAATGCGGGCAGGGCGCTCATACGAGCCTCAGCGCCCCGGCGCCGATCGCGCCGGCCTCGGCTTCGATGGTTTCGGTCACCGCGGCGATACCCGTGTTGAACAGGTCTCGGTAGAGCGCTACCTGTGACTCGTTGATCTGCTCGCGGAAGAACGATCCCTCGATCAGGATGGCGGTGTACAGCGCGATCAGGTGACCGACCTCGCCGTACACGCTCTCCGGAAACCGCGGCTGTAGCTACGTGAGCACGGCCGGCG
>Ga0210389_10003680_pt1 | contig 11987 bp, 11 predicted proteins | sample IncBWH28OmetaG_FD_160127 | JGI IMG/M metagenome (GOLD analysis project Ga0210389, IMG submission 160127) | Forest soil microbial communities from Barre Woods Harvard Forest LTER site, Petersham, Massachusetts, United States - Inc-BW-H-28-O ... | reverse complement strand
GGACAAGGCCGGCGATACCTTCATCAGCGACGGTTACATCAACTCGCGCGTCGCCAAGGTCGACAAGAACGGCAACTGGCTGAAGTCGTGGGGCGAGCCCGGCAACGGTCCCGGCCAGCTCAACACCCCGCACTCGATCGCGACCGACGCCAACGACAACGTTTACGTCGCCGACCGCGGCAACCATCGCATTCAGGTGTTCGACAAGGACGGCAAATTCGAGCGCCAGATCGTGATCGACGTTCCGGTGCCGCCGGATGCGAAGCCCGCGATCGGCAAGATTCCGGACGAGGCGACGAAGGCCAAGGGCACTTTCGCGCCGGGTTCGCCATGGTCGATCTGCATCACGCCGCCGCCGCATCAGGTGCTCTACAGTTCGGACGCCTGGCCCGGCCGGATCTATAAGCTCAGCCTCGATGGCAAATTGCTGGGCGTGCTCGGGCAATCCGGCAAGCAGTTGAAACAGTTCGGCTGGATTCACGCGATGGCGTGCCCGTCGGAGAACGTTTTGTATGTGGCGGAGCTGCTGAACTGGCGCGTGCAGAAGCTGATCCTAAAACCCTGACCTCACACCTGAGGCCCCGGCTGAGGCAGGCGAACACGGGAGATATCTCATGACCAGAACGGCATTGGCTGCAATCATCGCACTGGCCGCTTTCGCGGGCGGTCCCGCGCGCGCCGACGATCCCGTGGTCAAGCCGGTTCTGAGCGAGAAGCTCCCCAACGTCCCCGGCAAGAACCTCACCGCCGTCGTTGTCAATTATGCGCCCGGCGACAAATCGGCCAGCCACCATCACGCCGGAAGCGTGTTCGTCTATGTGCTGACGGGCCAGATTCGCTCGGAGAATTCCGCAACCGGGCCGGCCAAGGTCTATAAAGCCGGCGAGACTTTCTTTGAGCCGTCCGGCAGCGCACACCTCGTCAGCGAGAATGCCAGCGCAACGGAACCGGCGAGCCTGCTCGCCGTGTTCGTCGCCGACGAAGGCGCAAAACTCACGACCTACGATAAATAAGAGTTAGGCGCTTATTGTCCGGTGACGCGCGCGAAATCGATATAGATTTCGCGCAAGCGGTTGGCCATCGGCCCGGGCTTGCCGTCGGCGACAACCTTGCCGTCAATCTTCACCACCGCCTGCACGAACGAGGACGCGCTGGTGATGAAGGCTTCCTTGGCTTTCAACGCTTCTTCAATGGAGAATGCCCGTTCCTCGACGCGTAGCTGACGCTCTTCGGCGAGCTTCACCACCGCCTTGCGGGTGCAACCCGGCAAGATCGACGACGAATTCTGCCGCGTCACCAGCACGTCGTCCTGCGTCAGGATAAAGGCCGAGGACGATCCGCCCTCCGTCACCTTGCCGTCCTCGATCATCCAGGCTTCGCCAGCGCCGGCTTCCGCGGCCGCCTGCTTGGCAAGCACCTGCGCCAGCAGCGCCACGCTCTTGATATCGCGCCGCGACCAGCGGATGTCAGGCACCGTGATGACGCCGATGCCGGTCTTGGCGGACGCCGCGTTGACGATGTCCTTGACGGAGGTGAACATCATCAAGGTCGGCTTGACCCCCTTCGGGAAGGCAAAGTCCCGCCCCTTGTCGGCGCCGCGCGTCACCTGGATATAGACCAGACCGTCCTTGAGTTCGTTGCGCGTGATCAGCTCGTGCTGGATCTCCTTGATGCGCTCGATCGTTTCCGGAAGCGGCAACTGAATCTCGCCGACCGAACGCTCCAGGCGTGCCAGATGCGAGTCGTTGTCGACCAGCTTGCCGTCGAGCACGGCGGAGACCTCGTAGATGCCGTCGGCGAACAGAAAGCCGCGGTCCAAAACCGAGACCTTGGCTTCGCTGAGCGGCACAAACGCGCCGTTGACATAGGCAATCGGGTCCAAAGCAATTCTCCTCTCGGGCGGGAAAGCAAATCTGGCGACAGCATATACGCAAAATGCGGCGGCCGATAAACCCCATCCCGTCATTCCGGAATGACGAAGCTTAATGCGACAAAATCTTGGACAGGAATTTCTGGGCGCGGTCGCTGCGCGGCTGGCCGAAGAAGTCCTCCTTCAGCGCGTCCTCGACGATTTCACCCTGGTCCATGAAAATGACCCGGTTGGCGACCTTGCGGGCAAAGCCCATTTCGTGGGTTACGACCATCATGGTCATGCCGTCGCGCGCCAGATCGACCATCACATCAAGCACCTCGCTGATCATCTCGGGATCGAGCGCGGACGTCGGCTCGTCGAACAGCATGGCGATCGGGTCCATCGCCAACGCGCGCGCGATTGCCACGCGCTGCTGCTGCCCGCCGGATAATTCCGCCGGATATTTTTGCGCCTGAATCTTGAGGCCGACGCGGTCGAGCAATTTCGAGCCTTTCGCCAGCGCCTCGGCATGGGGCCGGCCCAGCACCTTTTCCTGCGCGAGGCAGAGATTGTCGATGATGCGCAAATGGGGAAACAGCTCGAAATGCTGGAACACCATGCCGACGCGGGCACGCAGTTTCGGCAAATTGGTCTTGGGATCGCCGACGCTGATGCCGTCCACCGTGATGGTTCCCTTCTGGAACGGTTCGAGCGCGTTGACACATTTGATCAGCGTCGATTTCCCCGATCCCGACGGGCCGCACACCACCACGACCTCGCCCTTGGCGACGCCCGTGGTGCAGTCTTTCAAGGCCTGGAAGCTCGACCCATACCATTTATCGACGTGGCTGATCTCGATCATCGATGATCCCAACTGTTTGCCCTCTAATGCACAAAGGCGATGCGCGCCTGCAGGCGCCGGACGCCGAAGGAGGCGATACTGGAAACCAGGAAATAGACGATCGCCGCGAACAGGTACATCTCCACCAGCCGGCCGTCGCGCTGCGCGACCTTGCTGGCGGCGCCGAGAAAGTCGGGAATCGACAGCACGTAGACCAGCGACGTGTCCTGAAACAGCACGATGGTCTGCGTCAGCAAGACCGGTAGCATATTGCGGAACGCCTGCGGCAGCACGACGTAACGCATGGTCTGGCCGTAGGTCAGGCCGAGCGCGGAGGCCGCCGCCGGCTGGCCCTTTGAAATCGACTGGATGCCGGCGCGCATGATCTCGGCGAAATACGCCGCCTCGAACAACGTGAAAGTGATGAGCGAGGAGGCAAAGGCGCCGACGCGCACGGGCCGTGAAGAGCCGGTCAGCCACTGCCCGATATAGGGCACAAGGAAATAGAACCAGAAAATCACCAGCACCAGCGGCAGCGACCGCATCAGGTCGACATAGAGGCCGGCAATGCGCGACAGCAGCCAGAGGCCGGACAGGCGCATCATCGCAATCAGCGTTCCGAACACGATGCCGCCGAGCGTCGCCAAACTCGTGAGCGTCAGCGTGAACGTCATGCCGTCGAAAAACAAATAGCCGAGCGAGCGGCGGATGACGTCGAAATCGAAATTGGAAAACATGCGCTATTTCCCGGAGATGTAGCCGGGGATCGCTACGCCGCGTTCGACGAAGCGCATGGCGATGACGACGACGATGTTGATCAGGAGGTATAGCACGGTCGCGGCGGTGAAGGCCTCGAACACCTGAAAGGAAAATTCCTGCATGGCGCGCGCTTGCGCGGTCAGCTCGATCAGGCCGATGGTCAGCGCCACCGAGGTGTTCTTGATGGTCGAGAGGAATTCCGACGTCAGCGGCGGCAGGATGATGCGAAACGCAATCGGCAGCAGCACATAGCGATAGATCTGCGTCGTGCGCAGCCCAAGCGCCGTGGCGGCGAGCTTCTGGCCGCGCGGCAACGAATTGATGCCGGCCCGTGTCTGTTCGGCGACGCGCGCGGACATGAACAATCCTGTCCCGATCGCCGCCGTATAGAACGGCGCGTTCGGCAATTGCTTCAGCCAAAGCCCCCAGGAAGCCGGGACGACTTCGGGCAGCACGAAGAACCAGAGGAACAACTGCACCAGCAGTGGCATGTTGCGGAAGAATTCGACATAGCAAAAGCCGAACCACGACGCGGCCTTCGACGGCAGGGTACGCAGCACGCCGACGGTGGCGCCGGTCACGAGAGCGATGAGCCAGGCCGCCAGCGCGGTGACGATCGTCACCTTGAGCCCGGACAACAGCATGTCGAGATAGGTGCCGGTCCCGCTTGGTGACGGCTCGAAGAAGATGTACCAATTCCAGTGATAGTTCAAAACCGCACCCTCGCCCGCCTCACATCATGTCTCACATGGCCTTGTAGGAATCCGGATCCGGCGAATCGGAAGGTTTGGCGAATGCCTTCTTCAATTCCGCCCCGATCGGCACGTTGAGGTTCAAACCCTTCGGCGGAATCTTCTGCATGAACCACTTCTCATAGAGTTTCTGTCCCTCGGCGCTCTGGTAGAGCGCCGCCGTGGCTTCATCTGCCACCTTCTTGAATGCCGGATCGTCCTTGCGCAGCATGATGCCATAAGGCTCGGGCTTGGAGAATGCGTCCGTGGAAATAACGTAGGCCTCGGGGTCCTTCGAGCCGGCGGCGAAGCTTGCCAGCAGGATGTCGTCCAGCACGGCCGCGACCGCCCGGTCGGTTTCGACCAGCAGGAAGGACTCGGCATGCTCCTTGGCCGGGATGATGTTGATGCCGAGGTTGCGCGCAGCATTGGCTTCCGTCAGCTGCTTGATGTTGGTGGTGCCGGAGGTCGAGGCAACCGACTTGCCCTTGAGGTCGTCGATCGAGTTGAGCTTGCTCGATTTCTTCGAAATGAAGCGCGTCGCGGTCAGGAAGTGCGTGTTGGTGAAGGCGACCTGCTTCAGCCGATCCGGATTGTTGGTCGTCGAACCGCATTCGAGGTCGATCGTGCCGTTCGCCAGCAACGGAATGCGCCCCGATGACGTCACCGGATTGAACTCGGTCGTCAGTTTATCGAGCTTGAGCTCCTTCTTCACGGCCTCGACGATCTTCAAACAGATATCGATCGCAAACCCGATCGGCTTCTGGTTGTCGTCGAGATAGGAGAAAGGAATCGAGGAGTCGCGGTAGCCGATATTGATGACGCCGGTCTCCTTGATCTTCTTCAAGGTGCCCGTCAGTTCCTCGGCTTCGGCATGCGCCACACAAAGCGTGGCGGCAAGCGCTAGCCCCACCAAACGCAGGCATTTCATTCGCATCTGTTTAAGCCCCCGACCCATCCGGCAACACCCTCACTCTAACCCGGTTTTCAGTCTACGCATGCAAAGACCGGGCCGCCAATAGCTACATCACCTTGTAGACATCGGGATCGGAAGAGTCGGAAGGTTTTGCGAATTCATGCCGGAGCGCCGCGCCCATCGGGACCTTGAGATTCAGGCCCTTCGGCGGAATCTCCTGCATGAACCACTTGTCATAGAGCTTTGGCCCCTCGGCGCTCTGATAGAGCGCCGCGGTGGCATCATCCACCAGCTTCTTGAATGCCGGGTCGTCCTTGCGCAGCATAATGCCGCAAGGTTCCGGCTTCGAAAACGCATCGGTCGAGATCACGTAGCCGTCGGGATCCTTGGAGCCGACGGCGAAAGCCGCCAGCAGAATATCGTCCATCACAAAGGCAACCGCGCGGTCATTCTCGACCATCAGGAAGGCTTCGGCATGGTCCTTTGCGTGGATGATGTTGATGCCGAGATTGCGTGCGGCGTTGGTCTCGACAAGCTGCTTGATATTGCTGGTGCCGGAGGTTGCGACCACCGACTTGCCCTTCAAATCGTCAATCGAGTTGAGCTTGTTCGATTTCTTCGAGATGAAACGGGTCGCGGTCAGGAAGTGGGTGTAGCTGAAAGCGATCTGCTTCGATCGGTCGGGATTGTTGGTGGTTGAGCCGCATTCGAGGTCGATGGTGCCGTTGGCAAGCAGCGGAATGCGGGTCGACGACGATACAGGCACAAGCTCGACCGCGAGCTTGTCGAGTTTGAGTTCCTTCTTCACGGCATCGACGATCGTGTAGCAGATGTCCATGGCGTAGCCGATGGGCTTCTGGTTGTCGTCGAGATAGGAAAAGGGAATCGAGGAGTCGCGAAAACCGAGCGCGATCGTGCCGGTCTCCTTGATCTTTCGCAGCGTGCCCGAAAGCTCTTCGGCTTTGGCTTGTTGGGCCTGCGCAGTCCAGCAAGCCAGGGCGACAAAAAAGCCTATCGCGCACGCGCGTCGCATTCGCGTCTCCCCGCTAGTGCCGCGCATTTGAAGTTCCTGCACCACAAGCGGCGAATTCGTCCAGGAACTTCAAATGGAGAAGCGGCACTGGAATTATAAGTTCGCTAGTGCCCATCACTTCCCGAAGTTCGTGAAAGGTGAGCGCTGAGGTGATGCACGAACTTCGGGAAGTGGGCACTAGTACCCTCACATCGCCTTGTAGGAGTCCGGATCGGGCGAGTCCGAGGGCTTGGCGAATTCCTGTTTCAGTTCCGGTCCGAGCGGCACCTTGAGATTGAGGCCCTTCGGCGGAATCTTTTCCATGAACCACTTGGTGTAGATTTTCGCGCCCTCGCCGCTCTGATAGAGCGCGGCGGTTGCCGCATCGACCACCTTCTTGAAGGGCATATCGTCCTTGCGCACCATGATGCCGTAGGGTTCGGGCTTGGAGAACGCATCGGTGGAGATAACGTAGGCGTCCGGATCCTTCGCGCTCGCGACAAAGCTCGCCAGCAGAATGTCGTCCATCACGAACGCCACCGCGCGGTCGCTTTCGACCATCAGAAACGCCTCGGCGTGATCTTTCGCCGGGATGATGTTGATGCCGAGGTTGCGTGCGGCATTGGCTTCGTTGAGCTGCTTGATGTTGGTGGTGCCGGAGGTCGAGACCACCGACTTGCCCTTGAGGTCGTCGATCGACTTGATGTTGTTCGCCTTCTTCGAGACGAAGCGGCTGGCGGTGAGGAAGTGGGTATTGGTGAAGGAGACCTGCTTCTGCCGCTCCGCGTTGTTGGTGGTCGAACCGCATTCGAGATCGACCGTGCCGTTGGCCATCAGCGGGATGCGCGTCGCCGAGGTGACCGGATTGAGCTTGACTTCGAGCTTGTCGAGCTTGAGTTCCTTCTTCACGGCATCGACGATCTTGTAGCAGATGTCCATGGCGTAGCCGACCGGCTTCTGGTTTTCGTCGAGATAGGAAAACGGGATCGAGGAGTCGCGATAGCCGAGCGTGATCGTGCCGGTCTCCTTGATGTTCTTCAGCGTCCCCGTCAGCTCCTGTGCCGCCGCCGGGCACGCGCTAAACGCGACGGCGAGCGCGGCGCCTGCAATAAGCGTTCGTTTCATGAATTTGCTCCCTGTTTGACTGACGTGGAATCGTTCGAATTTAACCAAAATATCCGGACTTTGACCCATGTTATGGTCCGAACGTCTTGCTCTCGCAAGCCGACCTTTGGCGATACGGCGGGACCTGCGCCACTTCACCTCACCTCGCGCGAGGCGGCCGACGTGGCATGAATGGTTAAGAGCGTCCCCAGGCTCAGTATGCCAACCGCCGTCAGGTAATATCCAGGCGCCAGATCGCCGATCAGCGCAAAACCACCGAGCCATGTCATGGTCGCCGGCCCCATGCCGCCGAACAATGTGACGCCGATATTATAGCCGAGACCAAGCCCGGTGGCCCGCGTCGCCGATGGCAGCAGCTCCGACATCAACGCCGCTAGCGGGCCGTAATAGAGCGCTTTCAATGTCGACAGCCAGAACACGGCAAAGACGATGACGGCCGGCGTCGGATCCCTCGTGATCAGAAGAAACATCGGAAAGATCGACAGCAGCAGCAGTGTATTGGCCACGATCATGTGCCGGGTCCGGCCGATCCGGTCGGAGAGCATCCCGGCGAAGGGGGTCAGGAACGTGACCATGATGCCGCCGACGAAGGTCGCCGTATAACCCACCACCGGCGGCAGATTGAGATTTTTGACCACATAGGTCGGCATGTAGATGATGAGGTAATTGACCGCAGTCGATATCGCGAGCGCGCCGATGCCAAGCAGCACCCGCAATTTCTGATGCAGCAGAACTTGTTTGATCGGAGAGGTTTGCGCCGCCGGTGGGCTTGCATCTTCCAGATGGTTGCGGATGTAGATGCCGACCGGCCCGACCAGAACGCCGAACAGAAATGGAATCCGCCAGCCCCACGAGGAGAGGTCGGCCGGTGCCATCCATGCGGTGAGCCCGACACCGAATGCGGAGGCAAGCAGATTGCTCAAGCCCTGGCTTGCGAATTGCCAGCTCGCGATAAAACCGCGCCGGTCGGGCCGGTGTTCCACCAGAAAGGCCGTGGAGCTTCCGAACTCGCCGCCGGCCGAAAATCCCTGCACCAGCCGCGCGACCAGAACCGCGATCGGCGCGAGAATGCCGATCGTCCCGAAAGTCGGCATCACGGCGACGGCAAGCGTCCCGAGGGTCATCAGGACAATGGAAATCAACAGCGACGCCTTTCGCCCATGGCGGTCGGCATAGGCGCCTAAAATAACCCCGCCGATCGGACGGGCGAGATAGGCAAGCCCAAACGTTCCGAACGTCAGAAGCAGCGACGTTCTAGGATCGTCGTTGGGGAAGAACGCCTTCGACACATAGATGGCGAAATAGCCGTAGATCGTGATGTCGTACCACTCCAGCGCATTGCCGATCGATGTCGCAACGATCAGCCGCGTGATGCTCTTCTCACCTCTCCCCAGTGACGCCTGAGGCGGTGCAGTCGGTGCGACAACGGTCATGCCTGATCTCGCTTAACTACGTGCCAAAGGCTGCTTCATCTCGCTGAGATCCCAGAACAGGCCCGCCATGATGCCAAGCGCCTCTTCGGTGACCGACAACAAAATGTGTTCGTCGGGCGCATGTTGCGAGCAGCCGGGATAGGAGTGCGGGACCCACATCGTCGGCAGCTTGAGAATATCGGTAAAGACATTATTGGGCAGCGAGCCGCCGAAATTCGGCAAGACGGCCGGTGCTTTCCCGGTCGTCTTGCGGATCGACTCCGCCGTCCAGTCGATCCAGGGGCTATCGAAATCGGTGCGCGAGGCGGCAAACCGTTGCGTGGCCTCAACCCCGACCATCGTAAAGCCGCGGGCGTGCAAATGGCTGCGGATCACCTCGGCGATATTGTCGACCCGGGTGCCGACGACAAAACGAAGCTGCAAGACGGCGGAAGCCCGCCCCGGTATGGCGTTGGCGGGCTTCTCGATATTGCCCGACGACATCGCGAGCACTTCCAGGGTATTCCAGGCATAAAGCCGTTCGGCCGCCGACAGACCATCCTCGCCCCAGTTCTCGGACAGTGCCAGCTCGTCCGCCATCGGCTCGATCTTCACGTCGGCCAGCGCCGCGCGAATCCGGTTGGTGAGAGGCGGCGGCTTCAATTGCTCGAGCTGCAAGCGGCCGTGGCTATCGACAAGGCTCGCGATGGCGCCGGCGAGAATGGTCGCGGGATTGGCCAGCACGCCGCCCCAATTGCCGGAATGATGCCCGCCTTCGCGCAAGATAACATCGAGATGGATCCGGATGCCGCCGCGGCAACCGAGAAACAGCGTCGGACGTTCGGCCGATAGCCTCGGGCCGTCGGAAGCCAGAAGCAAATCGGCCTTCAGATCGTCACGCAATTGTTCGCAGACTTCAGGCAAGTCCGGCGAGCCGATTTCCTCGCCGGTCTCGATGATGAATTTGACATTGAAGCCGAGCCGGCCGCCGCGCGCCTCTCGTACCGCGCGAAGGGCCGCCATGTTGATGCTGTGCTGCCCCTTGTTGTCGGCCGTACCCCGGCCATAGAGCCGATTGCCGACCCGCGTCGTGCGCCAGGGATCGAGATTGTCGCGCCACTCGCCAACCATGCCGTCGACGACATCGCCATGGCCATAGATCAGGACGGTCGGCGCCGAGGTCTTCTCGCGGTATTCGGCCAGAAGATAAGGCCCCTTGCCGGCGGGCGACTCGATCAGTTTCGTCGAGAAATCGAGGCTTTTGAAAGCCGGCTGCAGTCCCTCGGTCAGATAGGCCCGCAACGCCTCGCGCTTCTCCGGATTTTGGCTTTCGGTCTGGTAAGAGACCCTTCGATCGAGCTCGGCGAGAAACTCGCCGGAACGAAGCATGTTGTGGGCGCGGACGATGGCATCAGCTCTGGTCATGGCTCTTCATTCACAGTGCGGAGGTTCAGGTTTCGTCACGTTAGCGGTATAAGCCGGGAGCTGGAAGGCACTTTGCTAAAGCGTGTTGGAATGCGACACTCGAAAACACTCCGACATCAAGAAACTGTCATCAAAGGGAGAATTCCATGAAAGCCATTCTGCGCCTTTCGGCCATTGGCCTGTTGTTTGCAGGTTCCGCATTCGCCCTGAGCGGCGAACGCATGCCGGAAACCCCGCTTGAAAAAATGACGGCCGCCCAGCGCAGCATTGCGGACGCCATCATGAGCGGGCCCCGAGGGAGAATGAGCGGCCCATTCAACGCCTGGCTGCGCAGCCCGGAACTGGCGGATCGGCTGCAAAAGGTCGGCGAATATGTCCGGTTCAACACCTCGCTCGACAAGCGCATCAACGAGATGGCGATCCTGATGACCGCGCAAGTCTGGGGCGCGCAATATGAATGGTATGCCCACGCGCCGCTGGCGCTCAAGGCGGGGCTCGATCCGGCGGTAGTCAAGGCGATCGGCGCCGGCCGCAAGCCCGACAACATGAAGGACGACGAGGCGATCGTCTGGGAATTCACCACGCAGTTGCGCCGCGACCACAGCGTCGACGACGCAATCTACGCCAAGGCGCTGGAAAAATTCGGCGAGCAGGGCATCATCGATCTGGTCGCCGTCAACGGCTATTACGACGTGGTCTCGATGACGCTCAACGTCGCACACGTAAAGGCGCCGGCGGATGCGGAGATTCCGTTCAGACAAGCCGGTCAGTAGCTCTCCGGCGCTGAAGGTCGTCTCTCATGAAAAAAGAAATCCGGCTCAATGCGTTCGCGATGAATTGCGTCACGCATCAGTCGCCGGGACTGTGGACCCATCCGCGCGACCGCACGGCTGACTATAACCGCCTGCCCTACTGGATCGATTTGGCAAGGACGCTGGAACGCGGGCGGTTCGACGGCCTTTTTCTCGCCGATGTGCTCGGCGTCTACGACGTCTTTGGCGGCAGCCCCGACGCGGCGTTGCGCAACGCCGCGCAAACGCCGGCCAACGATCCCTTGCTGCTGATCCCGGCGATGGCAGCAGTGACCGAGCATCTCGGCTTCGGGGTGACGTCGAACCTGTCCTACGAGCCGCCCTACACTTTCGCACGAAGAATGTCGACGCTCGATCATCTCACCGAGGGACGCGTGGGCTGGAACGTCGTCACAGGTTACCTCGACAGCGCGGCGAAAGGCGCCGGCAAGGACAAGCAGACCGGACATGACGACCGCTACGACATCGCCGACGAATATATGGAGGTCGTCTACAAGCTCTGGGAAGGAAGCTGGGAAGACGACGCGGCGGTGCGCGATCGCGCACGCGGCATTTTCGCCGACCCCGCCAAGGTGCATCGCGTGCTGCATCAGGGCAAGAACTACCGCCTCGATGCCATTCACCTCTGCGAACCGTCGCCGCAACGCACGCCGGTACTGTATCAGGCCGGTACTTCGCCGCGCGGACGCCAGTTCGCCGCCCAGCATGCCGAATGCGTCTTCATGTCCGGGCCGTCGGCGAAGGTCATTGCGCCACGCGTGGCCGGCATTCGCGAGCTCGCCGCAAAGGCCGGACGCGATCCAGCCGAGATCAAGATGTTCTCGATGTTCACCGTGATCCTTGGCAAGACCGACGCCGAGGCGAAGGCCAAGTATGAGGACTACCGCAGCCACATCAGCCCTGAAGGCGCGCTGACGCTGATGTCGGGCTGGACCGGTGTCGATTTCTCCACCTGCGATCTCGACCAGCAGGTGCGGCATGTTGAAAATGACGCTGGCCGCTCCGCGATGGACAACATCACCCGCGCCGACCCCGACCGCGTCTGGACCGTGCGCGAGGTGGCCCAGCATGTCGGCATCGGCGGCATCGGACCTGTGGTCGT
>Ga0210389_10003678_pt1 | contig 11990 bp, 7 predicted proteins | sample IncBWH28OmetaG_FD_160127 | JGI IMG/M metagenome (GOLD analysis project Ga0210389, IMG submission 160127) | Forest soil microbial communities from Barre Woods Harvard Forest LTER site, Petersham, Massachusetts, United States - Inc-BW-H-28-O ... | reverse complement strand
ATCTCAGATGACTCGCTCCCAAATGTAAGTTGTTAGGAAGATTGAAGCGGCAGGACCGTGGATCGTTTAGCTTTAGCAAACCGCCGCCTTCAGCCACTCGGCCACCTCTCCGGCGATTTCCATCAGTTTAACATGGTCTGCGGTGGTTCATCGGCTGGGCTTCACCCCGGGCGTCCAGCCGCTTCTCCGCCTTCGTCTATAGCTGAGAGTCTCGCGGTCTCACCGACCAGCGCTACGCTCCGGCTATTTCTTTGGACGGGACTCCGGCGGTACCAGCCCCGCTATCCGGTAGTAGACGGCGAGTTGACCGTAGTGCTCTCCGGAATGCTCGATGAGACCGTATGCCATGTCGGATATGCGGACCTGCTGATTGCTGTCGGGATCCGTTACCAGGTCGGTCATGCCCTTGTCGCCTTTTGCCTTGATGGCGGCAGCACCGTCGGCAAACGACTGCTTCACAAAAGCAACTATCTCCGCCTTGGTTTTGTACTGGTCACGCTTCGGATCTTCCAGGGCGGGCGCTTTCTGACGCAGTACAGGGCTGGTGAAGAAATAATTCGCGCCGGCAGCGTGGAGGAGTTGCTCTGCGAAGCTGCGCTGTGCTGGAGTGGGTTTGAAGTCGTACTTGTCCTCGGGAAAATCCTCTGCCATGGCGATCAGTTTCCGTCCAATGTCGTTCCACGAATCAAGCACAGACTGCGATGGGCTGAGCGCCGGCTTGGGCGCGGCATCTTTCTTGGCCATTTCCTGTGCATGAGCCGGAAGGGCTAAAACAGCAGCAACGAGAATCGTTGTGGAGATTAAACCCACGTATTTCATCACTTTCCTCCAAGGCGGATTCGGACGGTCTATCTTAGGCTGTCTCCAGGCACAATGAAAATAAATTCTGGAAGCGAGCCGGGAATCAGCGTGCGCCAGGGCTCCGAAAAGGATACCCACAGCTCAGCATGCGCAAAGATCAGCTATGATGTCGAGGCTCAAATATTTCCCAGTTATTATTAGGGAGCGAACGCGAACAGATGCGATATGGATTTGTTATCGACCAGGACCGGTGTATCGGGTGTCACGCCTGCACGGTTGCGTGCAAAGAGGAACACCAAGTGCCGGTTGGTGTATTTCGCACTTGGGTCAAGCATGTCGAGAAGGGCGAGTTCCCTCACAGTTCACGTCACTTCGGAGTGATGCGGTGCAACCATTGCGACAATTCGCCGTGCACGGAAATCTGTCCCACCAGCGCGCTCTACCGGCGCGCTGATGGAATCGTTGATTTCGACAACCGGCGCTGCATCGGTTGCAAGGCTTGCATGCAGGCTTGTCCGTACGACGCTCTCTATATCGATCCCAACAACAACACCGCGGCTAAGTGCAACTTCTGCGCGCACCGGGTGGAGATGGGCCTCGAACCGGCATGTGTCATCGTGTGTCCCACGCAGGCTATTCTCGCTGGAGATCTAGACAACCCCGGAAGTAAAGTCAGCCGCACGGTGGCGAACGAGAAAGTGTCGGTGCGCAAGCCGCAAAAGGGCACGCAGCCTAAGCTGTTTTATGTTGGTATCGAGGGAGATTTGCTCGAGCCTACCCGGATTTCGCGGAAGGACACGTACTTCGCTTCAGACTGGCGGGATGGAACCGCCCAAGCGAACGCTAGCGACGTAGGCAATCTTGCAGGCGCCCTCGCCCGCGAAGTCTACGACGTGCCCCACTCCGCACCTTGGGGCTGGAAGATTGCTGCCTATCTTTGGACCAAAGCAGTTGCCGCGGGAGCGCTGCTGGTTGCGGCGATTCTGTTAAGTCTAGCGGGTGGGTCAGCAGCCACGTTGCTCAATATCGTTTGTCCCACCATAGCCCTTATCGGCCTTGCGGTGACCTCTGTCCTGCTCATTTTGGATCTGAAGCGTCCCGACCGTTTTTTCTACCTTATTACTAAGCCGAATTTCAGGTCATGGCTGGTGATCGGCACGTACTTCTTAATTGGCTATGGTGTGCTTGCCGGAGGATGGTTGCTATGCGGCATTTTCGCAAGCTCCATTCCCAGTGCCCTGCGATGGTTCGCTGCCGCGTTCGCAATAGCCAGCGCTTGCTATTCCGCATTTCTTTTTGCTCAGGCAAAGGGTCGCGACTTGTGGCAAAGCCCACTTTTCCTGTGGCATTTATTGGTGCAGGCTTTGGTCGCAGGATCCGCCACGATATTAATCACGGGTATCCTGATGGACGCACCTCCAGGAATTCTCAGGCCCGCAGTTCTGATCTTACTAATTTCTTTGATCGTCAGCCTGGCAATGAACATGGGAGAGATTGCGCTGCCACATGTCAGCGAAGACGTTAGGATTGCCACGCGAGCACTCACCAGGGGACAACTGAGCGGACGATTTTGGCGACTAGTCGTCGGCGCGGGACTGATTACTCCAATTATTCTCGCTTCGCTGGTGTTGGCGTCTTTACTTCCCAGTGCTTCTGCATTTGCCATTGTTGCCGCGGTTCTGGCGCTTGCTGGCCTGTGGTGGTTTGAGGAGCTATGGGTAAAGGCGGGGCAATCCGCTCCACTCAGTTGACGAAATCATTTATGAAAGACCATCTACCTCTCAATCCGCAAGCGCTAGACCTGGACGAGCCCGCGGGGGGACTTTCCAGTTATCCCCCATCCGATCGTTGGGATGATTGGACCGAATACGATCCTGCGCAGTGGCCCAAGAAAGTCGAAAAGCATTATTCGCTGATTCCGACGATCTGCTTTAATTGCGAAGCGGCCTGCGGACTATTGGCGTACGTCGACAAAGACAAAATGCGGGTGCAGAAGTTCGAAGGTAATCCCGCTCACCCGGGCAGTCGCGGCCGCAACTGCGCGAAAGGTCCGGCGACCATCAATCAGATCACCGATCCCGAGCGCATCCTGTATCCTCTGCGGCGAACCGGCAAACGGGGACAAGGAAAGTGGGAGCGCGTAACCTGGGATGAAGTTCTGGATGACCTTGCCTCGCGGATTCGCCTTGCCCTGCAGGAGGGACGCAAGAACGAAATCATGTATCACGTCGGGCGGCCTGGGCATGAACTGATTTACAACCAGCGCGTGCTACACGCCTGGGGAATCGACGGACACAACAGCCACACCAATGTTTGCTCAGCTGGCGCTCGTACTGGATACGCCTTCTGGCACGGCTTCGACCGCCCATCGCCGGATCACTCCAAGGCTCGCTTCATTCTGCTGCTGAGTTCGCATCTCGAAGCGGGACACTATTTCAATCCGCACGCGCAGCGAATCATCGATGGCAAAATGGACGGCGCGAAGGTATGCGTCATCGATACTCGTCTTTCGAACACCGCGTCCAAGGCCGACTACTGGCTCTCAACCTGGCCGGGGAGCGAATCGGCAGTGCTGTTGGCGATGGTCAACGTACTGCTTCAGGAAAACCTTTTTGATCGCGAGTTCGTCCGCCGTTGGGTGAACTGGGAAGAGTACCTGCGCGATGAGCATCCCGCCAAGCCGCAAACCTTCGAGACCTTCCTGGAGATCCTGAGGCAAACCTACGGGCAATACACTCTCGAATTCGCGGCGAAAGAGTCGGGAACAGATCCTCGCATGATCGTCGAAGTTGCCCGCGAAGTAGGCCGCGCTGGCGCTGCTTTGAGCACGCACGTGTGGCGAAACGCTGCCGCGGGCAATCTCGGAGGATGGCAGGTGGCGCGAGCGTTGGAATTCCTCGCCGTGCTGGTAGGCGCTGTGGGAACTCCCGGCGGAACCGCTCCCAGCGCCTGGAACAAGTACATTCCCACGCCGCCCATGATGCCGCCTCCGCCCAACGCGTGGAACGAATTGATGTGGGCGCGCGAGTATCCGCTGGCATTCTTTGAAATGAGTTTCCTGTTGCCGCACTTCCTGAAAGAAGGCCGGGGCAAGCTCGCCGTATATTTTTCCCGCGTCTATAACCCGGTGTGGACCAATCCGGATGGGCTGAGCTGGATTGAGGCGCTAACCGATGAGAGCAAGGTTGAACGGCACGCATGCCTCACTCCAACCTGGAGCGAAACTGCCTGGTTCGCCGACTATGTTCTGCCCATGGGCCACGCTTCCGAGCGCCACGACCTGATGAGCCAGGAAACCCATGCCGCGCGCTGGATCGGTTTTCGCCAACCGGTGCTGCGATTGGCGTTGGAGCGGCAAGGCAAGAAATTCAACTTCACCTATGAAGCCCATCGCGAGGCCGGACTGGGCGAAGTCTGGGAAGAAGATGAATTCTGGATTGAGTTGTCATGGCGAGTGGATCCCGATGGATCGATGGGCATCCGCCGCTACTTTGAATCGCCGTACCGCCCAGGAGAAAAGATCAGAGTCGATGAGTACTACCGCTGGATTTTTGAGAAAAGCGTGCCGGGTCTGCCTCAGGCAGCTGCCAGCGAAGGGCTCACGCCACTCGATTACATGCGAAAGTATGGTGCCTTCCTGGTCGAAAACAACGTCTACGAATTGCACCGCAAGGCTCTGAAGCCAGAAGAAGTACAGGGGAGCACGGTCGATCCGTTGACCCACGTAGTCAAAAAGAACGGATCGCCAATCGGGGTCGAGATCGATGGCAACGCTGTCGCCGGTTTTCCCACTCCGTCGCGCAAACTCGAATTTTATTCGACGACGTTGAAAGACTGGCACTGGCCGGAGTACTCGATTCCGGGCTACATCAAGAGCCACGTCCATCGCGACAACATCAACGCCGCCAAAGGCGAGATGCTTCTTCTTCCCACGTTCCGTTTACCGACGCTCATCCATACCCGGTCGGGCAACGCAAAGTGGCTCTACGAAATCTCGCATAAGAATCCAGTCTGGATGCATCGGGAAGACGCCGAACGCTTAGGACTTGTCACTGGTGACTTGGTGCGTGTGCAAACGGCCATTGGTTATTTCGTGGATAGAGTCTGGGCAACGGAAGGAATGCGTCCCGGCGTCATTGCATGCTCGCATCATCTCGGGCGCTGGCGTCTGAAAGAAGATTTCGGCGGTGAACGCTGGTCTACGGCGCTGGTCGATCTGAAGCAGGTCGAGCCGGGCAAGTGGATGATGCGTACGATCCATGGGATTCAGCCGTTCGAGAGCAGTGATCCCGATTCGTCGCGCATTCATTGGGAAGATGCGGGCGTGCATCAGAACCTAACCTTCCCCGTCCAACCGGACCCGATTAGTGGACAGCATTGTTGGCATCAAAAAGTTACGGTGAGCAAAGCTCGCACGGAAGATCGCTACGGGGACGTTTTCGTGGACACCAATCAGGCGCACGAAGAGTATCAACGCTGGTTGCAAATGAGTCGCGCCGCTCCCGGCCCCGGCAACTTGCGCCGTCCGTTGTGGATGATTCGCGTGTATCGGCCCGCACCCGAAGCCTTTTACCTTCCGACCAAATAAGCTGTGGCTCGAACCTGAGCAAAGAAGCGTGGCCAACACCAAAAGCAACGGGAGCAGCAGAGCGCCGATAAGCAAGGCTGGGCTGCTCTCGTTCGTCTTTGTGATGTATTCGTACACCACGGCCGGGCCGTTCGGTTTGGAAGATCAGGTGACGACCTCAGGGCCGGGGATGACGCTCATTTACCATCTCGTCCTCCCGTTCTTCTGGTGCATTCCGATTTCGCTCGTGGCCGCAGAGTTGACGACGGCAATGCCGGTGCAGGGAGGTTTCTACCGTTGGACGCGCGCTGCTTTCGGCGACTTTTGGGGATTTCTGGCGGGCTGGTGGAACTGGTGCGCGTCTTTTCTGCTTGGTAGTGCTTACGCAGTGCTGTTCACTGACTACCTCAGTTTTTTCTTTCCGTGGATCACGGGATGGAAACATTACCTGGTCGCAGTTTCGTTGATCGGAATCATCGCCTACGTCAATGTTCGCGGCATTAAGACGGTGGGAAAGGTCGCGACTCTGCTGGAGACGCTCATCTTTTTGCCGGTCGCGGCCATGTGCGTGATGAGCGTGCGCATGTGGCATCACAACCCGTTCGTGCCGTTAGTTCCGCCGCATCAGCCCGTGTTCCAGGTTTTCGGAGTGGGGCTGGCATTGGGATTGTGGCTCTACTCGGGTTACGAACAGCTCTCGACCGTAGCCGAAGAGGTTGAGGAGCCGCAGAAGAATTATCCGCGCGCGCTGGCCTGGGTGGTGCCGCTTTCCATGGCGACTTATTTCGTCCCTACGGCATGCGCCCTGGCGGCGCTGGGAAACTGGCAGGACTGGCACACACGCTACTTCTCCGATGCCGCGCAGTTGATTGGTGGGCCTTGGCTCGGCTTCGCCATGACCATGGCGGCAGCCATTACTTTCATTTCCATTCTCAATAGCACTGTGCTTTCCTCGACGCGTATGCCGTTCGCTATGGCTGAAGACGGATATCTGTCGCCATTCCTTACGAGCCGCCATCGCAAGTTCGGCACGCCTTGGGTGGCCATCTTGATTTCGGCCGCGATTTACTCGGTGTTCGCCTGGAACACCCTTACTCAACTAATCTCTGTTTACATCTGGCTTCGAATTGCAACCTCCGTGCTGGCCGTACTTTCCGCGTGGCAACTACGTCGCAACCGACCTGATCTGGAACGCGCCTTTCGCATCCCCTGGGGAACCAAGGGTCTGGCGTACGCAGTGATTGCCCCTCTAATCATGAGCGGGGTCGCGCTGATTGCCAGTGACAAATTCGGGCTCAAGTATGGGCCGCTCGTGCTGCTCTTGGGACCCTTGGCTTATTTCTTTTTCCGAAGACGTGTATCGGCGTGACCCAGTGTGTTTCAACTGATCCAGTCGAGAATTTTGTAGTAGGCGCCGGCGAACGGCAAGAACCATGGGTGTCCGTTGTACAGACCAAGCGGCGCGCCGGGAAATGCAACGTTGGCGTACGGATTTTCTTCGAGGCCGCCGCTGATCTGTTCGGCGATTTTCGCACCCAGATAAGTTGCCATCGCCACGCCATGCCCCGCGTAGCCGACCGCATAGTACATTCCGTCCATGCGGCCCGCGTGGGGCATGGTGTCAAAGCAGAAATCCAACGTCCCACCCCAGGCATATTGCACTTTCACATCGCGTAATTGAGGATAGACGGTGATCATCCCACGTCGCAGGATTTCAGCGCTGCGCCGGATCGTGTTGCTGGTTTCCGGAAAGAACGCTGCGCGGCCTCCAAACAGCATGCGATTGTCCGGCGTGAGGCGAAAATAGTACAAGTAGTGCTTGGAGTCGTAGATCATGCGATTGCGTGGGCTGAGTTCGTGCGCCAGCGCTTCCGGCAGCGGTTCCGTGGCAATGATGAAGGAACCGATAGGAATGATTTTCTTTTGCAGTGCTGGCGTAGTCTTTGAGGTATAGCCGCTGGTTGCAATGAACACGTCCGTCGCACACATTTGTCCGCGAGATGTGATTAGCTGGAACCCCGAACCGCCCTTGCGGGAGGCGTGCTCGATTCGCTCCACGCGTGTGTTCTCGAAGACATAAGCTCCCGCATTGAGCGCCGACCGGCCAAGCCCTGCTACGTAGCGCGCAGGATTCAATCCGGCGCTGACTTCATCGACCATGCCGCCATAGTAGATATCGGATCCGATTTCACTGCCGAGGTCGTTTTTCTCCACAATGCGAAGCTGGTGATTGCATTCCCTCGCGATAACTTCGACCGAACGAGCGTAAGTATCGAAATGCGATTGCTTGCAGGCAACCTCGAGGTGACCGCAGCGCGAGAAATTGCAATCGATCTTCTCTTCGCCAATAATTTGCTCGACCAAGTCGATCGAGGCCAATGAGGCGGCATACATTAGCCTAGTCGCGTCCATGCCATAGCGACCGGCAAGCGTCTCGACTCCAAGTTTCATGCCGGTCAGGACCATGCCGCCGTTGCGCGAGCTGGCGCCCCAGCCGATGGTGTTGGTTTCAAACACCGCGACCTTGGCCCCGCGTTTTGCCAGGGTTCGAGCCGCGGATAGGCCGGTGAAACCTGCGCCCATGATCGCGACATCCGCGCGCTCCGGCAATTCACTCGGAGTGCCGGCAGGCATCTGGACCGTATCCAGCCAGTAGTTCGATGGATTGAAGTTCGTGATCACCGGAGCAGCTATTCTACGGAGTCGGAGTGATTTGGTCACGAAATCCCACTCGAGTTTTGCTCCGCGCCCCGGACGAGGGCGTCCGGGGCTATGGGTCGCGTGCTGCTACCGTCGCGCCTCTTGTGTGAGGCTTGCCAAGGTGATCCGCGCCTGGTCCGAGCCCATGGTGTTCAAGTCGGCCGATTTCCGGAGGTAACGTTCTGCAGCCGCTCTGTCTCCCGACTTCAGCGCGATCTCACCGGCGTGGCGAAATATTTTTGCGTCTCGAATGCCCACCGCCAGCGCGATTTCGATCTGCTTCCGCGCCTCTCCATATTGGCCGTTTTCGTACAGAGCCCAAGCGTAGGAATCTAGTGTGAAGACATCGTGCCGGCGTGCGATTTCCCGCTGCGCCACTTCCTGCGCTCTCTCCCGCTGCTTGGCGTGGTCTGCGTAGTAGAAGATCAACTCGTGATTGGAATTGTCGCCACGGTTGGTTTCGAGCAACGATTTCTGTTCGAACTCGGCAAAAGCCTTGTTCGCATCAGCTGTCTTCCCGGCCAGCTGCAACGCCTGTGCCAACTCGTACAGATTTTCCGCATGAGGAGCTGCGTGATAACGCTGCGTCAGCAACTCGACCGCTTCGTCGTATCGCTTCTGCTGAATTCGCACTTTCGCCAAGTTACCGAGGGCGTAGTGATATCCCGGAAACATGGCCAGCGCCTGCTGGGATTGCCTCTCAGCCTCCCCGATTTTTCCGATCCCGAGGTTGAGGTGCGCCATCTGGGTCACGATCCACGCGCCGTCTTCGACTTCGCCGGGCGGTGTCGACTGGTATGCCATGTTCATCAATTCCAGGGAACCTTCGATGTCGCCATACAATTCGCGGAGATACGCGGCCCGCGTCAGGCCAGGGATATTTCCTGGTTTCAGATCGAGCATCCACTGCGCCGCCTTCTCAGCATCGTCGTAGTTTCCGAGTTCCACATTGGCGTCAGCGAGAAAGCCATAGAGCATCACGTCGTCGGGCATTTTCTGGTTGAGCTTGTTCGCTGCGTCAAGAGCTGCGGCGAACTCGTGTTTGCCCAGCAGAAGCCAAACGTGAATCCTCTGGCCATCAAAATTATCGGGGGCGATTTTGAAGGATTTCTGCAACGTCTCCTCAGCCTGCGCGTAGAACTTTACGTCGGACGTCTCGCGCGCCCGCCGCGAGAGTGCCAGAGCCAATGCGTTGTACGCCTCGAAATCCTTCGGATTTTTCTCGATCAGCTTTCTCGCCTGCGCCATGCTGCGCTCGGCAGGAGAGAGCATGGGTTCAGCGGGGACGGATGGTGATTGCGCAAATCCGGCAACCGTGCCCAGAACCAACAGTAGAAGAGCCGCAATTCGTTTCATGACATTCCTCTCTTGAGTCTTAGAATCGTTGGGGAAAGTCCGTGGCCGCCGTTCCTCCTCAGCGGCCACGAAGCCGACTTACTTCACCGGGCAAATATCATTGGCTTGGCCGGAGCAACCTCGCTGTCCGGGGCCAATGTGGTGGCTGTCACGCCCGCTGTGAGCCGGTTTCACCCACGGGAACGTGGTGCCATAACCCACGTCGTTGAGTTGCACGCCGTCACCGATGCGCGTGCCATATTTCGTGGCGTCGACCAGGATGCCACCCACTGCACGAGCGGCGATGTCAACTACGTCGTCGATTGGTCGCCGGCCGTCCGGGAATCCAGCCAGATCTCCCACCAGGAAGCCGAGCCGCTTCTGGCCACCGATGGCGGTTGGTGGAACGCCGGTGTTCAAGCGCAGCAGGTCTGCGACCGGCCCCGCGTCGCCCTTGCCGCAACCCGGACAGATGGGAGGCTCGTACTGTGCCAGGATGAGCAAGTCGTTACGTGGCGGTGGCGGCACCGGAATCCCCAACGAAGCGAACAGTTGTGCCAGCAGAGGGTTAAGCACGAAATTAGCAAACTGCTTGTCATTCACCGGGAAGTCGGTGCTGAACTTATCTTTCGAACCAGTTCCAATGATCAGTTCGTTGATGAGCGGATTGCCCTCGCGGTTTACCTGCCGCCACTGATTGCCGGCATCGGATGCATCCGCAACTCGACGCACGCTAATGCGTTGACGGGATGTAGCTCCGTAGGTCCCGATCACCGCATCCTTGTCATTTGCGTTGTGTATCTTTCCGTCCACCGTGAGCATGGTGATGGGAACTTCCAACACAATGGAGTTCACGTTGAAGCCGGCTACCGCGTCCGGCGCGTAATTGTGAGTGTCGTCAGCATCCTCTGCCGCAGACAGCACACCGCCCACGCCCATGCGGAAGTTCAGCGAGTCAAAGGCTGCGCCAAGGTCGATGAAAAACGGATCATCTACCGTTCCCGCGAAAACATGGACGTTATTGCCCAGATCAAAGACCCCCTGCTTAAACAATTCGTTATAGCTCGGCATAGTTTGCGGGCCGACGTTGGAAGGCACGGCATACAGTGTTTTGCCTTCGCTCAGGACCGTACGCACGCCGTTCTTGATCATCACCACCGAATAAGTTTGCCGAAGACTCAATCCTTCGGAACCCTTGCCCGATAGCGAAGTAATCGGAGGAATGCCGGCGATGCCGCCGACAAAGCCGGTGAAAACGTTCGGCATGCGAATTTCGGTCTTGAAACGGAATTGGAAAGTGATATCCGGAATTCCGTCGCGATTGTTGTCGACATGCATTTCGTAGAGAACGTTGGGATCGAAAGGAAAGTAATTGGGTCCGTTGGAGGGTTCCAGGAACCCATCGACGTTGAGAATCATGGTCACGCGATCCGGATGGTCGTAGCTGACAAACGCATACCAGTCAGTCACGTCCGCGGAGTGGTCCAGCGCGGAGATGGGAGCTTCGCGATGGCTGGATGCGAACAGGCTGGCCGGAACCAGCATGAACAGCGCCATGGCGAAGGTCACCATCGTTTTCAGTCGCTTCATAAAGTTTTCCTCGGGGATTGAATTCGTAGACTTTGCCACATCGTGGGCTAGGCCGTCGGGACGCGGCGCCGCGCCCCAACGGTTACGAACAGCTCCGTCTACTGCATCAAGTACGCGTCCGATCGCAGTTTGGATTTAGATCGTCTGGGGCGGACACTCCTGTCCGCCGCCTTTGAGGTCGGTGTTGCCTTTGATTTTCCACGCATTCGAGAATGCTAGAGCGGACAAGAGTGCGCGCTCTACACGGGATTTGTGGAAAAGGGGTGAAGCTTGACCGCCCGGAACAGTATTCTTAACCCCACATGAACAAACCGTTCGAGAAACAGACTGGAGCAATCCTGGCGCTATGGGCGCTCCTTATGCTCTACGCCGGCGCGCGGGTCTTGCAGGTTTCCCCCGGCAAAGTTCCCATAGTCTTAGTCGTCGCTCTGCATGTGCTTCCGCCCATCGTTTTTGCCCTCATTCACGGCGCAATGTTTTGCCGATGGCGCGGCATTCTCATCTTCTTTGCCGTTTGCTTGGTGGTCGGGAACATCTTTGAGAATGTGGGTGTTCGCACCGGCTTTCCGTTCGGCCACTACTATTTCACGGATCTGATGGGGCCAAAGCTGTTCGTCGTCCCCATCCAACTAGGACTCGCGTATCTTGGGATGGCCTACCTTTCCTGGACGCTCTCCCGCCTGATCTTGGGAGGCATGCGAAATCCTCTTGAGGGATCCCGCGTTGTAACCCTGCCGTTGGTTGCGACATTCATCATGGTTGCATGGGATTTTTCCCAGGATCCGGTCTGGTCGACGATCTTGCACCTTTGGATATGGCAGCAGGGAGGAGCCTACTTCGGCGTGCCCGCAAGCAATTTCTTCGGTTGGTTTCTCACGGTGTATGTCTTCTACCAGTTGTTCGCGCTGTATTTGCGGGGCCGTTCAATGAAGCCCGAGCCTTTGCCGCCAGGATATTGGCATGTCGCAGTATTGTTCTACGCGGTATCTGCAGTGGG
>Ga0210389_10003677_pt1 | contig 11993 bp, 9 predicted proteins | sample IncBWH28OmetaG_FD_160127 | JGI IMG/M metagenome (GOLD analysis project Ga0210389, IMG submission 160127) | Forest soil microbial communities from Barre Woods Harvard Forest LTER site, Petersham, Massachusetts, United States - Inc-BW-H-28-O ... | reverse complement strand
GCCTGTTCCATGCCACCGGTGAAGTAGCGCACGGACTCCACGGGGACGCCGTAATGCTCGGCGAGGATGCCGCGCTGCCACACGACGGCCGTCAGCTGGTACTCGGGGACGCCGACCCGCTTGCCGATCAGGTCGGCGGGTTCGCTGATGCCGCTGTCCCTGTTCACGTAGATGGACTGGTGCCTGAACATCCGTGACGGGAACACGGGCAGCGCCACGAACGGCGGCTCGTCCAGGTCGAGCGTCAGCAGATAGGACGACAGGCTCATCTCGCTGACGTCAAACTCGCGGTACCGCGCCTGCCGGTAGAACGTCTCCTCAACGGGCAGGGCGACGATGTTCAAGTCGATGCCTTCCGGCCGGACGCGCTCGTCCTGCAGGGCGCGGATGCGGTCGTAGCTCTCGCAGGCGAAGGTGAGGCTGAGCTTGGTCACGCGGTAGCTCCTTCTGCTGTCCCGGTATCGGTTGCCATGCGGCCGGCGACGGCCGCGCGCCAGGAACCATTAAGCTACGCTGCTCTGTCGTGCTGGAAACGCGTCTCGACATTGCCAGGATCGAGGCGGCTCGCCGGGTAATCGACCCGCTCTTCCTCGACACTCCGCTGTACCGCTGCGAGGCGCTTGAGCCCGCTCTGGGGTGCGCGGTGAGCATTAAGCTCGAAACGGCGAACCCGGTCCGCAGCTTCAAGGCCCGTGGCACCGAGGTCGTCGCGAGCCTGCTCGCCGGCAGCGGTGCGCGAGCCGTGGTGTCCGCCAGCGCGGGCAACCTTGGCCAGGCCCTCGCCTGGTCCGGTCGCGGCCGGGGGCTCGACGTCACCGTCGTGGCATCCCGCTTCGCGCCTGCGGCCAAGCTTGACCGCATCCGCGCACTAGGCGCCCGGCTGGAGCTGGTCGACGGCGACTTCGACATGGCCCGCGAGCGGGCGGCGGCCATCGCGCGGCACCACGGCATCCGGCTGGTCGAAGACAGCCTGGACATCGAGACCTGCGAGGGCGCGGCGACCATCGGCCTGGAACTGACCGGCAGGGAACTGGTGAACACGGAAACGTCGTTCGACGCCGTCCTGATCGCCCTCGGCGGCGGCGCGCTCGCCACCGGCGTGGGTTACGTGGTGAAGGCCCGGGCACCCGAAGTCGAGGTGATCTGCGTCCAGCCGCTTGGCGCGCCGGCGATGACGCGCTCGTGGCGCGCACGGCGGGTCGTCACCACCGACTCGACCAGCACCATCGCCGACGGCGTCGCCGGGCGGCGTCCCATCCCGGCCGTACTTGACGACCTCCTCCTGGTCGCCGACGACGCCGTCCTGGTCCAGGAGGAGTCGATCATCGCCGGCATGCGGATGCTCCTCGACCACGCCGGACTCGTCGTCGAACCATCGGCCGCGCTCGGCATCGCGGCGATCCTCGAAGACCGTGACCGCTTCGCGGGCCAGCACGTGGTCACCATCGTGTGCGGCAGCAACGTCGACGTGGACGCCTACCGCCGCTGGGTTGGTGCGGCGCCCGCCGGGTGAAGGCGACCGACCGGCAGGACGCGACTGCCCCCGGGCGGCTGCAGCGGTGCGTCCACTTCGGCCAGAAGGCCGATAATGAGACATGCGGGAAAGGTGCGCGGTGCTGGACTGGGCAGCGTCCGGTGCGATGGCGCTTACTGGCGTGCCGGATGGGCCGCCGGTTGCCTCCCCGGCGCCGGCCTTGGCCATGCTCGGCCAGGTCACCGCGGAACTCGCCAGGGCGACCGGGGAAACCGGGCACACGGTGCGGGCCGACCCGGCGGAATTGATCACCGGCCGGGCGGCGCTCGCGGGCCTCACCCGGGGCGGCCGGGTCTCCGCCGGGGGATCTAGTTTCCTGCTGCGTTCGGCCGACGGCTGGTGTGCCGTCACCCTGAGCCGGCCTGATGACGTGGCGGCGGTGCCGGCGATCGCCGGCTCGCTCGGTGCGAGCCTGGACGCTGCGAGCCTGGACGCTGCGAGCCTTGACGGTGCGAGCCTTGACGGGACCGCGTCGCTGGCAGCGGCTCGCGCCGCGCTTACGGCAGTGGCACGAGGCACGCCGGCCGAGGACCTCGCGGCGGCGGCGCAGCTGGTCGGCGTCCCCGCGGCCGCGCTGCCTGCCAGCGTGCCGCCGCCGGCGCCGGCGCCGGCTGAGTCTGCGCCCGGCGAAAGCCCGAGCTGGCCGCCGTGGCAGGCCGAGCGCATCGCGGCGCCGTTGGCCGGCGCGCGGCTCGCCGGCGCGGTGGTCGCCGACCTGTCGTCGATGTGGGCGGGCCCGCTCTGCGCGCGGTTGCTTGGCCTGGCCGGCGCGGAGGTCATCAAGGTCGAGTCGCCGGCTCGGCCGGACGGCGCGCGTTCCGGCAACGGGGAGTTCTTCAACTGGCTGCACGCCGGGCACCGCAGCTTGTCGGCCGACTTCGGCACGCGGGCGGGGCGTAGCGCACTGCTTGCGCTGCTTGAGGTCGCGGACGTCGTGATCGAGGCGTCAAGGCCACGCGCGCTCGCGGCGCTTGGACTGGCGCCTGACATGCTCTCCCACCGGCCCGGCCAGGTCTGGCTCAGCATCACCGGGTACGGGCGGGCGGAGCCGGGACGGGTGGCGTTCGGTGACGATGCCGCGGTGGCGGGCGGACTCGTCGGCTGGGCCGCGGGCGCGTCATCACCCGAGCCGGTTTTCTGCGCTGACGCCATCGCCGACCCGCTGGCCGGCGCCTGCGGCGCGCTCGCGGTCGCACTGTCCCTGTCGGCCGGCGGCGGTGAGCTGATCGACCTGTCCATGCGGGACGTCGCCGCCGCCTTCGCCGCCCCTGGTCAGGACATCGCGCCGGGCCACGGCGCGCACGATGTGCTGCCCGGATGGTCAGTGGCCTGCCCCCGCTGGCACCGCGAGCAGGCCGTGCTGCCGCCACGTCGCCCGCGCCCCTTCGCCGGCGCCGGCGCGGGCGCGGGCGAAGGAGGGCGCGCACCGGAACTCGGCGCGGACACCGGCGCGGTGCTCGCCTGGCTCGCCGGCCGGTCCGCCGCATGCTAAGCCGGCCGGCCCGCCGCATGCTTATCCGCAACGCGCGCGTATGGCCGGCGGGCGCCCACCTCGCCGCGGAAGCCGCGCTCGCCGACATCCCGCTTACCGACGTGCGCCTGGCCGCCGGCCTGATCGCCGAGTGCGCGCCCGGCCTGCGGCCAGAACCGGGCGAGGACGTCATGGAGGCGGCAGGCGGTGTCCTGGTGCCCGGCCTGCACGACCACCACGTGCATCTGCGCGCGCTCGCCGCCGTGGCAGGAAGCGTCAGCGTCGGCCCGCCGCAGACCAGGACCGCGGCCGAACTGGCCGCGCGGTTGCGCGCCGCCGACGCGGACCTGCCGCCTGGCGAGTGGCTGCGCGCCGTCGGCTATCACGAGTCGGTCGCCGGGGCGCTTGACCGCCACGCCCTGGACCGGCTTGTCCCCCGGCGCCCGGTGCGGGCGCAGCACCGCACCGGCGCGCTATGGGTGGTCAACTCGCTCGCCGCTACCCGGCTTGGCCTCGACGAATGCGAGCTCGGCGGGGTGGAACGCGACGACGACGGGCGTCCCACCGGGCGGCTGTGGCGGATGGACCGCTGGCTCACAGGACGGGTGCCCGGTGTGACCGCGGACCTGGGCGCGGTGAGCGGGAAGGCGGCGTCGTTCGGTATCACGGGCTTCACCGACGCGACGCCAGCTTCGACCGAGCGCGACCTCGCCTTCCTGGCCGACGCGCCGATCGCGCAGCGCCTTCACTGCATGGCGCCGCCTGGGGTGCACCCGCCGTCCGCGACGATCACCACCGGGCCGGTAAAGGTAATGCTCGACGACGCCACCCTGCCCACGCTTGACGAGCTCGCGGGCCGAATCCGCGGCGCGCACGCCGCGGGCCGGCCGGCGGCGGTGCACTGCGTGACGCGCGTCCAGCTCGTGCTCACCCTCGCCGCGCTCGACCTCGCGGGACGGCTGCCCGGTGACCGAATCGAGCACGGCGCGGTCGTCGGGGCCGATTCCCTGCAGGACCTGCGCGGGCTGACGGTCGTCACGCAGCCGCACTTCGTGGCCGAACGAGGCGAGCAGTACGCGGCCGACGTGCCGCCAGACGACCTGCCTGACCTGTGGCGGCTCCGTTCCCTCATCGACGCGGGAGTGGACGTCGCGGCGGGCAGCGACGCCCCGTTCGGCGGCGAGGACCCGTGGCAGGTGATGCGCGCCGCCGTTCGCCGCCAGGAACTGCTCAGCCAGGACGAGGCGGTGTCCCCCGCCTGGGCGCTGGCCTTGTTCCTCGGCGAGCCCGCCGCTCCTGGCGCCCGCCGGCTGGTTGCCCCCGGGCGCCCGGCCGACCTGGCGCTGCTGCGCGCCGGCCCGCTCGAAGTTTTGCACGGCCTCGCGTCCGACCTCGTCGCCGCGACGTTCATCGGCGGCGAGGTCGCCTACGCGCGCGGCTAGCGGCTGCCCGCCGCGGGCGGACTCGGCGGACGGGTGACCGTGCCACACTATCGAGGATGGCTATTTCCCCGGCCGCCTCGCTCGCCGAACTGGCGGGACAGCTTGAGCTGCGCGTCCTGCCAAGCGGGCGGCCCGCCAACCCCCTCGTCGTGCTGGAGCTTGACCGCTGGCGGGACGCGCCGCCCTGGCTGATCCGCCGCGCCGCCTGGCTGGTCGCGGACGCGGTTCCGGTCACCGCCGCGGTGCTGGCCGGGCCGCCCGCCGCCGGCCTTGAGCCGCTCATCGGCGCCGCGACGCTGACCCTGGCGGCGGGGACGGCACGGGACGGCGGGATGCGGGAGACCGTTCCAGCCGGCGACATCCCCGGCGCACCGGACCTGAACGGGGCGCTCGGCCGGCTGCGGACGGCCGTCGAGCGGTCGCCCCGCGCCGCGATCGCGTGCGGGCAGTTGCTGCGGCAGACACCCGCACTTGACACCGCCGGCGGCCTCGCGGCCGAGGCGGCAGCGTACTCGCTGCTGCTCGGCGGGCCGGAGTTCGCGTGCTGGCTGCGCGAACGCGGCGCCCCGCGGCGCCGGGAGCCGCCCGCCGAACCGGTGCGGGTGAGCAGGGACGGCGGACGGCTCTCGATCGTCCTCAGCGACCCGGCACGGCGCAACGCGTTCAGCGCGGTACTGCGGGAGGCGCTGCTCGACGCGGTGCTGGTCGGCGAGGCCGACGAGACGATCGAGTCGGTCGAGCTGAGCGGCGCGGGCCCGGCCTTTTGCAGCGGCGGTGACCTGGACGAGTTCGGCACCGCGGATGACTTCGTGGCGGCCTACCTGGTCCGCCTGTCGCGGGCGCCCTGGCGGGTCATCGACCGCATCGCGGCCAAGGTGACCGTCTTGGCGCACGGGGCCTGCGTCGGCGCGGGCACTGAGATGGCGGCGTACGCGGGACGGGTCGTCGCCGCGCCTGACGCGTTCTTCGCGCTGCCCGAGGTGCACATGGGTCTCGTCCCCGGCGCCGGCGGGTCGGTCAGCGTGCCGCGGCGGATCGGCCGCTGGCGCTCGGCGTGGTTGATGCTCACCGGCGACCGGCTCCCGGCCGCGACCGCGCTGCGCTGGGGCCTCGTCGACGAGGTCAGGTGACGCTATTCGCGCGTGGCGATACCCCAGACGAAGATGTCAGCGAAGGACTTCGCGACTTCCTTGACCGAGAAATGGCCGCCCGCCCGCAGCGACAGGTACGTGTAGTTGTGCATGCCGAGCCACGCGACGACCGCCAGCCGGGTGTCAAGCGGCCGGAAGTCGCCGGACTCGACGCCCTGCTGGAAGACGGTCTCGACCCGCCGCTCGTACGCCCGCCGCCGCTGCCGGAACATCTCGGCGTTCTTGCCGGTCAGCGCGGGGAAGTCATGAAGGAACACCCAGACGTGGTCGGGGAAGCGGAAAATGACGTCAAGCAGCTCCTCACCGAGCATCGCCAGCTGCTCCGTCGGCGTGCCGCCCGCCAGGCTCACCCGGTCCGCGCCGAGCATGACCTCATCCATGACCCGGTCGTGGATGGCGGCAAGCAGCTGCTCCTTGGAGCCGATGTAGTAGTAGAGGGCGCCCTTGCCGATGCCGTTGGCCTCACAGAGTTCTGTCGTGCTCGTGGCGTGGTAGCCGCGCTCGGCGAACACCTTCGCGGACGCGTCCACGATCTCGTGGCGGCGCGCCTGCCACTTGGCGCTCTTGCCCTGCTTGTCCTTCACCCTGGTTTGCGGCATCCTGCAGCCTCATCTAGTCGGGAGTTTCGCTGACTAATAAAATAACCTGTTCCGACGGGTCGGTCTTGGAGGACGCTCCCAACGTCAGAGCCGTGATCGGCGCGGCCGGCCCCGGCCAGGCACCGATTTCACGTTCTCGCGCCGTATCTTTACTGTTGGTGATGATTGTACTACTGACTGGTCAGTATAATCAAGAACGCCGCTCGGGCCCGGTCACCGGCCAAGGAAAGCCGCCTTCCTCGGCCCGTCGTCGACGAAGCTGCGCAGCCCGCGCTGTCCGTCCTCGCTGGCGAAGCACCTGGTTATCAGGTCGGCCTCAAGCGCGAGCCCGGCCTCGACCGGCAGGTCGAGTGCCGCGTCGACCGCCCGCTTCGCATGGCGCAGGGCCAGCGGCCCCCGCGCGTAGCCGAGCGCCTCCGTGACAGCGGCGTCTAGCACCCCGGCGTCCTCGACGACGCGGTCCACCAGACCGATCGCGAGGGCCTCGTCCGCGGTGACCATGCGGCCGGACAGGATCAGTTCCTTGGCCCGGCCGGGGCCGACGAGCCTCGGCAGCCGTTGCGTTCCGCCCGAGCCGGGCATGATGCCCAGCGTGACCTCGGGCAGCCCGAACACGGCGGAGCGCCCGGCGAACCGGAAGTCGGCGGCGAGCGCCAGTTCGCAGCCGCCGCCGAGCGCGTAGCCGCTGACCGCCGCGATCGTGATCTGCGGCGCCGTCGCGAGCGCGTGGAAGGCGCGCTGGAGTACCCGGTTGCGCGCGCCGAACTGCCCGGGGGCGAGATCAAGCAGTTCCTTGACATCGGCGCCCGCCGCGAAGTGCCGCTGACCGCCCGTGATCACGACCGCCCGGTACAACGTGTCACCGTGCAGGGACGCCGTCACGGCGTCGAACCGGTCCCACATCCGCTGGTCGAACGCGTTCACCGGGGGCCGGTCAACCCGCAGGACAGCGAGCCGCTCGTCCGCCGGATGCGGCTCAAGCCGTACGGGGACGGTGTCATCGTGGCCGGTCATCGAGTCCCTCCAGGTTGCTCATTGCGGTGGTCACCTTGCTGTTCTTATCATGTACTGACCAGTCAGTGTAGAACCGCAGGGGCGAGAGGGCCATGGACTTCACACTCACCGAGTTCGAGGGCGAACTGCTTGACCTGGGCCGCACCTACGCGGAGCGCGAGATCGCCGCGGTCGCGGCACGCGCGTGGCATGAGGAGCGCTGTCCCACCGAGGTGCTGCGCGGGCTTGGCGAACTCGGGCTGCTCGGCCCGCTGGTGCCGGAGAAGTGGGGCGGGATCGGTTCCTCCACGGTTGGCTACGTAGCGCTGCTCGAGGCCCTCGCGGTGGTAGACCCGTCGGTCGCGGCGGCCTGGCAGGCGCACTCCACCATCGGCAGCCTCCCGCTGCTGCTCTTCGGTGACGACGACCAGCGCGAAAAGTGGCTGCGGCCGCTCGCGGAAGGCCGCAAGCTCGGCGCCTTCGGACTCACGGAGCCGGGGGCAGGCTCGGACGTCCGCTCGCTGCGGACCAGGGCCGTGCGGGTGGCCGACGGGTGGGTGCTGACCGGGCAGAAGGCCTTCATCTCGAACGCGGGCACCGACATGAGCTTCGGCGTCACGGTGCTCGCCCGTACCGGCGAGGACGCCGCGGGCAAGCCGCGCTTCGGCAGCTTCATCGTCGAGCAGGGGACAGCGGGCTACACGCTCGGGCCGAAGCTGCGCGGTATCGGCTGGAGGGGCCTGGACACCAGGGACCTGTTCTTCGACGGCGCCTGGGTTCCCGACAGCCAGGTGGTGGGCGAGCCGGGCGGCGGGCTCGCCCAGTTCCTCAGCGCCCTGGAAGTCGGGCGGATATCGATCGCGGCGCTCTCGCTCGGCACCGCTTCCGGCGCGTTGCGGATGGCCCTGGCCTACGCGAAGCAGCACGAGCAGTTCGGCAGCCCGATCTCCAGTTTCCAGGCGATTCAGTTCAAGCTCGCCGACATGGCGACGGAGATCGAGGCCGCCAGGTGGCTCACCTACTACGCCGCCTCGCTGCGCGACGCGGGCAAGCCGTTCAGGAAGGAGGCCGCCATGGCCAAGCTGAAGGCGAGCCGGGTCGCCACGACCGTGGTCAGCGAGGCGGTGCAGATCTTCGGCGGGGCCGGCTACATGCTGGACAGTGACGTCGCCCGCTTCTACTGCGACGCGAAGGTGCTTGAGATCGGCGAGGGAACCAACGAGATCCAGCATCTCGTGATCGCCCGCGAGCTCGGCTGCTCATGACCGTGGAGGATGACAAGACCGGCCGCCGGGAGTACGCCCCTGGGCACGCAGGCGTCGCCGGGCGGCGGGTAGTGATCACCGGCGCCGGGCGCGGGCTCGGCAGCGTGCTCGCCGCCGCCTTCGACGCGGCCGGCGCCAGGCTCGCGCTCGTCGCGCGGTCGAAGCCCGCCCTGGAGGGCGTCGCCGGGCAGCTCGCGGGCGACCACCTCGTCTGCGCCGGCGACGTGCGGGACGAGCTGTTCAACGAGACCGTCGCCGAGCGGATGACCGAGCGGTTCGGCGGCGTGGACGTGTGGATCGCCAACGCGGGGGTGTCGCGCGAGGACCAGGACATCACCAAGCTCTCCCCCGCCGCCTGGCGTGAGGTCATCGACGTCAACCTGACCGGGACGTTCCTCGGCGCGCGCGCCGCCGCGGCCCGGATGGGCGCGGGCGGCCGCATCATCGTGACCGGGTCTGTGCTCGGCGACCGGCCGCACGGCCGCCTCGCCGCCTACTCGGCATCCAAAAGCGGCGTCCATGCCCTGGTCAGGTCGCTGGCGCAAGAGCTCGGGCCACGGGAGATCACGGCCAACGCCGTGGCGCTCGGCTGGTTCGAGACCGGGCTCGGCGCCTTCTGGCAGCGGGACGAGGGCCGCGAGCGGGACATCGCGGCGCACACCGCTCTCGGCCGCTGGGGTACCGCGGCCGACCTGCCCGGCGTCTACCTGTTCCTTGCCTCCGCGGCGTCGGCGTACGTCACCGGCACCACGATCACCGTTGACGGCGGCTATTCGCTGCTGTGACGCTCGATCCCGAGCAGACGTCGAAGGAGATGGTCATGTTCAACCTCGCCCGGTCCCTCGACCGCAACGCGGACCGCGCACCGCACGAGGACGCGGTGCTCTTCCGCGCGGCCAGGCTCACCCACCTGCAGCTGCTAGACCGGGTGAACGCGCTTGCCGCCGCCTTCCTCGAGGCCGGCGTCGGCAAGGGCGACATCGTGGCGCTGCTCATGGGCAACCGCCCCGAGTTCCTTGAGGCCGCGCTCGCGGTGAACCGCGTCGGCGCGGCGTTCCTCCCGCTCAACGTGCGGCTCGCCGAGCCGGAACTCGAGTACATCATCCGGCACGCCGGCGCGGTGGCGATCGTGACCGAGCCCGGCTTCGCCGCGCCGGTCGCCGCCATCGGCGGGCGGCTGACCACGCCGTGGACGGTCGTCTTGGCCGGCGAGGACGAGGCCGCGGGCACGGGCGGCGTCAGGTACGAGTCGTTCCTCGGCGCGCACCGCGGCGCGGCCGTTCCCCCGGCCGATGTCGGCGAGGCGGACCTGCACCGGCTCATGTACAGCTCGGGGACGACCGCGCACCCGAAGGGCGTGCCGATCACCTACGGGAACTTCTACTGGAAGACGATCGGGCACGTGGCCGAGTTCGGCATCAGCGCGGCGGACCGCACGGCGATGGCCGGCCCGATGTACCACGTCGGGGCGTTCGACCTGCCGGGCATCAGCACCTGGTGGGTCGGCGGCAGCCTGGTGATCCTGCCGCGCTTCGACGTGCCTGACCTGCTCGCCACCATCGACCGCCAGCGGCCGACCAACGTGTGGCTTGCCCCCGCGATGGTCAACGCGGTGCTGAACGCGATCACGCAGTCGCCGGAACTGGCCGGCTTCAGCACCGCGAGCATCCGCTTCATCACCGGCGGCGGGGAGAAGATGCCGGTGATGCTCATCGAGCGGCTGCTCGCGGCCTTCCCCAATGCCAGGTTCGCCGACGCGTACGGGCTGACCGAGACGGTCTCGGGCGACACGTTCAACGACCAGGCGCACACGCTGTCGAAGATCGGCTCGGTCGGCAAGCCCGTGGTCAACCTCGACGTGCGGGTACTCGGCCCTGATGACGCGCCGGCCGAGCCTGGGGCCCAGGGCGAGATACTGCTGCGCGGCCCCAAGGTCGTGTCCGGCTACTGGAAGAACGAGGAGGCCACCGCGGCCGCGTTCACCCCGGGCGGCTGGTTCCGCACCGGGGACATCGGGCACCTCGACAAGGACGGCTACCTCTACATCGACGACCGCAAGAAGGACATGATCGTCTCCGGCGGGGAGAACGTCGCGACCTCCGAGGTCGAGCGCGTCCTCTACGAGCACGAGGCGGTCCTCGAGGCCGCCGTGGTCGGCATGCCTGACGCGCGGTGGGGCGAGGTGCCGCGCGCGTTCATCGTGCTGCGGCCCGGCCAGGAAGACGGCGAAGTCACCGAGGAGGTGCTGATCGCGCACTGCCGGTCGCGGCTCGCCCGCTTCAAGACGCCGAAGCAGGTCGTCTTCATGGACGCCCTGCCGCGAAACCCGTCGGGCAAGGTGCTCAAGCGGGAGCTTCGCCAGATCAGCAGCCAGGCGGAAGGGTAACCAAGTGCGGGCAACAACAGTCCAGGCAGCCACGCAGTCACCGGAGCTGCCGACGGACAGCCTGCTCGAGGCCTACGGGCGGATGACCCTGATCCGGGTGTTCGAGGAGCGGGTGTCTGACCTCTACCGCACCGGCGAGGTGCCGGGCTTCGTCCACCTGTCGATCGGCCAGGAGGCGTCCGCGGTCGGCGCCTGCTGGCCGCTGGCCACGACGGACGTGATCACGTCCAACCACCGCGGCCACGGCCACTGCCTCGCCAAGGGCCTGGCCCCTGAGCCGATGATGGCCGAGCTGCTGGCCCGGGCCACCGGGACGAACAAGGGCCTTGGCGGGTCGATGCACATCGCCGACCCGGACCTGGGCATCTTCGGCGCCAACGGGATCGTCGCCGCGGGCGTGCCGATCGCCGGGGGCGCGGCGCTCGCCGCGCAGCTGCGCGGGCGGGGCGGGCAGGACGGGCAGCGCGGCGTGGTCGTGTCGTTCTTCGGCGACGGCGCGGTCGCGCAGGGCGCCTTCCACGAGGCGGCCAACCTGGCGGCGCTGTGGCGGCTGCCGATGGTGTTCTTCTGCGAGAACAACGGGTACGCGGAGTTCTCGCCGATCGCCGACCAGCACCCCGTGCCGATGGCCGCCAGGGCCGCGGGGTACGGGCTCGAGTACGTGTCCGTCGACGGCAACGACGTGGAAGCGGTGGCCGTGGCCATGTCGGACGCCGTGCGGCGCATCCGCGACGGGGCCGGGCCGGTGTTCGTGGAGGCCGCCACCTACCGGTGGCACGGGCACTACGAGGGTGACCCGGAGAAGTACCGCAGCAAGGACGAGCTGTCGGAGTGGCAGCAGCGCGATCCCCTGGTCATCACCCGCGCGCGGCTGCTCGGCCGCGGCGTCGAGCAGGCCGTGCTCGAGCAGGTCGAGTCGCAGGTGCGGGCCAGGATCGAGGCCGCCGTCGACGCCGCGCGGCAGGCGCCGCCGCCGGACATGGGGATGCTCCGCGCGTCGGTGTACGCGCCGCGGCCGCCCGCCGCCGAGCCCGGCTGGCAGCCGTCGCCTGACGGCGAGATCTTCCGCACCATGGACGCGGTGCGGCTCGCGCTCGAAGGCGAACTTGACGCGAATCCCGACATGTTCGTGGCGGGCGTTGACGTCGGTAA
>Ga0210389_10003675_pt1 | contig 11999 bp, 8 predicted proteins | sample IncBWH28OmetaG_FD_160127 | JGI IMG/M metagenome (GOLD analysis project Ga0210389, IMG submission 160127) | Forest soil microbial communities from Barre Woods Harvard Forest LTER site, Petersham, Massachusetts, United States - Inc-BW-H-28-O ... | reverse complement strand
GGTTTTGTGGAAAATTGGCCGCAGCTCTCTTTTAGGATGGGCGCGGTTAGAGCGACTCCACCGCCTCATCGAAGAGGAGCGGTGGGAGATCGAACACGAGCGGGAGCAGGAAAAACAAGAGCTCACCGAACTTTACCGTGCTAAAGGGCTCAGTGGAAAACTTCTCGACGAAGTGATCTCAGTTTTGATGTCGGACGACAGTCGGCTCCTCAGAATCATGCTCGAAGAAGAGATGGGCCTCACACTCGAAGTCTACGAACACCCTCTCAAACAAAGCGCAGGAGCCGCAGGAGGCGTTCTTCTATCTGCCGTTTGCTTTATTGCCAGCCTCTGGCTGCATCCGATTGCTCCCTTGATTGCTACAGGATGTGTCACCTTAGTTGCTGCCTACATCGCCGCTAAAGCCGAGAGGAATAGGCCTTTAGAAGCTGTCGTTTGGAGCCTCTCTCTGACCGCATTTGCCACAGGCATCACCTATTTCTTGGCACAACTTCTATGATATCGCCTCTCTACTTCGATGAATTTTTTGCTTCAGGACGCGATGAGACAATTAGCCCCTTTCTAACCCCCAGCTCGCGCAAGTGGGGAAAGAACCTTCCTTTGCGCCGCTCCCTTCTTGCCGCTCTCTGCCTGGCTCTTGCCTTCGGCTTTAGTTTTATCTCCCCTCCGCTCTCGTCCCTTTTTCTTTTGGCCGTCTACTTTTTAGCCGGCACCCCTGCCTTGATCCACTCGCTGTACGACATCCGCAAGCTTGAAATCAACATCGATGTGCTCATGACCCTCGCCGCCCTTCTCTCAGTCGGCATCGGAAGCGGCATGGAGGGAGGGCTTCTCTTAGTTCTCTTTGAGATCTCAGGGGCGATGGAAGAGACGGTGAGCCAAAAGACGCGCAGTGCCCTTTTAAACCTGCACAAACTCTCGCCCCGCACGGCTTGGGTCATCGCCACCGATGGCACCCTCTACGAAAAATCGGTCCGCGAGATCGCAATCGGCACGCCGCTGCGCGTCAAAGCCGGTGAAGTTATCCCTCTCGACGGCGTTGTGCACAGCGGCAGCTCTTTCATCAACCTCGTCCACCTGACGGGAGAGAGCCAGCCGATCCCGAAAAAGGCGGGCGATACAGTGCCCGCCGGTGCCGGCAACCTCGATGGAACCCTCACGATCCACGTCACGCGCACCTCGGCCGACTCGACCCTCAGCCGCATCATCCAGCTCATTACGCAAGCCCAAGAGGCCAAACCCAAAATCGAGCAGTTTCTCGACCGCTTCAGCAAACTCTACGCCACCACAATTATCGGCCTTGCCGCTCTCTTTGCTCTCATCATTCCAGGGCCGTTCCTAGGATACGAAGGGTCGATCTACCGCGCTCTGACATTTTTGATCGCCGCCTCTCCGTGCGCCCTCATCTTAGCCACCCCCACAGCCTACCTCAGCGCCATCAGCTGCTGCGCCAAGAGGGGCATCCTTCTTAAAGGAGGCATCACGCTCGATGCCCTGGCCAAAACAACAACGGTCGCCTTCGACAAGACAGGAACGCTCACGACAGGGCAACTCACGTGCACGGCTCTGCACCAAGTCGCCGGCCCTTCCCTCGACCCTGACCTGGCTTTGTCCATCGCTGCAACGCTCGAGCAGCACGCCGTCCATCCGATCGCTGCCGCCATCGCCGACTACGCAAAAAAACGGGGAGTGCTCACCTTAGATAACCAAGACTTTAAATCGGTGGCAGGCTTTGGGCTGGAAGGCACGGTCGCTGGGCTTCCTGCCGCCATTGGTCATCGGGAGTTTATTCTGAAAAAGAGCCCCGTCTCGATCCCTCCTGCCGACAGCCTCACGACTTATCTCCTTGCAAAAGACGCTGTTTTTGTCTTTCAATTTACCGACTCTTTGCGGCCCGAGGCACTTGCAGCCGTACAGCAGCTCCAGAAAGAAAACCTTCGCGTGATCATGCTTTCTGGAGACCACTCCACCAACGCGCTTCCCATCGCCCGTGAACTTGGTATCGATGAAGTGTTTGCCGACTTAAGGCCCGAAGATAAAATGGCAAAAGTGGGAGAGCTTTCTAAAGAGCAGAATCTGGCGATGGTAGGAGATGGCATCAACGATGCTCCAGCCCTGGCCCGTGCCACCGTGGGCATCGCCATGGGAAAGATCGGCAGTGCCACGGCCATTGAAGCTGCCGACATCGTCTTTCTGCAAGACGACCTCTCTCTCTTAGCCTGGCTCTATAAAAAGTCGCGCCAGACCATCTCTATCTTGCGGCAAAACATTACGCTCGCCTTAAGTGTCATTCTATTGGCAACGACCCCAGCCCTTCTCGGCTTGGTTCCTCTATGGCTTGCTGTGATTTTGCACGAAGGTGGGACAGTCTTAGTCGGCCTCAACAGCCTGCGACTGCTCAAAAAGTGACGGCTGCGACAGAGAAGAAACTTTATCTTGCCAGGAAGAAGAAAGCCTTTTCACAAATTTAGATAAATCTGCTTTATCGAATACAAATATTGTATCGGTTTCTTGGTGAATTTTTCTAAATCCTAACTGTTCGAAATCGACCTCACCATCTTCACCTTGAATATTTATAATTGAAGAATGTTGTAACATTTCTTTCATAGCAATTGCTATAAGAGAAATCACAGTTTCTTCACTATTGCTAGCAACAACTGCTTTAATAACAAGAGTTGATTCGTCTAGTCGCAGCTTGATCAACCCTTCCGGATTTCCAGCCAGTATGACCTTTTCATTTTCAACTTTTTTAAACTCCGCTTCTGTTTGTTGCACAAGCTGATTATATTTCTTTTCCAAAGCAGAAACGCCTAAGATCCATCTAAAAAATCCGGCAACAGCCCAATACACAAACCGAGCTAGAAAATTCAAATCTCTTCTTCTCACTCGAAAGTCTGGAATATGATACGAAGGGCTTAAATTAGGTCTTAGTTGGTGGACTTCTTTCCAATCCTGCACAGTATTCGACCCCTCTGCTACTGCAAGCTTTTCTTGATACCCCTTTAACTCGGAAGCCGCTAACTGAATGTTTGTATCTACAGCTTGGCGATGCGCTTCATCGCAGCCGCAATAGTATTTGAAGCGATTCCAAGCTGAGGATGATACGGGTTGTGGTCTATCCATGCTGAAAAATTATAGCCGATCTTGGGAATAGTTAGAAGATTCTAAAATTTTATACAACGTCAGTTCGGGATTATCGCCCTCAAGGAAGGAACTAAGATTTCGGATGGATTTTTTGACAAAATGAGCGCCGCTGGCGTCAAAGACGCCGCCAGCAAGCGATTTTTGGCAAAAAAGGCGCCGAAAGATAGTTCATTCATAGGGTGCTAATCCCGAACTGGCGTTATACGGACTTGCCACCAAAATCTTTAATATGGAGAATGAGCTTCTATGCGCTTAATCAATGCTGTTTTAGGTCTTTGGCTCGTGACTGCTCCCGCTACTTTTGGCTACCATAGCACCCCCATGGCTTGGAGCGACCACATCTCTGGTCTTCTTGCGATCATTTTCGGCCTCCTCTCCCGCAGAAGGCCGATGTGGGCTTGGGGGACTGTCGTTGTCGGCTTTTGGCTCCAGTTTGCGCCGCTACTTTTTTGGGCTCCCGACGCAGCCGCTTATTTGAACGACACGCTGATCGGCGCCCTGATGCTGGCCTTCTCGATTGTGATCTGGGGAGTGCCAGGAGTGCGCGATGAAGGGGCACACATCCCTCCCGGCTGGTCATACAACCCCTCTTCGTACCCACAAAGGATGCCGATCATCGCCCTCAACTTTCTGTGTTGGTTCACGGCCCGCTACTTGGCTGCGTTTGAACTTGGCTACATCGACCAGATCTGGGATCCTGTTTTTGGTGAAGGGACACGTCTAGTTTTAACATCGACGATCTCTAAATCGTTCCCCGTCGCCGACGCCGGCATGGGAGCACTTGCCTACACGCTAGAGGCACTCACCGGCTTTGGCAGCACGCGCAGGTGGCACACCGAGCCTTGGCTTGTGGTCTTCTTTGGCATTTTGGTCATTCCCGTCAGCTGCACGAGCATTGTTCTGATCATTCTGCAGCCAACCATCGTGGGCGCGTGGTGCTTTCTCTGCATTTGCACGGCGATCATGATGCTTCTCATGGTCCCCTTTACGATCGACGAAGTCGTCGCCACCCTCCAATTCTTGCGCCGCGCTAAAAAATCGGGAAAATCTTTGTGGTCGACGTTTTGGAAAGGGGGCGAGTTCGAGGGGGGAGATGCCGATACGAGAACTCCCGAGACGACGGCACCTTTAAGCCAACTCCTTCCTGCTGCTAGGTGGGGTGTCTCGATTCCTTGGAACTTGGGGCTCTCAGCACTCGGAGGCGTCGTCGGAATGTTTTTGGGAGCTTTTATTCCGGCTGCTCTCATCGTTGTCTTCTCCGTCATCGCTTGGGCAGAAGTCGTTCGCAGGGTCCGGTTTTTGATTGTTCCGATGGCCGTTTGGCTGGCATTTTCTGTGCCGCTTCTTGGAGTGGTTGTGCTGATTCTCGCTTTCCGGAGAGGCCCGAACCGTGAGCGGTACGGCACCTGGACCATTCGATGAACGCTCTGGAACAAGAGATCCAGCAATTTAAAGAAGCCTATCTGTGGCTCACACAAGAGTTTCCCTCTCTCGACTCTGACACATTGCAACAGGTCGCGCATGCCTGCATGACGCTGGAGCAGCACAACGGGCTGGCAACTCTCCACTTTAAGGACAAAGCGATCCTTCTTTGCTCGGATGCCAAAAACTCGGTTCCCAATCAGGAGATCCACAATTATCAACTGTTTGTCTCCAAGCGCCCCTTTCTGAAAACACAAGCACCGCTCTGCATCGCGCTGATCAACTTTGATCTCTCACAAGAGATGCAAAAACGGTACCCAGCTCTTCGCGACTTGGAGGCTCAAGCCAAAAATCACGACGCTTGCCAATACAAAATTTCTTCTTCGCACTGCGTTTTGGCTTGGCGCACGCCTCTCCAACATCAGCTGATTGCGGCTCTTACCAAAACTCTGCACCAGCATCAACTTGTCCTCAAAGAGATGGTGGCTACCTCCACTTCTGACCAGATCCTCCTCTTAGCCTTCGAGGTCACCGGTACGGCAGATCTTGGCCGCTGCCTGCAACAGTTTTTCACACTCTGGTGCGGTCCCATCTCAGAGATCATCGCATCCACCTTTGCCGATCTGGGTCCTATCCCAGCGATGGCGATTTTTATTCACCAAGCTCTCGTCCATGCCGACCCTTATCTCTACAGCTTTGCTCAAATCGAAGAAGACTTATGCCGCCATCCTGAGCTCACTCTCTTATTGACCGGGGCTTTTGCCGCAAAATTCGACCCTCAAACTCACAACGCCTCTACCTATGCTGCTCTCAAAACACAGTTTCTTTCCGAAGTCGAAAAACTCGATACAGGGCATGAGCCAAGCGATCTACGCCGCAAAAACATCTTAAAGCAAGGACTCAGCTTTGTAGAGTTCGCCCTCAAAACCAACTTCTACACTCTGAACAAGACGGGCCTCTCTTTCCGCTTTGATCCCCGCTACCTCGACCACCTCCCCTACAGCCGGTCCGAGAAATTTCCCGACCTTCCGTTTGCCGTCTTCATGATGATCGGAAGAGATTATTTTGGATTCCACATCCGCTTTCGCGACCTCTCTCGCGGTGGGCTCAGGACCGTCTGCCCCCAAAACCTCGAAGCGTGGAAGATCGATCGCAACAACATTTTTGCTGAGTGTTATAACCTGGCCTATACGCAGCAAAAGAAAAACAAAGATATTCCCGAAGGTGGCTCTAAAGGGGTGATCCTTCTAGAGCCGAGCCAACAACTTTATCCTGCCCAACGGTCGTACGTCGAAAGTTTTTTGACAATCCTCAACTGCGATGAGAGCGGCAAGCTGCGCGCATCCCACATCGTCGACACCTACAACAAACCAGAATATATTTATCTCGGCCCCGACGAAAACATGCACGATGCGATGATCGTTTGGATCTCTCAATACGCCAAGCTCCAAGGCTACAAGCCGGGTATCTCGTTCATGACCAGCAAGCCGCGCACGGGCATCAACCACAAAGAGTTTGGAGCGACCTCGTGCGGTGTGAATATCTGCATGGAAGAGGTTTTAAAATTCCTCAAGATCGACCCCCAAAAAGATCCCTTCACGATCAAAATGTCGGGCGGACCCGATGGAGACGTCGCCGGCAACCAGATGGAAAATCTTTTCCGCTTCTATCCCACCACGGCCAAGTTGCTCACCACGATCGACATCTCGGGGACCGTCTACGACCCTCAAGGTCTCGACCTTGCCACCCTTTCTGACCTTTTCCACGCAGTCAAACCGATCCGCTTTTATCCTCCCGAAAAACTCTCTGAAGGCGGTTTTCTTCTCGACCTAAAAACCACACGCGAAGCAGGACCTCATACCCAAGAGACCCTTCTTGTGCGCAAAAAAAATGGCAAAGTTGTCGAGGAGTGGCTGCCGGACAACGCCGCGCATCATGTCCTGCGCTTTACGGTCTTGCAGACAAAGGCCGATGTCTTCATCCCCGGTGGAGGACGGCCCCGAACTTTAAACGACACCAACTACCAAGATTTTTTCGACCCCAGCGGAAAGCCGTCGGCAAAAGCGATCATCGAAGGAGCCAACCTCTACCTCACGCCTGCAGCCAGGCGCGCCTTAGAAAAGCTCGGCGTGCTCATCATCAAAGATAGTTCGGCCAACAAAGGGGGCGTGACGTGTTCTTCCTTTGAAGTTGTTGCAGGACTTGTTCTTTCCGAAGACGAATTTTTTAAAGAGAAAAATGTGCTCGTCGCTGAAATTCTGCAGATTATCATGGCGCGTGCCAAAGACGAAATCTTGACGCTTTTAAAGGCTCAAGGGAAGGATTTTCTCACGGATGTTTCGGACTGGATCTCGCAAAAGATCAACCAGTACAAAGACGAACTTCTCTCCCACCTGACACCCCTCAAACTCTCCAATGACTTCAACGACCCCTTTGTTCGGTGCCTCTTGAACTATTGTCCACCCTTACTGCGCCAAAAATACGCCCAAAGGATTCTCGACAACATTCCCGACATTCACAAAAAAGCGATCATCGCCTGTTTCCTTGCGCAACGTGCCGTCTACACCTACGGCCTCAACTGGACTGCCTCGATTGTTGAGAAACTGCCCACTCTCTTAAATGATCCAGTCATCGCGAGCTAGCTTCTTACAGAAGCGTACATTTGCTAGGAAGTTCGTGAGTCGTAATATTGAGATAGTACCACTGACTTAGAGATTTTGTTTCTGTAGAAAATGTCAACGCATGATGCTTTCTGAAGACTTTTAAGTCCTCTTTCTTTACCTCGACAAACTTAAGGCCAGATTTTTCCTCTTCTGAAGTCGCCTTTCTTCTGCCTTCTACAGAGTAAATGCATTGATAAAAAGAACAACTGTTAACACTTGTATCTTCTAAAAGCTGTTGGCAGTTTGGACATTTTGCCTCACAACAATACTCATTTAAATTAAAGGTCCCATAACCTAAAGGAACGACGACCTCACCTTCTTTAGAAGCCTCGCAATTTTGATTTCCACACTTACCAATGAGATTTAACCCCCTTTTGTGGACTTCCCAAACAGAAGGCTTAGATGGGATACGAATCGTTTTCGCAGATTCTAGATCTGAAAAATCGAGAGGAAGGGTGCCGCCTCCAACCATTCTATAGGATAGAGTTATGGTAGCGTCCGGCACAATATTAAGATCGAACACAGTACGCAGAGATGGATCTACAAATCCATCTAAGTTCGTAGTTCCATGTCTAAAAATAAAATTTTCTAAAGGCGATCTTTCTTTAGTTTTAATTAAATCTACTACCTGCTGTGCAGTATCAGAAGTTCTAACTTCTATAACACAATACCTACCTCCTACATGTCTATAGAAAATTTGAAAAGGATCTCTGCCATCTATCATTCTAAGTGGTCCTTGGAACCTCTTATTCTTACAAAATTCTAAAGTCTGTTGATCGGATAAATATCGACTTTCGTCTATTAACATCAAATGCTCAATAGGGATAGACTCTAGCCGCTGTAGCTGTTGTTTAACATGAAAGATCGTCTGAGATGGTTCAACTTCTAAACTAATTGTTTTCCCTTTCCATATGACTTCGCAAGTCAACGGATTTATTGAAGCGGGAGGAAAATCTTTTATATGAACTTTCCCTGTTGAAAGATTATTCGCACGATAAGCGATCATTTTTAACCCTCCTTTATAACCTTACTGTTTCTACGTTGATATAACGCCACTGACGTATGTCAAATTGCATGACTCTTTCCCTTCCAAATAAAAGCTTGGAAAATGCTGCTTGTTCAATCTTTGTCCGCTCTTGATTCCTCCCTACAATTTTGTATTGGCAAGAAGAAAGAACCATGAGATTGACGTTGTCAAAATCTATGGGATTTTTACAATCTGGATCTGAACAATTCAATTTGCAACATAGCTCGTTCAAATTCCTTTTTCCCATTCCAAAAGGAAATACGATAGACTTCCCAGATAAATCACAAGACTGTCGCGTACATCGTCCTACTAAGTTAAGACCTGGAAGTATAGAAGATTTGTCCATATCATCTGGTAAGACTGTATCAATTGAGGGCAGTGCTGCTTTCAGAAAATTCAAAGAGGCAACTCTGACACATTTTTCCCATCCCAGAAACCCCGAATGACGAGCAGCTGTCATTCTTGATTCCCCTGAACCTTTATAGTCATCCTCCAGAACATAATCTTCCTGGCCTCTATAAAGAATACCAACGACTTCTTGTGTCCTTTGGTCAAAGACAGGAGATCCGGAATTTCCGGCAAAAGAATCGAGATCAGCTCCAAAAAAATCTGGATTTCGGTCTTCTTTCACTTCTGCTTCTGTAACTAACTTTAAAGGTAGTCCCGTAGGATGCCCTAACATATACAAAGGAATTCCCTTGGGGACCTCGTCTGTAAGATTAAGACGCAGAGGGGAACGGCCCTCAACTTCTCGATTTAACTTAAGAATTGCCCAATCAGAGCTGTCTGTCTTTGCATAGGCTAGAACATTTTCAACCTGATAAACATCTCTTTCTTCAAACTCTCTGCGGCATTGATTGTCTCCTATCATATAAAACCCAAAAACAAGATGCATAGCTTCTATTCTAGCTCTTGAAGGATGATTGTCATCACAGACACAATGGGCTGCAGTTAACGCCAGCTGCTGACCGATCAAAAATGCCGTACCAAAGCCCGCTACAGGTTCTTCTCTAAATCTCTCATTTTCACTAAAAGGAACACCTTTGGATATTTGCGGAACGAACTGAGCTAGAGTGGAAACATGTGGTGGAATTTGATACCGTATAGGATTGTCAGAAGAACGGAGCAAATTATTTCTCTTAATTAAACACGCCACACTTTCTACTTGTGCTTTCATTTGGCTGGCAACAGGAGGATCGAGGCCCAAACTATCGATTCCGTACCAATTTGTCCTCCGATCACCGTTTGTATAGAGAGCTTTGGGAAAAGAAGAGGTTGGGTCAGCCATGGTACCTTCAAAAATTAAATTAATTTAAAAATGAAAAACAAATTTTAATTTTTTAATCTCTTTTTTACAAGAATCTTTTTAAATTGATGAAGATATAGATAGTTGTCTTTTTGCTCTAAAAACTTCTTTAATAAAGTTATCTTGCCAACCTTGCATGATCCATAAATGCGGAATATACATAAATTCAGCATCGTAGGCTGTCCCAATTTATGCAAATTCAGACAATTTAAACTTAACATCTTTATATTCAGCATATTATCTATAAAATTAGCACTTTACATGTGTGATCGCTAAATTCTTCTTGCCGATTTGGACCCCCCTTCCTTATAATATGGGATATGAAACGGGAATTGGCACGCAAACCCCCTAAAGATCAACGAGAAAGGCTCGTTCTGTTGCACCTGGTCGATCTCTACTTAGAGACCGGCAAGCCAATCGGATCGAACACGTTGAAAGAAAAAGGGTTTGAAAATTTAAGCTCGGCCACCATCCGCAACTACTTCGTGAAGCTCGAAGAGGACGGCTACCTCAAACAGCAACACTCTTCGGGAGGCCGCATCCCGACCCACCTTGCCTATCAAGTCTACGCCGACACCTACCTCAACTCTCCTCTCATCGATGAAAAAGAGAAAAAACAACTCTACACACGCCTTCTCAAAGAGACGCGCGAAGTCGCTGCCTTTTTGCAACACGTTGCAGAAACGGTGAGCGAATCTACAAAGTGTGCCGTCTTTTTATCGGCGCCCCGCTTCGATCAAGATTTTGTTCTCGATGTCCGTTTTGTCGGGATCGATCAAAATCGGTGCCTTTGCGTCCTCATCACCGACTTTGGGCTGGTCCAAACAGAGACTCTTTATGCCGAGAAAAAGTTGAGCAGCTTTACGCTTAAAAGATTCGAAGCTTTCTTTCGTTGGAGATTGACAGGGATCGGCAAACCCAAACTCTCTGAAGAAGAGGAAGCTGTCGCCGCGAAGTTTTACAGCGAAGTGATGCTCCGCCACCTCGTCGGCCACACCCATTTTACGGCAGAAGATCTTTACAAAACGGGCTTTTCTAAACTCCTCAGCTACTCTGACTTTAACGACGTCACGGCCCTTGCTGCAGGCCTTGGGCTCTTCGAAAACAAAGAGGTGCTCAGAACCCTTTTAGCCCAGTGCTCGAAAGCGGGCGAGCTCACCTACTGGATCGGCGGCCCTTTGCACGCCTGCTCTGCTTTGGCGATCCCTTACCGTATCAAAGGAACCATCGTGGGCTCGATCGCTCTTTTAGGACCCAACCGCATCCCGTACCGGAAATTATTTGCCATTTTAGAAACGGTGGCAGAAGCCGTCTCAGAGGCCCTAACGAGCGCGATGTACAAATTTAAGATCTCTTTTCGGCAACCGGAGACGCCGATGCTAGGCGTAACACCTAACTTATTACTGGAGAAAAAATATGACGGATGAAGTGCAACAGACGGAAGAAGAAACCATCGACTACAAAGACAAATATTTGAGACTCCTGGCAGAGAACGAAAATGTTCGCAAAAGACTCCAGAAGGAAAAACTCGAAACGATGCGGTTTGCGATCGAAAATATTTTGGCCGACATTATCGCCCCGATCGACAACTTTGAAAACGCTTTGGCCCATGCCAAAAATGCCTCCGACGACGTCAAAAACTGGGCGATGGGATTCCAAATGATTTTGACCCAATTTCAAGAGATCCTCGAACAAAACGGCGTAACACCTTTTGTTTCAGAGGGGGAACATTTTGACCCGATGAAACACGAGGCTGTAGAGACTGAAGAGAATGATAGCGTGCCCGAAGGAACAATTTTAAAAGAATTTCACCAAGGCTACCGCTGTGGAGAACGCACGATCCGTCCTGCACGCGTCAAAGTAGCTAAAAAACTAAATAAAGGAGAAGAAGCTCATGACAAACCAGAAGAAAAGTAAAGTGATTGGAATCGATTTGGGAACGACCAACTCGTGCGTCGCGATCATGGAAGGAGGCACCCCCGTCGTTATTGCCAATGCCGAGGGAGGACGAACAACGCCATCGACCGTGGCTTACAAAGGAAGCGAGAGGCTCGTCGGTGTTCCTGCCAAACGGCAAGCGGTCACGAACCCGGAGAAAACGATTTCCTCAGCTAAGCGATTCATTGGACGTAAGCTGAAAGAGGTCGAAGCAGAAATTAAAACCGTTCCGTTTAAAGTCGTCGCGAGTTCCAACGGTGATGCTATCTTTGAAGTCGACGGCAAAACCCTCACTCCCGAAGAGGTGGGCGCTCAAGTGCTCATCAAGATGAAGGAGACGGCCGAAGCCTATTTAGGCGAAAAGGTCACCGATGCGGTCATCACCGTCCCTGCCTACTTCAACGACTCTCAACGGCAGTCGACCAAAGATGCTGGAAAAATTGCCGGCCTCAACGTGCTGCGCATCATCCCTGAGCCGACTGCGGCTGCTTTGGCGTAC
>Ga0210389_10003674_pt1 | contig 11999 bp, 11 predicted proteins | sample IncBWH28OmetaG_FD_160127 | JGI IMG/M metagenome (GOLD analysis project Ga0210389, IMG submission 160127) | Forest soil microbial communities from Barre Woods Harvard Forest LTER site, Petersham, Massachusetts, United States - Inc-BW-H-28-O ... | reverse complement strand
CGCCGAATTTCGCATTCAAGGCAGGGCCGCCATCGCCGCTATAACCAGCCTCGCCCGTGCCTGCGACACGATGGAGGGTCTGATCTTTCCGAGCGATTTTGTAAATGGTATTGCCTTCCCGGAGCGCGATATACAAATCTCCATTGGGCGCCATCACCATGGTGCGCGGGCCGTTGAGCGGCGCTTGCGCGACGGGCGCACCTTCGGAAGGGGTGGCCGCTTCGCCCGTGCCGGCATACGTTTCGATAATTCCGGTGTCGAGATGCAGGCGCCGTACGCGGCGATTACCGATATCGCAAATCAGCAGCGAACCATCGCGATCCAGCAGGACACAGTGCGGCTGGCGAAGCTGAGCTTTGATTGCGGGTCCACCATCGCCAGCGAATCCAGGAGAACCGGTGCCGGCGACAGTTGAGATTGTCCCCGTTTTCATGTCCACTTTTCGGATTACGTGATTGTCACGTTCGGCGAAGTACAGGTCGCCTTTTTTATCAAATACGAGTTCATGCGGCGCCTTGATGGAAGCTTCGACCGCGGGCCCGCCGTCGCCCGTATAACCGGCCTGGCCATTTCCGGCGATGGTGGTCATGCGTTTCGTTTTCAGGTCCAGGCGGCGGACTCGTTGGTTGCCCAGGTCGCAAAAGTAAAGCGCTCCATCGGGGCCGAGCGTCATGCCATAAGGTTCGCTTACTTGGGTGTCCGAGTAACCGGCGGCTCCGGTGCCGACGATCGTGGTCACCGATGCAGCCGAAGCGGATGCAATGCAGAGCGGCAACACGCACAACGCAGCAAGTTTCACGGGAGTCATCAAAAGATCAGCTTAAAGCCGAATTGAATCTGCCGCGACGTCGTCGCCGTGGTTGTGATTACCCCAGCCGACGAGCTGATTGCGCCGCTGGAAAAGACAGTCGCGTTGGGAGTACCGAAATTCGGGTGATTGAGGGCGTTGAAAAACTCCGCCCGGAACTGCAATGCAGCCCGCTCGGTGAACGCGATGTTTTTGAAGAGAGAGAGGTCCAGCTCCGCGAGTCCCGGGCCATTGAACGTCCCGCGGCCGAGAGTCCCATACGTACCCGCAGGCGGCAAAATAAATGCTTTGGGGTTGTACCACTGAGTTGGCTGTCCAACCATGACAGGTCCTGAAAACGAGGGATCCAATGACGGCCGATCCGGGTTTCTAGTATCCCCATCTCCGGACCGGTTCGAGCCGATCACCGGCGTGAATGGAAAACCGCTCAACAACGCGGTAATAGCATTGATCTGCCATCCACCAGCCAGCTTGTCCTCGAGACCGTTCGCAGACCCGAGCCAATGCTTGCCGTGGCCGAAAGGCAGTTCGTAGCTTCCCGAGATACTGGCTTGATGTGTCACGTTCAACGCGGACGGGCCCCAGTCCCGCGGTAGATCGTTACGATCGAGAATCATCTGCGACTGGTTGTTGGCCTGCGCGCCAGTTAAACCCGAGTTCATATCCAGGTTTTTCGACCAGGTGTAGTTGCCACGAAATTGCAGTCCAGCGCTGAGCCGCTTGGTCAAATCCAACTGCAGGGCGTTGTAGCTGCTGTTACCCTCGGTAAACCAGAAAAAGCCAGCGCCCAAATAGGGATTCGGCCGTGTTCCCACCGGAATGTACTCCGCGCCCTGGGGCACATGGCTTTGATTGGCGGCCGTGGCAGGGGTTCCGCTGGTGGCTGCACCGCCGGCCTGGCATCCGGCCGCGTTGGAGCAAATCTGCGCGGGAATGGTGTTCGGATCAATGCTGAGCAAACTGTGGTAGCCATGCGATCCCACATAGGCGACACGCAGCGCCGTGTTATTGCTGAGCTGCTGCTGGATTGAAAAATTCCATTCCTCAACGGTAGGAGTCTTCGCGTTCGCCTGGATTCCTTGAGGTGCATACGTGGTACAAGGTGTCGGAACGCCGGGGCCGCAGGTAGGCGGCGGGACCACGTTGGGCTGGATCGGCGCGAAGGAAGACAACGGTCCTGAAAACGTCAACGAACCGTTATAAGGCGGCAGTGAATTCAGCAAAAAGCTGAGCGCGTCGATCAACGTGTAATAGGTTCCGAAGCCGGCGCGGATGGCCGTTTTTCCGTTTCCGAATGGATCCCACGCGAAGCCGATACGCGGAGATAAAAGCAGCTTCGCATTGTTCTGCGTGAAAGCCGACCCGCCCACGATCGGGTTGGTGACCAGCACTCCATTGCCGCCGGTAATGTAGTTGGCAGCTCGTCCGGACTCTTCGTTCCACCCCGTAGTGAACTCATGGCGGATACCGGCCTCGAGTGTCAGGTTGGGGCGGATCTTCATCGTGTCGCTGAAATACCAGGCGCCGAACAGACTTCTCCAACCCAACTCGTTGGCGTTGGGCACAACCTGGAAACTGCTCACGGTTCCTTGCAGGAAGGTCGTCAGGCTAGTGAAGGTGGCTTGTCCCAACTGACGCGAGGCGGTGGCCTCGTTGTCCTGGACCCGCTGAAACCACACGCCGGCGCTGATCTGGTGAATCCCCTTGGTAATCTGCACCGTGTCTGTGAAAGTGAAAAGATTTCTGCGATTCCAAACGTTGGCGGCATTGTTGGGACCGGCCGATGTAATGGTGCCTCCACCGGTGGTCGTAACACCGCCGCCGACGACGATTCCCCCGGGTTGCGCGCCGCTGACGAAAGAGAGGTTAGACGGAAGGGAAGCCAGGGAGAGCGCATCAAAATTGAACGCGGCACGCGAAAATCCGGCGCTGAACGTGTTCAGTATGTTCGGCGAAAAAATGTGCGTTTCCTGAACGCTGGCCACCTGGCTTCGCAGCATGAGAAGAGCCCCGAAGAGCGGATCGGCTTGGGGAATCTGGCTGTTGCCATCGTCGATGGTGTAAGAGGCCGAAAGAGTGTCGCGATCGCTTATCACATAATCCGATCGCAAGGTCCCGAAGTCTTCCCGAATCGGATATCTGGGATTGTTATAGGAATAAGCGGCGCCCGGCTGGCCGCTGACGGGTGCAATCCGAGGCCATTGGGCGCGGGCCAGAACGACATGTACGGCAACATCGACCGGTTCAGGTTCGCAACCGTCGAGCCGTTCGGAAGCAGACCCTGCCGCGCCAAAGCGTCGGGGACGATGCTCAAGCTGGTCTCCGCCAGGCTCTGTCTGTATCCTTCATAGTTACCGAACAGGAACAATCGATCTTTTTTCAACGGCCCGCCCACTGCGCCGCCGAATTGGTTGCGCCGGAAAGGAGGAACGAACCCCTGGTCGAAGAAGTTGCGGGCATCCAGCGCGCTGTTCCTCAAGAATTCGAAAAGTGTCCCATGCAGCGCATTGGTTCCCGACTGCGTCACCACGTTGACCTGAGCACCGGCACGCTTGCCGTACTCCGCGCCGTAGGTGTCGGTCTCCACATTGAATTCACGCACGGCATCGATTCCCAGCAGGTATCCGCTCACGCCGCCGGGAGTATCGGCGAGCTGGCTGGAACCAGTGTATTCGATGCCGTTCAACAGGAACAGATCTTCGAGCGGCCGGCGCCCCGCCACACTGAACGTATTCCCATCGCTGGTACTGGTTTGCGGGCTTTTCAATGCATAATTGATGGCGCCGGGATTCAGGGTGATCAGGTTATCGAAGCTGCGGCCGTTGAGCGGAAGGTCCTTCACTTCGCGCTCGCCCACCACGCCCGAAACAGAGGCGGTGGTGGTATTCACGACCGGGGCTTCTCCGGAAACGATCACTTGCTGGGCGAACTCGCCCACCTGGAGCTGCAAGTTCAACACTGCTTCCTGCCCGACCTCGAGATTGATACCGGTCCGCACCGCCTCCTTGAAGCCGGTCTTTTCGACCTTGACTTCCTGACGGCCAAGGGGTAGCGACAAGACACGGAAGTTGCCCGAATCGCTGGTGGTGACGACTCTGGTAGCACCGGTTTCCAGATTCTTCACGGTGACGGTTGCGCCACCGACTCCGGCGCCGGTGGCGTCTTCCACCCTGCCGGAAATCGAAGCGGTCACTTGCGCCCAGAGCACAAGTGTACATAGTGCGAGTAGGAGCCCCAATGACCTCATGTGTTTTATCCATTGTGCCACGGGCGGGTGTTCCGCGGGCGGGACCGGGTCGCAGAGTTTGCTGACGCGCGCTTTCAGGTATAGTTCGCGTGCTAACCTGAGGCGTGTCGCGACGAAAACTGGCCATTTTGTTTCTGGCGCCGGCGATGCTGCTAGCGCAGAGCGCGCCGTTGTGGCCGGGAGCGCGGTACACCATAGCCGACCGGGACGCAGCCCTGGAGCGGGGGCTCAACTTCATCTATCGCACGGCCTCCGATCCGGCGATTTTTGCCGACTGGGGCCACGATCTGTTGTGGTGTTTCTATTCGATCTCGGCCACGTCGAAGAATCCCAAGCTGCGGGATATGGCCTGGAAGATGGGTCACGAGCGAGCGCTCGAATGGCGGCGGATTACGCCCCTGGTCCCGGCGAATCTCAGCGCCGATGAAGTTGCGGGCCTGCTCTTTGGAAGCGACGCGGCCGATCGGCTGGGGGCGCGCGATCCAGGCTTCAAACAACAACTGCGCCAAGCGGTGCGCCGTTATTCGGTAACCGATTTCCTGGCTTTTGACCCGGCCAAAGAGCCCCCACCGTCCGACATTCCGGACCAATGCGCCAAGTGCAAGCACTGGAACGACAGGGGCGTCACGGTTTGCCGGTATTGCGGGGCGCCGCTGACGATGCGCAATCGCTACGATGTGTGGGCCGACGCTTTGATCACCACTTATTCGGGAGAGATCTACGGCGTCCCGTTGGGCGCTCCTTATCGCGATGTCATCCGTTGGATATCGGTCATGCGCCCTTATCCGGCGCGCGCGAGCCTCAGCACCAACGCCTTCATCGATGTCAACAATGCGATCACGCATGTCATTTACACGCTGAACGATTACAACCGCTATCTGCTTTCGCCCGAGTGGCTACCCGAGGAGTATCAGTATCTGACGTCGAATCTGGAGGAGGCCGTCAAACTGCAGGACCCAGAGTCGTTGGGGGAATTTCTCGACACGCTCCGCGACTTCGGAATGACGGAACGCGATGCGCTGATCCGGGTGGGCGTTGACTACGCGCTTTCGAAACAAAACCCCGACGGTAGCTGGGGCGATCGCACCGATGCAGATATCTACAACCGCTATCACGCCACTTGGACTGCGGTCGACGGTCTGCGCGAGTACGGCTTTCACGGCAAGCGTCTGAGCTTTCCGAGCTTGGGACCGCTGGTGCGCGGCAATGGCGCAGCGGTGGCCGGCGCCGCCCGCTGAGTATCATAGCGGAATGGCCTTCGAGCACAATCTAGCGATCCGGGTGGTGCGTAAACACGCTGACGGCGTCACGGTCGAGTTCACTGTCCGCGAGGATTTCCTGAATAGCAACGGCGTTTTGCACGGCGGCGTGATCGCTTCAATCGCGGACGAAGCGGCCTGGCACGCCATGATTCACGCCTATAAAGGCGAGCGCGCAGCTACGACCACAGAGCTGAAGGTCAACTATCTGCGCCCGATCGCCGGCAAGAAAATGAGAGCGCGGGCATACGCCTTGCGCGCGGGAAAAACGCTGTTCGTGTCGCGGGTCGACCTGTTCGACATCCAGAAGCGCCTGTCGGCGGTGAGTGTGGTTACGTATATGCTGCTCGACTCGAAATAATTCGAAGCGGTTATTCCACCGTCAGCACGACGGGCTGTTCGATCATGGAAGCGCCATTGGCGGTCAGCATGGCCAGATGATAGCGGCCCGGCTTGATTTCGGGCACCTTGAATTTAATCTGCGTGTCGGTCTGTTCAGAGATTACGGCCTTGGTGTCCTTGGAGCCATCCGTCAAATAGACATCGGAAATAGTAGTTTTGTTGAGATTCTCGCCTTTGACGGCGATCATGTCCCCAACTTTACCGGTATCCGGGTCCACCGCGCTACACCTCGGGAGCGCCTGAAATGCACCCAGCGCCATTGCCCAGGCGATGAGCCCAGCAACCAACCAGGTTTTCATAGATACCTCTGTGGTGGCGATTATACACCCTGGGGGAGGAGGGCGGAAATGGTCACGGCGACAGAAGGCTTAACCAGCCTGAAACAACTAACTGCGGCCCGTAAATCGACGACGCGTTCCGACCCAAAGTCCGCCAAGAGCGAGCACTTCCAACCAGAGGAGGCTCGGTTCGGGAACGGTTGCAGGCGCTGTGTAGTCGAAGCCGCTAGCGGTTGTGTAGCTAGCGCCGGGAGTCAGAACTGCAATATACACGTTCGCCGTATCGGAGGCGTCGATGGTGGCCGACTCAGCGTCGCCGGTGGCCGCAACGCTCAGAATTCCGATCATCGCGGCGGTCAGGTCCAGGCTGGCTCCGGACACTGTCGAAACAAGAACCGATTGAGTAACCACACCATTGCCTGCTCCCTGCTCGTTGTCTAGATCAATCTCTTGCCTGCCCAACACCCCATCCGACTGAAGCTCCGTGGTCCCATTGCCGGAAATACTCGTAAAGCTATGCAGCACATCGGTAAACATCAGGTTTATCGGCGTTCCGATTGGCAGACCGCCAAAAAGAAGCGTGTCGGTCCACTGGAGAGCGAAGCTGGCGCCGTTCACGGTGCCAAAATCGCAGGTCACACATAAGCCGGACAAACTTGCTGTAGAGTAACCGTGCAGAGCCGCCCCGTTCGAGTATGCCCAGGACTCCGCGCTGCCGCTGACGGTGCTGTTGCCGACTGTGTATGAACCCGATCCGGACAAGACCGGAGAGGTGTAACCCGTCACCGGCTGATAAACACCTTGCCCGAAAATCCAACGCTGCAAGGGGAAAGTGCTGGGTCCGTTTCCGCTAGCGATGTCGCCGCTGGAGAAGACGCCATATGCAGGGTCGCCGTGGGCGACGGCTAAACCGCAGGTAAGCATTAGGAGCAGGATTCTTGGAAATTCGAACCTCGCCTGGAAACCTTGCAACATGATCTTCCTCCCAATTGGACTTGACCAGTGGAAAATAGCATGGGAGGTAGCAGCCTGTCGTCATCCAAATGGATGACCCATTCCCACGGTCCTCAGAACTATGGAAACGACTTCGGCCTGCCGACGCGCGCCGAGTTTGTCGCTGAGCCGCTGCAAATGGGTGCGCGCCGTGGTACGGCGAATGCCCAGTTCGACGCAGGCTTCGTTTACGTTTTTTCCTTCGACCAGCAGGCTGGCCAGACGGGCCTCCGCGGGAGTCAGATCATACAAGCGGCGCAAAATCTGAGCCATTGGTTCCCGCTTAGTCTCGGGATCAACGACGAATACGACGGCGCCTGGGCACTGAACCGCGGCAAACAGATTGGCTCGACGAACGGGGCTCACTGAGACTCCGTACGGGCGCTTGCCGGAGGCGCGGGCAATCAAGAGCGATCCGCCAGCGGTAACGCCGCATCCGGCCGCCGCGTGACATGCAGCCGCGACAGTCTCCCGGAGCCGCTTGTTGGTGCTGGTCAGGCATCCCCGACGGTCGATTCCCAGGCCATCGTTTATGCGAAGGATATCATCCGCCGCCCGGTTGGAAAATTGAACGTGTCCGTCTTCAGTGACCAATAGAGCCGCTATGGGAAGTTTTTCAAGGCGCGCCATCACGTTTTGGTGCTGAGCAAAGACCTGGTGTAAGCGTGCGGCCCGCAGGAGGTGCGGCATGAGGCCTTCCAGAAGGCTGATCTCCCGGTCAGTGAAATGTCCGGCTCGGCGTCCACGGATGAAATTGACGACCGACAACAGCGAATGGTTCTTCGCAACGCACCCACCCATAACATAGAACCAATCGTTCTGCGGGCGAAGAAATTCATGGTAGTACTCAGAACAAAGAGTCTCTTTATCGGAGCAAAACTGGTGTGTGGCTATAACACGACCGGGCACTAGTAAAGGCCGCGCACGCTGTATATGAATATTAATCGACTCGTAATGTTTGTCGTACAAGCGCTGATAAACAGGATCGATATCCACCGCAACAGACATGTTGTTCGTGCCCTCGCGTAGGTCGTCGATCGCGACTACTTTACCAACGGCCTTTAAGAGTTGCCCCATTTCTTTTAGAACATTGGGCCAGAGCGCAGGATCCTCGGCCGCGTCGTATATCAGCGGGATAAGGCTCAAAACGTCTGGATTGGACGGCAAAATAGTCTGCTTTCTATTTCAGGGCCTTGATGTTACCACAAATATGGCTGCAGACTGGATGCCAGTCTTGGATTGATCAAGTGCCGGCGGCCTCGGTTACTGGCCGTTCGTGGTTCTCGAAAGCGCACCGCAACGCGGCCGCTTCAGCGTCGGCGCCAGACCAGTATTCGGCTTCGACGCCGTTTTGGCGGTCGGCCGTGGCGAGGGCTTGGGTTCGTTTTGCAATTTGCGTTTTGGAGGCGAGCGGCTGGACTCGCCGCATGATGACGGGGGGAAGGGTGTGTGCGAGTGCGGCATCGGTTTGGAGAGATTTGAGTTCGTGGAGCGAGCGATCGAAGCTGCGCTCGAGGCGGGTTTGGTGGCGGGCGAGACGGTCGAGCTTGGCAGCTAACTCGGAATTGTCGAGGAGGTCGAGATAGCTTCCGGCGGAGGCGGACAACTTCGCTTCGAGATAGAGGATACGGTTGAGATTCCAGGCGGAGGCAACCAGCCGGTCGAACAAAATTTGTTGGAGGGCGCCTTGGGGCCGGATATCGGTTTGGAGCTGGGCCAGCAGTTCCTCGAATTCTTCGCGGTCCTCAGGGGCGATGACGAGCCGGGCGGCGGTGAGCCCGTGTGTGCGCGCATTTTGAGAGGAGCGGGCCTTGCCTTCCTCGGTGCTCGGGCCGGTGCTGAGGCGGGCATTGGCGGCGTTGGCGGTTTGACGTGCTTCTGATGACATGGGATGCTCCTTTGTGATTTCGATTCCGGTCCGATTGTAGAGGGCAGAGGCGGCGGTTAGAGGGGGCCGGGCGCGGGAAATGATGAGAGTACAGGAGATGGGGATGCAGAACTGGTGTCACTGAGATTCAGGAGATGCCCGATCGAACATAATGAGAGGTAGCGCGCCGACGCGCATCCCACTGTAGTAGATAGAGGATTTCCTATGCGATCTGACATTGTCCCAGGGGCGATCTTGCCCGACTACGAGCTTAGTGACCATACCGCAAAGCGCCGAAAGCTCTCAGAATTGCAAGGGCCGCATCCAATGGTTCTGGTCCTCAGCCGCGGAGGTTTCTGCCCCAAGGACCGCCGGCAGGCTGAAGGCCTGGTTGAACTACATCGTGAGCTCGAGGTTGGCTATTGCCGGCTGGTCACGATTAGCACAGACAACATCACAGAGACCAATGAATATCGCAACGGAGCCGGCGCTCACTGGACTTTCCTCTCCGACGCGGGGCGTATGGTCCAAAAAAATCTGGACATCGCCGAATACACTGATCCGCTGCACAATCCAATGATTCCGCACGTAATTGTGCTCGAGCCCGGTCTGATCGTTTAAAAGATCTATAACGGCTACTGGTTCTTCGGCCGGCCGACTCTGGAAGATCTGCGGCAGGACCTACGTGCCGTTACGAAGAAATGCCGGCCGGACTGGGACATCACAACTCCGGAGCTCAAAGCGGCGTGGCAGCAAGGCCGCAAGGAACTTTTCTACCCGTACGGCAAGACGTACGCCCAAACTCTCGGCGAACAGGATTAGGATCGGCATCGCTCACATCGTCAGAACGACGCGGAACTGCGCGTTGCCGCTCAGCATGCGCGCGTAGGCCTCGCCCGCTTTTTCGAGCGGGTAGGTTTCAATCATCGGACGCACGCCGGTTAATTCGGCGAAGCGCAGGGTGTCCTCGGAATCGGCTGCTGTTCCGGCGGCCCAGCCTTGAATACTTCGACTTCCAGTAATGAGCTGTACTGGTGCGACTTCAATGGGGTCAAATGTCACACCGATCACCATGAGCTTGCCGTTGGGCGCGAGGCCTTCGATCAGTTCCGACATGGCTTTAGAGCTGGGGGCGGTCGCTAGAATTACTTGTGCGCCACCCAGTTTTTGCAATGCCTGTGCTGCGTTCGTTGCTTTGCTGTCGATATAAACGCTGGCTCCGAGTTTCTTGGCGAGAGCCGCATTTTCGGCCCCGCGCCCGATAGCCGCGACCTTATAACCGAATTTGTTCGCGAATTGAATTCCGAGGTGCCCCAGGCCGCCGATGCCCAGCACCGCAACAAGATCGCCGGGGAGAGCCCCGCTGTGACGCAGGGCGTTGTAGGTAGTAATTCCGGCGCACAGCAGCGGCGCAGCTTCGATGTCACTGAGAGTGTCCGGTATTGCTGCCAGCGCCTCGATCGGAGCAACCATATATTGCTCGTATCCTCCGTCATAACTGATGCCAGGAATCTTCAGGTTCTGGCAATTGCGAAAATCTCCGCGCCGGCACGCGGGACATGTGTTGTCCTGGCCGCCATGCCAGCCGACTCCGACGCGCTGTCCCGTCTTCCACGCAGAAACACCCGCGCCCAGTTCATCGATGATGCCCGCGACTTCATGTCCTGGAACTCGGGGATACTGGATGCCGGGCCACTGGCCTTCCTTTGTCAGCACGTCGCTGTGACAAACGCCGCAGGCCTGGACTTTGATGCGTACTTGTCCCGCACCCGGCTTGGGAATCTCGCGCTCGACGATCTGGAAATCTGCTCCGGCCTTAGGAATCTGCGCCGCTTTCATTGGCGCTATTCCAGTTCTTGTAGTTGCCATCATTTCTCCTTTGAACCGATGTTGGCGATGTTCCTTGGTAGAAGTGATTCATCTCGGCATCATTCGGTTTCACAAGTCGACGCGTTTGGCTGGGGCTCATTAGCTATGTGGCCAATCTTACTTTCCACATAGAACCGCAGCTATCCTAAGAATTATGAGCTTCCTCGACAACCTGGAAAACAATCTCAAGGCGCTCGAGTCACGGGATGAAAAAGACCCGGCAGCGGTGGCGCGCGCAGCCGCGGCGCGTGAGGCTGCGCGGGCAGTGGCGCTCGAAATCGCTCCGCACGCAGACGCGCTGCGCAACGGACCCTTCAAAGATGGTCTGCTGACGGCCTGTCGAGAGATCGGGCACCGCCGGCGAATCCTGGTGCGGCCGATCTGGATCGATTCTACTTTGCGGCTGGAAGCGGGCACCAAGAAACTGGAATTGCGTCCTACGCCGAGCGGTGTTCTGGCAGTTTTCCTGGAAGGAGACAGGGAGCAGGAGAGCACACCGATCGATCTGTCGAGCGATGCTGTTAAATTGGCGGAGAAGTGGCTGGGAGGGTAGTGCCGAAAAATTCATTCGCAGGCCGGAGACCTGCGCCACCATTTGTTTACTTGATGACCAGGAAGCCGGTCTCGACACACTCGTCGGCGATGCGGTTCCACATCACGCGCGCCTGGCCGGCGTCGACGGCATGCCGGAACTGGACCACTTGGCCGGTGTGCAGGGCCGGGTAGTCATGCACAGCTCGAAAGCCGCTCTGGCTGTAGTCGAGCAGGCGGCCGCTGACTTCCTGGTGCGCAGGATCGCTGAAGGACAGTCTTAGAGCGCCTTTGCCGCGGTAACGCCGTTCAGCGCGGCGATCGGAATCGCTGATAACGGAACGGGATGGCCCACCGGGTTTAGGAAGCATAAGATTGCCGCACGGCCTCCCGCCCGTACAGTTTCAGCTTTCTGCTCAGGGTACGCCGCGAGATGCCCAACAACTCAGCGGCCCGCTGCTGATGTCCATTGGTCTGCGCCAGAACCTTCAGGATGGTGTTCTTTTCCATGCCATCCAGATTGGGCGACGAGGAGGGAACGGCGCCATTTGAGACGGGGAACTCTCTTTCGACGTTGACCTGCCCCAGCGTCAGGTCGTCAGTCCGGATTTCCAGATCGCGGGCCAGAACAGCCGCCTTGGTGACTATGTTGCGAAGCTCGCGGACATTTCCGGGCCAGCTGTGCCGGCGCATGGCCTGCAGGGCTTCGCCCGAAAAGAACGACCGCGGGTTGGATGCTTTCAGG
>Ga0210389_10003673_pt1 | contig 12001 bp, 12 predicted proteins | sample IncBWH28OmetaG_FD_160127 | JGI IMG/M metagenome (GOLD analysis project Ga0210389, IMG submission 160127) | Forest soil microbial communities from Barre Woods Harvard Forest LTER site, Petersham, Massachusetts, United States - Inc-BW-H-28-O ... | reverse complement strand
TTGCAGCGATTGCGGATAAAGCTTCCGGTTCACGGCGACGAAGGCGCGATAGGGTTCGTCGGTGTGCAGGACGATGAGCCCCTCGGATACGCTGACCTTCAGACCCGGTGGCATCAGGCAGGCGCCGGCACGGCTCGCCGTCAACGCCTCGGCGTATTTGTTGCTGTCGACAAACGTCAGATCGGCCGGGCCGGCAAGATCGACCGGCGCCACGTCAGTAATCCGACGCAACATCGACGCGGCATTGCCGACTTTGGCACCCGTCAGTGCAACGATTTCGGCCACCGTCAAACCCGACGGACGATCAAAGAAGCGGCGGTGTCCCATTTCCCGATCCTGATTTGCGAGGGTCCGTGCCCTTGATTACAAAGACTGGCAAGCCATGCAAGCCGTGATGATCTTCAATCAATATGCTAATCAGCGATCACGCCGAACTACGTTGACAGCCATCGGCATTCGTCAGATGCTGTTACAAATACTAGACAAATTTCACATTGTCGAAAAAAAGCTGCAACGTTGAAGTTCGCAGCCTGGGGAGCGAAGCATGATCCTTCAACGCCATTCCAAAGCCTGTCTTTATGCCGTCGCTGTCGCCGCATTGGCGACGGCATGGTGCGGTCCGGCAAACGCGCAACGCAAATTATCGGTCGCTGCCGACGCGATCGGGGGCCAAGTCACCGGCGCCAACGGCCCGGAAGCGGGCGTGTGGGTGATCGCCGAGACCACCGACCTTCCGACCAAGTACGCCAAAATGGTAGTGACCAACGACTCCGGACAGTTCGTCATCCCGCAGCTTCCGTCGGCGAAATACAAGATCTGGGTGCGCGGCTATGGGCTCGTCGATTCCGACAAGCAGGATGCCGCCCCGGGCAAGACCATCGATCTGAAGGCCAAGGCGGCGCCGAATGCGGCGGCTGCGGCCGAATATTATCCGGGAATGTATTGGTACGCGATGCTCAAGATACCCGCGAAAAGCGAGTTTCCGGGCTCGGATAAAAGCCCAACCGGCATGCCCGCCAGCATGGATTCGCAAGCCACCTGGATCGATAGCATCAAGAACTCCTGCCAGTCGTGCCACGCGCTCGGCAGCCAGAACATTCGCCACCCCCACGTGAAAGAACTCGGCGAGTTCAAGAACTCGGAAGATATGTGGGAGCGCCGGGTGCAATCCGGCCAGGCCATGAACAACATGGCGTTAACCTTGGGCCGCCTGGGACCACCCCGCGCCTACAAGATGTTCGCCGACTGGACCGACCGCATCGCGGCAGGCGAACTCCCCTTCGACAAGCCGGAGCGGCCGAAAGGCGTCGAGCGCAACGTCGTGATTACGTCGTGGGAATGGGCCAAGCGGGCGGAGTATCTGCACGACGAAGTATCGACCGACAAGCGCAATCCAACCTTGAATGCCTACGGCAAGATTTATGGCTCACCGGAAGAGAGCTCGGACGACATTCCGGTGCTTGATCCGGTCAAGCACACCACATCGTTCATCAAAGAGCCCTATGTCGATCCGCAAACGCCGAGCGCCAAGGATGACCCGATGGCTCCGTCGGTGTTCTGGGGCGATGAGCCGATCTGGGACGGCCACACCAGCATCCACAATCCGATGATGGACGAAAAGGGCCGCGTCTGGTTCACGGCGCGGATTCGCCGCGCGCCGAATCCTGCCAGCTGCAAGGAGGGATCGGATCTCCCGTCGGCCCAGGTGGCGCCGCTGAAGGAGTCGGCTCGCCAGGCCTCGGTCTATGACCCCAAGACCGAAAAGTGGGCGACGATCGATACCTGCTTCAACACGCATCACCTGGTCTTCACACCGGACGAAAAGCTCTGGTTCAGCCAGGGACAGCCCTATAGCGGCGTCGTCGGCTGGCTCGACGTCAAGAAATTCGATGCGACCGGCGATGCGATGAAATCGCAGGGCTGGACGCCGGTGGTGGCCAATGTCAGCGGCACCGGCAAGCGCGAAGAGTTTGTTGCCGCCGATAAGCCGATCGAACCCGGCAAGGACAAATGGGTCAAGGCGGGGTTCTACGGGGTCATGCCCAGCGTCAAGGGCGACGTGATCTGGGGCCAGACCATGGGCCCCGGCTTCACGCGCATTGCACAGCCGGCGTATTTGGTCCGCATGGTCCCGGGCAGTGATCCAGCCAAGACGGCCGTCTCCGAAATCTTCCAGTCCCCTCCGGGCACCTATGGCTCGCGCGGCGTGGACATCGACTCCAAGGGTGTTGCCTGGACCGTGCTTTCGAGCGGACAGATGGCAAGCTTCGACCGCTCCAAGTGCAAGGAAAAGCTCGAAGGGCCGAATGCGGCGACCGGTGCGCAGTGCTATGAGGGCTGGACGCTCTATCGGATGCCCGGACCTCAGTTCAAGACGGTCGACGATCCCAAGGGCAGCGCCAACCACGCTTATTATATCTGGGTTGACGTCCACAACACGCTCGGCCTCGGCAACGACGTGCCGATCGCGATGGCCAACGGCAGCGAATCTTTGCTGGCTTTGGTCGACGGCAAGTTCATCGATATCCGCATCCCCTACCCGCTCGGTTTCTTCGCCAAGAATGCCGACGGCCGAATCGACGATGCGAGCGCCGGCTGGAAGGGCCGCGGGCTGTGGACGACCACGGGGACGCGCGCCTACTTCCACAGCGAAAACGGCAAGGATGACAAGCCACGCGTGTTCCACGTTCAGATGCGCCCCGACCCGCTGGCTGACTGAGGTTAACCGAGGTCTCTTGCAGAGAATCTGCAAGCGCATCTCAACTTGAAATTAAATTGCCTCGCTGCATCGAAGGATGCAGCGAGGCAATCGCGTTTTGGAGCGACGCTCGGAGCACGGCCGTGTCCTACCATCACACCCAGATTGGAACTACCATCCTCGTAGTTTGCCTGGTCGTTGCGGCGCTCGGGGCCGCGATGATGTGGCAGAGGGCCCAGACGCCGATGATCCTGATGTCGGTGATTCTCGCCACCGTCGCCGTCGTCTTCCACTCGCTCACGGTTGAGATCGGCGATAACGAGCTGCGCTGGCATTTCGGCCCGGGATTATGGACCTATCGGTTGCCGCTGGACGATATCCAGTCGGTTGCGACCGTTCAAAATCAGTGGTGGAACGGATTCGGTATCCGCATCGCGCCGGGATTTACACTCTACAATGTGTCCGGGCTCGACGCCGTCGAGATCAAACTGAAATCCGGTGAGGTCAGCCGCATCGGCACCGACGATCCGCAAGGGCTTGCGGCCGCGCTCAGATCGGCGGCGCATATCGGCGGCTGAGGCCGCCGCCCCTACTCGTCGCGATAGACCTTCTCGCGCTTCTCGTGGCGCTCCTGCGCCTCGACAGACAGCGTGGCGATCGGGCGGGCTTCGAGCCGCTTCAGCGAGATCGGCTCGCCGGTCTCTTCGCAATAGCCGTAGGTGTTGTCCTCGATACGCTGCAACGCCGCGTCGATCTTCGAGATCAGCTTGCGTTGGCGGTCGCGGGCGCGCAGCTCGATCGCACGATCGGTCTCCGAAGAGGCGCGGTCGGCGAGATCGGGATGATTGACGTTCTCCTCCTGAAGCGTCTGCAACGTGATCCGCGACTCCCGCAAGATCTCATCCTTCCAGGCCAGTAGCTTGGCGCGGAAATAATCGCGCTGGCGCTCGTTCATGAAAGGCTCTTTTTCGGTGGGTCGATAGTTCTTCAACTTTTCCAAGGCCAGCCCATCCGTACGTTCAAATCAAATGCCGTCCAGATCCACGATTCCTTGCGGTTTATCGCGCGCGGAATCAGCAAAAAAAGCCCGTCCGCGGGCGCCTTATATAGGGGCACGTTCTGGGAGACAATATCGGCCCATTACCGGGGGAACGCGGGGATGGCCCGTCGCAAGTATCCAGGTGGGATCAAAACTGGCCGGCTTTGGCCAATTCGACCTCAACCCTCAGTTCGATCTCGGAAAGGACCGAATCCAGACCCGGGTCACCCGAGGAGGATTTGAGGTTGGCCGCGGCCTCCCTCAGCCGGCCGACCGTCGAGCTATCGAAATTGCCCGACAACAGGCCGATCTTGAGATCGTCGAGCACGTCAAGCGCCCGTTTGCCGCGCTGCACCGAACGCTTGCGCCGCTCGACGGGGTCGTCCTCGATACCCTGCATCGCCAGCAATGCGTCGATGCCGGCAGCCGCCTTGGGCGCCAACGTCGCGCGCGCCTCGGTCGTGGATGCCGTATCCGGCAGCGAAAAGCCACCCGAACTGGTGCGCCGGGTGCTGCTCGTCTGAGATCCCAGAGTGGTGCCGTTCGGTCCTGAGATGCGCATGGATGATCCTCGGCCTGATGCGGCGAATTTGAAGTTCCTGTCGGCGTCGCGGCAAATTCGTATCGCGCGCAGCATCGCCTCACGATAGTTAACGCGACGTAAATCACCCGGCAAAATCTGCCGCCGGCCGGCATTTTCGCCTTCGCGCCGGCCCGCATCGCCGCTGGCGCAAATAAACTTTATTGAACGATATCAACCAATTAACTGGAAACCCGGAAATGGCATGGTGCTCGCATAGTTAATGGCGGATCGCCGTTATGGGAGTGATGGCTGTCCTTGTTCAATACCCTCAGCGGGGAGCAGAGGATGCCAAGCGTTTATTGCGGAAGAGTGGTGCGGCTGGCCGCGGGCGCGCTATCGGCGCTCCTGATCTGGATGGCCCCGGCCGAGGCGACGTCGCGGATCAAGGATCTCGCCAACATCGAGGGCGTGCGCCAGAACCAGCTTGTCGGCTACGGCCTCGTCGTCGGCCTCAACGGCACCGGCGATACCCTCAACAACATCCCCTTCACCAAGCAATCGCTGCAAGCAATGCTCGAGCGCATGGGCGTCAACATCCGTGGGGCGACCATCCGCACCGGCAACGTCGCCGCCGTCATGGTCACGGGCAATCTGCCGCCGTTCGGAACCCAGGGAACCCGGATGGACGTGACGGTTTCCGCGCTCGGCGATTCCAAGAATCTGCAAGGCGGCACCCTCCTCGTCACCCCGCTGCTCGGCGCCGACGGCAACGTCTATGCGGTCGCCCAGGGCTCGGTCACCATCAACGGGTTCCAGGCCGAAGGGGCCGCCGCCAGCATCACCCGCGGCGTGCCGACCGTCGGCCGCATCGCCAACGGCGCCATCATCGAACGCGAGATCGAATTCGCGCTCAATCGCCTGCCCAACGTCCGGCTCGCCTTGCGCAACGGCGACTTCACCACCGCCAAGCGCATTGCGGCGGCAGTCAACGACTTTCTCGGCACCAAGACGGCAGAACCGATCGATCCCTCGACCGTCCAGCTTACGATACCCGCCGAATTCAAGGGCAATGTCGTCGCCTTCCTGACCGAGATCGAGCAGTTGCAGGTCGAACCCGATCTCGCCGCCAAGATCATCATCGACGAGCGCTCCGGCATCATCGTGATGGGCCGCGACGTCCGCGTCGCTACGGTCGCGGTGGCCCAGGGCAACCTCACCGTCTCGATTTCGGAAAGCCCGCAAGTCAGCCAGCCCAGTCCGCTTTCGCGCGGGCGAACGGTGGTGACACCGCGCAGCAGCGTCCGCGTAACCGAAGACGGCAAGAAACTCGCACTGGTGAAGGACGGCGTATCGCTGCAGCAGCTTGTCGACGGCCTCAACGGCCTTGGCATCGGTCCGCGCGACCTGATCGGTATCCTCCAGGCGATCAAGGCCGCCGGCGCGATCGAAGCCGACATCGAGGTGATGTGATGCAGACGGCTCTCGTCAACAACAATCCTGGCGTCGCCGCCGCCAAGGCATCGATTCCCACCTATAACGGCCGCCCCGACTACACCTTCGCTGCGGCGCTCAGCAAGTTGTCGCCGCAAGTAAAGGCCAAGGCCCAAACCCAGGCACAGAATTTCGAGGGAATGTTTCTCAACTCGATGTTCTCGGAGATGACCAACGGTCTCAAAGGCGAAGGCCCGTTCGGCAATACGACCGGCACGGGCATCTGGCGCTCGATGCAGATCGAACAATACTCGAAGTCCTTCGCGCAGGCCGGCGGCGTCGGCATCGCCAAGGAAGTGTATCGGACGCTTGTCATCCAGCAGGCCAAGAGCGTCGGCCAGACCCAGGAAAAACAGGCATGAACCAACCTCAATCACGACGGCCGGCGCCGGCGGTCCAGACCGCCTCGACACCGGCGGAGGCGCGCAAATTGGCCGAGGAGCTGATGGATGCGATGAGCGCGCTACTCGGCGTCATCGAGCGTGAAACCGAGCTCGTGCGCGCCGGCAAGATTCGCGAGGCCATGGCGTTCGAGCCAAAGAAAACGGAACACTCGCGCCGCTACATGGCCGCGGTCACCCGCCTGAAGGCCAGCCACCCGTACCTGTCCAAGACATCGCCGGATCTTCTGGCGACGCTGCGCCGTCACCACGACACGTTTCGCGCGATGCTGCAGGTCAATCTCACCGTGCTTGCGACCGCGCATGCGGTTTCCGAAAGCATCGTGCGTGGCGTCAATGCCGAGGTTCAGCGCCGCAACATTCCGAACACCTATGCTCCCACCGGCCGCCGCGTAAATCCTGACGCGCGCAATCTTACGCCGTTGGCGGTCAGCCGTTCGATCTAGATACGCCAACGGGTTAGCAGACAATTTTCATTAAATTTGCGAGGCAATATCAGGGGATCGTTCAGCGCGTTCTCTAACAATGCGTTGAGAGGTGCACTTCATAATTGCCGTCCATGAGGGGTTGGGATTTGACTCGCGGGAAGCCAGGAGGCTGCCATGAGCACGGATTTCAGCATCAGACCGGTGGGGGCGCCGGTTGCACCGTCGTTTCTACCGGCCACCGGTGATGCGGCGCGCAGCGGCGTGCCTACACAATTGCCCGCAAGCCAAAGCGTGACGCCGGGCGAAGCCGGCGGCACCGCCCGCAACGATCCGCAGGCTTCAGCCGGTGACGTTTCGCATCAGGCATTCTTCGATCGCGCTGCGGAATCGTTCGTATTTCAGATCGTCAACAGCCAGACCGATCAAGTGGTGGACCAGTTCCCGGATGACGCCGTGCTTCGCCGGCGCGCCTATTTCCACTCGCTGGATCTCGCCAAAGATTCCTCGCCGCGTCCGCTTGCGACCGACCTGAAGGCGTAAAATCGCGAACCGGCGCCGAAGGGCTTCGCCGAAGTTTCCGTCAGCCCCTGCCCGCGAGACCGGCCGCGATGTGGCAGTTGATGTCGATCAGCGATTTCAGCTTTGACGGATCCGGCTGCAGCTGCATCTCGGCCGTTTGCCTCATGACATAGACCCCGAGGTTCGCGATGTTCTGACGAACTTCGACCGAATTCGGGTTGTCGTCGGCTTCGGCGGCGCTCATGAAAATCGTCCACAGACGACGATTGAAGAGCAACGCCTTATGCATGTTCGTGTCGGGGCCTGCCCAGTTCGCTTGAACGTCCCGCAACTGTTTTGCCGCCTTCAGCAGCGCCTGCGCCTCTATTTCTCTCGGATTGCCGGTGACCTGCGACGTACGAGAGTAGGCTTGCGCGGCATGAGACATTCATCACTCCAACGGGGGTTACGCAGCATGCGAATTGTCCGGAACTGCCCAGGTTTTATACGTTGCTGCCTTTAAAATATGGTTAGCGTTTGCTAGTAAATGCGCCGCAAACCAGGCATCCGGACGGCAACTGCGATCAAAGCAAAAGCGGCGGGGTTGCCCCCGCCGCTTCGTCTTCTGTCGTTCGATTTTCGATCAGCGCAGCAGCTGCAGCACGCTCTGCTGCGACTGGTTGGCGAGCGCCAGCGCCGAGACCGCGATCGACTGGCGAGTCGACAACGCCTGGCTGTTGGCCGCTTCCTCATTGGAGTCAGCAAGCGTCAGGTTTGACGAGCCGGTCTGCAACACGTTGATCAGGCTCTTCGCGAAGTCCTGGCGGATTTGCACGATCGACAGGTTCGAACCGAGCGCGGAGGCTTCCGAGCGCAATTGGTCTGAAGCGGTGCTCAGCTTGGCGATCACCGCGTTGGCGGAGCTGTTGTCCAGGAAATCGGTACCCGCCTTCAGAGGACTGACACCGAGGCCGGCCGCGTCAAAGGTGACCCCGTTGATGCTGAGCGTGGATGTTCCGGTCTCGTTGAAGGTCAGCTTGAGGTCGTCGCCGTTCAACAAATTGATGCCGTTGAACGATGAGTCCTGCGACGTTGTCGTGATCTGCGCGATGATGTTGTTGTACTGGGCCACCAGGCCGGCACGGGTGCTCTGCGAGTTTGGATCGGCGAGTGGCGCGCCCGCGGCGCCGCCGGTCGGCGTGACGAGGGCCGCGGTGTCGGTGCCGCTGATCGCAATGTTGTTCGGGGCCGCGGTCGTACCCGTTGTCAGCGTCTGGCTGGCATTGTCGTTGTTTGAGGTCAGCGTGATCGAGCCGTCGCTGGCCAGGGACGCCGTCAAGCCGAGGCCGGCGGCCGTCAAGGCGGCATTGAAACCGGCGATCGAGTTGACGTTGCCGGCAGCAACCGTGCTGCTGATCGTGATCGTGGTCGCAGGACCGGTGGCGGGCGTAAAGATGAAGGTCTTGCCCTGAAGCGAGTTGGTGCCCGCGTTGGTCAAGTCGGTGATCGTTCCGGAAACGCCCGCTGGAGCTGCGCCGGTCGGAGCCGTGCTGGTTGCGGAAGCCTTCACCGAATAGCCCGTGGTCGTCTGTAGCACCTGGCTGGCGATCGACTTGGCGGTATCGACCAGCTTCTCCAGCGAGGTGAGACCGGTGTTGGCGGCTTGCAGCACCTGCACGCCATTGCCGACGGCGTCGAGCAGATTGTTGATGTCGCTGGCGCGGTTGTCGAGCCCCTGCGCCGTGAAGAAATTGGTTGGATTGTCCAGTGCCGAGTTGACCTTCTTGCCACTCGCAAGACGGTTTTGAGTGGTGGACAAGAGCGAGGCGGTATCTTGCAGCGAAAGCAGATTCTGGCGGACCGCCGCGGAGAGAACAATACCGGACATGTGAGAGCCTTCCGTCGTTTACCTCCCCGCTTTCTAACGAGTTTCCTTTAAATTATGGTTAACGCCGACTTAAGGTGTTTGGTTAACATCTGATTATCGGAGCCCTGCCCGCAGCCGCTGCCCGGCGTTTCGTCCGATCGCAGCGACAAAAAAAGCGGCGGGGTTTCCCCCGCCGCTCTTGCCTGGTGCTTTTTGCGTAAAATCAGCGCAACAGCTGCAGCACGCTCTGCTGCGACTGGTTGGCGAGCGCCAGCGCCGAGGTCGCGATCGACTGGCGGGTCGACAGCGCCTGGCTGTTGGCCGCTTCCTCGTTCGGATCGGCCAGCGTCAGGTTGGACGCACCGGTCTGCAACACGTTGATCAGGCTCTTGTTGAAATCCTGACGGAGTTGCACGACCGACAGATTCGAACCGAGCGCGGACGCTTCGGTGCGGAGCTGGGTGCTGGCCGCGCCGAGCTTGGTGAGCGCCGCGTTGGCCGAGCTGTTGTCCAGGAAGTCCGTGCCCGAGGTCAGTGAGGCAAGGCCGAGCCCGCCAGCGTCGAAAGTGACGCCAGTGATGTTGAGCGTGGACTTGCCGGTTTCGTCGAAGGTCAGCTTGAGGTTGTCACCAAACAGCAGGTTGATACCGTTGAAGGACGAATCCTGAGCGGTTGTCGTGATCTGCGTGATGATGTTGTTGTACTGGCTCACCAAGCTGGAACGGGTAGCCTGAGAGCTTGGATCCGCGACAGGTTTTCCCGCGCTACCGCCGGTCGGCGTGACGAGCGTCGCAGTGTCGGTACCGCTGATCGCAATGGTGTTCGCCGCTGCGGTCGCACCCGTTGTCAGCGTCTGGCTGGCATTGTCGTTGGTGGAGGTCAGCGTGATGGAGCCGTTGCTGGCCAAAGACGCCGACAAGCCAATGCCCGCGGAAGTCAAGGCAGCATTGAAGGCATCGATCGAGTTGACGTCGCCGGCGGCAGTACCAACGGTGATCGTGGTCGCAGCACCGGTGGCAGGCGTAAAGATGAAAGTCTTGCCATCGAGCGAGTTCGCCGTACCTGAACTTTTATTAGTCAGATCGGACGCGGATCCGGCAACGTCCGTGCCTGTGCCGGCCGGAGCGAGACTGGTTGCGGAAGCCTTCGTCGTATAGCCCGTGGGCGCCTGAAGCACCTGGTTTGCGATCGACTTGGCGGTATCAACCAGGCTCTGCAGCGAGGTGAGACCGGTGTTGGCGGCCTGCAGCACCTGCACACCGTTACCGATGCTGTCGAGCAGGTTGCCGATGTCGGAAGCCCGGTTGTTGAGGCCGGCTGCGGTGAAGAAGTTGGTTGGGTTGTCGAGCGCCGAGTTGACCTTGTTACCCGTGGCCAGAGCGTTCTGCGTGGTGGCCAAGAGCGAGGCGGTCGACTGCAGCGAAAGCAGGTTCTGACGAACCGAAGCGGAGAGAACAATACCGGACATGACTGTGACCTTTCTGGTTTACTCATTCATCCGACCCTTCAAGCCGGATTACTTCGGTACCGTGTGAGCAAGCCATCTAACAAAACATGAATTGGATATGTCCAATTCCGCCAACCGGCTGCGAGCCAACGCGAAAACCGAAAGCTTCACGTCCTCATCAGTAACTGAACCTGCTGATAATACTTGCCCTTTTCGATGCTCCTTCGGCGTTTACCCCCCGTTAACCATAAGGCGGAAAGATGCGCGTGGCTGTGTGCTTTTGATCGCGCAGATTCCGACATCAAATCCAACACAGCAGGCGACAGCGGAGAACAGACATGGCGCTCAAAGTCGAGCTCAAGCCGCACGAGCGGATCATCATCGGCAATTGCGTGATCACAAACACCGATCAGCGCGCCCGGCTGTTGATCGACGGCGAGAAAATTCCAATCCTTCGTGAGAAAGACATCATGACGCCGGAAACCGCCGACACGCCGGCGAAGCTGATCTATCTGGCAGTGCAGTTGATGTACATTTCGCCGGATCCACGAATGAATCACGGCACCTACTTCAATCTCGTCCGCGACCTCGTCACGGCGGCCCCCAGCACCTGGCCGCTGATCGAGAACATCAACACCAGCATCCTGAACGGCGAACTGTATCACGCGCTCAAGGAAGCAAAGAAGCTCGTTGCCTACGAGAAAGAGCTTCTGGACCAAGCGCGCGAACAGCAAGCGGGCGCGACCGCAGTCGCCTGAGGCCGACCGAAATTCTCACAACAGAATTATCGACGGACAAGAAGCCGTCGCAGTCATGACGCGTGATTTTCCGCAGATCGCCATGCGCCGAATTCCAGCACCGCAGCCAGAAGCGCGTCAAGATCGCGCGTGTCGGTGCGATGATTGACGATCGCCGCACGGATCGCGAGCTTGCCGTCGAGCGTCGTCGTCGATGGCGCGGCAATACCTGACTCCTGGATATCGGCCACAATCTCGCTGTTGATGCGATCGGCATCGGTCGCTCGATAACGGAAGCAGACAATGTTGAGCTGCGCCGGCGCGATCAACTCAAGCCGCTGCTCCGACGAGATCTTCATTTCGAGATAGCGCGCGAGCCGACAGGTGCGCTCGATCATTGCGCCGAGTTTTTCTGTGCCGAACGCCTTCAGCGTGAACCACGTCTTCAGCGCACGAAAGCCGCGCGACAGATCCGGCCCGAGATCGCACGGCCATGGCGAACCCGCCGCCAGTCCTCGCGTCTCGCGGCGCAGATAGACCGCTGGCGCCGCGAAAGCGTCGAGATGACGCTGCTGATCGCGAACGAGCAGAAAACCCGCATCATAGGGAACCTGTCCCCATTTATGGAAATCGAGCGCAACGGAATCGGCGTTCTCTAATCCTGCGAGACGCGGCGCGAGCGCCGGCGAAAGGACGCCGAGCGCGCCGTAAGCGCCATCGACATGAAACCAGAGCTTTTCCTCACGGCACAACGCGCTCAGCGCGGAAAGATCGTCGATCGCACCGATATCGACCGTGCCGGCCGAACCAACCACGAGGAAAGGCTTCAGGCCGATCTCGCGGTCGCGTTTGATTTGGATTCGCATCGCTTC
>Ga0210389_10003672_pt1 | contig 12001 bp, 10 predicted proteins | sample IncBWH28OmetaG_FD_160127 | JGI IMG/M metagenome (GOLD analysis project Ga0210389, IMG submission 160127) | Forest soil microbial communities from Barre Woods Harvard Forest LTER site, Petersham, Massachusetts, United States - Inc-BW-H-28-O ... | reverse complement strand
CCTGGGCATCGGCGTGGGAGTCGCGGGCGCGTGCGCAGCGGGCCGCGTCCTGATGCGCCTGGTGGAGGGAATGCAATCCACCGAGCCTTTGAGCTTCGCCATCATGATCCCCGTGCTGGTGATCGCTGCCCTGTTTGCTAGTTTTGTACCGGCCCGGCGGGCCAGCCGCGTGGATCCGGTGAAGGCGCTGCGGCAGGAGTAGAGGCCGCGCTATTCACTCGGCCGCTTTGGATGCCAGCGCTTCTACCACGGCAATGTTCTGGACTAGGTCCGCGGGCAATTTATGGCGGCCCTGTAAGTAGACGGCGCTATTATAAGCGACCCAGACTTTCCCGCTCTTGTCCTCCGACACCAAAATCTTCAACGGCAGGTCGATCGCGATGCTGGGCGAGGCTATCATGAGCGGCGTCCCGGCTTTCGGATTGCCGAAAATTAAGAGCTTGGTCGGCAGCATCTTGAGTCCGGCCTTCTCCGCTTCCCCGCTGTGATCGACCAAGGCAAACAGCTTTACTCCTTTGGCCTGCAGTATTCCTTGTAGCTTTTCAACCGTCTGATCCACCGAGTGGTTGCTGGGTATGCTGACGATTCCAGCGCCTGTATTGGTTGTCATAGCTTTCGACTGGCCTCCTCCGGCAGGATTTGCCTGTTTAGGATCACGAACTGAAATCAAGTAGGCCGCCATCGCCAATCCGAGCACGGCCAGAATCACCGCGACGGCTATGCCGAGCGAGGACGGGCGATTGAAGCCCGATCCACCCGCATTCAACTCTCGAATTAGACGCGCATGATGCCTGGCGGACATTATATTGACAACCACTCCCAGCGTGATCAGCGCCGTTCCGGCCCAGAACGAGAATCCGTAAGATTCGGGCGGCAGGGTGGACTGGCCGCCGCTCTGCAGCATTCGAAGAAAGAGGCCGAAGCGGGCAACCACGAAGCCGAATCCCATGAGCGCCAGACCAGTTCGGATCCAGGCTAGAAACGTTCGTTCGGCCGCAAGGTAATCACTGGGACCGCTGGTCATATTTATCCGCCGCTCATTCCATTGTGTAGCAGACAAGCAAAACGGCGGTGTGGGGCGACGTGAGCCCTGACCGGTCAGGGAGCGGTCGTCACTAGCGGGGCCTCATGCGACGGCTGATAGCAGCAGCGTGGATCGGCTTCCAGATGATTGCCAGTCAGCGCGTAGGCGCGGGCGCGCGATCCTCCGCAGATCTTGCTGAACTCGCAGTAACTGCACTTGCCCAATTTCGCCGAAGGCTCGCGCAGCATCCGGAACAGGCTGGAGTTCTGATAGACGTCCACCAGCGAATCGTTGCGGACATTGCCGCCGGAAACCGGCAGGTAGCCGCTGGGATAGATTTCGCCGGTGTGCGAGATGAACACGAAGACCCGGCCATCGCTGACCGCGGTGGTTCTCCAAAGCAGCCGTCCATTGACCCCGCCTCGTCCGCCGTGCTCAACCTTGAGCCGCTGGGCGATATAGCGCCGGTAGTGCAAGCCTTCGGTGGTTTCGCTTCGGCGGTCAGCAGCGGAGTAGCGCTGGGCGTGACGTTGGTCCGTAGTCCCACGGAGACACTATGCCGAGCTAGATCATAGAGATCCGGACGCTTGAGCGGATCACCGCCGGTAAAAACCATGAGCGGGTTGCCGAAGCGCTTGATTTCATTCAGAAGCTCTCTCCCTTCCTCGGTAGTTAACTCGTCCTCATGCCGTTCCTGCGCGCTGGCGCGGCAATGAACGCACTCCAAATCACAAGCTTGGGTTACTTCCCAGATCACCAACAACGGGGATTGGTTGAAGTCCATGCGATCTCCAATGAATAGACAGATAGTATTTTCGTGACCAGGGGTTTGGGCTGGTTCGATATAATGGCTGCCCAGCGGGAGGTTATCGATGATCGCGCGAATCTTGGTGCTGTTGGCGATTGCGTTGGCCGGTCTGGGAACAAGATCGACCGCTGCGTCCGGCGATGCCGCCGACGTGCTGGCCTTCGAAAGGCAGATGGAAGCAGCCGTGGTGCGCGGCGACGTGAAGTTTCTGGATGGCGTCTGCGCCAGCGATTTCAGTTTCACTCACGGCGACGGCTGGACCACCGGCGGGCCACCTCTGCGTGTCGAGAACCGTGCCCAGTGGCTGGCGTCGGTCGCGAAGCGTCCTTATCTGTCGCGCGATCTCGATCAGGTACAGGTGGAGCTGCACGGCGATATCGCGATCACCTACGGAATGTACCGCGCCCGTTTTAGCGCGCCCGCCGACTCCAAACGTGCCGACTTCACGGTATGGTTTGAGCGGGTTTATGCCCGACGCAATGGCCGGTGGCAATATGTGTCGCATCGGACGGTGCACGGCCCGACTTACGACATAGCACCACCGACTCATCCCTAGAACTTCAGCACGTGCCACAGGCTGGCGAAATCGTCGGTCCACAGCAACGGCGCGCGATTGGTCCAAGGGGAGTTTCCACGCCCCAGCCCGCTGCGCTCGAGAAACTCAGCATTGTCGGTGATCAGTACCCAGCTCGAGCTGCTCTCCCCGGTACTGTTGTCGTCGCCGGAGACAAACAGAATCGGCTGCCAGCCCAGGTGCTGCGCCAGCCCGCGCGCCACCGGTTGCAGATTGAGCGCCCGATTCGAGATGTGCAGCATCAGCAGACCGCCGGGCTTCAACCTGTCACGATAGATGTCGCCGCATTCGGCAGTCAACAGATGCAGCGGAATCGCGTCGCTTGAAAACGCATCCACGGCGATGAGATCGAAATCATGCGAGCGCCCGCCCGCCAGTTCCCGTTCGAGCTGCACACGCGCATCGCCCAGCACGATCTCGGTTCGCGCGCCTGAATCTTTCACAAATGTGAACCACGTACGAGCCATCGCTTCCACGTTCGGATTTATTTCATAGAACCGGAAAGTATCGCCTAAACGGCCCCAGGCCGCCATGGTTCCCGCGCCGAGTCCTATGATGGCGACGTTTCGATCCGGACGGTCTAGCGCAGTCAGCACGGTCGCAATGCCGCTGTGCGGGCCGTAATAAGTGGTCGGCCACGAACGCTGCGGACCGTTCTGGTATTGGAATCCATGCCGGATCGTCCCGTGCCTCAACTCGCGCAAGGGACCATTGCGATCGGTTTTGTCCATCACGCGCAGGATGCCGTAGAAGTTCCGCGCACTCGCGACCGACGGCAGATTGCTCATCGTCACTCCAGCCATGATCGACGTGATGCCGCCCAACAGCAGCGCCATCAGCGGCAAGCGTATGGCGAAATTGCTGCGGGTCCACTGAGCCAGCGCGCCGGTCCGCATCCAGCCGGTGAAACCGAGCAGGCAAGCTCCCGCCAAGCCGGCCGGATATTCGCTGAACTCGGTGAATACACGCGGCGCGGCCAGCGCAACGAAAACTCCCCCCAGCGCTCCGCCAGCCGCAATCGTGAGGTAGAACATCGTAAGATATCCCGGCGCCGGACGCGACCGCGCCAGTTCCCCATGGCAAACCATGCACCCGACGAACAGAGCCACCAGGTAGATAGCGAGTTGAGTTGCGATCGACAGCCCGCCCGCCAGGCTGGGAACAATGCAGCCCACCGGCGCCATTATTCCCACCGCGCAGGCGAATAGCGCACGCCGATAGAAGCGCTCGCCTTCAAAGACCAGCATGAACGTCAGTAGGTAAATCGAAAGCGCCGCCACCCAGAGGAACGGGTTGACGGCGATGTCCTGCGAAATCTGATTCGTGGTAGCAAGTAGCAGAATGGAGCCGCACGTCGCGAGCGCTAGCCAGAGGAGAATCGTCCACGGCGTTGGGGGCGCGTCGGCTTCTTGCTCAGTGGCCTCGACCTCCGGTTTAACTTCCCGCACCCGCCAAGCCGTCCATCCGCACAATCCGGCGAAGACCGCATAGAATGCCGACCAGATCCAGACCTGCGTGTGCAATAGCACGAACGGCTCTACCAGGAATGGATAACTGAGCAGCGCGGCAAACGACCCGAAGTTCGACAATGCATACAACCTCCACGGCGATCGCGATGGTTCGCTCATATGGAACCAGCGCTGCAGCAAAGGCCCAGTCGCCGCGAGCAGGAAATACGGTCCGCCGACGGTCACGACCAGCAGCACAAGAATTCGCCCCGATGGATCGACGCTGGTGGCCGGCTTCCACAGGTCGACGCGCGGAGCTATTGGAAGGAATGCGAGCGATGCCGCCAGCAGTGTCATGTGCACCGAGCCTTGCAGCCGCGTGCTCGACCGCGATCCCAGCCAATGCGCGTAGGCGTATCCAGCCAGCAGCAGCACCTGGAAGACCAGCAGGCAATTCGTCCAAACCGCGGGACCGCCGCCGAACCAGGGCAGCACGTATCGTCCCATCATGGGCTGTACCTGGAACAGCAGAAAAGCGCTTAGAAAGATCGTGACCGGTAAAAGAAGAGCTTGCACCTGATTGCTTGCCTATCGGTTGTATTTCGGTGTCGGCCCCCGCAGATCCGTCCACACTCGATCGCACGCCTGCACCGTCTCCGCAGCCAGCGGCCCGTCCCGTAGTGCCGCGAGGTTTTGCTCCAAATGCTCGGCCTTCGACGCCCCTAAGATGATGCAATCGGCCGCGGTGTGGTGATACAGCCAGTTGAGCGACATGCTCAGCAGGGAGCGCCCGGCCTGCCCGGCCACTTTGCTCAGTTGATCTACTGCATCAAAATCCGCCGGATGCCAGTAGCGGTCCATATACATTTTGTTTTTGTCGAAGCGCGTTCCCGGAATTGGCGCCTCCCGCTGGTGCTTACCCGTCAGCAGCCCGCCGGCCAGCGGATTGTAGACGATGTTCGATACTCCGAAGTGCTTAGACATCGGCAGATATTCCTGCTCGATTCCGCGCGCGATCAGATTGTACATCGGCTGCGCCACCCAGGGCGCCTGGTAGCCCTTGCGCTCGGCAATCCAGAACATCTCCGTCATTTGCCAGGCGCTGTAATTAGAGCTGGCCAGATACCGGACCTTGCCTTGCTTCACCACCTCATTCATGGCGTCCAGCGACTCCTCGATGGGCACGCTATAGTCGGGCAAATGCAGATAGTAAAGGTCGAGGTAATCTGTCCGGAGTCGCCGCAGACTATCGTCGATGGCACGCAGGATGGCCGGCCGCGACAGTCCCGCCAAGTCCGGCGCTTCGCCCATCTTGTTACGAACCTTGCTGGCCAGGACGAAACTGCGGCGGCGAGTTCCCAGCACCCGCCCCAACATCTCTTCGGAGGCGCCCTGGTTATACACGTTAGCGGTATCGAGAAAATTAATGCCCGACTCAGTGCACCGGTCGATCATCCGGGTGGCCGAGGCTTCGTCAGTCTGGCTCCCAAAAGTCATTGCTCCCAAGCAGATCCGGGAAACGTTCAAGTCCGTATGTTTTAGGACTATCTTATCCATGGCTTAATTTGCACAAAAGAACATGATACGTTGAGTTATGGTGGTGAACGAAGGACTCGGAGTAGCGAAGCCCCCCGAACCGCTGCCGGAGTCTGCAACGATCGTCGCCGGAGAGGCGCCTGCTCATGCTCGGACCGTTCCTGTAGCGTCCGGCCCGTCCTGGCTGCGGCTGGCGTATAGCTTCGAGTTTTTAATTGCACTGTTGGTTACTTTCATGCTTTGGAGCGAGATCGGTGGGCAGGGCCATCTCGACCTGATGCCGTGGTACATCAAACTCCTATGCGGAGTATCGATGGCCTGCTGTTGTATTCGCTTCACTGCCGGCCTGGTGGAAGAGCCAAAAGCCTGGAATTTCCGGAGCGCGCGCTGGCTCGGTGGACTGATCCTCATCGCCATGCTGATGGGCGGCATCACGTACTACTATCACCTGCACGAAGCCCAGGACGACCAGGACAGCGACGACAGCACGGCAACCTCGGTGAAGGTAGCCGATCCCACTAGCGGTTTTTATCGTACCAGTGACCGAACCAGCCGCTGAGTCCATTTTCGGAACGTGGAGCGCGGCGGAAGTCCCCGTCGCAATCGAATACCCGCTGGAAGTCATGGACGAAATCCGCGCCACCGCGACCGAGGGATTTCAGAAGCTCGCGCGAGGAGGGCTCGAAGTCGCCGGCGTTTTGTTTGGCGCGCGCCGCGAGGCGGGCATTCGCATCCTGACCTGGCGGCCCATCTATTGCGAATATGCCCTGGGCCCCACGCTTCAACTTTCGGACCGCGATCAAGCCGAGCTGACCCGCCTGCTCCAGACGTCCGCCAAAGATCCGGACCTGGAGGGCCTGCAGCCGGTCGGTTGGTTTCTCTCGCACACTCGCAGCGATATTTTGCTCTCGCCCCAAGACTTGGATATTTTCGACCGATTCTTCCCGGAACCGTGGCAGGTTACCCTCGTTCTGCGGCCCACCCAAGCTGGCCCGGCCCGCGCCGGTTTCTTCGTTCGCGGGGCCGATGGCGCGTTGAAGTCGGATTCGAGCTACCAGGAATTCACGGTGAAACCGCTGCATCGCGGATATAATCTGGCCGATAATCCCGCGCCGGTTGCCAAGGAGCGTTCGAATTCGCGCCTAAAGCCACAGCCGGCCCTCGCCACACCCGTCGCCGCTGCCCCCATAGCCACTTTGGCCGAAACGAGACCGCTGGCCCACGTGGAACCTCCCGTTTTCCGAACGCTCGATCGCACCAAAGCTCCACGCGGCTGGCTGTGGACTCTACCCGTGATCCTGGGGATAATCGTCGCCGGCTTCCTGGTCAAAGAAAGGTATCTAACTATCCAGAACCAGACGTTTTTCTTTCACGTTCAGGAGGCGGGCGACAGCGTCCGGATTGAATGGGACCAGAATGCCGCAGCTATCCGAAACGCTCACGTGGGCGCCATTGATGTCAAGGATGGCGGTGGAACAAAACGTTATGCGCTAGGCGACCAGGAATTGCAGTCGGGCCAGATGCTGTACAAGCGTCAGGGGGGCGACCTGGAGATCCGCATGACTGTTTACCCGGTGGGTTTCAACCCGGTCCAGCAGTTCGCTCATTTCCTCGATCCGGGCTCAGGGGTTCCCGCTTCTAGTACCCCAACCGGGCCTCCAGCCGAAGTCGAGCAACTGCGCCAGGAGCGCGATCGCCTGGAAACGGAGGTCAAACAGTTGAAGGAAAACCTCCGCAAAGAGCAAGCACTCCGGCGTCGGCGGAGATAACCGGCTAATTCGACGATGTGGCCGCGCTGCCCGCTTCCGACGGGTAGTCCTTGCTGAACCAGTCGGTATGCATGTTGGTGGGGATATCGAGTACGCGAATATGCGTGAAGCCCATCTCCTTCAGCGTTCGATAGGCCGGCCGGATGTTGGGGCACTTCACCATCGGACAGCATCCGCAGTAAATTACCAGATCGGCGTCGCGCGGCAGGGGCGCGGCCGCTTTCTTCAATGCCTCCAGACCTTCCGGCTTCGAGCCGGGGCCCGCAAAGGCCGCATGCACAATGTGCTTGCTGTTGTAAAGAACCGGAAAAGCGACGCAAATCACGTTTGGAGCCTTGCCGGATTGGATCGCTTTGGCGAGCGCCGCCGGCTCCATGATGCTGGCCGATGGCCAGGGGTCGGAAACTTCTTGGCTGAGACAGAGCGTGGCAACCAGGGTGAACAATGCAAATCTGATAGGCCGCATGAGCTTCAGCATACCGCATTGCGCGGCCGCTGATTATCGCCCGGTCGAGAGAAACTGCCCGATCGTTTCGTTCAGGAATTTCCCATCCGCCGGATTGCTGGCCGCACCCGCGGTATGTCCCCACAGCGACGGGATCGGTACCAGTTTGACGCCAGGAATGAACGCCGCCTCGTAGCGCGCATCGCCAACTGGAAAGTACATATCTGTCTCCGATGGCATGTACAGTACCGGAGCCTTGATCGACCTCAGCGCGCGCTCTACGTCACCTCCCAACCCTTGCGTAGTTCCCACATCGTGCCGCTCCCAAGTGCGCATTTGCAGAATCAGATCGTTGGCATCCGCGCCGGGGATGAAATGCGTGCGGCGGTTTTCGACGAACTGTTCAAAGGTCGTGCCCGCCGGGGATGTCGTACGCCACAGCTCCTTACGCCACCACTCCTGGGAAAAGAGCCATCCCATCCACACCGTGGCAAATGCCTCCAAACCCTTGGTAGGCGGTGCAGTATAGTCGCCATTCTTGAATGCGGCATCGGCGGTAAGCGCCGCGATTTGTCCTTCCAGCCGAACCACGCCATGCGGATAGCACTTCGCGGTGCCGGACGTTGCGACGATACGGCCGGCGAAGTTCGGATAGCTGACCGCCCATTGAAAAGCCTGCTCGGCGCCCATCGAGAACCCGATGATGGCGCGCACGTGTGTGATCTTGAGTTCGTCCGTCAGCAGCCGATGCACGGCTTCAACATTGTCGCGGATGGTCATGACGGGGAAGCGCGGCCCATGATAAGGCTCCGGCGTGTTGCTCGGCGAAGAGGAATGCCCGTTTCCGAACAGTTCCGTCGCCACCAGGAAGAGCTGCGAAGTGTCGAGAGCGCGGTCAGTTCCGATCAGCCATTCATAACCGTGATAATCGGCCATGTAGTGCGATGGTAGAAGCACCGCATTATCCTTCGCGGCGTTCAGATGCCCGTAAGTCCCGTACACGACCCGCGCCTGTGGCAGGGTGATGCCGCTCTCAGAGCGGAAGTTCGAGATCACGAACTCATGGCGCTCGCCTGTGTCAGCTTTTTGAGCGAGGAGTATTTGTGAGGCCGCGAGCACCAGAGCCGCGACCGCCAGGGAGCGCTCTTCGAACCTCACGTCCGCATCCGCGTGAAAAAATACAACCCCGCCATCGCAAACAATACATCCGGCGACCAAGCCGCCAGCGTCGCCGGAAGCAAGTTGATGTCCCCGAGCTGTTCGAAAAGCAGGCTAATGGCCCAATAGGCGATCGCGATTCCGAAGCTGATGCCCACTCCCGCCATCGCCCCCCGGTTGCCGACTAGAAAAGCGAACGGGATCGAGATGAGCGCCATCACCAGCGCGAACAATGGAACGGCGAACTTGCGGTAGAAACGAACTTGCAGCGTTATGGTGTCGATGCCGCTGCGCTGCAGGTCGCGGATGTATACCGCCAGCTGTTGGAAGTTCATCTGCTGATCCTGCAGCACCTCCTGGAGGAAGTAATCCGGGCGCTCGTCGATTTCCTGAAAGGTGGCCGCCCGGCCCGTGAAGTTTTCGAACTTCTCCCGCCGCTCTGCAGGATCCTGCCGGCTCCAGCCGTTCTCAAAAATCCAGGTACGCAGCGCCGGCTCCCAACGCGCCTTCTCCGCGGAGATGTGCTTCTGAAGGCGAAAATTCGTTGGATTGAGCTCGAAAACCTGCGGCCCCCACATCAGCTTCTCTGCCCCGTCCAGATATTTGAAATAGAAAATGCGCGGATTGTTATTCGATCCGGGATCGAAGACCCAATGCCGGTCGGGATGCAGGTAGGTCTGCACCGGCTTACCCTTGATCTCTTTGCGAATCGCGTCCTGCTTGCGGTTCGCGTCTGGAACGTAATAGTGATCGAAGGCGAACAATCCGCCGCTCAACAGCAGGGCCATGCCCAGAACCGGGATGGCTAACCGATAGAGACTGATGCCCGACGCCTTGAACGCCGTAATCTCATTGTGTTTGGTGAGAACGCCGAAAGTGATAAGAGCCGCCACCAGCACGCTGATCGGTGCGGAGTCGTAAATGAGCTGCGGCGTCAGGAAGAACAGGTAAGTAAACACCCGGCTCATTGCGATGTTGTTCTTCACGATATCGCTCAGGAGTTCGAAGAACGTGTATACCTGGGTCATGAGCACGAAGCTCACCAGCAAGATCACGAAGTAAAAAACGAAACTATTCAGTACATAGCCGTCCACCAATTGCGGCATCAGGATCAGGCGCCATCCCCGCGACCGCGCGCGCGCTTGCGGCCCATTGGCAGGCAGTCGCCCGCGCAGCCGGGCCCATATCGTTCCGATCCAATTCACCGCGCGGCCCACCCAGTCCCGATCGCCCGGCCGCTCCAGCCGAGCCAGCAGCACAATACCGATCAGCGCGAAAACGGCATTGGGAATCCACACCGCCACGCCCACCGGCAGTTTATGTTGCTTGGCCAAGCCATTCGCGCCCAGCATGCCCATCCAATAAATAAAAGCCAAAGCCACCGTCAGCACGAACGCGCTCGATTTGCCGCCCTTGCGCGACGAGACACCCAGTGGAATGCCGATCAGAGCCAGCAGAAAGCAGGCCGGCGGCAGCGCGAGGCGCTGATGCAGTTCGATGCGCGCTTCGATCCGTTTGTCGGGATCGAGTGTCGGATCATGATAAGCGATACGGTACAGTGGCACGGTATCCATGTCGATAAAGTCTTTGGCGTGCACTTCGTTCGGCTTGGTTGCCTCTAGAATCTGCTCCTCTTTGGGCGCGTCGGTGGTGAAGTATTGGGTGATGTCTTTACCGACGTCGTAGCTGACGCCGTTATTGAGCGACATCTGGATCACGTTGCGCGCTACGTCCGGCACGGCGATCGCTTCTGACGCAACGGTGATGCGCGGGCCGTCGCCATGATCGTGATCGTCCTTTTTCCGTTCTTCGGACGGCGTTAAGTCGGCTATGAATACGTTTCGCCAATGCGTGAGCGTCCCGGGAATAACCTCGCTCACATAAACAATGCGATTCGGAAAATTCTCCTCAAAGACGCGCGGCTGCACTTCCGCGGTCAGCTCGGCGGCCACCACTTGATTGAGGATTTTGTATGTTCGCCAGGTCGAATACGGCGTGAGCCAGAGCGTCGCCGCGGCTGTTACGATGGTCGCGAGAGTAGCAAATGTAAGGACCGGCGCGATCACCTTGCGGCTGGGTACGCCGGCGGCCCGCATGGCCGTGATTTCTCCGTCGCTCGACATTCTCGAGAGTGCGATCAAAACCCCCACCAGCACTCCCAGCGGAAGCGTGAAAGTAAAAGTGAACGGAATCGCCAGCGCAAACAGATGCGCGACTGTGACCGGCGGCGCAGTGCTGCGCACCAGAATCTCGAACAATCTGCCGACGCGCTGCAGGAACAGTACGAACGTGAAAAGGATGGCGCCCAGAATTGCGCTGCTCGCTACCTCGCGAAAAATGCCGCGGAACAGCAGCCCCATACTCAGTAGCCAGCCGAGCCGCCCACCCTCCGCCCTACGCCCTCCGCCTTTTGACTTCCCGACAACGCCGGCGCTGGCACGATCGGCGGCTTGGGCACATCTTCATGAATCGGCTCGAACTCCAGCTCATCGAACAACACTGCCGGCGCGATCACCGACGCGGTAGTCACGAAACTCCCCGCCCCCATCAAGGCCAGCGGCGCATTGGAGTCGATGAAATCGAAAACGTAGTTCTCGTCCGAGGCCGCGATAATGTCCTTGAACGACCGCGTGGACAGGCCGCGAAAGCGCATGCTTCGCACCAATTCCTCCCGGCCATCCGGATACACGCGATACAAAAGCAGTGGCTCGCTCACCAGCCGCGTGTTCCCACCCGACTGCGCCGCCGCGGTAGCCAGCCGCCGGAACTCGTCGATCGAGGCCGAGGACGGATAGTCGATCTTCCGCACCAGCATCCCGTAAGGCTTGTTCCGCTGCTGGCACAATTCAATCAGCTTCTTCTTCATGTCGGCCGCCGGAATGGTTTCCGAAGCCCGGACGAACATGTTGCCGAACCCGGGCGCCCGGTCGCCGAAACTTCCCGGCATGCGCGCGCGGCCGTTGGAAACATTGAAGCCCTTCACCACCGGCGTGCGAGTCAAAAGAAAGGTCTTGAGAACGCCCTTTTCCACCAGCGCGAGCGGATTAGGAGCCACGCCCTCCATATCGTACTGGTAATGTCCCAGCAACGTATGACCTCGCCAATCGGCCTGGGTGGGATCGTCCACTACATCCATCCACTCGGGCAGTATCCGCGATCCGATCCGGTTTTCGAGCTCGCTCTGCACATGCGGCGCCGTCCGGCCAGGATCCGCAATCGGCTTGCGTGTGATCTTGAGA
>Ga0210389_10003671_pt1 | contig 12002 bp, 11 predicted proteins | sample IncBWH28OmetaG_FD_160127 | JGI IMG/M metagenome (GOLD analysis project Ga0210389, IMG submission 160127) | Forest soil microbial communities from Barre Woods Harvard Forest LTER site, Petersham, Massachusetts, United States - Inc-BW-H-28-O ... | reverse complement strand
CGCGGACGGACCCCACCACATGAGGAGGCAGAGGATGTTCAACCACCACGGCCGGCGCGCCGCGCCGTCGCTGGCGCTGGTGAGCGCGGGTCTGCTCGCACTCGCGCTCGCCGCCTGCGGATCGAGCGAGGACTCCAGTACGTCGACGATCCCGCTGAAGGCCGGCGAGTCGCCGCTCGGCCAGCAACTCACCGGCAAGCACCGCGGCGGCACGCTCACGGTCTACGACCACGAGGACTTCGAACACTTCGATCCCGGCGAGGCCTATGGTGGCCAGGACTACACGGTCCTCTACGCGATCGAGCGTCCGCTGTACTCCTATCCGCCGAACACCGCGAATAAGCTCGTCCCCGACGTCGCGGCCGCCGCGCCCGTGATCTCCGACGGCGGCAAGACCGTGACTGTGGCGATCAAGCCACACATTTACTTCAGCCCGCCCGTTAACCGCGAAGTGAACTCGGGTGATGTCGCCTATGCGATCGAGCGCGGCGCCAATCCGAATGTCTCCAATCCCTACTTCCACTCCTATTTCAACGACATCGTTGGCGCTGAAAAGGCAAACGGCGGCGCGATCGCCGGCATCGAAACCCCGAGCCGCTACGCGATCGTCTTCCACCTCACCAAGCCGACCGCCGGGCTGCTCTACGGCGCGCTCAGCCTGCCGCTCTCCGCGCCGGTGCCGCCCGAATTCGCCAAACCGCTCGACGCGCACAGTCCGACGACGTACGGCACCGAATACCTCGTCGCGACCGGCCCCTACATGTTGAAGGCCAACGCTCAGGGCAAGTTTCTTGGGATCGGCTACCAGCCCGGCAAGTCGGTGACGCTCGTGCGCAACCCGACCTGGAACCCGCACACCGATTACCGGCCCGCGTACCTCGACCAGATCAACATCAACATCGGCGGCGAACCGACCGTGATCGGCCAGCAGGTCCTCAAGGGACAGGACGTCGTGCAGAACGACTCCCCGGCGCAGTCGATCGTCAAGGAGGCCTACGAACGCTACCCCCAGCAGATCACCTTCACGCCGGGCTCGGGTGATTACTACGCCTCGCTGAACAATGCGCGCGGACCGTTCACGAACCTCGACCTACGCAAGGCCGTATGGGCGGCGCTGGACCGCGAGGCGATCGCGAAGGTCAGAGGCGGCCCGCTCGTGGCGCAGCCGATGACGCACTTCCTCTATCCGGGTGTCGCCGGCTACGAACAGGCCGGCGGAGACGCGGGGCCGAAGGTCGACTACAACGAACACCCCGAAGGCGACATGGCGATCGCCGCCAAGTACATGAAGCTCGCGGGCTACCCGAGCGGCAAGTACACCGGCGGCAAGACACTGCAGGTTGTCGGGTCAACTGGTGAACCGCAGGAAGGGATGGCGCAGATCGTCAACCAGACGCTGCAGAACCTGGGCTTCAAAACCCACCTCAGCCTCGTTGACCAGTCGGTGATGTACGACAAGTACTGCACGGTGCCCGCGCAGGAGATCGACGTCTGTCCCAACGGTGGTTGGGTACGCGACTTCGCCGATCCCCAGACCGTGCTCTACGTGCCCTTCTACGGCCCCGCGATCGAAGCGCAGGGCAACTCCAACTGGAGCCAGGTCAACGATCCCAAGATCAACGCCGCGATGCAGAAGGCCGAATTGGTCGTCGGCGAACCGGCGCGCGCGGAAGCGTGGGCGAAGATCGACGAGATGCTTGTCGAACAGGCGGTCGCCGCGCCCGAGGTCTACGTCAACCAGGCCAGTATCGAGGGCAGCGGTGTAGCCGGCGTTAATCAGCTCTGGAATAGCGGGGCCTGGGACTACGACTTCACCTCGCTGAAGTGAGGCGCTGATGAGCGCCGCGGGAGCAAGTCGGAGGTTGGGCGCCGCGGAGCTCGTTCGCGCGTCATCGCGGGGTGACTGAGCGCGATGACCCGCTACATCATCCGCCGCCTCCTATGGGGCGTCGCGCTGCTGTTCATCGTTTCGGCGCTGACATTCGTGCTGTTCGACCTGCTGCCCTCCGGCGACCCCGCCAAGCTGCGCGCGGGGCGCACCGCGACGCCGCAGGCGATCGCCCATATCCGCCACGAGCTCGGTCTCGACAAACCGGTCTACACGCAGTTCTTCGACTACATGAAGGGCGTCGTCCTGCACTTCGACCTCGGCTACAGCTACTACAGCCACGCCCCCGTCAAGAGCCTGATCGCCGAACGGTTGCCAGCGACGGTCTCGTTAGCAGTGGGCGCGATCGTGATCTGGCTGCTTGTCGGGCTCTCCGTTGGCATCGTCTCGGCGGTGCGTCAGCGCACGCTGATCGACCGCACGGCGATGGGAACCGCGCTGGTGTTCATCTCGGCGCCCGAATACTGGCTCGGGCTGCTCGCGCTGTTCCTGTTCGCCTCCGATATCGGCAAGCTCGCCGTGTTCCCCGGCGCCGGCAGCTACGTCGCGTTTAGCTCCGAACCCGTCAAATGGTTCACGGCGCTGATCCTGCCGTGGCTTGTGCTTGCTGCGAGCTTCGCCGCGGTCTACGCGCGGCTGCTGCGCGGCAGTCTGGTCGAGGTGCTCGGTGAGGACTACATCCGCACCGCGCGCGCCAAGGGGCTGCCTGAGCGGCGCGTCGTCATGCGCCACGGCGTGCGCAGTGCGATCACGCCGATCGTCACCGTGCTCGGGCTCGACATCGGCACGCTGCTCGGCGGCGCGCTGCTGATCGAAGTCGTCTTCAACATCCCCGGCGTCGGACGCCTGAACTACGACGCGATCACGCACGCCGACTTCCCGATCGTGCAGGGCACGGTGCTGCTCGCCGCGCTGTTCATCGTCGTCGCGAACCTGCTCGTCGACATCTCCTATGCGTTCTTGGATCCCAGGGTGCGCTTCAAATGAGCGACCCCAACTCCGATCGAGGCCGGGGCGGGGTTGCTGCGCCGGAGGGTCAACTGGACGGCGATCCGCGCGCCTCTGCGCTGCTGCGCGTCGAAGATCTGCGCGTGCAGTTGCCTACCGAGGACGGTCTCTTAGGTGCCGTCGACGGGATCAGCTACGAGCTGCATGCCGGGCGCACGCTGGGGATCGTCGGCGAGTCGGGCTCTGGGAAGACGGTCTCCGCGCTCGCGCTGATGGGTCTGAACCCGAAGCACGCCCGTGTCTCGGGACGGATCGACTTCGACGGTCGCGAGCTGCTCGCACTCGACTCGCAGCAGCTGCGCGCGCTGCGCGGTGACGAGCTGGCGATGATCTTCCAGGACCCGCTGTCCTCGCTGCACCCGCTGCACCGCGTCGGCTGGCAGCTCGTCGAGGCGATTCGCGCCCACCGCGACGTCGCGAAGGCCGCCGCGCGCGAGCGCGCCGCTGAGCTGCTCGACCTCGTCGGCATCCCCGACGCGCGCGCGCGACTGCACGCCTATCCGCACGAGCTCTCCGGCGGCCAGCGCCAGCGCGTGATGATCGCGATGGCGCTCGCCAACGAGCCGAAGCTGCTGATCGCCGACGAGCCCACGACAGCGCTCGACGTCACCGTCCAGGCCCAAATCCTCGCGCTGCTCGCGCGCCTGCAGCGCGAGCTCGGGATGGCGATCCTGCTCGTCACCCACGATCTCGGCGTCGTCGCCGAGATCGCTGACGAGGTCGCCGTGATGTACGCCGGGCGGATCGTCGAGCGCGGCTCCACCGAGCAGGTTCTCACCGCCCCCAGCCACCCCTACACCTGGGGTCTACTGCGCTCGATCCCGCGCCTCGAGGGTGGCGCAGCCGGCCACGGGCCGGCGAGCCGGGCCCCTCGTGATTCCGACCGGGGCGCGGTGGGCGAGCTCGAGCCGATCGCCGGGCGGCCCGCGAGCCTGATCAGCCCGCCCTCCGGCTGCCGCTTTCACCCGCGCTGCCCCTACGCGCTGCCCGACCACGCTCGCATCGATCCCGCGCTGGCGCCGCTGCCCGACGATCCCGCACACCTCGCGGCCTGTCTGCTGGCACCCGAGGAGCGCACGCGGCTGTGGAGTAAGGAGGAGCGCGCTCGCCTTGGGAGCGACGAGGAGCGCGCGCACTTGTGGAGTGATGAGGAGCGCACGCGCCTTGGGAGCGACGAGGAGCCCGCGCGCCTGGGAGATGAGACACATGGCTGAGACGCTGCTCGAGGTGCGCGGCCTCGTCAAGTACTTCCCGCTCACCCGCGGGGTGATCGTGCAACGGCAGTACGGCGCCGTCAAGGCCGTCGACGGCATCGATCTCACGTTGACCGCGGGTCAAACGCACGGACTCGTCGGCGAGACCGGCTGCGGCAAGAGCACGACCGCGCGACTGATCATGCGCCTGCTCGAGCCCACCGGCGGCGAGATCCGCTTCGCAGGTCGCGACATCGCGCACCTCGGCGGCGGCGCGCTGCGTGCGCTGCGGTGCGAGCTCGCGATGGTCTTTCAGGACCCCTACTCCTCGCTGAACCCGCGCCGCACGGTCGGCGCGATCGTCGCCGAGCCCCTCGCGATCCACAAACTGCAACCCGACCGCGCCGCGCGCCGGCGCCGCGTGCAGGAGCTGATGGACACCGTCGGCTTGAACCCCGAGCACTACAACCGCTACCCGCACGAGTTCTCCGGCGGCCAGCGCCAGCGGATCGGCGTCGCGCGCGCGCTGGCGCTGAGCCCCAAGCTGTTGATCGCCGACGAGCCCGTCTCGGCGCTCGATGTCTCGATCCAGGCGCAGATCCTCAACTTGCTGCGCGAGCTGCAGCGCGAGCTCGGCCTGACGCTGCTGTTCATCTCGCACGACCTCTCCGTCGTGCGCTACATGTGCGAGCGCGTCGCCGTCATGCAGCACGGCAAGATCGTCGAGAGCGGCCCCGTCGAGGAGCTCTACCGCTCCCCGACCCATCCCTACACCCGCGAGCTGCTCGCCGCCGTGCCCAAGATCCCTGGCGATCGGCGTACGATCACCGGGTGAGTTGGCGATGAGCGAGGCGGGACGCAGCAACGAGCCGGGGGATGCTGGCGAGTCGGGACGCAGCATCGGCGAGCCGCGACATGTTGGCGAGGCGGGACGCAGCAACGAGCCGGGGGATGCTGGTCAGGCGGGACGCAGCATCGGCGGGCCGGGACATGTTGGCGAGGCGGGCCCCGGCGCCGGTGAGGATCCGGCACTCGCCGTGGAGGCGCAGGCGCTGCTGCGCGAGCTGATCGCGTTCGACACCGTCAACCCGCCCGGCAACGAGCGCGCCGCGCAGGAGCACCTGCAGGCGCTACTCATCGACGTCGGCTTTCAGTGCGAGCTGCTCGGCGCCGAGCCCGGCCGCCCCAACCTCGTCGCGCGGCTGCGCGGCACGAGTGAGGGACCGACGCTTTGTTACCTCGGACACGTCGACACCGTCCTCGCCGAGCCCTCCGAGTGGAGCCACGATCCCTGGTCGGGCGACGTCGAGGACGGCTACATCTGGGGGCGCGGGGCGCTCGACATGAAGTCCCAGGTCGCCGCCGAGATCGCCGCTGCGATCTCGCTTGCGCGCTCCGGGTGGCGCCCGCCGTGCGGCGAACTGCTGATCGTGGCGGTCGTCGACGAGGAGACCGGCGGCGAGCTGGGCGCCGAATGGATCACTCGCAACCACCCCGAGAAGGTCCGCTGTGACCTGCTCGTCAACGAGGGTGGCGGCGCGGTGTTCGAGTACCGCGGCCGGCGCCGCTATGGGGTTTGCTGCGCCGAGAAGGGCGTCTTTCGCTTCACCGTGTCCACTACGGGTGTCGCCGGCCACGCCTCGATGCCGAGGATCGGCGAGAACGCCCTGTTGAAGATGGCGCCGCTGCTGGAGCGTCTCGGTGCGCGTCAGCCCGCCTACTCGCTGACCGCCGAGCCCGCCGCCTTCCTGCGCGGGATCGGCGAGGACCCCGAGGATCCGATTGGCGCAGTCGCCAACATGTCAGCGGCCGATCTGCGCCTGGCGACGATGTTCGAGCCGATGCTCGGCGTCACCTTCACGCCGACGCGCATCAGGGCCTCGGAGAAGATCAACGTGATCCCCAGTCGCGCCGAGTTGAAAGTCGACTGTCGCGTCCCGCCCGGACTCGGCGAGGAGGACGTCCGCCGCGGCATCACCGAAGTGCTCGGCGAGCCCGACGGCGCGCCGGACTTCGAGATCGATTTCACCGAGCGCGTCGTCGGCAACCGCTCCCCCGCGGACTCCACGCTGATGGAGAACATCTCCGCGTGGGTCGCCGAGCACGATCCCGGCGCCGAGGTCGTCCCGGTGATCCTCCCCGGCTTCACCGACTCGCGTCACTTCCGCGCCGCTTTCCCCGAGTGCGTCGCCTACGGCTTTTTCCCGCAGCGCCACCAGACCCTGTTTGAGACCTCGCCGTTGATCCACGCCCCCGACGAGCGCATCGACGTCCGCGACCTCGCGTTCGCCGCGGAATTCTTCAGGGATCTGGCGCGTTCTGTTCTTGGGTGAGACTCAAGCTGCCAAGACGCCATAATGTAAGCATGGAGCCAGGGACGGCGACATCGTCGGTGGCGGTGTGCCCATGATCGCGGCATCGATCGTGCAGGAAATCCAGAACACGGCGCTCAACTGGGAGCCCGTGATCGCGGTCGTGTTCTTCGTGGCGATCATCGCGATCCTGTGGCGCACGCTGAAGGTCATGCCGCGGGTCAAACCGCAGCAGATCAAGCCCGCTTCCGACCAGTCCGTTGCCTGGGAGGACATCGCCGGCGTCGACGAGGCCAAGGCTGAGCTGCAGGAGATAGTCGAGTTCCTGCGTGACCCCGGGCAATTCCAAAAATTGGGGGCGCAGGTCCCCAAGGGCATCTTGCTGCACGGCCCGCCCGGGACCGGCAAGACGCTGCTCGCGAAGGCCGTCGCGCACGAGTCCGGTGCGCAGTTCTTCGCGCAGTCCGCCGCCTCGTTCGTGGAGATGTTCGCCGGCCTCGGCGCCGCGCGGATCCGCAAGCTGTTCGCGGTCGCGCGCGACCACGAGCCCGCGATCATCTTCATCGACGAGCTCGACGCCGTCGGCGGGCGCCGCGGTATGGACATCTCGGGCGAGAAGGACCAGACGCTCAACCAGCTGCTCGTCGAGATGGACGGCTTCGCCTCGCGCGGGCGACTCGTCGTGATCGCCGCCTCGAACCTGCTGGAGAAGCTCGACCCCGCGCTGCTGCGCCCCGGACGCTTCGATCGCCAGGTGTTCGTCGCACCGCCCGACGTCAAGGGCCGCGAGGGGATCCTCGGGGTGCATACCCGCAACAAGCCCGTAGAGGGCGTCGACCTGAACCTGATCGCCCAGCAGACCAGCGGCCTCACCGGGGCCGACCTCGCCAACATCTGCAACGAGGCCGCGATCTTCGCCGCGCGCCGCCGCGCGAGCAGCATCGCGATGAAGGACTTCGACGGTGCGCTGGAGCGTGTCGTCGCCGGCGCGCAGTCGCACCGCGTGCTCAACGCGCACGAGAAGCGCGTCGTCGCCTTCCACGAGGCCGGCCACGCGCTCTGCGGCGAGCTGCTGCCGTCAGTCGATCGCGTGCACCGCATCTCGATCGTCCCGCGCGGACGCGCGCTCGGCTACACGCTCAACCTGCCCGCCGAGGACCGCTACCTGAAGACCCGCGAGGAGCTGCTCGACTACATGACCGTGCTGCTCGGCGGTCGCGTCGCCGAGCAGGTCGTGTTCGGAGCGATCACGACCGGCGCCTCCGACGACCTCAAACGCGTCGCCGACATCTCGCACTCGATGATCCAGGACTTCGCGATGGGCAACGCCCACGTCGGACGCTCTCCCGAAGGCAACGTGCGCCTCTCGGAGACGACGCTGCGGATCCGCGACGAGGAGCGCCAGGATCTGATCGAAGAGGCGCGCCGCGCTGCGCTGAAGCTGATCGTCGCCCACCGCGCCCAGCTCGACGCGCTCGCGCGCGAGCTGCTCGAGCATGAGGTCCTCGACCGCGACGCGATCGATCGCGTGATGGCCGGCACGCCGCGCCTGGAGCGCGCCCCCGGGATCGGCCTGCGCGTCGTCGCGGCCAGCCCGCTTGACGCGCCGACTAATCGTTAGCGGTCGCGCTGTGGGAGGGGCCTGATGTCTTGGTTTGGGATGTAGCACGGTCGTGATATCTGGATATCAAGCGGATATCTAGGCGGTGCTACACGGTCGGGGATAGAGATCGACGCACGCCGGCGCGCACCAGTCGGCGACATCCCGGATCGAGAAAGAGGACCAGCGCCTCCCTCTAATAGACTCCCCGTCGTGTTCGACCGCATCGACCACGTCGGGATCGCTGTCGAGGAGATCGACTCCGCGCTGGAGCTCTGGCGCGACGGCTTCCAGCTCGACGTCGCACACCGCGAGATCGTCGAGGAGCAAGGCGTCGAGGCCGTGCTGCTCGACGTCGGCGAGAACCACATCGAGTTGCTCGCGCCGCTCGGGCCCGACACCCCCGTCGGCAAGTTCCTCGCCAAGCGCGGACCCGGTCTGCATCACGTCGCCTACCAAGTCTCCGACATCGACGCCGCGCTCAGCGCGATCGCCGAGTCAGGCATCCCATTGATCGACGAGCAGCCGCGCACCGGCATCGGCGGCTCGCGCGTCGCGTTTCTCCAGCCCACCGGGACCGGGCGCGTACTCACCGAGATCGTCGAGCCCGCGAAGGGCGGCCACTGATGGCCCTCGCGCGACGCGTCAGCGTCGGTTTCCAAGGCGGGCAGGTGCTCGCCCTGCGCGTCAGCGACGAACAGCTCGAGGCGCTATACAAGTCACTCGGCACCGGTGGCTGGCACGAGCTGCAGACCGAGGACGGGCCCGTGCGCCTCGACCTCGCACAGGTCGTCTACGTGCGCTCCGAGGAGGACGACGCGCGCGTCGGCTTCGGCTAGGCGCCTGGGTGAAACAGCAGAACTTGACGCTTGATGAGCGGATCCTGTACTTCGCGCGTACGCGTGGGCACTCACCTCGCGCCGAGCGCGCCGCTGCAAGGTTCTCGCGGCTCGGCGAGCGCGGGAGAGTCTGGATCGCGCTGGGCGTCGCGGGCGCGGTGCTCGATGCTCCTGAGCGTCGCTCGGGCTGGCAGCGCGGGGCGGCCGTCGTCGGTGGGACCTTCGTTGCAAATACAGCGCTCAAGCTGCTCGTGCGCCGCCCGCGCCCGCAGCTTGCCGATCTGCCGCCGCTGACCGGGACGCCGACGCAGCTCAGCTTTCCGAGCGCGCATTCCGCGACGTCGTTTGCCGGCGCGTGGCGCTACTCGCGGATGGGGCTGCCGGCGGGGCCGCTGTATGCGTTCGCCGGGGCGCTCGCGCTCTCGCGTCTGTATCTCGGCGTGCACTACCCGTCCGACATTCTCGCCGGCGCGTTGTTGGGGAGCGCGATCGCGGCGGCCGCGCCGTGAGTTGCTCGAACGGTGGCCGCTGTGCCACGGGTTACTCGAATGTCGACCCCGCCGTGCACGCGTGCACGCGTACGCACGCGCGCGGCGGCGCTATTGTCGCCGGCACCTCATGAGCACGCGCATCGGCATCGTCGGGCTGCCCAACGCGGGTAAGTCCTCTCTCTTTAACGCTCTCACGAAGGCCGGCGCGGAGGCCGCCAACTACCCCTTCACGACGATCGAGCCCAACGTCGCGGTCGTGCCGGTGCGCGACCAGCGCCTCGACGAGGTCGCCGCGACGGTTGGTGCCTCGGAGCTCGTCTACGACACGATCGACTTCCACGACATCGCCGGCCTCGTCGCCGGTGCGCATAAAGGCGAGGGGCTCGGCAACCGCTTCCTCGCGAACATCCGCGAGACCGACGCGATCGTGCACGTCGTGCGCGCACACGGCGATGACGGCGTCATCCACCCCGAGGGTGACGTCGACCCGCAGCGCGACATCGAGACGATCGAGACCGAGCTCGCGCTCGCCGATCTCGAGCAGGCCGAGCGGCGCCTGGAGCGCGTCGTGCGCACCGCGCGCGGCGGCGATCGCGTCGCGGTCGCTGAAGAGGCCTGGCTGGGCGAGGTCATCGCTGCGCTGCAAGCCGGGCGTCCAGTACGCGGCGTACCACTGCCCGCCGACGCGCCCAACGCCGCCCGCGACCTCGGCTCGCTCACGGCGAAGCCCGTCCTGTTCGTCGCCAACGTCGACGAGGGCACCGAGGAGGTCCCCGCCGTGATCGCCGCCCACGCCGCCGCGCAGGGCGCCGGCGCCGTCGCGGTCTCCGCGCGCATCGAGTCCGAGCTCGCCGAGCTCGACGACGAGGACGCCGCCGCGATGCGCGCCGAGCTCGGCGTCAGTAGATCAGATTCCCACCCACCCCTCACACGCATCGTGCGCGGCGCTTTCGAGCTGCTGCACTTGATCGCGTTCTTCACCGCCGGTGAGGCCAAGCCCGCGCAGTCCTGGCACCTGCGTGACGGTCTCACCGCGTGGCACGCCGGCGGTGAGATCCACTCCGACATCCAGAAGGGCTTTGTCCGCGCCGAAGTCATCGGCTGGCAGGAGCTCGTCGACGCCGGCGGCTACGCCGCCGCGCGCGATCGCGGGACCCTGCGCCTGGAGGGGCGCGACTACGTGATGCAGGACGGCGACGTCATCACGATTAAGTTCACGCCGTAGGCGCTCGCGCCGGTCAGTCGCAGAGCGCCGTTAGCTCACGCTGCCGCCAACTGCTCCAGGCGCTCAGCCAGACGCTTCATGCCGAGCTCGCGCGCCGCGAGCGCGCCGGCTGCAAAATCGGTCGGCTGGTCCACCGGTCGCTCCACCTCGATCGATACGAGTGTCGCGATTCGCTTGAATGTCGCCAGCTGCTCGGCATGCTCGCGCAGCGCCGCCGACAACCGCGGCCGCTCCGCGGTAACCGATCGTTGGACCGCCGCCAGCGTGTCCTCCAGAGAGCCGTGGCGCACGAGCAGGTCGCGCGCCGTCTTCGCGCCGATCCCGGGAGCGCCCGGCAGGCCATCCGAGGGGTCGCCGCGCAGCGCGATGAAGTCCGTCACCAACTCCGGTCCGATTCCGTAGCGCTCGCGCACCTGCTCAGGACCGACCTCCACGGGGTCGCCATCCTTGCGCAACTCGAGGATCGCGACCGCCTCCCCGACCACCTGGAACAGATCCCGATCGCCAGTAAGCAGCAGCGATCGACCGCCACTGGCGCTCTCCAGCTGGGCGTAGGAGAACATCACGTCGTCCGCCTCGAGCTCCGCGCTCGCGCTCACCGTCCAACCGAGGCTCGCCAGTAGCGCCGGTGCGCGCTCCCACTGCCGCGCCAGCGCATCCGGCATCGGATCGCGGTGCGCGTGGTAGGGCGGGTAGGCCTCGACTCGATACGCCGCCTGCTCGGCCCCGAAGCACGCCACGACCGCGCGCGCAGGACGCGCCTCGATCGCCGCGAGCAGCGCGTTGACGGTACCCAGCAGCGCGTTGACCGGCTGTCCCTCGCCGTCCACGATCGAGTCCGGCAGCGAGAAGAACGCGCGGTACAGCAGCCACGGCACGTCGGCGATCAGCAGCGGGGCAGAGATGCTCCCAGCCTAAGACCTTGCGATTACGCGGGTCGCCAGCTCAATATGTCGCTCAGCCGGCCTGCGTGCCGCCGACAGGTCCCACCGGACCTCCCGCGCCGCCCTGCACACCGACTTCCTGAGAGTCGGTCAAGCTCGGCGTAATCGTCGTGCCGGGGGAGGTCGGGGCGCTCGTAGAGGGCGACGTCGTGGTTGCTCCGGGGACCGGCGCCGGCGCGTGGTAGTCGCTCAGGTCCGGCTCCGGCGTCACGCCGCGCGCGGTGCGCACGCTGAAGTACGCCCAGTCGTCGTATAGGCCCAAGCGGTCCTCCAGTTCGGGCCCGCTCACTTGCGTGCTCCCCTTTGAGCCGAGTACGTCGGCCGCGAGGATTCGCGGCGAGTAGCCCCGGCGCAGCACCTCGATCCCGCGGAAAGAGCCGCGCACCAGGCCGCGCAGCCGCGCCGCCGCCGTCGCGAAGCTCATGCTCACGCTCCACGTGTGCTGCGGGCCCTGGTCGAACGGGTCCGCGACACCCTGCAGCCACGGCTCCGGCGTCGCGCC
>Ga0210389_10003670_pt1 | contig 12008 bp, 19 predicted proteins | sample IncBWH28OmetaG_FD_160127 | JGI IMG/M metagenome (GOLD analysis project Ga0210389, IMG submission 160127) | Forest soil microbial communities from Barre Woods Harvard Forest LTER site, Petersham, Massachusetts, United States - Inc-BW-H-28-O ... | reverse complement strand
CGCAGCGAACTATTTTCCAACGCTCGCGGCTGTTGCACTAGCGGCGAGCGAAATCTTTGGTCACGTTGCTTCACGGTATAGGCGCACTAACAACTACGGTCGCTATGGGAGTCACGGCAGAGTCCCTGGGCCATATAGAATGGTTGGCGGAATATCTCGTACTGGCCTATTCGATATCGAAGAGGTTCCTGCCCGAGGCCGCGATCGGAACCTCCACCAGTCAGTCTCCACCTGCAGCGTAGACCGCCGAAATCTCATGCTGGGACGTAAAACCGACCAAGCGCATCCGACGGCCCGCTACTCAGTTCCGATGTTTCCCGCGAAATTCCCAGCTTTCGCATTCTGGCGATGAGCGTAGTCCTCTGCAGGCCGAGCCTGACGGCCGCTCCACTTCGCCCGCCGACGACCCAATTGGTTTTGCGAAGAGTCGCTATGATATGGGCCCTCTCCGCATCTGCCAGTGTATTGGTGGAGAGGTCTCGCGGCGTCTGGCTCGTGAGCTCCGCTACTGGGGCCTGCAGCTCTGTTCCCTTCGTCAGTACAACGGATCGCTCAATAAAATTTTGGAGCTCCCTAATGTTGCCAGGCCAATTATACTTCTCAATCGCGGTCATCACATCAACGGGGATGTGGTCGATCGTCTTACCCTGGCGCTCAGCGTATAGCCGAACGAAGTGACCTACAAACAATGGGATGTCTTCTGCGCGTTCGCGTAACGGCGGGATCGTGATCGGAAACACATTCAGGCGGTAGTACAAATCCATCCGAAAACGCCGTTCACGCACCATTTGCTCGAGATTCTGGTTTGTCGCCGCCACTATCCGCACATCGACTCGAGTGGTTTGCGCACTCCCGAGCCGTTCGAACTCCTGGGTTTGAAGAGCCCGCAACAGCTTGGGCTGAAGTTCCATCGGTAATTCGCCAATCTCGTCGAGAAAGAGTGTGCCCTGATCAGCAGCTTGCAAGCGGCCTACTCTCGAAGTAACCGCGCCCGTGAACGCGCCTCGGTCATGCCCGAAGAGTTCGCTCTCTAGCAGCGCCGCAGGAATGGCAGCGCAGTTGATTGCCACAAGCTGGTGCCGCCGACGTGGGCTGCCATCGTGAATGGCCTGTGCGATCATTTCCTTACCCGTGCCCGTCTCTCCTTGGATGAGGACGGCACAGCTAACAGGCGCCACTCTTTGTACGTTATCAAGTACAGCCCTGAACTTTGGACTCGATCCAATTAAAACAGAAACAGACATCGTTTTTCTCCTTCACGAAACCAGCAAAGGACGCAGCTGTAGGTCCAATGGCGTTTGCACGCACGTTATCAGACAACATGTACCGCCATGGGGCGGTAACCTACGACGGGATTGCGGCTCTTACGGTGTTCACAAGTTCTTGACACCGAATAGGCTTAGCCAAAAAGCCTTTCGCACCGAGTTCCAGGGCAACGTTCCGATTCACATCCGTTGCGTTGGCCGTGACAAATACGACCGGGGGCCCAGTGCCGCCTGCTAACTGGCGCTGAAGTTCCAGGCCGCTGACGCCAGGCAGTTGTATGTCCAGGATCAAACAAGCTATGTCCACAATCAGACAAGCCGCGCTTGCTCCAGAGTTCGACGCCCACAATTCTTCGGCCGACGCGAAGCCTTCGGCCGAGTATCCCGCCGATTCCAGACAGTCGCACAGGCTTTCACGCACCAAAGCGTCGTCATCAACGATTGCGATGTGGGCCTTCGAAACGGTTGCTGTCATGCTATCCGCCATTTCAATGAGGTTCACTCTCCTCAATTCGAATCCTAACAGCGTTTCGATTGTGCAGCTATTCTACCTTGGTGGAACGCGGTTACCTAAAGCACCGCTGGATGCAACATTTGCAAGGAGTTTGGCTCGGCTATTCTACTTTGGTATAACTCGGAGGCGGCGATAAATTAAGTTTTCCCGCCATCCGCACGAGGTCGGCCAGAGAGGCGGCCTTCATTTTTCGCATGACACGGCCTCGGTGGACTTTGATGGTCAACTCGGTAGTGCCAAGCTCGCCAGCGATCTGTTTGTTCAAGAGGCCGGTAACGACCAGCGCCAGCACTTGACGCTCCCGCGGAGTCAAGGTTCCGAGCCGGTCCCGGAGCTTCAGGTTCTCCGATCTTTGCTTGCGGATCTCTCCATCGCGCGCCAGAGCCTGGCGGACTGCGTCGATTAACTCCTCTTTGCGGAACGGCTTGGTCAAAAATTCAACAGCGCCCGCCTTCATGGCCCGCACACTCTTGGGGATATCGCCGTGTCCTGTCAGAAAGATGATCGGTATCTCAATGCCCGACTTCGTCAGATCGGTCTGAAGATCGAGGCCGCTCAGATCAGGAAGTTCAACGTCGAGTATCAAGCAGGCCGAAACATCGGGTCGTTCGGCCCGAATGAAGTCCGTCGCCGACCCGAACGTTTGTGCTGCCACACCGGCCGAGACAAGAAGGTCTGCGACGGAATCACGAACCAGTGAATCGTCGTCCACGATGAATACGATGCACTCCGGATCGCTCATTCGCTCGGGGCTTTGATAGGCAACATGAAATGAAACGCAGCACCGCCGGATCCATTGTTCTCGGCCCAGATCCGACCAGAGTGCGCTTCGATGATCGAGCGGCAAATCGGCAGTCCCATTCCGATGCCCTGCGGCTTGGTCGTGAAGAATGGGGCAAATAGCCGGTTCGCATTCTCTGCATCGATTCCCGGCCCCGTATCGGCCACGGAAACGAGTAATTCACCGGAGTTCGGTAGCGAGGAGTGAATCAGTATCCGCTTAGGCTCGCGATCACAATCGGCCATGCATTCAATGCCGTTCATCATCAAGTTGAGAAGGACTTGCTGCAATTGAACCCGGTCACCACCGATCGTTGGGAGTCCGACGCCAAGATTGGCTCGCAATGAAATATTCTTCCGTTTCGCCTCGTAGTCTACAAAAGAGATCGTTTCCTGGATCAGCTCATTGATATCCACTGACGCAGCGTCTGAAGGGGTTTTCTTGAACACCGCGCGGACACGCCGCACAATCTCGCTAGCTTGTTTCGCAGCTTGAATCACGCGGTTCGCGGCCGCACGGGCCTTGTCAAGGTTCGGAGGCACGCTGGCTAACCACGCAGTACAGCTGTCGCCACTCGCAATGATCGCGGCGAGCGGTTGGTTCACCTCGTGGGCGATCGACGCCGTGAGTTCATTCATTGTTACGACGCGAGTCACATGGGCAAGTTCCGCCTGGGTCATCTGCAAGGCTCGTTGCGCCTCTTTCCACCGATCCTCTGCCTGCTTTCTTGCACCTATATCGCGGATGAACCCTGTAAACACTTTATGGCCATCTCTGGTCAATTCGCCAAACGACAGTTCCGCCGGAAACTCCTCGCCATTCTTACGCAGGGCGGTAAACTCCGTGCCTTGCCAGTTAATGTGTCGCTGGGCAGTAGTCAAATAGCGCGTGAAACCAGCCTCATGTCGTTTGCGCATGAATTCCGGCATCAGCACTGTCAATGGCTTCCCAATCAACTCCGATGGCTCATAACCAAAGACTCTTTGAGCGGCGGGATTGGCAAAGACGATCGCGCCATTGTCGTCCATGCTCACTATGGCGTCACTTGCCGTTTCGACAACGAGGCGATGGCTGTCTTCCGTTTGTTGCAGTTGGGCTTGAGCCTGCTTACGATCATTGATGTCCTCACAGGCAATCAAAGTGCGCAACGCGGATCCCGTGCGAGCCGGAGCGATCGCCAGAGCTTTCCTGATTAGAAACCAGCGATATTCGCCATCGGCGCGCCGCAGACGTGCCTCAGCCGCGAAGTGGATTCCACTCGCGAGAGTTGCATTCCATTCATCGATGAACGCTGCCACGTCGCTCGGATGTATCGCGGTCTGCCAGCCCGTACCATTTGCTTGTTGTACTGAGCAGCCGGTATATTCCTGCCAGGCACAGTTCGTGAATTCAACTAACCCATCCGGCAGCACACACAGCACCAGCGCCGGAATCGTTTCGATCAGATCCCGAAGATCAAGACCTTCGCTACCTTCCTTTGAGGTCTGTGTTTGAACAGCCATGCTTTGCAGACCTGTGCCGCAGTCGTGGGTTAATCGGCCCCGTAGTACGAGTTCTCTCGCAAAGCTCCCTGACAAACGGCGAGTGAATGCGTTCCGAACCCGCCGTCTAAAACGAGACGACCTGAAACCGTATTGACGTCGTACACACAGACAATCACACATGGATAGCGATGGGCGAGCCCGGTCGCACCAGTTTCAAGTTCAACGACTTCGTCCACACCCTTCCCGGGCAGCGGAGCCTGGCCCATCCCTGGGTTGCCGAGGTACCGAATCGCTGTTGCCCCTTTGCGGACCGCATTTGAGAACGCACCTTCGATTCTTGCCAGTGTCTTAGATGCAGACACTTCGCGACGCAAGATGACCAAACGACCGTCTCCAATCGCGCGGTCTGGGTCACGTCCCATTGTTCGTAGTGTCTGCAAGACTCGTTCGTTTGTTTCATCGTGCCCGAATAGGACGCAGTGCTGGGAGTGGTCATCGATCCCTGGCTCGAGGAACCGGACTCCCCGCTGAAATTCGTCGGCCGTGCGCCAGAAATGGATAAGGTGGCTGCCCAACGGGACTTCGTCGTCGGTGATGCCGAGCGGAATTCCGCGGTGCGAAAGGCTCACGCCGGTCTCTCCTTTCAGCCCTTATCGAAGCTGGTCCCCAAGTGTATTGCGAGGGATCCCCGGCAATAGTCTTTTGCACTCAGGGCGCGTCGTAAGGGCAGCCAAGGGCTGTCGATTCGGTGAGTTCACCTCAGGGCTGGAACTCGTAGTCACAAGGCTCCCGCCTGAAGCTTAATAATAACGCGATGTTCCTCGAGTGTTCACGCCGCTTGCGCATTTTGACGGTACATAGCGTAGGGATGGATACATCCAATACCCACTTAGACCAACATCACCATGACCCGCAGAACTGCGATTCGCGCAGCGCGAAAGGCGCGCGGAGTGCGCTAGCGCACCGTAGTCTATGGCGTAAGCTCCCGGCACTGTGATAAGTCTCACGTCGCCACTGAACTGGACGGATCGAGTGACGGGGATGCCGCTTTCGCCATCTCTCGAAATGCGGATGGCTTCAACGCCACCCTCTGACGACCACAAACCCGTCGACGTTCGACGCGCCGCGGTCGAAGAGTACTTCGACGGCAACAGCTTTGCGCCGCTTTCCGAGAGCATCGAGCCGGGCGATCTGCGCGGCCGTCCGTCAGAGCGTTAGTGGGAAGACTTCAGAAACTACCATAAACCGGTATTGACGCTCGTTGAAAGTCTCCGGCTTCGCCGCTCGCGCGAGAACCAGCATCAATCTCGCGATATTTTCGCGTTTCGGGCATTTCGTGAAGTCGGCCTTCGGCTTGGCGCTCCGCCCAACTTCGGTATCGATGATGCTCAACAAAACAGCGGCCGCCCAAAACACTCGTCCCTTCAGCTCTTCGGCGAGCAACCCCTTCATGGCGAGGGCGGTGGACTTGGAAGCGGCACATTCGGCGAGACGGGCGGGATGTTCGACACGCGCGCCAGCCAACGCAGGCTTGACCTCGAACACAAAAGCAACGGGCGCCCGATTCGGCAGGAAGTTCGGGGCCAGCGACTACCACAAACCAGAGTTTCGTGTCCTTAGCTGGGCTAGAAAACCGATTGATGGTTCATTTCGGCGCCTGGTTCCATCGTTAGTCGCCATGGAACCCGCGCCAGATTCACAACTTCCCTGCGACCAGGCGTTATCTCCGGCTTCGCCACACAGGCGACTAATGACGGAAACGTCGATCACTTGCTGAAAAACGTAATGCTGATGTGCTCGATACCCGATCATGTTGCCGTATGTTGGCCCGAACGGGATGCCGTACCATTGGGTTCCAAATGAATGCCAGGCGAATCCCTGTAATCCGACGGTCATCAGCAGGGACGGGCCACTCGAGCGCAAGATATCCGCAAGTGTCATTGCAATCATAATGGCGTTTTCTCCTCTCTGCGTCAGCCTCGAGGCGGGAGCGGATACCCCCCGCGCGCGGCATAATAACGCTCCTTGTTTCTTGCTCAATATCTCTTTATTCCTGCCGCGTGTTCCAGTCCCTCATACCACTGGCGCGCAGATTCCACTCTCAGCAAATCCTGCCTCAACAAATAGAAGGACGCGGCCAGCAACACGAGATCCTTCATTAAAAACGCGGTGGGTTCAGTCATTGCGGGAAAACCTCCGGCAGACGGCTCCCATCCATTCGGGAAGAAGGGAATGATCGTGCTGGTAGCGAGCATGGAAAAACACAAACCGAGGGCTCCCAAAATTCCAAATCGTTTATTCCAGAATCCCAGGAACAGCAGCAGTCCAAAGGTCCATTCGGAAGCACCCAGGAACCATGTAGCACCCCGAACACCGAAGACGGGGTACATCCAAAAGATCAGAGGCCCATGAGTAATGTAAGGAATGAGCGCCTGCGCCTCATAATTGAACCACTTCTGATAGCCGAAGAACACGCAGATGATCACCATTGACCCGCGCACAACATGGTAATCGATATCGTCCCGGAGAATGCCGCCCTTAATCAAGATCTTCGTAATGAGGTGCATTTGTGAATTCCTTAAACATATTGGCTGCGTTTCTGCTTCCCACGAAGCACAAGGGCACCCAAATGGCCAAAATAGTAGGACTGCAAATAGCTTCTACTGCCGTTCCTGGCGGGCGTGCAGAGGATAGCCGCTGGGCCGGATCGGCGGCATTTTAACAGCGTGTCATTTACTGGACACCAGGGCCTGCCAACATCGCGACTATGCTTCTTCGTCTTTCTTCGTTAATCTCCGTCGAGCACGCGGTGCCGTGCAGGACAGGTGGCGCTCACCCGACCCATGCTGATAAATAGCCGGACTAATGACGCTCGGACGATTGGCGCGAAAACGGCCTTGATCTCACCCGCATTTTGGGTTCTCAGTTGCATTACACTCCACATGAGCCCAACCTTCGGCCATGGGACGTCAACGAGATCACCGCTTCCGATACGAATCGCGCGACGCCTGGCCGGTTTATGGTGCACCCTGATGCACGATTCCTTGATGTGGCCAATTCATGGAGAGTGGCAATGCCGAACGTGCGGGCGTCGTCAGGCGGTGGCTTGGGCGCAGCTCAGCAGGACTCGCGATGCCCAGCGTGAGTCCAGGGGCAAGTTCGTTAGCATCTAACTGTCACGAACCTTCAGGTCAACGGCAAAACAGCTCTCGTGAGCAGTTCAACGGCTGGTATGTCTTGCGAGCGCGCCGGCGCTCGCCCAGGAATGAGTAGCCGTCATAGTAAATGGACGGAGACTGCCACGCTTCTGTCAGGCAATCAGGTCCGCCGACGGTCCATTCGATCAGCGACATCTCACCGCATCAGCGATTGAAAGATAACAACGAAGAAAACGTTGCGCCTCGGCGGATGTTGGAAGAATTGCACGCCGACAACATTCAACTCGCTTTTTTCTTGCGCCGCCTGCATAAGCCTGCGAGCGCCACGGTGATGTTGCCACGGCGAGCTTGCTTGAAACCTGGGTAGATGAAGCCGAACGCAGGACATGGTCTTAGCAGAGACTCTGACCGATGTTCAATAGCACCCCTGGGGCCGCCGCGATGAACAGCGAGAACGAAGTTATCGAAAATGCGAATCGATCGGTCTAGGTCAGACAAACGCAGTATCAAGGGCCGGAGCCTGCCAATGGGGTCTCCCCACATTGGATAGAGGAGGACGGTTTCTACGTGACTATTAAGATTCCAGCGGAGAGTATTTCGGAGAGGCTGCTAGTTCTCAGCATTTCAGCTCGCAGCGTTCTACTGTGTGCTGTCCGCAGCAAGCCCGATATCCTCGACGATGCTGATCTCGCCGCTGACAATGTTCTTAGCGTTGTCACGATTCCCACTCAAGTCGATCCTGAGCACGCCGACGTGTCACCACTGGGAGGGCACCTTGTGCTCGTGTTGCCCGTCGCGACGTCATCACAGCCTCTCCCAAACCAGTGCCGATTAGATGACGCACTGTTGAAGTGCCGTCAGTCGAATGATCGTGATGGCGGTTCACTCCGAGCCCCGGGACGGCGCTAAGCGCGAGAAAGACACGCATTTCCGCGGTCGGCAACTGTTTGGTCATTGCGATGCTTTCCGACGGGGCGGAGCGCTCGATTATGAGCTCAAGAATGGCACTCCTTCTCAGTTCGCTCAGCACAATGGCGGTCATTACACCGGACGCTGCGAGCTTCGATGGACTCACGCTGGTGGACACAGTTGGCATGGAAGCTTCGGGGTACAACATGCAAAAAGTTGCCAAGACCGACGTAGCCTGGGTTCGGGTATATCCGCTACCCGATCAGTGGACTCGCCAAACCGGTTGGTGCGTGGATCGATCGATTGTCATCACCGGAGCGTCGAAGGGAATTGGCAGGGCCGCAGCCGAAGCGCTGGCTGCGGCAGGATGGGAAATCATAGGCGTCGCGAGACAAGCGCCGACGGGGTTTCCTGGTCAATTCGTGACTGCCGATCTCAGTGACCCGGAAAGCACCGCCGAACTGGGTTGCGACCTTGCGAAGCGCGGCGACGTCCTCGGCATTGTCAACAACGTTGGTGTTGCGAAGCACGAATCGCTCGAGATCGCCACTCTCGCCGACTTCTCGTACATTATGGACCTGAATGTCCGGCCGGCACTCCAGCTCACTCAGGCACTTTTGGAGGGCATGCGGAAAGCGCAATTTGGGCGGATCGTGAACGTCTCCAGTCTGGTAACACGCGGGTTCCCCTTCCGGTCAAGTTACGCGGCGGCGAAATCGGCACTTGAAAGCTTGACTCGTACTATGGCCGTTGAACTCGCGCTGGATGGCATTACAGCAAATGCCGTCGCTCCGGGTCCAACTGAGACCGAATTGTTCCGCGAGAACAACCCGAAAGGAGGCGAGGGCGAACGGCGCTATCTTGCCAAAGTGCCAATGAGGCGATTCGCCGATCCTGAGGAGATTGCGGCCACGATAGCCTTTCTTGCCAGCGATAGTGCCGGATTCATTACCGGTCAAACGCTTTTCGTCGACGGGGGTTCGAGTCTTGGAATGATCTGACGGAATCGGCCTCGTGAAGAACCAATGCAGGAGAACTGAAGGGAAAAAGGCAATGAATAAACGTACTCTGTGGGGTTTTGTTCGTCGGGCCCTGACTTTCACCGTTTGTGCCTCGAACTCGTTTGCGAGAGAAAATCCCACTAACTTAAACAAGGAGAATTAATATGCAAAAAAGAATCGAAATGGCTTTAGCGATAGCTGGAATGGCGTTCGGCCTTGCAATCGTACCCGCGATGGCGCAGTCCGGCAGCGATTCCAGGATGAAGATGTCCGCCATGGCGGACAAGAACAAAATGACGGCGCTCGACAAGATGTCGAAGGAAGAGAAGGCCGCCATGTTCGACAAGATGTCCGACGCCGACAAGATGATGGCCACTAAAATGGCCGGCCACGATATGAGCAAGATGAGCGCCCAGGACCGCATGGCCATGACTGACAAGATGTCGGTCGATGACAAAGCGAAGATGTACGAAAAGATGGCGACGGGCAACCACATGGACAAGATGGACAAGGCGGCTATGGACCAGGCGGTCGCAGACAAGATGAAGAAATAGCCCGCGGGCCGGTTTTGGACGACCGATGACACGCATAGAAGAGAAGCATCCGCTTGCCATCCGCTGGCTTCACTGGGTCAGTTTCCCGCTGCTTTCCCTGATGATCTGGAGTGGGCTGCTGATTTACTGGGCGAACGACGTTTACCGGGTTGGCCTGGACGGAATCACCCTGTTTCACTTTTTCCCGGATTGGTTCTATAACGGCCTGGGTATTCCGCAACGGTTGGCTGAAGGGATGGCTCTTCACTTCTTCTTCATGTGGCTGTTCGTTGCGAACGGGGTGGCGTACGTTCTGTACCTTGCGTTGTCGGGAGAGTGGCGCAAGGTATTGCCGGATCGCCATTCCTTTCGGGACGCAGCCCTGGTGACGCTTCACGAACTGCACCTCCGGAAAGAAGCGCCGCCCCAGGGGCTTTACAACGGGGCGCAGCGGATTGCCTACACCGGCGTGATCGTGATGGCGACGGGAAGCGCGATTACCGGCCTCGCGATCTACAAGCCGGCGCAGTTATCGTGGCTCACGGGATTGCTGGGTGGCTACCCGATGGCGCGCTGGGAACACTTCTGGCTGATGGCCGGGTTTGTGGGTTTCTTCGTGGTCCATATCGCGCAGGTGATTCGTGCGGGTTGGGATAACTTTCGGTCGATGGTGGCTGGGTATTCGCTGGTCCGGGGCGGGGAGGCGCGACATGAATAGCCTCCCCAACACGGAGCGTGAGGCAGCACTGCGGACGCGGCGCGCCTTCCTCACGATGGGCGTGGGCGCCGCCGTCGGTTACGGCGGATGGTCCTGGCTGCGATCGCGGCCTGAGGAAGGCGACGTGGAATGGCCCTTGAGGAGAGTACTTCGCGGTAACGAAACGATCGCCGAAGCATATTTCAAGGACAGCCACCGGTCACCGGAGTTTGGTCCATCGCAAGTGACGGCCCCCAGGCAGAATGGAGAGATCGGTCTTGGGGCGGACTTTGAACCGGACCGATGGGTTCTCAGCGTGCATGGTTTCGACAGCACGCCGACTGTGCAGGTGACCATGGCGCGCATTCGCGAGCTTCCCCGCGTGGAGCAAATCACGCAGCTCAATTGCATCGAAGGGTGGACTACGGTGGTACGCTGGGCGGGCGCGCGTTTCGCGGATTTCACCGCTAAGTATGCACCCCGGTTTCACGATGCCAGGTATGTCGGCATGCAAACGCCCGATCGCGCATATTTCGTGGGCCTCGATTCCGCCAGCGCGCTGCATCCGCAGACGCTTCTTTGTTATGAAATGAACGGCGCGGACCTTACCAGCGAACACGGTGCCCCCCTGCGGCTGGTGATTCCCGTGAAGTACGGAGTCAAGAATATCAAGCGTATCGGTACGATCATATATACCAACGAGCGCCCGGAAGACTATTGGGCGAATCAGGGCTACGATTGGTATGCGGGGCTGTAGCAGATACGCCGTGAGAGAAAGGAATTTCATCCACCAGCATTGATCACCGGGAGATCATGTTCGGACCGGATGATCGTGAGAGCTGAATTCCAAAGACGATTCCCGCTGGACTGGCATATTGATTTCGAGGGTCTGGAACGCAGAAGTGTCCCCGAGGAGTTGCAGGGCAAAATCCGATAATGGATTCAGAGGAATTCGATGGCCTTGGAAATACCAGCTGACCTGGCGGAAAAAGCGGCGATCATGCGGGAGTTCAGACGGCGGCGAGATGCCGGCGAACCGGTCTCCGAACAGCTGTACGCCGCCCACGTGAACGCAACCAACGATCACTACGCTACAGGGCCCGACCCCGGCCAACATATTCCCGATTTCACCCTTCCCGATCAGCGCGGTGCCTTGAGATCGCTGTCGAATCTCAGCGGACCCAACGGCCTGCTGCTGGTTTTTCATCGCAGCGCCGATTGGTGACAATACTGCCGCTCCCAACTGGTCGAGTTGGAACAATCGCGTTTGATGCTGGAGCGGAACGGCCTCCGGATCGCGGCCGTCAGCTATGACTCCCCGGAAGTGCTCCAGACGTTCGCGGAAAAGCACGGCATCGAATTTCCGCTGCTCTCGGATCGCGATAGCGCCGTGATTCGCGGCTTTGGGATCTTCAACAACAACATTGCGCCGGGACTGCGAGCTCACGGTGTGCCGCATCCGGTGGAGTATCTGGTGGCTCCAGACGGTACGTTAATCCGCAAATATTTCGTCCCGAACTACCAGCATCGGGTGACTGCGTCGGAAGTCGTTCTGCGCGAATTCGGAACAACTGGCGAGGACGCTGCCGTAGTATCTTTGCGAAGCGGCGCCCTCACCGTCGAAATCGGATTCTCCAGCGCCAGGGCCTTTGCGGGTCAGGAAATC
>Ga0210389_10003669_pt1 | contig 12009 bp, 15 predicted proteins | sample IncBWH28OmetaG_FD_160127 | JGI IMG/M metagenome (GOLD analysis project Ga0210389, IMG submission 160127) | Forest soil microbial communities from Barre Woods Harvard Forest LTER site, Petersham, Massachusetts, United States - Inc-BW-H-28-O ... | reverse complement strand
TTTCGAGATTCGGGGTGTAGCTCAGACTGGTAGAGCGCTACGTTTGGGACGTAGATGTCGCAGGTTCGAATCCTGTCACCCCGACCATTGATTTGTAAGGACTTTTCCCCTCGCGGCGCCCGAGAACGCAGGCCCAACTTGACGCGCGGGAATTAATTCGATAAATATAGAAATATGAAATCGATAGATGCGGTCAAAGCCCTCGGCGCGCTGGCTCAAGAGTCCCGTCTCGCCCTCTTTCGTGTGTTGGTCAAGCGCGGACCGGAGGGCTTTACTCCCAGCGTTCTCGCTGAAAAGCTTGGGATCGCGGCCCCTACCTTGTCCTTTCATTTGAAGGAGTTGCAGAACGCGGGGCTGGTGTCGGCACGCCGCGAGGGGCGTTTCCTTTACTACAGCACCTGTTTCGATCGAATGCAGGGTTTGGTCGGTTTTTTGACCGACGAGTGCTGCAGTCAAGCTGAGGAAGCGTGTGATGAAAACTGCAAGCCGATTGCCGGGCAGGCGAGGCGTCGAAGTGTCGCGCACTAACCATGCAGAGGCCGCCCGTGTCTGACTCCACAGCCGTGACGATCTACCACAATCCAGCTTGCGGGACCTCGCGCAATACCTTGGCGCTGATCCGTAACGCGGGCGTTGAGCCGACCGTCATCGAGTATTTGAAAACCGCTCCGGATCGGGCGACGCTCGAGTCGCTCATTGCGCGGATGGGCATCCGTCCGCGTGAGCTGCTTCGCCAGAAAGGCACACCCTATGACGAGCTAGGACTCGGATCTACCCACTGGACGGACAGTGAGTTGATCGACCAGATGCTGAAGTTTCCCATCCTGATCAATCGACCGATCGTCATCACACCGTGGGGCGTCAAGCTCTGCCGGCCCTCGGAGGCGGTACTCGACATCCTCCCGCTGCCCCAAAAGGGCCCCTTTGCCAAGGAAGATGGCGAACCCCTCATTGACTCGGAAGGCCGGCGTGTCGCGGCTACCTGAGCTTCCCAATGTCGATCCCACGCTGTTCAAGAAACCCGAGGCCACGGATTTCAAGGCCGTTGCAACCTCGTCGCATCGGCCGCGCATTCTGCTGTTGTACGGCTCGCTCCGAGAGCGCTCATTCAGCCGCTTGCTGACTTTTGAGGCGCGGCGACTGCTCGAGGCGCTTGGCGCGGAGGCGCGCATTTTCAACCCCGAAGGTCTCCCGCTGCCGGATGGACATCCGGAGAATCACCCGAAGGTGCGAGAGCTGAGAGATCTCGCCGCGTGGTCGGAAGGCATGGTGTGGACCTCTCCGGAACGGCACGGTGCCATGACCGGCATCATGAAGGCACAGATCGACTGGATTCCCTTGAGTATAGGTTCCGTGCGGCCGACCCAGGGGAAGACCCTCGCGGTCACGGAGGTCTCGGGGGGCTCGCAGTCATTCAATGCGGTGAACCAGCTGCGCATTCTGGGCCGCTGGATGCGGATGATCACGATTCCAAACCAATCGTCGGTGGCGAAGGCATTTCTGGAGTTTGATGAGGCCGGGCGAATGAAACCCTCGTCCTTTTACGAGCGGGTGGTCGATGTGATGGAGGAATTGGTGAAGTTCACGCTCCTGACCCGCGATGTGGCTCCGTATCTGGTGGATCGCTACAGCGAGCGGCGCGAGAGTGCGGAAGAACTGTCGAAGCGGGTCAATTTGCGCTCGATCTGACCGCCCCTGTCCCCGCGTTTAGGGGCGCAGCGGCAATCGAGCCACGCCGAGATCCTGCCTATGGCGTGCGCGAACCGAAGCCACGAGGCGGAGCCCGGTTTTGGCAATCGCGCGATCATGCCGTAGGGTAATCTCCATGACAGCAAAGAGAGCGCTCAAGATTGCCGGGGCCGGCGCCTTGCTCTTGCTCGTCCTACTCATTGGCCTCTATGCCCTCATCAGATGGGAGGGTTCGAGCACTCGGGAGGACGCGCCGGCGCTCGAAGCGAACGTCGCGCAATGGCTGCTGCATTACACGGTGCCCGCCGATGTCAGAGCCATGAAAAATCCGCTCGATGTCGGCTCGGGAAGTGCCGAGGTCGAGGCGGGGCATGCGGTCTATACCCGCAAGTGCGAGATTTGCCACGCCTACGACGGCGGCGGCAAGACCGAGATTGGGAGCGGCGAGTATCCGCGGCCTCCGGACCTGCGCAGTGACTCCGTCCAGCGAATGAGCGATGGTGAATTGTTTTATCACCTCAAGAACGGAATTCGACACACCGGCATGCCGGCGTGGACGTTGCCGGATCGACAACTCTGGCAGTTAAGCGCCTATCTGCGCCACCTTCCCCGCATCGCGCCGCCCTCCACTGAGGTGGCTGCCGAACAGATATCGTCGGGCGGCGCCGCGCATTACGTGGGCTCGGCCGCTTGCAAGGATTGTCATACCGAGATTTACGATCGCTGGCGGAAGACCCGCATGGCGAAGGTGGTGCGAGATCCCCGCGCCCACCCGGACGCCATTCTTCCCGATCTATCAAAGCCCGATCCGCTGCTGACATTCACGAAAGACGACATCGCGCTCGTCTACGGCAGCAAATGGAAGCAGCGTTATTTCAAACAGGTGGGCGACGATTATTTTGCGTTGCCCGCGCAGTGGGATGTGACCCACAAGCTCTGGCGGGCGTACTTCGTCAAGAACGGCAGCGACTGGTGGGCGCCTCTGTATCCACCCGACAACATGCAGCGCCCCACAGGGCCGCTCTGCGATGGGTGCCACTCGGTGAACTACGACATCGACACCAAGAAGGTCACGGAGTGGAATGTCGGTTGCGAGCGCTGTCACGGTCCCGGCAGCGATCACGTGAAGCATCCCGCCAAGCCGAGCATCGTCAATCCGGCCAAGCTCAACTACGTACAAGCCTCGGACACCTGCATTCAGTGCCACTCGCAGGGCCAACCGCTCAGCAACCCCATCAAGGGCAAATACTACGATTGGCCCGTGGGCTTTCACATGGGAAAGCAACTCGTCGATTTTTGGAGGCTCGAGGATCACAAATTGGGCGAGCTGTCGTTCACTCATTTCCCCGATGGCACCGCGCACAAAAATCGCATGCAGGGCAATGACTTCGTGCAGAGCTTGATGTACACGCGCGGCGTCACCTGCTTTAGTTGCCACGACGCTCATGGCACCGACAACGATGCGATGTTGATCAAGCCGGCGAAAGAGATTTGCTCGACCTGCCACGGGCCCAATACTCAAAACGGTCCCCATGCACCCACTATCCAGGCGCACACCCACCATGCGCCGGGTAGTGCGGGTAGTGAATGCGTGGCGTGTCACATGCCAAAAATCGAACAGACGATCGCGGACGTCAACGTGCGCGCCCACACCTTTAGATTCATAACTCCGGCGGACAGCGAGGCCATGAAGATCCCCAACGCGTGCAATCTGTGCCATACGGACAAGACGACGGCGTGGGCGACCGCCGCTCTAAAGAGTTGGGGCGATCGATCCCCCTGGCGCGTGGCACGGGCAACTGCGCCGGAGGCAAAAGGGGACGAAGGCCATTCGGAGGTCGGGCCGACCGGTAAAAGCAACTAAAAAGTTGCATAATGCTTCGCGTCTGAATAATATGCATCCAGGAGGTTGCATATGAGCACATCAACGGATCGTCTTGAAAGAAAGATCCTGCTGAAGGCGCCGCGTTCCCGTGTCTGGCGGGCACTGTCGAACGCGGAGGAATTCGGGGCCTGGTTCGGCGTCGATTTCAAAGGCAGTGCGTTCGCAGCCGGCAAGGCGATCAAGGGACGGATCACGTATCCCGGCTACGAGCACCTGGTGATGGAGGTGTTCGTGGAACGCATCGTTCCGGAGCGGTTGTTGTCCTGGCGCTGGCATCCGGCCGCGATCGATACGGCCGTCGATTACTCCCAAGAGCCCACGACGCTGGTCGTCTTTGAGCTCGAGGACGCGCAGGGCGGCGTGATGCTCAGCGTGGTGGAGTCCGGCTTCGACAGCATTCCGGAGGCGCGCCGTGCGACGGCGTTCCGGATGAACAGTTCGGGGTGGGAAGAGCAGATGAAGAATATCGAACAACATGTCGCCAAATCGTAGGCCGGGTGCGGCGAACAGGCCGCTGCGCAGTTGCGCGCCCCTGTTCGCGGCGCTGGGCGACGAGATGCGGCTGCGGCTCATTGCCGCGCTGTGCGTCGGCGGTGCGATGTCGATCACCCAGTTGACGTCGGGCACGGACATCACTCGGCAGGCGATCACGAAGCACCTGGGCGTACTGGCGGCCGCGGGGCTGGTGCGCGATCTGAAAGTCGGGCGCCGGCGGCTCTGGGAATTCGAGCCCGCGCAGTTGGATGAGGCGCGGCGGGAATTGGAAGCGATCGCCCGGCAATGGGACCACGCGCTGGCGAAATTGAAGCGGGCGGTCGAGAATTGAGGGGCCGGCATTCGGGGGCGCATCCGCCTCTTTAAATACTGGGAAACTCCTATATAATCCGCGCGCACTTCCGATTCGGTTTGCCTGGGACCCGAGCGTCGGCCTGAAAAGATTACGATTGGCGCTGTAACTTGTTGATTTATAAGGCGCCCGTAGCTCAACCGGATAGAGCACCGGCCTTCTAAGCCGGCGGTTGCAGGTTCGATTCCTGCCGGGCGCGCCATCCCAGTCGGAAGTACGACGATGGTGGACGTAGCTCAGCTGGTAGAGCCCCGGATTGTGATTCCGGCTGTCGCGGGTTCGAGCCCCGTCGTCCACCCCACCTTAAATGGCTGGGAGCGAGTCGGGTTTTGTTGATGTTTGGTTTATGGGCCGTTAGCTCAGCTGGTAGAGCAGTTGACTCTTAATCAATTGGTCGTAGGTTCGATCCCTACACGGCCCACCATCTAACTGAAAAATAACGTATTTTTCGACCTTTCCCGCAAGAAGCTCAAGACTTTCCCCCATAGATCAGAATTTCCCCCCATTCATTTCGAGATATTTAGTCGAGCTCGTGATTTGAAGCTGCGAAAAGCCTGCAAATCACGGACTCGCAGTCCCCCATTCGCAGACTAATGAGTCAAAGGAAATGCGAGCGAGCACCTTGCGCGCAGTGACGACGCAAATTTTTGCGGAGAGAAGCGCGGCTCAGCGGACGGGCTTGATCACCTCGGGCTTGCGTCGATAGTGCCGCTTGGTGATCTCTCGGCTCGCGTGACCGAGCAGGTCGGTGGCTCGCTCAATGCTGGCTAAGTCGCTGCCGACTTTGCCGCGAAGATCATGCTCGGTGAAGCGCTCTGTGATTTTCGTGTCCTTAAGTAGGCGTCTCATGAAACGCTGCCACATCGAGTCCCATCCCGTCGCTTGGCCACTATCTTCGTTGAAATAACCTTTCCCTTTGCTCGTGCAAAATAGCCAAGGAGAGAAATCAATCGGGCGAGCCGCCTTGGCTTGCGACACCGCCTCTTCGAGGGCCGGAGTCCACTCAAAGATGCGACGAGTTCTTCGAGTGTGCATGGTTTTGTGTGGACGCACGACGATTCCAGTGTCCGTGAGGTCTCTCATTTGCAGGCGGAGCATGTCCCCCCGACGGATACCGATGAGAAGCTTGAGTCGTATGTAAGCCTGGATCATCCGCACGGACCCGGCACCGCGCTTCGGCTTCAGGGCAAGCGCTTTTGCGATCTCCCAGTCTTCGACGTATCGATCTCGCGCAGCAACGGCTCCCAGGCGTACCTGTCCCTTGAACGGGTGACGGTCGAGAATCCCCCACTCAACCGCCTTGGTGAAGACGTGTCTGAAGACGCGAATTTCATAAAGCGCAGTAGCTCTGCTTTTCTGCCCCGTTTTGTCCACGCGCGTGTCGAGGTATTTGTAGATGTGGCGCGGAAGAACGTCGCGAGGTCGCATAAGGCCAAAGACTTTCCGCAAATTGATTAAGGCTTGGGCGTCGCCCCGCCGTGTGGCGGCGGCTTTGGTTGGTATAACGTCAAGTTTGTACCGCGTAAGGAGCGCGTCTACCGTGGCAGTGTGTTCGATGCGGTGGAGACGTTTCGCCCATTCGGCTGAAGCCTCCGAAAGCGATCTACCCAGGTGGAACTCCTTCTTGCCGTCCCACATGTGCTCTTGCCCCTTGGGCACGCGGTAGTAGTAAGCGTCATAGCGAAAGCGCCAGCTCTTTGGGTAACCCCGGTTCTCACTATTCCTTGTCCGTGGCATGAAGCTCTCCGCATTGATTGGTCGCCGTCGAGCACAAGGCGTTCACGGAAAACGGCGTTGCAACGCTGACACTATTGCATGGCCTGCTGGGGAATGGACATCGTATTTCGCTGATTTTGCGCAGATTGCGCCTTTGATCGTTGGCGGTGCAGTGCTCAATTTCATCATCGAAAAAGCGATTACAACCGGAGCCACCCGCACAAATCCCTGCGAATGAAATTACCCCATGAGTTCATCCGCAGCTTTCAACCCGCGGCGTGTCCGGTTTGATGGGGCAAATCCAGTTTAGCGAAGCCCGTCGTTGCGATACTGTGATTTTATCCAGAAAGGGAATGGCTGAGTCATATGAGTCATGGAGTGGTTCCCAAAAATGGCTTACAGTCACTTCTGTCAGCGAGCCTGCGCGTGCAGAAGCTCGCGATGCAATACCCTCAGCACGCCGGTAAGTACGAGTGGTTCTTGCGGCTGTACGAAGCTGCTAGGACGAACCCGTTCGTGCCTCCGGGCGTATTCGAACGACTGAGAGCAAAGTATCCGGAGCACATCGCCAAGGGTGGCGACGCAGGGGGCGAGAATTCCAGCGCGGACATTGATGGCAAATCTTCACATTCGAACTTGTGGTTCACGCCGCCATAGGGTTTTGGGCCGCCGCGAAGACCTCGCGCGCAGACGTCGTACCCGCGACGTGCTCAGTGCCCTCGACGCCAAGAGCCATCCATCCCGCATTGACGGCGTCAAACATTTCTTCCGCAGGTCCGGTGTGACCCTTGGGGATCCCCAATTGCTCGAAGGCGCTCGCCCACCCCGAGCGCGGAATGGCAAACGCTTTCACGTCGAGCTTCAGGACGTCACCTAATTGCGCGGCGACTTCATCCGGGGCGACCATCGAACCCAACTCGATGACGCGTTGCCCCGACCAGGCTGGCCCCGTCAAAAGGCTTGCAACCTCCGCGCCAATGTCGTTGGTCGCGACCATGGTCGATTTGCGGTCGGTCGGGTTGTAATAGACCGGGAGCGTCCCGCCCTGGGCGACTTGCAACCCATAAAGGAAGTTCTCGAAGAACCCACCGGCGCGTACGAATGCGATGGGCAATTGCAGGTTCCGAAACCCTTGCTCTAAGAGCGATAAGGCCGTGATTATCCCAAGGCCTTTCGATCGGTTCGCACCCATCGACGACAGCGCGACAACACGCGGCGGCGGAATCTGAGTGAGCGCCTCAACATAGTTTGCAATCACACTCTTCGCTTCTTTGTAATCGGGCGAAGGCGCCCAGACCGCCGGCAACATCACGAACGCGCCTTCGGCGCCCTCGAGCGCTCGTGCGATGGCTACCGAATCGCTCCAATCGCCTTCGACCAGTTCCACGCCTTGGGTTTCCCAGCTCGACGCCTTCTTGGCGTTTCGGACCAGCGCCCGTACTTTCTTGCCCTGCGCCAACAAGTGTCGTGCGGTTGCGCCACCGACTTTTCCCGTGATTCCCATAACTAAAAACATTTGATTTGCTCCTTAAGTTAAACAGAGGTGCTGCGTGAGGTAGATTCAACGGACGAGCGGCAGTAGGGCTCGGAACCCGCGATCGCGCAGATAGAGCCCGCCCCACGTCATCGCGCCCAGAAGCAGAGAAACGATTTCCGGCGCCGATCCCAACTCGCCGATGCGGACATGCGCGCAGATGGCGCCGCCCAAGAAGCCCGTGACAAGGATCGCGCCGAAAGCGGTGGTGGCCGGAATGGCGTACAGGAGGGCGGAGATGAGGATGATCGGACCCACGATGCGGGTTGAGTCCATCGCGAACCCGGTCTCCTGCAGCATGCTCGCGATCGCACCCGGCGCGAATACCTGAATCGCGCCGTCTGCCGCCAGCGCGATAACGACCAACGCACTCATCATTCGCCCGGCCCACAGAGCGGGACGCAAGGTCAAAGCCTGGGGCGCATCAGGCAGGTTCATTGTTCTGGACATGTCGTTCTCCGATGGAAATACCAATGTCCGTACCATACTGTATCTATTGGTTATGATAATCAGCGATTAAATGAACTCACTGTTCTATTTATTTGGAACAATGTCGAGGCTGACATGCAGAATCTCGAATCCCTCCTCATTTTCGTGACCGTCGCGGATAGGGGGAGCTTCACCGACGCGGCCGAGACTTTAAGGATTCAGAAGGGAAGAGCCTCGACGGCGGTTCGGAAGCTGGAAGAAGAGTTGGGTGCGAGGCTTCTGCACCGCACCACGCGAAAGGTTCAGTTGACGGAGGACGGACGGGCGTTTCTGGCACGCGCCCGCGAACTGCTCTCCGATGCGGAGGATCTCTCCTCGATGTTCGCCGATGATAAAGCGGCGCTTCGCGGGCGTCTGCGCGTCGATATGCCGGCGGAACTCGCGCGGAAAACGATCGTACCGGCGTTGCCAGATTTCTTGGAAAAAAATCCCGAGTTGGAGCTCGAGGTGTCGAGTACTGACCGGCAAGTCGATTTGGTTCAAGAGGGGATCGACTGTGTCGTGCGCTTAGGGCCCATTCGCGATGAGACGCTGATTGCTCGGCAGATTGGGAAATTTCGCATCGTCAATGCCGCGAGTCCTAAATACCTTCAGCGCCATGGCGTCCCTCAATCGATCGAAGATTTGAAGCGCCAAGGACATCGGACTATTCACTTTGCGCCGACTTCAAACGCGAGACCCTTTGGATGGGAATACCCGGACGGCGACGGCTACTCGAGTCTTGATCTACCGGGAGCGCTCTCCGTCAGCAGCGCACAGACCTACGAAGCGGCAGCGCTTGCCGGTCTTGGCCTGGTTCAGGCTCCCCTTATTGGGATTGGCCCCTACTTGGACAGCGGTGCGCTGGTCGAAGTGTTACCTAAACACCGTCGGCGGTCGCTTCCCGTGTCATTAGTGGTAGCGCATCGGCGCAATCTCTCGCGCCGAGTCCGCGCATTCATGCAATGGATCGAAGGGGTGCTCGCCCCTCATTTGGAATAGCGCAACGACTGGTTGCGATCGCATGCAGCCGCGGAAGAATGCTAGTCATGCTGCTTCCAAGGATTGTTGTTCACGCCTTGGTAGCGAAAGTAATCCTGGCCATTGGTGAAGGCGTAGTTCGCGCGAAGAGCGATATCCAACACGTACGTGGCGAGTGTCTGAGCCTTGTCTTCGGATAGAGAGAAAGTGCTCACATAGTATTGACGAAGTGCCTCAAGGGCGACGGGATAGGCCGCTAGGATTTCCTTGTAAACCCGACGATACGAGCGACCGCCCTTGGACCACACCTCCAAGCCCGCATCGACCTCCTCTCGGGAGTTGTAGACATCCGCTTCCGATACGGCCCACGGACGGAGCGCAACGTTTCCCCAGACATATTGCACAGCGACCCTTAGGCGCGCCGTAGGCTGCAAGGTACCCTCGTTGTTTCCGGGCCCGATCGTTTCATCGATGAGCTCTGCCAATGTCGCGACGGCTTCCGGGAGCAGGCGTACGGTCTCCGGCGTCGTTGGTCGGAATTCGATCGTGCAAAGGGGATCGTGAGGTCCCGCGGTGACGCGATACACCCGCCATGAACTTAACACTGTGTACGGCTCGCCCACGTCAATGAACCAGAGACGTCGGCTCAGCTTTGTCGAGAAGACGAGCGGTGGCCGCCACGCGTCCGAAATCAACGCGATGGGCTGAGTCGATGGATTCTCGATTTTTGCTAGAAAATCTGCCGGTCCCACATCGGCCGGCAGCAGATACAGCGCATACATGTCGCCGCGCCATCCGACCGAGGATTCCTGCACGGAGAGTCGAACATGATCTTGCGCGATCTTTGCCCAATAGATGCTGCGAGTGCCTCCTTCGTAAGGCAGCTGGTCGAAGACCTTGGGGTCTTCCTGGAGGGCGTGACCTCCCGAGATGTCGAGGCCTTTAGGCTGTAGTACCAAGTCGCTCGCCAGCTGATCGACGCCTGTGGGCGGCGCGTAAAGCCCTGCCGACTCGGAATTGAACATCGTTCTTGCGAGACGTAGTGCATCGCTACATTCCGGTGCCGAAGCATCGCCCGAGACCTTCGGCCAAGGGGCTTCGGCCGAAGCACCCGCACATGCGATAAAAGCCAACACGAAAAACGAGAAAATTGAAATCCGTATCATGAGTACGACCCTGTGTTCATCCCATGTCCGATACCCTATCGAGGAATCCCGTTCACGCGGTGACGCCATCCGGGCAGATTGTGGCATTGAGGCCGTGAGGGTGACCGGGACGCCAAAATTGGGCACTGGATCACACGAAATCATCGCCTTGGCCTTAGGCGACGCGGCATGCAGTAGTCTTAGGCTCAAGCACGATGGAGCTTGAGCCGTTGGCAAGGAACACACAAATTCGAATTGATCAATCATGAGCTCCTCGCCTAATCCGCTCTATTTCCTCATCGCCTTTCCAGTCATCTGGTTCGTGGTGACGCTGATCTTGAGCGTTCTCTCGGGCTGGTTTGGTTTGATGGAGCGATACCCGAACCGCGACGAGGTACCGATCCTCACCTTGACGAATCGATCAGGGTCGGTGGGGCCGGTCTCCATGCGCAACATTCTAAAACTGAGTGTGTGCGACTCCGGATTGCGCGTCGGGATCATGCGTATTTTTGGTCCCTTCTGCCGCGACTTCCTGGTGCCTTGGAACGAAATCACGATCACGCGCCGCGATCGTTACTTTTGGAAGGAGGCCAAGCTGTCGTTCGGGCAGCCCGCGAACGGCAACGTGAAGGTGTTCGCGGACGTCGCCGACGCACTCGCGCGTGCGGCCGGTCATCGTTGGCCGGAGCAAGGATCCTTCCCCGAAGAGACCCCCAGCCAAAGCGCCTCAAGAATCCTCAAGCAGTGGCTGGCGATGACGGCCTTGGCGGCCGCCTTCTTCATCATTGCGCCACGCCTCGCGACCTCGAACGAGGCCGCTCGGCCGCCGATCGCCGTCGCGATTCTGTTTCCCGCCATCGTCTTTGGGATCGGGGCCGTGGTCCAGTATTTCCGCCGGCAGCGACCCTAAAATTGAACGAGACACTCAATGAAACGTTGTTGGGCGGCGCCGCCGTGGTGACGGGCGTCGTGATCTTCGCACTGCCTGTCTACTATGCGTGGAAGCTGGTGGCGTCCTTTCGCCGCAAGGGTGTACCGCATTGGCCGCCGGCGGTGTGTTTAGGCCTATGGTCGTTGCAGTGGCCGTTCGCAATCGTCTCAGCCGTGGGCTGCCTGGGCGGCGGCTGCGTCGGCGATCCTGTGCGCAACTGGCTCGAATTGATCGGCGTTCTCGCCTACAACTTAGGTCCCGCCTATTGGTTGTGGCGACGTTCCGGAACCCCGATCCCCGATCCCTCAATGAGCGAGCACGTCGCAGGCCGTGGAGCCAACTTTTTGGGATTGGCGGTCCCCGCCGATCGCGTCCCACGTTGGAACATGTATCGCCCAACTTCAATACGGAAGTGTGGCCACTTCTCCGATGACGACTAAACAAGAAATGCTATTTGGTGAGCGTTGGTGGCACTGCGATGTTCACTTTCCAGACGGTCGAGTCGCAAGTGTCTGCATTCTTGCCGACTCGTACGGCTGGGCAGCTTTGAAGTTTAAGACGCGCTACCCCGATGCAACGCTTGGTGAGATCACCGATCGGGGCGAGACGGCGAACAGCCACAGATCCAGATAAACTCCATCCGTGAGTAAGCATTCTCATGGGCCTAACAAACAAGAACGAAAGACCTGCATTTTCTGTGGTGGATTCAATCTAAGTAGGGAACACGTGTGGCCCGACTGGGCGCGCAAAGCCCTCACCGAGAATCCGAGTCCAGCTCACCACGAATGGCACAACACATTCGCAGACAAAGGC
>Ga0210389_10003668_pt1 | contig 12009 bp, 8 predicted proteins | sample IncBWH28OmetaG_FD_160127 | JGI IMG/M metagenome (GOLD analysis project Ga0210389, IMG submission 160127) | Forest soil microbial communities from Barre Woods Harvard Forest LTER site, Petersham, Massachusetts, United States - Inc-BW-H-28-O ... | reverse complement strand
GCGAGGTTTTCCGTCGCTACTGGCTGCCGGTGTGCGTCTCGACCCAGATCGCCAGGCCGGACAGCGATCCCCTGAGAGTTTCGCTGCTGGGCGAGCGGTTGGTGGCGTTCCGCGACACCGACGGAAAGGTGGGCGTCCTCCAGGAGCTCTGTCCGCACCGCGGGGCGTCATTGGCGATTGGCCGCGTCGAGGAGTGCGGTATCCGCTGCCTCTATCACGGCTGGAAGTTCGCCGTCGACGGCACCTTGCTCGACACGCCCAACAACCGGGACGAAAACTTCAAGAAGCGGGTCAAGGCCACCGCCTACCCGGTGCAGGAAGAGGGCGGATTGGTGTGGGCCTATCTCGGCCCGGCCGACAAGGTGCCGGCCTTCACACGCTACGCCTTCATGGAAGCCGCCGACGATCACCGCGTGATCCTGCGGATCAACACCAAAGCCAACTATCTCCAGCTGCTGGAGGGCGGCTTCGACAGCTCCCATGTCGGCATCCTGCACAGCAACGTGGCGCGGCCCGGCTGGATGGAAAACGCCGTGCAGCGCAGCACCGACGAGACCAATCCCGCCGCGCTGGCCGTGGACGACAACGCCCCGACGCTTGATCCGGAGAACACCGATTTCGGCTTCTACTACGCGGCTTTCCGTCAGGCGGGCGACGGCAGCGGCACCATCAATGTGCGCATCGTGCCGTTCATCATGCCCTCGACACGCATCATTCCGGCGCCGTCGCTGGACTTCACCGTGTTCGAAACGCCGGCCGACGACGAGAGCACCAACACCTTCATCGTCATCCACGGCAAGGCGCCGGTCGACCGCGCCAAGATGATCGCTCTGATGGGCCTTGACGATCCGCGCTACTGGTCGGAGAGCGATTGCGACTTCAAGGCGACCTGGGCCGATCGGTTCGGTCAGGATCGGGCGCGCATGCGCGAGAACTGGACCGGCTTCTCCGGCGTCGAGGAGGAGGACGCCATCATCGCGCTGTCGATGGGCCCGATGTTCGATCGCAGCAAGGAGCATCTGGTACCGGCGGACAGGGCGGTGGTGCGCGTGCGCCAGCGGCTGCTCGAGGCGACACGGGCGCTCGAGAAAGGGCAGGATCCGGTCGGCGTCGGCGTCGACGTGGCCGATGTCGGCGCACCGGACGTCAATGTGGCGCAGGACACCAACTGGCGGGCGGTGGTGCCGCACCACGGCATCCCGACAGGCAAGGGCCAGACCGTGCGCGAGCTGCTCAAGCTCGCCTCGTAACCGGGCAGATCCATTCGTCAGGCGGTGGCATCGAGCCGGCGCAGGCGCTCGATGAAGGCCTGCTCCGTCTCGATCCCGGGCACGGACCAACCGAATTCCAGTTCGACCAGTCCGCGGAAGCGTCGCCGCTTCAGCACACCCAGCACGGCGGCGAAGTCGATCTCGCCGCTGCCCGGCTCGAGCCGGCCCGGCGTGTCGGCCAGCTGGACGATGGCGATCCGGTCCCAGGCCACCTCGAGGTGACGCACGAGGTCGCCATCCATCGCCTGCACGTGACCGGTATCGAAGATCAGTCGCACGGCCGGGCTGTCGACGGCCGCGGCGATTTCGCGGGCGTCGGCGATGTGGTGCAGCAGCATGTCGGGCAGGCGCGCGCGGTCGACCGACTCCAGCAGCAGCACGACGCCGGCCTTCTCGGCCCGCTCGGCGGCCCAGCGCAGATTGTCGACAAAGGCGGCGCGCTGCGCCTTGTCGTTGCCGTGCGGATCGATGCCGCTCAGCACGGCGATATGGGACGAGCCGACGCGGCGCGCCGTCTCGAAGGCAAGCGTCAGTTCCCGGGCCAGTGCTTCGCGCGCCGACGATCCGGCACCAGCCCACAAAGGGCGGCGGATATTGTCGAAGCTGGTGTAGATCACGCAGCCGGTTTCCAGGCCGTGCCGCGCCAGGGCGGTGCCGACCGCGGCCTGCTCGTCGGTTGGCCGCCCGCGCGCCAGCGCGTACTGCACGCCGGCAAGGCGAAGGCGCGCCGCGTAGTCGACATGGGCGAGCGGATCGAGCGTGCCCACGCTGGCGCGGAACAGTGGTTCCTGCGCCGAGCGGTAGCCCAGGTGGGAGGCATAGCGGAGCTGCCAGGCCATCGTGGCATGATGGCATTCATCTTCCACGGAAGGCAAGCAGACTTGAGAGGAAGGCAATGCTATAAGCCCGCGCAGGAGCAGCGAGCGGGATGGCAGGCGAACCGGACACTTTCATCGAAGAGATCACGCGGCAGTGGGAGCAGGAGCGACCTGACCTGGACCTCGGCAATTTCCTGCTGGCCATCTACCTGCGTCGCCTCGGGCGCCTCATCGAAAGCGAGTACGAACGCTTGTGCCAGGCGCGCTTCGGCATGAGCGCCTGGGACATGCGCGTGCTGCTCGCGCTGCGCCGCGGCGGGCCCCCCTATGCCATGCGTCCCACCGACCTGTTCGAGGCGCTCCTCGTGACCTCGGGCGCCGTGACCAAGCAGGTCGACCGGCTGCAACGGCGCCGCCTGGTCAAGCGCCTGCCCGACCCGGACCATGGCGGAGGCTTTCGCGTGCAGCTCACCGATCGCGGCCTGGAGATGGTGGACGCCGCCGTCGAGCTGCTGGCCCGCGACTCGGCGATCCGGCCAGCGACGTCGAAATTCGACAAGCGCGAGCGCGAGGCGGCGACGCGCTTCTGTTTGAAGCTGATTGCGCTCCTGGAGCCTGCCCGCTCGGCACCGGCCCCCGCCAAGCCAAGGACGGGCGCTCGCCGCGCCGCGCGCGCCAGAACATGATGCGTCCAGCGAAGATGTGCGTCGATTCAATCGGAATACGCCCTAGGTCGCTGGCCGGGGTTTGGCGAACGCCAGGACAGGGAGGGCCGCCTCGTTGGCCAGGCCGCCATCGACCGCCAGCACCTGACCGGTGATGTGCGAGCTGAGTTCGCTCGCCAGGAACAAGAGAGGTGCGGCGATTTCATGGGGCTGCGCCGCGCGCCCCAACGGGATCGCTTGTTCGATCAGCTTCCATTGGTCCGCCGCCAGGATCTGCTCCAGGCGCGGCGTGCGGATGAAGCCCGGCGCCACCGCATTCACGCGGATCCGATCGCGCGCCAGCTCCGAGGCCGCGCTGCGCACCAGGTGATGCAGGGCGGCCTTGGCGGTGCCATAGGCCACCTGCTCGCGCACCGCGCGCAGGCCGGCCATCGAGCCCACGAAGGTGATCGTGCCGCCGCCCGCCTCCCTCAGCGCCGCCGCTCCGATTTGCAGGGTCAGGAAGGCATGCCGCAGGACCTGGTCGAACTGTTCGCCCCAGGCCGCATCGTCGAAAGCGGCGAGCTGCTTGATGCGGGCGATGCCGACGATGTCGATGATCCCCGACACCGCGCCCAACCGGGCCCGCGCGTCGCGGAACAGGCGGTCCATGTCGCTGCGCTGCATGACGTCGGCGCGGCAGGCATGTCCCCCGACGGCGCGCGCGATGGCCTGGGCGCGGCCCTCGTCATTGTCGACGCACTGCACGGTCGCGCCGGCCTGGGCGAGCGCGTGTGCCGCCGCCGCGCCGATGCCCTGGCCGGCGCCCAGCACGACGAACCCGCGGCCCTTGAGCTCGAGCAGCTTGAGGTACTGGACGGCCGTTCCCGTCATCTAGGCGGCGCTCGCCTTCTCGATGACCTTGTGCTGCGACGCGAGCGTGCGCCAGTGCAGCCCCGGCGCCAGCCGGCCTGAGACGCCGACGATGTTCAGGGTGTCGGCGTGCAGGCCCGGCGGATCCTGGCCGTCGGCCGCGTGTTTGGCGCAGGCCATGAGCGAGCGGTAGAGCTTGGGCAGGGCGACGTCGGCCACCGACAGGATTTCTTTCGAGCGGTCGCGGATCGCGCCAGCCGACATGCCGACGGCCGCATCTTCCTGGGTGAAGCTCGGCAGGCCGCTGAAGTGGCCCTTGCGCTGGGCCTCGCGGTCCTGCAGGAAATTGTTGGCGCGGCAGGCGGCCTGCGGCGAATCGCAGGTCCGCAGGCTGAGGCCGTAGGCGTCGAGCGCCGCCTGGTCGAGCCCGACAAACTCCAGCTGCTGGCTGCGCAGCGGCTCCTCGCCGATCTTCTTGTCGGCGTTCCACCAGACATGGAAGAACAGCGTCCGGGTGTCGCTCACCGGCACCACGGCGAAGAACAGGTCGCCGTTGGGATTGAGGATGAAGCAGGGCGGCACGAACGCGGCGATGCGCGCCATCGTTCCGTCGGCCGGATTCCCGGAGACCGGGCGCATCGCCACGTAGTGGAAGCCGAAGTCGGTGTCCTCGGCCTCGATGCGCGGCGCGGCGTTGAACTGCAGATGCTCCGTCTTCTTGGCGAAATCGAGCTCCGAGCCGCCGGTGGTCCGAAGCGGCGCGGTGTGCAGCACGGTGAGATGCGAGGAATCGACCAGCCCCTCCATGACCTGCACGTAGTTGCAGTTGACGACGGCATAGACCGGCAGGAGATGGGGCGCCGCGAGCTCGAAGAAGGGCCAGCGCGGGAAGGCCGGCATCTGCGCCGGCAGGCCGAGATAGACCCAGACGAGGCCGCCCGCCTCGCGCACGGGATAGGCCCTTGCCTTGAAGCGATCCTTGAAGGTCGGGTCGGCGACGTTGGGCGTCTCGAGCACGGTGCCGTCCACGGCGAATTTCCAGCCGTGATAGATGCAGCGGATACCGCCCGCTTTGACGCGGCCGAGCGCCAGCGAGGCGCTGCGATGGCGGCAATACTCGTCGAGGATGCCGACCTTGCCATCGCTGTCGCGGAAGGCGACGAAATCCTCGCCCAGCAGCTGAACGCGCCGGGGATCGCAATCAGGCGCCGGCAGCTCCTCCGACAACAGCGCCGGTAGCCAGAAGCGCCGGAACGCCGTTCCCATCGCGGTTCCCGGCCCGACCCGGCAGATCAATTCGTTGGTTTCCCTGGACAGCATGGGCGTTCTCCCGATCGACGCATAAACCTTCCATGGAAGATAATCGGCGTCAATGCTCTTCCATGGAAGATCATTGCGATTGGCGTCCGCGCCGCGATACGTTTTGTCCAATCCCCGCTGTCCCGGCTGAGAACTTCTTTCGCGAGGCTGAGTTAAATTTTACGAACGTGCGGTTTACTTTCGTTGAAATCGAACGGCGAGACTTTACAGTCGTAAAGGATAAACGGGACGCCGCTCGGGCCCTGACCCATCCGACCAATCACGATAGGAGTTGCAGGATGAGCACAATTCGTTTCGAACGTGACGGATCGATCGGCAGCATCGTCCTCGCCAATCCGCCATTCAACCGTTTGGACTGCCGGTTTGCCGTGGCCCTTCGGGAGGCCGTTCATCAGGCAAGCGTCAGCGACATCCGCGTGCTGGTGGTGAGGTCGGAGGGTCCCCACTTCAGCTTCGGCGGCGAGGTCCGCGAGTGGCCTGGCAAGGACGTCAACTGGTTCCGGAAATTCGTGGCCGACGTCAACGAATCCTACAGGGCGATCGAGGCGCTCCGCATTCCGACGATCGCGGTCGTCCAGGGCATGGCGCTCGGCGGCGGCTTCGAGCTGGCGCTCGCCTGTGATTTTCTCGTCACCACCCCCGATGCAATCTTCCGATGTGTCGAGGTGACGACGGCCATGCTCCCGATAGCCGGTGCGCTGCAGCGGCTTGCCGAACGTGTCGGTCGCGGCCGGGCATCGCGCTTCGCCATGCTGGGAGAGCCGATCCCCGGGGCGACGGCGTTCGAGCTCGGCATCGCCACTCATGCGGTTGCGGCAGCTGAGCTCGCCGACACGGCGAACGATCTTGCCAGGCAGCTCGCGACGGGTCCGACCCGGTCGTATGCGGCGACTCGCACCCTGCTCAAGGCTTGGTCGAGTGGCGGCGTCGGTGCCGCGGACCTCGTGATGCTCGACATCGCCATGGAGCTTTACAACGGGCCGGACGCGCAACGCGGCTTTGTGAACACGGCGAAAGCGTTCGACGCCGACATCGAACCGCCACCAATGGTCTTCGCGGGAAAGTAGCGGGCAGCGATCCTGATAGCCCGCCATCAGGGCGCGTCGTCTGCGGCTCCGGTACAATCACCCGAGCCCTCGGCTTAACGGGCCTGGATGACCATGGTACGGAGATCGATGAAGCAAGGTGTGTCGGTCCGCCAAAAGACCGCCGTTCCGCGTCCTGGCGCGCGCCGTCGACCGCTGAAGCGGACCGAGCAACGACGCGCTGTGGAAACGCGGCTCGCTATCCTGAAGGCGGCATTGGCGGAGTTCGCTGAAAAGGGCTTCGACGCGGCCAGCATCCGTGCCATCGCGAACCGGACGGAGCTCCAGCATCCGCTCATCACCTATCACTTCCGCAACAAGGACATTCTGTGGCGTGCCACTGCCGAATACGCTTTCGGCCGGATCCGCGAGGAGTGGGATGGTCTCGAGGAGACAAATGTCGGGATGTCGGGGCTTGACCGGCTGCGATCGGAGTATCGGACCCTCTTCAGGTACACCGTCGCTTTTCCGGAATTCCATCGCTTCATGCGTCAGGAGTGCACGACAAACAATCCGAGACTGAGGTGGGTTGCAAGGACGGTTGTCATGCCGCTGATCAATCGCCTCCTTCCCCAGATTGCGTCCCTTCAGAATGCGAAGCTGCTGCCGCTCATGGAGCCGATCGTCTTCCACTATATGATGGTGAGCCTGACGGCCATGCTCGCGGAGTTCGGACCTGAAATGGCTGTCACCAGCAAGCTTGCGGCCGACGATCCTCGCGTGGTCAAGGGCTATTGGCAGGCCGTAGATAGAACGATCTTTGGAAAGTCTGTGAGGTTCCCTTCAACCGCCCGTCCGAACCCGGCGATCGGAGAATGACCATGGACCATCTCTCGCGGGTGAAGCACGAATTCTCCCGACAGGCCGATGCTTGTTCCAAAAATCATGGAACAAGGGTCGCCACCGGTCGTCGAGGCGCGGCTCTACCGCTTGGCGACGAACCGCAGCATGATGACATGGCGAGTGTAGTTTGGACTGGTGTTCGGATCGGGGCCGTTGCCGGCCGAGAATTCGTAGAGCGGACCGACTTGAAACTGGGGCCGGATGGAATAAAGCGCGCCGAGCGATACGCGGTAGAAATCGTCCGTGTGCGCGAAGGCGCCGGCGTTTGTCCCGGGGATGGGCGTGTAGTCCAGCAGGCTGAAGGTGGCACCGGCATTCAGCTGCCAGTCGTTTCCAAGCGTGTAGGTGAACTCGGCGCCAAGCGTCGTCGACACATAGTCCTGATAGTTGGTGAACACCGTCTCATTGATGGTTCGAATGACGAAAGGCCGCACGACCAGGGGCTGAAAGCCGTTCCAGGTGCCGCCAAGGCCGAAGATGACGGCTCCCGTGTTGACACCCGCGCTGAAGTAGTTCTGCTGCGAATAGCCGACGAAAGCTTCGAGCTTGCTGACGCCGCTCAACTCGAGCGTCGATCCGGCCACGGCCGACCAGCCGTTGGAATCGCGTTGTTGGCCGGCGATGTTTACTTGCTGCAGGTAGTTGCGTTGATTGAGCCCGCCCTGCAGCCAGACATCGAAGCCATCGCGAAGTTCATAGCCGGCCCGCAATGACTCGGTGAACTCGTTGCGATCCCGGCTGCCCGAAGAAAGTGCATTGGTATTGAGCTGGCTGAAATCCGAATAGCGCAAGGCCGTGTAGCCGGCATTGACCTGATAGAAGAGCCGGCTGAAACGCTGAAACATCCCTACATTGATGGGCACCGCATAGACGATCGAGGGTGACTGGGTCTGGGCCACGTCGGGCGTGCCGAGTGATTCGGCTGTGCCGGTGAACGCCGCGTTTCCGGTGAGATACCAGTCCCTGTAGATGTCGAGCCTGCCGTCCGTGTTGAAGCCGAAGTTCTGATAGTTCTGGGACGTGGCACTATTGAAGAAACCAAAGGCGCCATAGCCGCCGAAATTGAGCATGTGATTGTTCCAGTCCGACCGGACATCCAGCGACGGACGGATCGCTTCATAGGCGGAGCCGGTTTGCTGTCCTGCCGACGAGGCAAAGACGTTGGTGTCGTAGCCGGCGCGCACATCCAGGGTCGGGTAAAGGCGGAACGACCCCAGGGGGATGCCCAATTCGGTGTCGGCGGGTACGTTGTCGGGGATGGCCTCGGGCGGCGGCGGCGGCGATATGGCGGGGCTGGTGACAGGCTGGGTTTCGCTGGCTTGACCGAACGACGGCGTGGACCATCCGGCCCAGCCGAGAAACATTCCCGCGACAAAAGCGAAATACGGAAAAAGCCGCTCCGACTTCCCTGCATCTTTCATGGCTCAGCCCTCGCATCCACCAGCCGAAGAGTTGGCAGCTGTTTGATTTCCGCTGATGACGTTTCAACCGGCTTGGGATCCGTTCCTGGTTGTCTCCCCTGACGGAACGCGCCGGCAGCAATCGAGCCGAAGGTCACGGTCCAGCCTGCGCCCGGGCGCCTCCGGCCAAAGCGGGCATCACACCTCGTCTTGTCGCACACACGCTACGCATGGGCCTCGAGCAGAAAAAACATACCGCAAATAGAGCGACCCGAATCGCCTGACGGCGGTTTTCGGTGAAGCATCACCGAATAATCACAGAGCGGGCGATGTCTTCGACCGCAAGATCAGCATTCCGCCAGAGTGAGCGGAGTGAGGCTTGAGCCTGCGACGCGCGCTTCTCGTCCTGCTGATTGCGAATGCGGTTGCAGCATCCCCGGCCCGGCCGCAGCTGCTCGGCGACCGCGTAGAGGCCAGCTGTTCGCTCGGTGCCGGGCGCAGCGGGGCTTACGGCAGCGTGGACAACGGCGGCGTCGACAACGGCCCGGTCGCCGTCATTTGCGGCTTGCCGCCCGAGCAGGTCGCGGGGCTGGTGAAGCTCGCGGCATCGCCCTCCGCCGGAGATCGCGCGGTATTGTTTGTCCGGCTGCACGAGATCGTCCCCCGCGACAGCCGCTTCCCGGTCGAGGCCGTCGCCCGGTTCCTCGAAATTCTGCACGAGCAGCCGATCGACGAAGCTAAGCTTGCCGATCGCTTTGCCCGGATCGCGCAGGAGCATGGGCGACTGGCGCCGGAGATCCGGGCCTTGCCGGCCGCCGACCCGGAGGTGCAGGCATTGCGTGACGCCGCCGCCGCCGCCCTGCAGATCGCACCTGATCACGACCGAGCGCGGGCCGACCTGAAGGAGGCGCGCGATCTGGTGCGGGCGAAACGCCAGGTCGCGCCCCGGAATCCGGCCGATCAGGCGCGCGAAGAGGCGGACCTGGTGCGGGCAGAGGCCAGGGTCGAGACGGCACGCCTGCGCTTCGCCGCGGCGGCCCGGCTTCATGAACAGGCGGCCAGGCTGCGGCCGGCGGAGGATCGCGAGGCGCGTGCGGCCGATTGGGAATCGGCGGGCCTCAGATGGACCGACCAGGGCCGGGGCTTCGGCGACGATCCGGCACTGGTCAACGCCGTCGCCGCCTTTCAGGCGGCGCTGGAAGGGCAAAACCGCGCACAGGCGCCGCTACCCTGGGCGCGCATGCAGCTCAATCTCGCCAACGCGTTCTATTTTCTGGGGGAGCGCGAGCCGGGGACGGGTCGCCTGGAGGAGGCGGTGGCGGCCTATCGTCTGGCGCTGCAGGAGACGACCCGCGAACGGATGCCGCGCGATTGGGCGACCATCCAGACGAACCTCGGTGCCGCGCTGGCGGCGCTTGGCGAGCGCGAGTCGGGGACGGGTCGTCTGGAGGAGTCGGCGGTGGCCTACCGGCTGGCGCTGCAGGAACGAACCCGCGAGCGGACGCCGCTGGACTGGGCGAGCACGCAAGAGAACCTGGCGATCGTGCTTGTGATGCTGGGCGAGCGCGAGGTGGGGACGGGGCGTCTCGAGGAGGCGGTGGCGGCCTACCGGCTGGCGCTTCAGGAGGTGACTCGCGAGCGGATGCCGCTCGACTGGGCGCGCGCGCAGGGCGGCCTCGCTACGGCGTTCATGCTGCTGGGCGCGCGCGAAGCGGGGACGGCGCGTCTCGAGGTGGCGGTGGCGGACTTCCGGCTGGCGCTCGAGGAGATGACACATGAGCGGGCGCCGCTCGACTGGGGACAGCTCCAGATGAACCTCGGTTCAACGCTCCTGGCGCTTGCCGAGCGCGAGACGGGGACGGCGCGTCTCGAGGAGGCGGTGTCGGCCTTCGGGCTGGCGCAGCAGGAGCTGACGCGCGAGCGGGCGCCGCTCGAGTGGGCGCGGACACAGTGGGGCCTCGGCACGGCGCTCATGGTGCTCGGCGAGCGGGAAACTGGACCGGAGCGTCTCGAGCAGTCGGTGTCGGCCTTCCGGCTGGCTCTGCAGGAGATCACGCGCGAGCGCACGCCGCTCCAATGGGCGCAGACGCAGCTGAACCTGGGCAACGCGCTGTCGACGCTTGGCGCGCGCGGGACGGGAACGGCGCGTCTCGAGGAGGCGGTGTCGGCCTTCCGGCTGGCGCTTCAGGAGCTGACGCGCGAGCGCGTGCCGCTGCAGTGGGCGGAGGCGCAGATGAACCTGGGCAACGCGCTGGCGCGGCTGGGCGACCGCGAGGCAACGACGGTGCATCTCGAGGAGGCGGTGTCGTCCTTCCGGCTGGCGCTGCAGGAGTGGACGCGCGAGCGCGTGCCGCTGCAGTGGGCGGAGGCGCAGATGAACCTGGGCAACGCGCTGGCGCGGCTCGGCGAACGCGAGGCAACGACGGCGCGTCTTGAGGAGGCGGTGTCGTCCTTCCGGCTGGCGCTGCAGGAGCTGACGCGCGAGCGCGTGCCGCTGCAGTGGGCGCAGACGCAGATGAGCCTTGGCGTCGCGCTGTCGGTGCTCGGCGAGCGCGAGACGGGGACGGCGCGTCTGGTGGAGGCGGTAACGGCCTGGGACCTGTGCCTTACGGTCGGCGACTCGGGCTGGCCGCAAGAGCGGGCTGGCGTTGTCCGCAGTGCCCGCGACCAGGCCCAGGCCGAGATCGCGCGGCGCCTGTCGAAGTAGTCGGGTCCTCGTCGAAATGCCGGGGTTAATCGTCTTTCCCTCGCGCAGGAGCTGACCAAAGGCGGGCGGATTGCTGTTCGGTACACTCTCTGCGCGTCGTGGCTTACCGCCCTAGGCGTGGCGCTCCTCGCGTTCGCGCAGCGACTGAAGTTGAAATCTTCATCTCAGTCAGATTACTGCACAGCAAGTCCATGTTGAACTGAGTAAACGAAAAAGGAGCGCCCTCCACCATGTCGGCCGCATTCAGAATAAGATAGGGGCGACGGCCTCGCTCTATGAGGTCTTCGAAGGTCGCGTCAGAAAAAAGCTGCCGATCAAGATAATCGATAAAAAGATCAATACGCTCCATCGAGTTGGTGGCGAGAGTTGCCAATGTGAGGGGGTTCAGGGCGCGACCATTGGGACGCCAAGCAAGTATCGCGGCTGCTTGCTGCTTAAGTGGATTGCATCAGCCGCCCTGCGGCGCGCCTGCGCGTATCGATGACACAATTATCGCACGTCGTGCTCGCCGACATCGTGTCTTAATTCAACGCCGCCTCGCGTCCCAATTACGAGGGAGGCTGACGCCCGCGCGGCCGGCCCCACGTTGGGTCACTACCCGCAACCCAACGCGGGGCCACCCTCTGAGAATTCAACTGCGGGGCAGCGCAGCGGGCCGCTCCAGTGCGTGCGCTAGGGGGAAGGCATCAGGTGGCCAGGAGTACTGAGTGGTACTACGGGGACAGGGGCAAGATTGTAGGCCCAATGTCTTTTGAGAAAGTAGCCGTTAGGATCAACCGAGTGCCAGACGAAAAGCACTTGGTATGGACGGAGGGCATGGCTCGGTGGGCCGACGCAAAGACGGTGCCGGCGTTCACTGATTTGTTCCGGGCTAACCCGCCGCCTCTACCGGCACTACCCTTGTCGTCGCTCTCATCCGAGGACGAAATCGTCTGGATCAGGCCAGGGAGCCGGGCCTCGCCGCCCGTATTGCCCGTATTGGGAGCGCCGCCAGTTTTGCGGGATGAGCCTAGCGCAATTGCGCAACCGCTCCCTGATGGTTCGCCAT
>Ga0210389_10003667_pt1 | contig 12012 bp, 10 predicted proteins | sample IncBWH28OmetaG_FD_160127 | JGI IMG/M metagenome (GOLD analysis project Ga0210389, IMG submission 160127) | Forest soil microbial communities from Barre Woods Harvard Forest LTER site, Petersham, Massachusetts, United States - Inc-BW-H-28-O ... | reverse complement strand
CCAGTAGGACGTCACGTTGCCGGCGTTGCCGACCGGAATGCACAGCAGCTCGGGCCCGCCGTCAAGCGCCTCGACCAGCTCGAACGCCGCCGTCTTCTGGCCTTCGACGCGGTATTCGTTGACGGAGTTCACGAGCGTGATCGGATGCTTCTCGGCCAGCTCCCGCACCAGCTCCAAACCGCGGTCGAAATTGCCTTCGATCGCGATCACGCGCGCCCCGTGGATCAGCGTCTGCGCGAGCTTGCCGATCGCGATCTTGCCGTCCGGGACGATCACCGCACACGTCAGGCCGGCCTTCGCCGCGTACGCCGCCGCGCTCGCCGCTGTATTGCCTGTGGAGGCGCAGATCACCGCCTTCGAGCCATCGCGCACCGCGGCGGAGACCGCGCAAGTCATGCCGCGGTCCTTGAAGGAGCCCGTCGGGTTGCCGCCCTCGAGCTTCAGGTGCACCTCGGCGCCGACCATCTCGGAGATCACGGGCGCCGGCAACAGCGGCGTCTCCCCCTCGCAGAGGCTGACCACGGGATCCTCCGGCGCGAACGGCAGATGCTCGCGCCAGCGCTCGATCAGGCTCGGTCTCATGCGCAGGCCGCTTGTCTCATACGAACTCCTCTTCTATCACTCTGATCGCCCGGGGCTCCGAGCGCACGAAGTCGAGCTCAGCCAGCACTCGCAGCGCCTCGCGCAAGCGCGATTCGGCGAGCGGGTGAATGACCATTACCAGCCGCACGTCCGGCGCCGTCGCCGAGCGCGCATCAGGCGCGGCGCGGCCGCGCTGCACGAACGACTTGATCGACACACCCTGCTCCTCCAGGACCCGCGTCACCGCCGCCAGCACGCCGGGCCGATCGGCGACTTCGAGATGCAGGTAGAACGCGCTCTCGACGTCCTCCAGCAGCGGCAGCTCCAGCGGCGGCGCCGGCGGGCGGGCGCCGCCGGTCATCACGCTCACCACGTCCCCAAGCACCGCGCTCGCGGTCTGCGGGCCGCCGGCGCCGGGGCCCGACATCGTGATCTCGGTGACCGCCTCCGATTCGACGGTGACCGCGTTGAAGGGCCCCGAGACCGAGGAGAGCGGATGCCCCGAATAAAGAAACGCGGGGTGCACACGTACCGAAATCCCCCCCTCGCGCCGCTCTGCGGTGCCGATCAGCTTGAGCCCCAGCCCCAGCTCGCGCGCGTATTCCAGGTCGTCGCCGCGCAGCTGTTCGATGCCCTCGTAGCGCACGTCCTCCAGACGCACCGGCGCGCCGAACGCCAGCCGCGCGAGGATCGCCATCTTCGCCGCCGCGTCGCGGCCGCTGACGTCGTCGCTGGGGTCCGCCTCCGCGTAACCCAGGCGCTGCGCCTCCGCGAGCGCCTGCGCGTAGTCACTGCCGCGCGCCATCTCGCTGAGGATGAAGTTCGTCGTGCCGTTGACGATTCCGTGGATGCGCTCGATCGGCGTCGCCGCGAGGGACTCCTCGAGCAGCCGCACAACCGGCACCGCGCCCGCGACCGCCGCCTCGAAGCGCAGCCGCACGCCGTGCTCGCGCGCGACCGCGAACAGCTCCTCGCCGTGCTGTGAGAGCAGCTGCTTGTTCGCGCTCACGACGTCCTTGCCCGCGCGCATCGCCGCCAGCAGGTACTCGCGCGCCGGTTCGGTCCCCCCGATCAGCTCGACCAGCAGGTCCGCGCCGGCGAGCACCTCCGCAAAGCTGCCCCGTGTGCGCGTCAGGACACCCGTGATCACCGGCCGGCGGCCGTTGAAGCGCTCGATCTCCGCCGCGCGCTCCGCCAGCAGCTCGGCAAACGCCGCACCGACCGTGCCGTGGCCGAGCAGGCCGACCCTGAAGGGTCCCGGCGTACTCGTCGCGCCGGCTTTCGCGGGGTCAGCGGACATCGCGCGCAGTCATGTCCTCGAAGCTCTCACGACGCACCACCACGCGCGCGTCGCCGCCCGCGCAGAAGATCACCGGCGCGCGCGGAACGCCGTTGTAGTTATTCGACATCGCGTACCCGTACGCCCCCGTCGCCGGCGTCACGATCACGTCGCCCGGCCGCGGATCGTCGAGCAGCGCTTCGCGCACGATCACGTCGCCCGACTCGCAGTGCTTGCCCGCCAGCACGCAGCGCGTCTGCCCGCCGAAGCGGTCCGCGACGTGCGCTTCGTATTGCGACCCGTAGAGCATCGGGCGCAGGTTGTCGGACATGCCCCCGTCGACCGCGACCCACGTCGAGACGTTGCGCTTGACGCTCTGCACCGTGTACAGCGTCACGCCCGCGTTGGCCACCAGTGAGCGCCCCGGCTCGATCAGCAGGCGCGCGTGCTTGCCGAGCTGCTCGCGCGCCGCGCCGAGGAGCGCGCCGACGTATTCCTCGATGCTCGGTGGCTGCTGCTCAGCGGTGTACGCGACGCCAAGGCCGCCACCCAGATCCCACGTCGCAAAGCCCTCGGGACCGGCGAGCTCGCCCAGCGTCGCGAGCTGCGCGACCTCGCGGCGGAACGGCTCCAGGTCGAACAGCTGCGAGCCGATGTGCGCGTGCACGCCCTCCAGTACCAAGCCCGCGACGCCGCACACGCGCTCGATCGCCGCCGCGACCTGGTCCATGCCGAAGCCGAACTTCGAGTCCGCCTGACCGGTCGAAATCTTCTCGTGCGTGTCTCCCTTCACGTTCGGCGTCGCCCTGATCAGCACCCCCTGCGGCCCGCGATCGGCCAGCGCGCCCTGCGCAATCAGCGCCTCCAGCCGGTCGAGCTCGTCGAGGTTGTCGATCACGATCAGCCCCACGCCGTGGCGCAGCGCCATGCGCAGCTCGGCCTCGGACTTCGCGTTGCCGTGCAGCACGATCCGCTCCGGCGCGAAGCCCGCTCCCAGCGCTAGGTGCAGCTCGCCGCCGGAGGCGACATCGCACCACAGACCCTCCTGGGCGAACAGCGTGAGCACCGCCGTGCAGGGGAACGCCTTCGAGGCGAACAGCACGCCCAGCTGCGCGTCACCCGCCGCGCGCGCCGCCTGCGTGAAGGCGCGCGCGCGTGTCCGCAAGTCATCCACCGCGACGATGTACGCGGGCGTCCCGAACTCGCGCGCGAGCTCCAGCGTGTCGCAACCGCCGACCTCCAGGTGGCCGCGCTCGTTCACGCGGCTGCCCAGCGGGAACACCGCGCTGAGCCCCCGCCCGAGGCCGGCATTTGCCTCCCGCCCGAGGCCCGCATTTGCCTCCGTCGCTATCCCGTCCGGGATCTCCGTCGCCATCTCGCCCGGGATTATCGCGTGCGACTCAGGCCACCGCCGCGCGGGGTGTCCCGCCGCCGCCCGGCCGCAGCCCCGCGATCCCGCGACCGCGCATCAGCAGCGCGAGCCACACGAGCCCGACGATCATCAGCCCGACGCTCTCCAACTGCGGCGCCGTGAGGCCTACGAGGACCTCTTGGTTGCGGCGCACGAACTCGACTAGGAAGCGCTCGAGACCGCTCAACAAGCAATACAGCGCGAAGATCACCCCCGGGCGCACGCGGTCGCGCAGCCGCCACAGCGCGAACGCGACGAGCCCCATCGTCACCGTCTCGTAGATCGGCGTCGGCTGCACCGTCACGCCGGGCGGGGTCGGCACGGTGCCATGTGGATAGCCCATCGCCCACGGCAGGCTCGAGCGGATCCCGTAGTCGCCGTCGCCGGAGACCTGGCAGCCGATGCGCCCGATCGCGTAGCCCAGCGCGAGCGCCGTCGCGCACATGTCGAGCATCACCAGTTCCAGCGCCCCGCGCCAGCGCATCCACGCGAGCACGCCGATCGCGCCGCCGATCGCGCCGCCGTACCAGACGAGGCCCGAGCCCGAGAAGATGCTGCTCGCGAGGTGCCCCTTGACTTCGCTGTAGTTCTGGATCAGGAAGTACCCGCGCGCACCGACGATCCCGCCGACGAGCGCCGCGAAGACGATCTCATACGCCCAGTCCACCGGACGGTCCAGCTCGCGCAGGCGCCGCGCGATCAAAAGCCCGCACGCCAGGAAGCCCAGCGCGAAGACCACGCCGAAGCTCTTGATCGATACGCCGAGCACGTCGAAGGCGGGTTTCATCGCTTGGGCACTTTAGGGAACCGCAAGCTCGGTCTGCGACAATCGCTTCAAGATGGCTGTCACCTCACATAAGCGCAGCGCGGCGTTCGGCAAGGACACCGGACTGCAAGCGCGGATGCTGCTGACGATGTTCCTACTCGTCGTCCTCTACATCGTGCTGATCGGCGCGCTGTTCGCGGTCGGCGCGAGCGGCATCACAATCCTAATCGTCGCGTTGGGGCTACTAGCGGTGCAGCTGTTCACCTCGGACAAGATCGCGATGGGCACGATGGGCGTCAAAGAGGTTTCACCGGCCGAAGAGCCCGAGCTGCACGGCATCATCGAGCGCCTCTGCGTGCAGGCTGACTTGCCCAAGCCACGCGTCTGCGTGATGGAGCATCCGATGCCCAACGCCTTCGCGATGGGCCGCTCGCAGAAGTCCGCGACGGTCTGCGCGACGCGCGGCATCTTGGATCTGCTCTCCCCTGCTGAGCTCGAAGGCGTGCTCGCACATGAGCTCACGCACGTGATCAACCGCGACGTCATGGTGATGACGCTCGCGAGCTTCTTCGCGATGGTCGCCTCGCTGATCGTGCAGTTCGGCTTCCTCTTCGGCGGCGGCTTCGGTGGAGGCTACGGTCGCGACCGTGAAGCCGAGGAGGCAATCTTCGTCGCGATCGCGGTCGCCGCGGTGGTGTACGCGATCTCGTTCATGCTGTTGCGCGCGCTTTCGCGTTACCGCGAGTTCGCCGCCGACCGCGGCTCGGCGGTGCTCACCGGCCGGCCCTCCGCGTTGGCCTCCGCGCTGCTGAAGATCAGCGGCACGATGGAGCGCATTCCCGGCCGCGACCTGCGCACTGTCGAAGGGATGAGCGCTTTCTTCATCGTCCCCGCGCGCGCGAAGAATTCGCTGATGAACCTGTTCGCCGATCACCCCCCGCTCGAGCAGCGCCTTGCAGCGCTTGAGCGGCTCGAGTCGCAGTTGCAGGGCACCGCGTAGTGGGCCTGCTCGACGCGCTCACCGGCCGCCACCAGGTAAAGGGGCCGGCGCCGGATCGCCTGTTCGCGATCACGACCGCCTACATCACGCTGCAGAGCGAGCACCAGATCGCCCCGGCGGGCACCGCCGCGATTGTCTTTCAGGCGCTCCAGACCAGCGAATTCGAAGCGACGATCAAGGACATGGAAGAGGTCGTCCGTGCGACCGGCGGTGAGAGCGGCACACAGGTCGCGACCCAGGACGACAGCTACGGCTACCGCTGGATGGTGCTGCGCAATCCCGCCGGCGCCCCCAGCGTCGAAGACCTCGCGGTCGGCATCAACGCGGTCTCCAGCTCGATCGAGACCGCCGGCCACGGCGAGCGCCTGCTGTGTTCGGTGTTCGCCTTCGCCGACGCTCGGCAGAACCCGGTCTACTTCATCTACAACTACAAGCGTGGCTTTTGGTACCCATTCGTTCCCGCCCCGGGAGACCAGCAGCGCTCGACCGAGCGCGAGCTGCAACTGAAGGCGCAGCTCAGCAGCGAACTGCCGATGGAGCCCGAACTGGAGCGCTGGTTTCCGCTCTGGGGCATCCCGATCTAGAGCGCGTCGGCCCGCTGACGGGCTTCGGCATCACCCAGCCTCGATGGCTAGCGATGTGGATCCGGGCGCGCGCCGGTCGCTCGATACCCGAGCACCACGACGATCGCGCCCGCGACAGCGGTGACTAGCAGGAAACTGCCGGCCGCCAGCGGAATCCGGGCGGAGAAAACCACCGGGAAGCCTGTCGAAGTCAACAGTGCACGACTCAGGAGCAGCTGACCGTAGACACCAAAGACGGCGCCGATCAGGCAGCCGGAGCCGAGCAGCAGCGCGCTCTCCCAGACCAGCGCGAGCCACAGTACGCTTCGCGGGAGTCCTTGGACGCGCATCCGCGCGAACCGCTCGCGACGCTGCCAGATCACGGCGCCCATCGAGATCGCCATCGCGAGCACCCCCGTGATCAGGACAAGCAGCGCGATCTGCACGAGGCGCACGAGGCCGTTGTGGCTCGCCGCGCGCTGGCTGCGCTCGCGTTCGCGCGCGGTCTGCACGATCAAGCTCGACGCCGGACCGAGCGCGCGTTTGATCTCGCGCGCGACCCGGCGCGCGCTGGCTCCGGGTGCGAGCATGACGTTGTAGGCGGAGAGATCCGTGCTGTTCCATGCGCGCGCGAAGTCCGCGGCGTTCAGCACGATCGCTCCCGGCGGCCAGCCGAAGTTCGTGCTCAGCGCCGCCACTCGCAAGCTCGTCGGTCGCGGCGAGGGCAGCGTGAAGCGCTCCCCGATGCGCAGCCGCTGTTCCGCGGCGAGCCTCTGCGAGACGACCGCCCAGCCGCCCGCGCGCAGTCGCGCGGTCGCGAGCGCGAGGTTGCCGCTCACGAGCTGACCCGATGGCAGCGGACGGTTGGCCGTCGGTGGTGGTGCGAGCACCCAGACGCGGCGAGCGCCGTCTTCGAGGAAGCCCGAGCGGTAGAGGCCGACCGCTCGCACACCTTGCAGGCGCGCGAGCGCCAGCCCACTGGCGTCCGGGAAGGGCGTCGTTACCAGCAGATCGTTCGCGTCGGCGGGGAGCACCCACAGATCGGTGACTGCCGAGAGTTGGTGCACGAGACGGTCGATGCCACCTTCGAGGTTGGCGCGTGAGCCCTCGATCGTGACGCTGCCGAACACCGCGATCGCGCCAGTCGCGGCGATCGCGATCGTGCGCAGCCGCGTCTTCGGCGAGCGCAGTTCGACCACCGCGATCTCGCTCGACGCCGCGCCGACCCGGCGCTGCACACGATCGAAGACGGCGAGGATCGCGTCGATCAGCAGCGGTAGCAGCAGCGCCAGAGCGACCGTCAACGTCACGATCGCGACGATCGTCGACCCCGGCGCGGCGAGCACGATGATCGTCGTCGCCGCCAGACACAGCAGACCCGCGCTCAACATCGCGACCCGTCCGCGATCGACGATCGAGCGCTCGGGTCCGGCGTCTGCTTCCTTCGCGTGCGTCCAGATGTCGCGCAGCGGTGTCAGCACCCCGATCGCGGTGGCCAGCAGTCCCGCGCCGACGGCGAGGACGATGCTCTGCCAGGTCACGACGCGCTGCGAGCCGACCGGGAATGCGAGCGAGAGATACCCCGGGTTCGAGCCGAAGACGACGATCGAGAGCACATCGCCGAGTACCAATCCCAGCAGTGCCGCCAAGCCGCCGAGCACGAGCGCGTCGAATAGCAGCGCTCTGACAGTCTCCGGGCGCGTCGTGCCGGTGCGCCGCAGTTCTCTGATTAGCCGCTGACGCTGGGGCGTCGTGAGCAGCATCGAGCTGTACGCGAAGACGAAGCCGACCAGCGCGCAGATCGCCGCGAATGTCTCGGTGGACTGGTTGATCGGCGCGGCCGCCTGTGCGAAGAGCGTCGCGTCGAAGTCTGCCGGCTCGACGTTCAGCCGCCCCGCGGCCAGTCGCATCAGGCCGGCGCGCACCTCGGCGCTGTCGCCGGGCGCGGCCTGCACGAAGATGCGCGTCAACCTGTCACGCAGTCCGGTGAGCTGCTGCGCGTAGGTCAGCGGCGCGAGCGCCACCGGACTGTTCGCCAGCGCCCCCAACTCCGAGGACGGCAGGCTCGTCGCGACCAGGCTCGGCACAAGGCGCGCACCGACCTGCACCTTGATCGGTTCCAGCGGCCCCGCGGCGATCGCGCGTGCGACCGCCGCGGGGAGCGCAAGCGCGTGCTGGCCGGCGAGCTGTTGGGGCGTGAAGTGCCGCAGCAGTGGCCCAGCGAGGCGCAGGTCGCGTGGATCGGTCGCGAGCAGGTCCACAGCTAGCTTCTTGCCGGTCGAGCCGATCAAGTTCACCGGGTGCTCGAGCACCGGCACCGCGCCGCGCACGCCCGGTAGATGCGCTACTTGCGCTAGCAGCGCGGCGTCGAAGCCTTGTAGGTCGCGCGCTTTGAGCTGGTACTGCGAGTGACCGATGATGCCGTTCGTGAGCTGGCGTACCGAGCCGTTCAGACTCGAGCTGGCGACCTGGGAGGCGAACAGCAGCGCCACGCCGACGGCGATCCCGAACAGCGCGAGCGCCTCCTGCCCGAGCGCGGCGCGCGTTTTCAGGCGCACGACGTAGAGCTGGGCGATGGCGCTCAGCTTCATCGTCGGAGCTACCGCTGGATGAGCGGCGCGATTACCTCATCGGGCTCGAATTTCACGATCTGCCCGTCGCGCAGCATGTACACGTGGTCGGCAAATAGCGTCGCCTGCGGGTCGTGGGTGACCAGCAGCACCGCGGTGCCGTGCTCGCGGCAGATGTCGCTCAGCAGCTGCAGCACTTCCCCGCTGCGCTGTGTATCGAGGTTGCCGGTCGGCTCGTCGGCGAGCACCAGCTTCGGTTCGGTCGAAAGTGCCCGCGCGATCATCACGCGCTGGCGCTCGCCCATCGACAGCTGCTCGGCGCGGTGGCGCAACCGCTGATCGAGACCGAGCCGTACCAGCAGCGGTTCCACGCGCCGCTTGCCCTCGCGCACGCCCACCGCGATCCACAGCTTCATCGAAGCGTTTTGCACGACGTCGCCGCCCGGCAGCAGGTCAAACGACTGGTCCACGAACCCCAATTCGTGCAGGCGGTAGCGTGAGGCCTCGGCGTCGGAGAGCTTCGAGATGTCGCGACCGTCGACGATCACCGCGCCACCGTCGGGACGTAGCAGCGCCGCGATCAGGTTCAGCAGCGTCGTCTTGCCCGAGCCGCTCGGCCCGTACAGCGCAACCAGCTCACCCGCTTGCACCCGCAGCGACGCGCCGTCAACTGCCCGCACCGGCGGTCCGTCGCCGACTGGATAGTGCTTGACGAGCTCGCGTAGCTCGAGCACCGTGGCGGCCGGATCTACCTGCGCCGTCAAGATCTTTTAGAAGATCGGGATATTTCCCAATTCTAGGAGATCTACTGCAGTATCGACCGGCTTCTGTTCGCAATCGCGGGCGACCGCGGCCACCGGAATCAATCCGGAATCAGACCCTCGCCGGTAAATTCGCGGCCGGCCTCCGCGAGCGTCAGATCGGAGGGCGGCAGGATCAGATCGGAGCCCTCGAGGTCATCGTCGGCGACGGGCGTGCCGTTGGCGCGCACAAACTCGAGTAGCCGCGTATAGGCATCGCGGAAGCGCTCCTCGCCGCCAACCTCGACCGCGGCGAGAACGTCGCTGTCGAGTTCGTTCAGGCGTCCGTCGTGCGCGGGGTCGAGGCGGTATTGATCCTCGCCGGAGATGCGGACGATCATCCCTGTCCGCCCTCGGCCGGCGCCTGTGGAGCGGTCGGCTGTGAGCCCTCGGCGGGCGCGCCGCTGGCATCTGGTGCGAGGGCCGGCGCGCCGAGCTGCGCGGCCGGGGCGCCCTGGGCGGGTGGGGCTGTCAATTCCCTCTTGAGCTTGGCTAGATCGTCCTCGACGGCGGGCGCGCTGGAGAGCTGCTTGAGCTGGCGGTCGATGTCGTCTTCACCGGAGCCGAGCTCGGTGATGTCGTCGAAGGTCCCCGCGGCTTCGAGCTCGCTGACGGCGCTCGCGCGGGCCTTCATATTTTCGGTCTTGTCGACGGCGCGCTGCATCGCGAGCCCCACATCGGCCATCTGCTCGCCGACGCCGGTCGCGGCCTCGGAGATGCGGACCTGTGCCTCGGCAGCGGAGTACTGCGCCTTGATGACCTCCTTCTTGGTGCGGAAGGCTTCGATCTTGGCGCGCAGTTTTTGCTCGGAGTCGGTGAGCTTCTGCTGCTGGTCCTCGAGTTCGGCGACCTGCGTGTCGAGCCCCTGTAGCTCGCTCTGCACGACGTTCTTGCGCTCCAGGGCGGTGCGCGCGAGATCTTCCTGGCCGCCAGAGAGCGCCTGGCGGGCCTGGGTGTCGAGCTTGACGACCTGTTGCTGGAGGGTGCTCTCCTGCATCTGCAGCCGCTTCTTGGCGGTCACGACGTCGGCGATCCCCTTCTTGACGTTCTGCAGCTGTTCGACCTGCTTCTGGTAGCTGTAATCGAGCGTCTCCGCGGGATCTTCGGCGCGGTCGAGCAGTTTGGAGACCTTCGCCTTCACTACCGTCGACATGCGCCCCGTCAAGCCGGGCATCGCGTTCCTCCTGATCTCTTCAACACTTGGGGGCTCAAGCGTAGCCTACGCCCGCGCGGCCCCGCGCCTCAGAGTCCGGCGGGGTGGCGCATCATGAAGCCCGCGTTAGCCGGGCGCAGCGGGCGCCAGCGGGGACCCTGCTCGTTGGTCGGATCATCGGCGGAGCTCGTATCGAGGCGCAGGCCCGCGACCGTCATGTAGGCGTGTTCGGGGTTCGTGAAGATCGTCACCCAACGTCCGATGCCGTGGCCGCCCCAACCCTCGAATTCCGAGGAGTCCATCGGCGTCGAGATCAAGCTCGCGCCGTGCAGCGCGAAGGACACCGTGCCCGAGCAGTCATAGCCGGGCGAGACGAACGAAGCGTGACCGCCGCCGTAGATGTAAGGCAGTCCGATCAGTTGGTCGCCGGCCCAGATGATCTCCTGCACCGCCAGCGGCGCCGACATTGGCGCGGCGGCGAGGCCGCCGACGTAGCGCGCGGTCGACCCGGGAACGAGTAACTCGGGCTTGGTCGTGGCAGCGAGATCGGCGATGCTGCCGCCGGTGTCGCCGTTGGTCTGTCCGACCGGCGGCGGGACGACGTAGGGCACGACTTCGCCGGTAGCGGTCTTTTCGTAGACCGGCCCCTTGTAGAGCACGCTGGAGCTGCGCGCCGTCACGGGCGCGTGCGGCGTCGCAGGCTTCTTGGTGACCGGAGCGGGGGTCGAGGGTGTCGCGGAAGTCGTGGTCGTCGTCGACCCGCCGGTGACCGCCGGACTCGTTTCGGTGGCGGTCGGCGTCGCGACGGTCGAGACACCGGCGGAGGTGCCACCAGAGACTTTGGCGCCCGCGGCGAGCGCCGGGGAGGCAAAACCGGCCGAGGTGGCCAGGAACGTCAAACTGCATAGCGTCGCTCGAAGGGCTCGCACCCGCAACACAACCTCTTTCGTTGGCCTGCGGGGTTAGCTGACGGGCTAGCGCTAAAAGAGCCTGCGCTTCTCACGGTTTCACCGTGGGATTCGCCCCAACAACTTGGGTCCCCCGTTCCATGGCGTCTGACCATGGATTCGGCGTTCGGGTCGGGACCCTAGCAAACTGCAATGACGACTGCACCCGTTGCACCGTCTTTCCCGGATTTTCCGGATTTTCCGGGGATCGGCTCGCTAATGTGCGGCGCCGATGCACGTCCGCTCCGCCTTCGCTCGGCCGCTCGCCGTGACCTTGCTGCTGGGCGCGACGGTCGCGGGGTGCGGCAAGTCGCTGCCCGGCGAAGGCCAGGGTCGTGGCGCGGGCGTCACGACGGTCGCGGTCGCGGGTGCGCTCGCGGCGAATGGCCTGGCGACGAAGAACACCACGAGGCTCGGCGGCGCGGACCCGATCGCGGACGCGGCGGCGGTCGCGCTCGCGGTGAACCCGGGGCTGACGCCGGCGACGCGCCCGGCGGCGGTGGTGCTCGTGGACGAGCGCGACTGGCCGGCGGCCCTCGCGGCCTCGGCGCTCGCGAGCGCACCGCTGGGCGCGCCGCTGCTCTACAGCGAAGGCGACACGCTGCCGGCGATCTCGAGCGCGGCGCTGCGGGCGCTGCGGCCGCGCGGCGCGTCGCTGCTCGGTGGAGCGCAGGTGATCGAGATCGGCACGTCGGCCGCGCCGGCGGGATACACGGTGCGTTCGCTGGGCGCCTCACCGCCGGTCGCGACGCGCAGCGGCGGCGCGGCGGGCAGCGGCGATGCAGGGACAGGCGGCGCAGCGGGAGGCGGCGCAGCGGGAGGCGCCGCAGCGGGAGGCGCCGCGAGCGCGGCCGACGCCTCGGCGGCGCTCGCGGCGCGGATCGAGCGGCTGGTGGCGCTCGCCGAGGGACACGCGCCGCGCCGCGTGATCGTGGTCGGCG
>Ga0210389_10003665_pt1 | contig 12014 bp, 7 predicted proteins | sample IncBWH28OmetaG_FD_160127 | JGI IMG/M metagenome (GOLD analysis project Ga0210389, IMG submission 160127) | Forest soil microbial communities from Barre Woods Harvard Forest LTER site, Petersham, Massachusetts, United States - Inc-BW-H-28-O ... | reverse complement strand
TCATCGTCCTTACTGACGAGATCCATTATCTGCAAGTGCATGTCTGCTGCCAATGCCTGATTACCCGTAACCTGCTAATAAGTAAAGACCTACAGACTTGGCCTAAATCTTGCTCTGCGATTTTTTTCGTGGTTACGGAAAGTTCTACTCGAAACCAAATCATGGCGAACAAAAAGGGAGCTTGGGTCCTTGCAGACAATCAGGAAAGCACCGACGTCTCGAACAGGTCCATCTCCGTTCAAGAATACCTGAAAAACCTGATCTGCGCGACGCTAGAGAAGAGCGTATGGTTGAACTGTGGCCACCCTCGTCACCGGTCAAGTAAGCGGAACGCTTGGCTCCAGATGGGCGAAAGTCCAGAACTTCGTGCGCAAGTCCAAAACCAAAGCCAAGCGCGCGTTATGGCGCTCCAAGAACGGCTGGCGCCAGTTAACAGCGGGCATGGAAGCCGACGACCTCTGGACGCAATTCAAAGCTGAGGCCCAAGCCAGCTCCCGGCTGTACAAGCAGGATGTGGACTGGCGCGCGGTGGGTTCGCAGAAAGCCTGGAAGCAGCCATTCAAAATCGTCGCCGCGCTGTTTGCGGGCATATTGAGAAAGCTTTCGCCGGCACGGCGCGTGCTGCTGGTATTAAGTCTGATTCTGGCGTCCCTATCAATCATTGGTGTTCAGTTCTTGGTGATTACCACGCAGGTGGAATTTTTTCTGGCGTTCGCTGGCATTCTGATCCTGCTGATTATGGTTCTGGGCGATCACGTTGCCATGAAACGCGACATTGAGATTGCCCGCGAAATTCAGCGCTGGCTGGTCCCGCGCGTTCCTCCCGAAGTTCCCGGAATTGATATGGCTTTCGCCACGCGCCCCGCCAACACCGTGGCCGGAGATTACTATGACGCGTTTCGCCGTGCCGCGGATGGTCCGCTGCTGATCGCCGTCGCGGACGTTTCCGGTAAGAGCGTTCCGGCGGCGATGCTCATGGCTAATTTTCAGGCCAGTCTTCGCGCGTTGGCCGGCGCGCCGGGCTCGCTTTCGCAATTAGTCACAGATTTAAATCGCCTGGCCTGCGGCAACAATCTGAATGGCCGGCGCTTCACCACCGCCTTCCTGGCGGAACTCGATCCTGTAACGGGCGAGCTCAATTACCTTTCGGCCGGGCACAACCCTCCGATGCTCGTGCGCCAAGATGGCAGCATCGAGCGCCTGAATTCCGAAAGCATGCCCCTGGGAATCGAGTTAACCGAAAAGTTTGTGGCGGGCAGCACGATCCTGGAGCTCGACGACCTGCTGGTCATTTACACCGACGGAGTCACCGAGGCGCAGAACGAAAGAGATGAGCAGTTTGGCGAAGAGCGTCTGCTCGCGCTGTTGCAACCGAGAATGAAGGAACGAGCGGCGGTAACACTTTCAGGAATCATGAGTCATCTCGACGACTTTGTGGGCGTCGCGCCGCAGCACGACGACATCACCTGCCTGGTTGTCAGCCGCACGTAGCCCGCAGGCAGCCGTAGCCGGATTCAGCAGCGCTCGATGATTACTGCTATTCCTTGGCCCACTCCAATGCACATCGTGCACAGCGCATGGCGCCCTTTGATTGCGTGCAACTGATACATCGCAGTGGTGGCCAAGCGCGCGCCGCTCGCCCCCAGTGGGTGCCCAATCGCAATCGCTCCGCCGTTGGGATTTACGTGCTGCGCGTCGTCCGGCAATCCTAGTTCCCTCGTCACCGCCAGCGCTTGCGCTGCGAAAGCCTCGTTCAGCTCGATCACATCCATCTGCGAAATTTTCAGGCCCGTCTTTTCCAGCAGCTTCTTCGTCGCTGGCGCAGGCGCGATTCCCATGATCCGCGGAGCCACTCCGGCCGTCGCCGTCGCCACCACGCGCGCGCGCGGCGTCAGGCGATGCTTCCCAACCGCTGCCTGCGAGGCTAGCAGCAGCGCGCACGAGCCGTCGTTCACTCCCGAGGCGTTTCCGGCGGTCACCGTGCCGTTAGGCTTCACGATTGGTTTGAGCTTCGCCAGCGCGTCCAAAGTCGTCTCCGGACGCGGATGCTCGTCCGCATCAAAATTCTTTGCATCACCCTTCTTCTGCGGCACAGGCACCGCGACAATCTCCTCCTTGAAAAATCCGGCGGCGTTCGCGCGCGCCCAGCGCTGCTGCGTGCGATACGCAAATGCATCCTGGTCCGCGCGCCCCACGTGATATTCCTCCGCCACGTTCTCCGCGGTTTCCGGCATCGAATCCGCTCCATACTTCGCTTTCATCAGCGGATTGATGAAACGCCAGCCGATCGTGGTGTCGAATGTCTCCGCGCTGCGGCTGAACGCGCTATCCGCTTTCCCGGTCACAAACGGAGCGCGCGTCATGCTCTCCACCCCGCCAGCAATCATGAGCTCCGTCTCGCCGGATTTGATCGCGCGCGCCGCGATACCCACCGCGTCCAGGCTCGAGCCGCATAACCGGTTGATCGTCGCGCCCGGCACCTCCTTCGGCAATCCCGCCAGCAGCAGTGCCATGCGCGCCACATTGCGGTTGTCTTCGCCGGCCTGGTTCGCGCAGCCGTAGATCACATCATCCAGCGCCGCCCAATCCACGCCCGGATTTCGCTCTTGCAGCGCGCGAATCGGAATCGCCGCAAGGTCGTCGGTGCGAATCGTCGCGAGCGAGCCGCCGTAGCGGCCAAACGGCGTGCGCACCGCATCACAAATGAAAACTTCGTTCACAAATTTTCTCCACTATATCCGATGAGGATGTGGCAGCTATCGATTCGCCGCCACAGCGAAGCATGCGAGATCACGAAACCCTGAGCGCGATTATCGGTCGCCACCCATTCCAGCCCAGACTAGTATATCCGACCAGCCTGCAGATTCCGCCGTCGCGCCCACTTCACAGGAAATAGAAACTTCGTGTAAGCTAATCGCATGAGCGAAAAAATACGGAAAAGCGACGCCGAATGGCGAGCAAAGCTGAATGAAAATCAATATTACGTAACGCGCAAGCAGGGAACTGAGCCGCCGTTCACCGGCGAATACGAGAACGAGGAAGCCGAAGGAACCTACAAATGCATCTGCTGCGGCCAGCCGCTGTTTTCTTCCGACGCGAAATTTCACTCTGGGTCGGGCTGGCCCAGCTACTACCAGCCGATCGCGGCCGATAATGTGGAACTGAAACGCGACGTCAGCCACGGCATGGTGCGCACCGAAGCTATCTGCAGCCGCTGCGACGCGCATCTGGGCCACGTCTTTGACGATGGCCCCGATCCCACCGGCCTGCGCTTCTGTATTAATTCCGCCGCGCTGAAACTAGATGAAAAAAAGAAGGACGAGAAGTAAGCGTTCTTGGCCGCGCGCTAATTGTCCTGCGCGCGGCCGGCGAAGCTAATGGTTGAAGTACATAACCAGAGGATGCTCGTTCCCAGGATTCGAATCGGCCGAGATTCCGACGAAACTTCCCGGTGAAACGACGTAGAACACCATTCCCGACGGCAAGCCGATCGTCGAGCTGATCTGCATCGTCCCCCGGCCGTTGGTTCCCACCACGTAATTGGGAATCGTCACCGGCTGATCCGTATGCGGCGTCCCGTTGTTGTCCGCTTCGTCCAGGATTCCTGTCATTGATCCGTTGCCGTTAAGCGAATCGAACTGTCCGGTGATATTCAGCGTCGCCGGATCCAAAGTGGTCTCCGCACTCAACGTGTAACCGCCAAGTATCGAACTGCTTGAGAACGGAGCAGTAGCAGTCTGCGCATCCAGCAAGCCGTAAGTGACCGCGGAATCCGAGCCAATCAATATTCCTTGATTGGGTGCGGTCAGATACGCCGCGGCAAGCCGCGCACCCAGTCCCGTAAATGCGATCCGGCCATTTCCGCTGGGGTCCGGGGTATAGGTCCCAGCCGCGGCGTTGTTCGGAGTGACCGTCCCGCCGTCGTTCTGGTCGTAGGTGCTGTTTGCCTCATTGATTCCGGCCGGAGTCGTGACGCCAGTCAAAAGGCCGGCGAGAACACTCGCATTCGTGCCGTCCAACCCGCTTCCTGTAATCACACTAGTTCCATGCAACGCAGTGGCGTCGAACGGTGTGCCCGGCTGCTGCAGAAACAGCTCGCCGCCCAAACGCGGGTGCGTGGCATCGGTAGGATCAACCGCCATCAGGAAAATGTCCGTGGGAGAAACGAAGTAAAACGTGTACTCCGCGATGACTTGCGCCGACGCCGGAATCTGATACGTCAAAAACAAAACGCCCTTGTTGTTGTTCGCACTCACGGCAAAACTTCCGGTAACCGCCAGGGCCGGATTGTACGTTCCTCCGTCGTTAACGTCGAACATTCCCGGAGTCAGCAGGGAAACGCCATCCGCGTGCGTCACACCCACGATCACTTCCGATTTTCCCAGGTTGTCCTGCCCGTCCAGCTCAAGTACGTAATTTCCGCTGAGTGCCGCCGCGGTCAAGGCTCCCCCAATTACAGGCTTGATGATCCCAGATCCGTGCGTCTGTGGCGTACCGAGCGTGTCGTTCTCGATCATGTGGAAGTTCCCGCCCGAATCCTCAGCCAGTATGTAATTTGTGGTGGACATTGCGCCTTTGCTGTTCGTCGTGATCCATTGCATGGTGCCGCGTCCATCACTTCCGATGGTGTAGGTTCCATTAAAAGAGGACCCGGTGAACACGCCCAACGTACCGCCCGAACGATTGCTGTCGAGCTGCCCCCCTTCGATCGTGCCGCTGCCGTTCGCCGTGAAGTTGCCCGCAATCTCCACGTTGCCTCCTGAATCGAATCCATGGAACAGGAAGCTGTAAGGCCCGCTGAGCAGCGTGTTGGAGATTGCGGTTCCGGTGTTGATCACAATGCTTAAGGATTGGGTCGCGGTATTCGAATTCGCGTCCTTGACTTGAACCGAGAAATTCGCGGTGGTCGTCAGGATGGGTATGCCGGAAATGATCCCTGTCGCCGCATTCAACTTCAGGCCTGAGGGAAGCTGGCCGCTGGTGATGCTCCAGGTGTACGGAGTCACGCCGCCTTTCGCGATCAGATTACCGGTGTAGCCCGTGGCCACGGCGCCCGCAGGAAGTGGGGGCGTCACAGCTTGCAGGGGCGCCACGGTGGTGATCGAAATGGTTACGCCTGCCGCTGACGAAGCGTGCTGCGGCGGAAGCGCCGAATCCGACACCGTCGGGAAGAATGTGTAAACGCCGGCAGTTGTGGGCGTGCCACTGATTAACCCAGACGAAGTATTCAGCTCAAGTCCGGGCGGCAACGTACCCGGCGGCACGAACCACGTCAGCGGCGGAACGCCGCCAGAGGACCCGATCGAAGAGCCATACGCAGTGCCTGTAAAGCCGTTCGCCATCGCCGTCGAAGTGATCGAAAGCGGCGGCGGCGGGTTAATCGTAACCGTATAGATCGGCGACGCCACGGTCAAAGGCGGCGTCCCAAAGTCGGTGGCATTAATTGTGAATACGGATGTTCCCGTGCCGCTGGGCGTGCCGATAATCGTGCCGACGTTATTCAGAGTTAGCCCCGCAGGCAGCCTGCCGGTACCCACGGTGTAAGTGATCGGCGCAACTCCGCCGGTGGTGATGATTGTCTGGTTGTATGCGACACCGTTCGAGCCGTTGGGCAGCGTTGTGGTTGTGAATGTTACGGGTAGATCGATGGTGATCGTGGCCGTGGAGGTGACGCCAGAATTGGCCTTGGCGATCGCTTCCAAGGTTACGGAAATACCCGTAGTGAGTCCCGACGGCGCGGTATATGTTACCGACGTGGAAGTGACGTTGGTCAGGGTTCCGCAACTCGACCCAGCGCATCCCGAACCCGTCAGCGGTTGCCAAGTCACGCCCAGATTGCGCGTATCATTTCCCAGCGTCGCGACGAACAGCAGCGATTCCCCCTGGTCCATGCTCGAAGTCTTGGGAGTGATTGCCAGCGTGATGGAGCCGTTCCCGCCACCGCAGCTCGAAATGAACGTTAGGCTTAGAAATGCAATCAGCGCGCACGCAAGCGATGCCAGGCGATTCCAGCGCGCTCCACCGGCAGCGTTTTCTTTCTTCCGGAGCGCCAAAAACTTAGTCATTCGGGCATACACCTTCAATGTCGTCATAGCACCTTGGATTTCTTTTTCGGATCCGCCCGGAACGGAGGGAGTCGCTCCCACATCGAACCATTGGCTCATTTAATGAAACTAGTTGAATAACAAAACCCCCGCAGCGTGTCAACGCACATCTCCAGCCGGCCCCGTGCTCGCTGCCGCCCGCGCACGGCTAAACCAACCAGAGATTTGATTTGCAACACTCCGCCCCATCGGTCAGCCATAAGGATGCAGACCAGCCGAACCTCGTTGCCCGGCCCTCGCCGCCGTTTCTTGTGTAGCCGGCACGTAGGGTCCGCGCTCGGCCGCACCACGAATGGAGACGCATCTCGTAACGTAGGGCCGCTGCTGCGGAGGTGCTAATGGGCTGGCGAATAGCAGGATAGCGCGTGCGAATCGTGCTGTTAGTTTGTTTGGCCGATTCTTCGCTCGTATTGTAAACTCGCGTTCTCTGAAGGTAATCGTCGTATATTAATTGAAGCCCATGTCCAAATCTTCTTTTCGACGGCTTGCCAATTCAGCGACTGCGGGGATTTTTCGCGGTTTTTTGGCGCTTTTTCTTCTCGTCGGCGCGCTCACAAGTGCCGCGGCCGCGGCGGATGCCCCGAAGCCAGCCCCAATTTCCGTCGGCCCCGGCCTGCCATTCGCGGTCGCGGATTTCGACGGCGACCATCGCCCCGACCTGGTAGGCGTTCAAGGCGGCCAAAGCGGCGTTTCCCGCACGAATTATTGGATCCAACTGCAATTAAGCGCATCCGGGCGGCAAACGATTTTGCTCGTTGCGCCGGCCGGCGGCTTGCAAATAGCCGCTCGCGATGTGAACGGCGATCAGATCCCCGATCTGATTCTCACCACAGCCTGGCTCCGCCAGCCCGTAGCGATTTTTATCAACGACGGCCACGGAACTTTCACTCGCGTAGAAACAGACGCGTTTCCCGAAGCCTTCCGCGAGTCCCAGACCGGCTGGGACTCCTCCACCGATCGAATTCCAGACTCGGTCGCCGTGCCTCCGTCGTCGAGCTCAGGGATTTACATCACGAAGGCGCGCTTACCGCATGTCGGACGGCAAACCAACGCCGTTGCGCCTTCAAGTTGCGGATTTCTTCCGAGCCCGTTCTTAATCTCTTCACCAGGCCGCGCACCTCCCTTCGCAGTTCCTTACCTCTAAAAACGAGCTGAGGTTAGATCACGAAGTTCGTCGCGCCCAGCGATTCGCGGCGAGCGTTTTGGTCTTTCTCCACGGCGCGCACGGGGCGAAATTTGCAAGCGTCCCGAAACTCAGCGACACATCCCGTTTGTCTATTCGTATGCCGGCGCATTCTGCGGATGTTTTCCGCAAACGCGAACAAACCGCGATAGCCGCATGCACAGAACCATAAGTTTTCCTCACGCAAAGCGTCGCGGAGACACATCAGACCGCGTCAACCGAGCCCCATGGAGGGCCCATGATTCGCGCTTTCGTCAACTACGCTCTTAACAATCGCTTCATTATTCTCGCGCTCGCGACTCTGCTGCTCATATGGGGAGCGATTTCCTTCCACAATCTCCCCGTCGAAGCCTATCCCGACGTCGCGAACAACTACGTCCAAATCATCACCCAATGGCCCGGCCGCGCCGCCGAGGAAGTGGAACAGCAAGTCACCATTCCCATCGAAATTCAAATGAACGGAATTCCGTATCTCGAGCATCTCCGCTCCGTCTCCTTGTTCGGGCTTTCCAGCGTGATGCTCATTTTCGACGATGAATCGTCCAACGACTGGAACCGCCAGAAAGCTCTCGAGCGCCTTTCGCTCGTCACGCTGCCGCAAAATCTGCAACCGCAAATGGGCACCGACTGGAGCCCCGTCGGCCAGATTTTTTGGTACACGCTGAAAAGCAGCAATCCCCGCTACGACTTGATGGAATTGAAATCCATCGAGGACTGGACGCTCGAAAAACAATTCAAGTCCGTGCCCAACGTCGTGGATGTTTCCAGCTTCGGCGGCATCACCCGCGAATATCAGGTGCAGGTGGACCCCGACAAATTGGTTTCCTACGGCTTGAGCATCGCGCAGGTTGAGCAGCAACTCGCGAACAACAACACCAACGCCGGCGGCAGCTTCATCGAAGCCGGCCTGCAGCAAATTAATGTTCGCTCGGTGGGTCTGTTCAGCAACGTCGCCGATATCGAGCAGACCGCCATCGTCGCAAAAAACGGCACGCCACTTACCGTCAAGGACATCGCAACTGTGGTCCAAGGTCCCAAGATCCGCCTCGGCCAAATTGGAAAAGCGATACATCGCTCCGACGGCGTCATTGTGGATAACGACGACGCCGTCGAAGGAATCGTGCTGCTGCGCAAAGGCGCCAATTCCGACGACACGCTGGTGGGAATCCACGCAAAAGTCAAAGAGCTAAACGACTACATCCTGCCCCCCGGCGTAAAAATCGTTCCGTTTCTGGATCGCAGTGATCTGGTGCGCTACACCACGCACACAGTTCTGCACAATCTCACCGAAGGGATCATCCTCGTCTCCGTGATTCTATTTTTGTTTCTGGGCAATTTTCGCGGCTCGTTCATCGTCGCCCTGACGATTCCGTTCTCGTTGCTGTTCGCGTCCATTTGTCTGAGCTTGAAAAATATTCCGGCCAATCTCTTGTCCCTCGGCGCACTCGACTTCGGCATGGTCGTTGACGGCGCGGTGGTCATGGTCGAAAACATCGTCCGCCATCTGACCCACGGAGATTCAAACAACAGAGGCGTACTGGAACAGATTCGCGACGCCGCTTTCGAAGTGCAACGCCCAGTCTTCTACGCCATCGCCATAATCATTACCGCGTACTTGCCGATCTTCACCCTCCAGCGCGTCGAAGGCCGTTTGTTCCGGCCCATGGCCTGGACCGTTGCGTTCGCGCTTCTCGGCGCGCTGGTGTTCTCCATGCTCATCGCGCCGGTGCTGTGCAGCGTGTTCTTCAAAAATGGAGTCCACGAATGGCGCAATCCGGTTATGGACTACCTGAAGAATTCCTACCGCACGGCCGCACGCTGGGCGATCGAGCATCGTCCGGTCACGATTGCCGTCGCAGGCCTAGCCGTGGTCCTCGCGATCTATCTCACCTTCGGCGGGGTAATTGGCTCGGAATTCCTGCCGCACCTGGATGAAGGCGCCATATGGGCACGTGGTACCCTCGCGCCCAGCACCGGTCCCACTGAAGGCGCGCGAATCATGAATCAGGCACGTGTGGTCTTTGCGTCCTTTCCAGAAGTGACGCAGGTCGTCTCGCAGGTCGGCCGCCCTGATGACGGCACAGACACCACCGGCTTCTTCAACACCGAATATTTCGTTGATCTCAAGCCGAAAGATAAATGGCGTCCGGCCTTTGGCAGCGACAAGAACGAACTGATCGGCGCAATGGACCGCGAACTCAGCAAAATTCCCGGCGTCCTCTGGAATTTTTCGCAACCGATTTCGGACAACATGGAAGAAGCCGTCAGTGGTGTCAAAGGCGAGCTAGCCGTAAAAATCTACGGCGATGACCTAAGGCTTCTCGAGCAGAAAGCCGACGAGATCGTCGCCATCATGCGCAACGTCCGCGGCATCGAAGATCTCGGCGTCTTCCGCGTCATCGGCCAGCCCAACCTGAATTTCGTCGTGGACCGCAAAGAGGCCGCGCGCTACCAAATCAACGTCTCGGACATCCAAGACGCCATTCAGACCGCCGTCGGTGGCAACGCCGTCAGCCAGGTGCTACAAGGTGAGCAGCGCTACGACCTCGTGATGCGCTATCAGGCGCCTTACCGCGATACGCAGGATGCCATCGAAAATATCCGGCTGCTCTCGCCCTCCGGCGCGCGCGTTTCCCTGGCTCAACTCACGAAAGTCGAGGTGCGCGATGGCGCCTCCGAAATTTATCGCGAGGAAAATTCACGTTACGTCGCCATTAAATACAGTGTTCGTGGCCGCGATCTTGGTGGCGCTGTCGAAGAAGCCATCCGCAAAGTGAACGCGCAGGTAAAACTTCCCACCGGTTACAGCATTGACTGGGCCGGCGAGTACGAAAGCCAGAAACGCTCGGAGCGGCGCCTGATGCTCGTGCTGCCGCTCACCATCTTGGGAATTTTCGTGATTCTCTACACCATGTTCGGTTCCGTGAAGTGGGCGCTGCTCATTCTAGGCAACGTGGCTATGGCTCCGGTTGGCGGACTCTTGGCCCTGCTGCTCACCGGCACGCACTTCAGCGTTTCCTCAGGCGTGGGATTCTTGGCGCTTTTCGGAGTATCAGTGCAGACCGGCGTCATCATGCTCGAATACATCAATCAATTGCGTGCCCGCGGCCATACCATTGAGGCCGCCGCCATCGAAGGTGCCGTGCTGCGCCTCCGCCCCATCATGATGACGATGCTCGTCGCCACGCTCGGCCTGCTGCCCGCGGCGCTCTCACGTGGGATAGGCTCGGACTCACAACGCCCCTTCGCCATCGTAATAGTCGGCGGCCTGGTCGCCGCTCTCGTCCTGAGCATTTTCCTGTTGCCGACCCTATACGTCTGGGTGGCGAGCGAAGGCGATAAACTCCCGGATCTCGAAGCAGGCTTCGACGAGGGCGCCTAGTGATTCTGACTAGTTTCGTCTGGCGCAAAAACTCAGCGCAAGCGATCGGCTCCGGCGTTCACGAGCCGAAAAAATCGCCACGCTACTTCATAATGCTGTGCTCGGAGTGCCCACGATACAAATTGGCAGTAGGGTAGTGCGCCTGGATCACATCAAATACATATTCGGAAGGTACCATCTGGCCCAGATCCACGTCCGGAGTAGATCCGGCAATAATTCCGATCAGCATCACGCGATGCAACGCCGAAGGCACTGGAGGCAGCAGATAAACCGGCGAACCGCTGTTCCCGCCAACGAAATTCCCAGCCAACAGCCAAACGTCGCGCGGGAACCCCTGGTCCGCCGGCGTGCACTTCATGTTGATCGGCTCTTCGGGAATATTGGAAATTCGTCCGAACTTGAAAGCCGGATAGTTGCGCTCGGCGTCCAGCAGCGCGGGCACCAGCCCCGCAGTCACGATCTGATCGCCGATGCCCACCTTGTAATTTTCGGTTTCGGCTTTGGTGGCGAAGTCCGCCACAGGTATGAACCGCACGTCGTTGCGCAGTAGCTGTTCGACGCGCGTCGAAGAGACCGGAATCACCGCCACGTCCACCCGATCGTTGGGGCTGGCATACCACACGTTCTTCCCAGCATCCACCAGGCCCAGCGGCACGCTGTCCGTTGCGTCCATGCCCTGGCCAAGCTTGAAATTCTTCACATTCACACGCGCATAAATCACCTGCGGATTCGCCCAGGAGCAGCCCTCCCATTTCGGATCCACGATATGCCGTGCGGTCACAATGGCCACGAAGCTCTGCTTGGGATCTGTCTTCGATGGAATATCTACCAGAAACCCAGTGCCCACCTCATAATCCTTTACCTTCGGGTAGTAAAGAAACACGATGCTCTTTTTCACAATGCCCACGTTGAACGGCATCGAAGAACCGCCCACGCGCACGGCGGGAACGAGCAGCACCGCAACAAGCAGCACCACGACGAAGACCGCAAGAAATTGTTTCACGTTGCAAACTCCTGGTCACGTTTGCGGCGAATGATACTGAGAAACCGCACGCAGCACCAGTTCGGCAACTGCTTCAGAGCTGTTCGCATCTAATGAAGTGTCGGTAAGGTCGTGGCACGTCCGCGCGGCCCCGAAATCACTCGCCGTCACAGACCCCAGCGTGATTGTCAATTTGCGCCGTTTTTTAGTATAAACATTTGTTTGGAATTGCCCGGCGCTCTTGCCGGTCGTATCTGAGCGGGAGGAATGCATTGATAGAAGTTCAGGATTTGACGAAAGCCTACGGCACAGTCACGGCCGTAGATCACGTTTCTTTCACTGTAAATAAAGGTGAAATTTTAG
>Ga0210389_10003664_pt1 | contig 12017 bp, 6 predicted proteins | sample IncBWH28OmetaG_FD_160127 | JGI IMG/M metagenome (GOLD analysis project Ga0210389, IMG submission 160127) | Forest soil microbial communities from Barre Woods Harvard Forest LTER site, Petersham, Massachusetts, United States - Inc-BW-H-28-O ... | reverse complement strand
ACGGTGGCGCCCCTGAGTTCGGGCAGCGGGCGGTCGACGAGAAGGACAGGACAATGCACGTTTTTTAGCATCTCGGAGAGAGCCGGATCATCACCCGTCGAACCGACAATGAGGCCATCGATTCTTCGTTCCATTAACACCCGCAAATAGGTCTCTTCCCGGATGGGATCATCCTCTGAATTACACAAAATTACCGAGTATGAATTCCGATAACACGCGTTTTCAATCCCTCGGGCTAACTCTGCAAAAAACGGGTTGGTAATATTGGAGATGAGCAAACCGATGGTTGAGGTAGTGCGATGGCGAAGAGATCGAGCCACCCCGCTGGGTAGATAGTTAAGCTGTTTGATAGCCGCTTCGACTCCAGCCCGCGCTTTCGAACTAACCGGGCGGGAATTAGTAAGGACATTCGAAACGGTCGAGTACGAAACGCGAGCGAGCTTAGCGACATCCTTAATAGTAGGCATAGTGCCTTTAAGGCGATAACAATCCTCTTAACAGGCAGAGTGAACCATCCCGTTTGGGCAGACGAGTAGCCTTTTCCCCTCTACCCGCAAAACTACCTGGCTCACCTGAAAAGAACGTTTTGCCTCAATTCTTGCAAGCTTTGCAGCGATCACCATGAAGCTTTTTTCCCCTCCATTTTGGACAATCAGGCTTTTACGTGCCAAAACCCAAAAAAGTCAACCCTTTTTCACTGGCTCCCTGCTGCCGGATCGCCCTGGTTACCTACATAAACGATAAAGGAGTGATCTATTAGATCACTCCTTTGTCTTCTACCGGCCGAACGCACCATCACTCTCCGGCGTTCGCGCCTATGCTTTATTAAAAAAAATTACGCCTCGCTGAGGACGATCACTTCTGAAATTGAACGGGAACTGGCTGAACAAATAGTTGGGTATAAAGATTAAAGAAGGCGTTGTTGTTGATACCAAACACTACCTGTGACCGGGATAAGACATTCGGGACCGGATACGGGTTGCTGGTCGAAACAATCGACTTCCCATAGTCCGCATCAAAGGTTGTATGCATATCCACATACAAACTCCGAACGTCAGTGTCCAGGCTAGGATCAAAAAAGGAAGCAAACGCTATCGTGTCGTAAATGAACGAACCCGGATTGGGACCGACTTCCTTATAAATTTCGGTAACAATGGTGGGAGGGGTACGATCTATGATTTGGTTGTAAACCTTTTTGGGAAGAGTGACCGTATTGGTTACGTCCAGCGGAATAATGAGCCGAGAAACCTGCGCTCGCAATACTACCTGAACCGATTCCGGATCGAACCACCAATTGAATTCTGCTGCGTCGTTATACGCGTTGCCAGCGGCAAAGATTTGTCCGCCCATGATTACGATCTGTTTAATCAAAGGGATGATCGTCGGATCTTTCTTCATCGCTAACGCCACGTTCGTTAACGGTCCCAGGGCCAGCAAAGTCACCTGGTGCGGATAACGATGAAACGTATCGATAAGGAAGTCCACCGCAGGTTCGTCTTGTGCTTTTGTATGCTTGGCGAAGCCATCCGGTGGCGGCACCAGCTGTCCCTTGGTTGGCTCAGGTTTACTATACGCGCCTAGATAATCGATCGGCGCGCCGAACGTAGCGACTTGCAGTAGATAATCGTTGTAGTCGTGAAGAATAGGATAGTCAGAACCGACATAAACGCCGACTTTGTCAGAGATACCCATTCGTTCCACCGTTTTGAGGCAGTCCGCTACTTCCTGAATCCGCCATTGGTTTCCTGAGACGATGGTAAATCCAAGCAGGTCGATGGCTCCGGCAGCGTAGAGCTGCGACGCCATCACACCTACCTGACCGTCGTCACCCATGGTATTGAAATCAGTATCGATTACAACTTTTGGAGCGTTACTCGCTAGACAAGTGGCGACACCGACTAGCGACAAGAGGGCAGTAAGCAATATCCTTCTTTGCATCTGTCTTGGAGGGGATTTGATTTGTGGTTAAGTAACCCTGGACGCCCGCACACAGCTGATCTGCGCTAAAACGTCCTTCCCGAGAGAACCAATCCATTAAAAGGGGGGGATTGGTTCTTGAACTGTAAAACGTTTTACATATGCATCGCAGAGAACGCAAGTGTTTTATGCGTGAAAGATATCGGCTCCGTTTTTTTCGCTTGATAGCGGGCGGATGTGGGCGAGTGAGCACTACAGTCCGGCCGTGTACGATCTCGCGGAATTAACAGCTTCCGTGCTTCTAACCCGGACATAAAGACGTCCGTTGACCGCAGTTCATCAAGAAATTGGAATCCAAAAACTGATTGCGGCACCCTCACGGGCAATAAATTCAAAAAGCGGTATTCTACGCACTTAATGACCCGAACGTGCCTCGATACGTCTGGTATTCTCCTTCATGGAGCAAGGTCGTTCAGCTTTGAGATGCGGAATCCGGGAAAGGAGACGCAGCAATCAAGTCGTAGGCATTAGGAGCCTTATAACCAGTCTCAATGAGCCGACATCATCGTTAGAAGAATTAATCTTCCAACCCGCGAGCGGCCGGCCCCGCAACATATTTTCCCGTAAATCTGCCATCACTTACTAGCAGCCGCTTCTTTCGCGCATTGCCAAAACTTTTCAGCAGCTGGACTTAGCCGGCCTTTTGGGGAAGCGATGCCAAAGGCTACCGGCTTCGGCTCGGGAGTCAGTCGTAAGAGTTTTAGTCGACGACCGACTGTGTAGCCGAAGAAATCGGAAGCTAAGCCCACTCCATTGTCGGCCTCGATTGCTGAAATTACTCCTGAGATGTCTTCAAGCTCTTCCAGAACGTGCGGCTTAATCTTGGTTCGCGCGAAAATAGCAGTGAAGTAGTTATAGTAGTCGGGGAAAGTCTCGTGGCTTAAGCGGATGAATGGTTCGCGCGCCGCCTCAGCTAACGAAACACTGGGCTGGCGAGCTAGCCGATGGGTAGGCGCCACCGCCAGGCGAATTCGTTCCAATCTTAGAGTTTCGAAGCGCAGTCCGCGAAGCATACCTGACTTAGGTGGCCGCATGACAAAAGCTAGCTGGAGCCGGCGATCGCGTAAACCAACGAGGCTTTGTTCGTTAGGCCAGTCGTGTAACTTTATGCGCACCTTTGGCATCGCTTTCTGATAGGCGCGCAAAATCGACGGCATCATGCGCGCCGTAGCGATCGGCCAGTAGCCAACGTGAAGCTCGCTATCACCTTTGTTGGCGATGGCGCGTACCTTGCGCACCGCTGCGCCCGCATGCTCGAGAAGGACACGCGCTTCAAGAAGAAAGGCACGGCCTGCTTCGGTTAAGCTAACCGACTTGGCCGTGCGCTCGAGTAGCCGCACGCCTAGCTCGTCTTCAAGGTCGCGAATCTGCCGGCTAAGCGAAGGCTGTGAGACATGCAGCTTATGCGTCGCGGCTCGCGAGATATTCTCCATCTCGGCCACGGCGAGGAAGTAACGCAGGTGCCGCAGTTCCACAGTGAGTAAGTATGCCTGCTGGGCATGCTGAGGCAAGAAACAAGGTCTTTCACAAGATCCAGATCTCGAACCAACCATTACCGCGTGAGCAGAAGGAGACTAAATCATAGTGATAAGCGAGTATAACTCAGCCCTGACCCGAAAAGAGATTCTTATCGGAATGGTCGGCGCAAACGCCAAAACAAGCTGGGCGAAGCTGTCTCACGTTCCGGCGATCAACGCTCTCCCCGGCATGAAACTGGCGGCTGTGGCTACCCGCAACGAGCAGAGTGCGATGGAAGCAGCTGAAGCCTTCGGTGCCGATCGCTGGTTTTCCGATCCTTTCGCGATGATCTACGACGACCTGATTGATATCATAACGATCTCTATCAAAGTGCCCGCACACCGCGAACTCGTTCTCGCAGCGGTGGATGCCGGCAAAGCGGTCTACTGCGAAGCACCTCTCGGACGCAGCATCGCGGAGACCGAAGAGATGGCCACCGCGGCAGGCTCACTTCACACGGCGATCGGACTACAGGGTCGTTTGAATCCAGCCACACGCCGCGCCGCCCAGGTGCTTTCTTCCGGAAAGATTGGACGCCCACTAAACGCGAGAATTGTCAGCACCACCATGGGCTTCGGACCAGAGTTACCTTCTGCCTATGACTATTTCAACAAGACATCGTCTGGCGCCAATCTGTTAACTATCACTGCGGGGCATACGCTCGATGTGGTGGAAGCAGTCCTCGGACCGGTCGTCGAAGTTGACGCCCGCACCGAGATTCTTTGGCCAACCGTGAAGTTGACGGACATCGGTGAGGACAGTGTGCGTGAAACCGCCGATCAAGCCAATATCCTCGGCAAGAGGCGTTCTGGTGCGGCATTCACGGCAGACATCCGCGGCGGCGTAGCGCCGGAGGATGCGCATTTCAGTTTCGAAATCACAGGGGAAGAGGGATGGCTCCGCCTGACCGGCGATCACCCTTACGGCTTTCAGGCTGGGGACCTCAAGCTAGCGTCGAATATCCCATTCGCGACACCCGAGAAGCCCGCGGTCTCCGGCGGATTCATGGGTGCGGTGATCAACGTGGGGCAGGTCTACGCTCACCTTATCCGCGATTTGCATGCGGGCACTTACAGCACGCCCGGCTTTGACCACGCACTTCACAACGCCCGCCTCATCGACGCCGTAAGGCGCGCCGCCGAACGAGGTAAGCGGCAGCAAGTTCTTGAATAGCGCCAGCAATAAAAAAGCGAAGATGACGTAATTCCATAGTTTCGTGTTGTCCGAATAAGCAATTCTTATCGCTGCGACCGCAAATAACTAATTCTCGCGGTCCCCATCTGCGTTTTCTGAGACCGAGCGGACCGCCAGCACGATTTGCGTTTTAGGTTCACGCACATGCGCGACCGCAGAGTCGGTCGAGAAACATCATGAAGTCCACAAGTGTCAATGACGGGCTCTGCGGAATTTGGAGGGATCTCACCGAGGAACCAGCTTGGAAATACGAAGAATTACCTCCACTCCTGTTAGCACAACTAACTAAAGTGGATTTGTTCGAAGTTCGTGACATGGAGCTCGCACGGGCGCATTGGTTTTGGTCGCGCCGACCCAAGCTCGCTCTTCAAGAGAGCGCTATGCTCCTGGTTGTGGCGTTTTGTGTGCTTCTGTGCTTGGCTCTCGCGTTTGTTGCCTGGCCTGGGACTTCGATCCCTGAACGCGTCGCCGAAATGATTATTCTACTTCTTGAACTGGCTTTGGGGATCTACTTGATCGTACAGCGGGTCAAAATCGTTCGATGGCGACGCGAATATGAGCTAAGCATCGATCGCCTCATTCGTACCATTAGTCCGGGGTATGAAGGAGGTTCGACCAGCAAGTGATGAAAAGGCGCCGGGCGCAGATCATGCTGCGCCCTGACGCAATTCCACCCACCTGCTCTAGGGATTCGCTGTGATTTCGTGTAATACGCGAACCTTGTTTTCTAGAGGCAGATCACTGAGCTGAGAGGAAGATCCAACCCAGACATTGTAGTTGTCTTTTGGAGCATCCCATTTTTCGATGTTGGTGTTCCAATAAGCGAAGGAACGTTGATTTAGTTGTAACGTAACCTTCTGCGATTGCCCCGGCTGCAAGAAGACTTTCTGGAAGCCTTTTAGCTCTCTAACCGGACGCGGAACCGGAGCGTTGTTCTCCCCGACGTATAATTGGGCCACTTCCGCACCAGCCACCGAACCAGTATTTGTCACTGTAAACGATACAGTGACTGGCTGCGTTCCGTCATAATGGGAAGGCGTGATGCCGAGTTGCGAAAACGAGAACGTCGTGTAAGACAAGCCGAACCCGAACGGGAAGAGTGGCTGGATTCCATTGTGGTCATATCCGCGATAGCCGACAAAGATCCCTTCGCTATAGCTGATCGAGTCGGGATGCTGATTAACCGGGTTAGGGAATGTAGCAAAAGCCGGATTATCTTGGGCTCGCTTCTCCATCGTGATCGGCAATTTACCGGAAGGATTCACGTCTCCAAACAGGATTTCAGCCAGTGCCTGGCCCCCATTTTGCCCGGGATAGAATGCCTCTACTAAGCCTGCTACCTGGTTGATCCATTGCTCGGAATCGAAGTTTCCTCCGCCATGAAACACCACCACTGTTTGTGCATTTGCCGCGGAGACATTTTTGATCAGTTCATCCTGGAATTCAGGAAGCGTGAACGACCGATCTTCCCCTTCTCCTTCGTATTCATTGCTGATGCCGGCCGCAATGATCACCGCGTTATACCCACTGATATTCGAAGGTGGCTGGAGCGCAGCATAACTGGCCTGAATACCGGTTAGACCGCCTTGTTCGAAGAAATCAAAGAATCCGCCGACCCGGCGGTAATCAATCTCGATTGAATAGGCTGTTCCCGCGATCAGACCGACTTTCGCGAAGAGCGGTACCGTGGGACCATATCCGACGGGCGGTAGCGTGGGGGAGTTGAAGTTATCAATGACGGTTTGGCCGTTAATGATCAATCGCAGTCCGCCATCACCGCGCACTTTGAAGACATAATCGCCGGTCATGGTTGGCACTACTTGTCCTACCCATTTTGCAGAGAAGCCGCCTTGATTCGTAGACACGGGAATCGGATCAGAATCCCAGTCAAAATTAACCTGCTTATCTACTCGAGTAACCGCCGGTGAACCGGAAAGGTTATTGCTGGTAAAGTAAGAGGCCTGGAGGCCTTGGGTAATTACACCGTTGTTGCTGGACTGCCAAACCGCATTGGCTGGATCGAGCGAGCAAACCGGGATGAAATCCACCTGCGTGTTCGCGCCTACCTCTGATCGGATTCCGTCCAGTTCGCTGACTGACGCAATCGGGGTGACGAAGGAGCTGCCGAACCCGGTTGGAGGAGCGGATTCTGCCAAATTTCCAATCACCGCAACTTTGCGTACCGTGTTCTTGCTAAGCGGCAGGAGATGGTTCTTGTTCTGCAACAGAATTAACCCTTCCCGTGCGATATCTAAGGATGCCTGTTCACTAAACGGATCATCCACCGGAATAGATGGATCCAACTGTGGCCGATCCAGAAACCCGAAAGAAATCACACCGGTCAAGAGGTGCGTCACTTTAAGATCGAGATCTGCGACCGTCAGCGGGTTCGGGATCGAAGGGGAAAGACTCTGCTGATTCATGAAGTTGCCGGAAGGTAGGTCGATGTCGCACCCAGCCAGCGCGGCGGATAGCCCGTCGTGGATGGCATTGAAGTCAGACATTAGGATCCCCGTAAAACCCCATTCGGTCCTAAGAATCGTGGTCAACAGGAAGGGGTTTTCGCAGGAAAAAGCGTCGGTCCCGGCGCTATCCACGGCGTTGTACGCTCCCATAACGGTTGCCACCTGTCCTACTTTAACCGCGGCTTCGAAGGGCGGCAGATAGATCTCTCGCAGCGTGCGTTCATCCACCACAATGTGCACGTTGGTCCGGTTCTCTTCTTCGTCGTTGCAAACGAAGTGTTTGGCACACGCCATGACTCCTTGCGCCTGGATGCCTTTAATCTCCTCTGGACTGAGTTGTGCACCCAGAAACGGGTCTTCACCGGTCATGTATTCGAAATTTCTACCTCCCATCGGTACCCGATAGAAATCCAGTCCCGGGCCGAGAATACTGAAGAATCCATGGGCCCGAGAGTCACGTCCCATGGCAACACCTTGATCGTGGGCGCGGTCGGGATTCCAGGTAGCGGCCAGGGTCAGTCCGGATGGAAAACGGACATTCGGATGGTCCCGGCGAACACCCATTGGTCCGTCGGTTTGGAAGATCTGCGAATTAACCAACGAGTTAGTTGGTACCGGAATCGGCTTAAAGTCGAAGAAACCCGTGCCGCCGATATAGCTGAGTGAATCATCGAGGGTAAACTGGCTTAAGAGGCCCTTTACCCTTGAGTTGACTGTGCTTTGGCTCTGTTGAGCCTGCGCACTCAGCAGACATAAAAAGAGTCCGCTGAAGGTAAGACGAGACAGAAGTGATATCTTCATAGGAGGGAACTTCAATCGGTTGGAACAGACCGCGCCGTCCCTATTGAGAGAGCCGTGTTAGCGGACGCTCGAACCGAGGTCCTGATCAGAATCTGATACTGCCGATACGCCGACTACTGATACGGTCCGCGAGGAGGCGGGGCCGGAGTGGTGCGAAACCCACAAAAAATCCGTTTCCAGGTGTTTCATAAGCTTATACTGTTGTTTTTGATCCGGTGCGTCGTCGATCAACCTGCCTAGCGCCGGTGATCCGGCCCGTCCCCAAGCGATAGTGGGTGATAACATACTGGTTCATAGATTTTCTCCTGTTCTGCGGACCGGGAAGTTCCGATTTCAACAATGCCGTCGTCCTTCGTATTGGGTTTCGACAAGTCTGACATAATGGTTTGGGGTCTGGTTTGTAGGGGTAGGGTTACAGAGCTAACAGGGCCGGGCGCACCCCTCATGGGCTAAACTTTTCGCCCCAAGCTCAATGTTTCTTGAATGGCCTTTCCGCACACAGGTGGCACGATCGGGCCTTTCGCAGAGATGCAATCGATACGTTACGGCCGTTGTTACGGCTTTTCATATCGCAGACTGCACGATGTTCCTGGGGACTTCTCGCTACATATACTTGCTATAATAACTCTACTCCGTCTTGATAATATAAACCTGCATACCGCTAATTTATTCCCGCCGGGCAAAAGTTTTTTATCGGGCCCGTTCGGATGGCAAAACACAAGTCTTAGCGGGATGAGTGATATCTGCGGGTTAGTGGTCAATAATCTTTCCCATGGCTGCCAAGGTATTTGCAGACATGAAAGTTCCGCGAATTTCATGGATCGTTACGACCCGAAGCTTATATGTGACGCCGGAACAAGTCTGGTATCAATGCGAGGGCACAGCGTGAATCTCATCGTCAAATGGAATTAGCCCCGCTTCGAAGCCGCTTCACTTCTTGCCGCCCGAGCGTATAGCTTCGTTGTTCGACGGTCCATGCTGATCCGCCGTGTGGACAAATTCGGAGTTAACTGAAATACACGCTCATGTTCTGGCGCCGTCATAAATGACGCTAGGCTCATCTTTCCTACCATTATGCTCGAAGTGCCGGCACGATGTTCCGGCTCGGGAATAAAATCGAATCGTTCGAGTCTATACCGGCGAGCCTGCCTTCTCTAACGGGGGTGGCAGCTCACTTCGAACCAATAACCCTCGTTAACCCCCCAATCAAAGGAAGGAAAGTTAACATGAAGCTAACGTTTTTTGACCTACGCGATATCTCTCGAGTCACCGTGTCTATATTGCCAATATTAATAGTGAGCGCTTTACCACTATCGGCGCAAACATCGTTCGACCAGTTTGATACCTGGCCCTTTTGGGGTGGAAATATCTCCAATACTCATAGCAACCCTTTTGAACATACGCTGACGACGAAGAACGTCTCTCAGCTCAAACCGAAATGGACATTTACGACGGGAGGAGATGTCTCGGCGACGCCCACCGTTGATTCAGAAAGCGTCTACGTACCCGACTGGGCGGGCAACCTCTTTAAAATTAACCGGCAAACCGGTGAAGCAATTTGGTCACACAAAATCTCGGAATATACAGGAATATCCGGTTCGCTTTCGCGCAATAGTCCTGCAATTGTTGGTAACCTTCTGGTTTTCGGAGATCAGGCGAGTGCCACAGTTATGGCGGTCGATAAGCGAACTGGTAGGCTCGTCTGGAAAACAGTGCTCGATTCGCACCCGGGCGCGATTATTACAAATTCAGCGGTGGAATTTGGCGGCAAGATCTATGTAGGGGTATCATCAAACCAGGAAGAACTTGCAGCAGAAGATCCAAAGTTCGTTCTATCATTTATCGGCAGCGTCGCTTCGCTCGACGCCCAAACCGGACATATCGACTGGCAAACGTTCATGGCGCCGGCAGGCTATACGGGGAACGCCGTCTGGGGCAGCAATTTCTCGATCGATCCAAGGAGACAGTCGCTCTATATCGCAACCGGCAACAACTATTCGGTGCCGGCGGCAGTTTCAGAATGTGTGTCTAAGGCTAAAACCGTAGCGGAACAGGTCCAGTGCCTGGATCCCAAAGATTACATCGAGGCGGTTGTTTCACTCGATCTTCATACTGGCCAGGTCAAATGGGCGCATGATTTGGGAGGTGCGGACACTTTTATTGCTTCCTGCCTGATGAACAATAGCGGTGGAGTTCCGTGCCCGGATCCGGCGGGCCCTGATTTTGACTTCGCATCGGCTCCTAATCTTCTGACCGTCTTCACAAATGGAACCGAAAGGGACATGGTAGGAGCCGGTCAGAAGAGCGGCGTCTATTGGGCTCTCGATCCAGACACTGGAGCTACGATCTGGGCGACCTTGGTTGGACCAGGCGGTGTGACCGGAGGGATCGAATGGGGATCCGCGACCGATGGATCGAAAATCTATGTTGCTATCCACAATAGTGGAAACACTTCATATACCCTTGCCCCTGCTCACAAGGTAACTGTAAATGCAGGTTCATGGGCAGCTTTGGATCCTGAGACTGGAAACATCATCTGGCAAATTCCGGCCACGGGCCAAGATCCAACAAACCCGAAGCTCGGAGCTGGTGCGGAGGGACAGGTCTCAGCAGCCGCCGGAGTTGTTTACGCTGGATCGCTCTCGGGCGACATGGTGGCTATTGATGGTAATAGCGGTGACATCTTGTGGCAGTTCGCCAGCGGTGGCTCGGTGATTTGTGGTCCCTCCATTGTTGATGGTACGGTTTTTTGGGGCTCGGGATATAGCCGCGCTGGGACAGGCAACAACAAGCTATTTGCTTTCTCGCTTGGTAAGGGCGATGCCGGTAAGCATAACGGCGGCGCTCACTGAGCTTTTTTGGATCATCTTGAGGCTGACGGATAACAGGCTAACATTGTTATCGTTAGTAGCAATACCGAAGCTCTTGGTGCAACAGAGCGCGCAGACTCAAACGATGTCTGCGCGCTAAAAGGCTCAGATTGAGTAGATTCGATTTGCCGTCCCAACAAAAGGCCAATGAATTCGCTGGTTATATCAGCGACTTAACAATTTCAATTCACAAGATCGTAAAGCCGGTCAGCCAGATCGATGATTAGCTCACGCTTCTCAACCATAGCTTTCCAAGCCGCGGGAATCGCCTCTTTGCCGTAAAACGCGCCGGCTAATTGTCCGTAAATGGCACCCGTTGTGTCGGCATCATCTCCGAGGTTAACCGCTAACAGCGCTCCTTCAACGAGAACTCTGAGCGATAAAATGCCCAGAGCGCGGCTTCCAAAGACTCAACAACGTATCCGCTCCCTTTGATCTTCGGTGGTTCTTTCGACTTGAAAGACCCGGCGGCAATCGCCGCAATCTTCGGGCCCAGGCTGTTCTAGTTCCAGAAATCCCGTTCATCGCCAGGATAAAAATAGAGGCTCAAAAGACTCCGCCTTCAGCTTGCCGCTGAGGGCGCCCACTAACAAGCCTGCAAAATAACGGCAGGCATTCACGGCCGCCTTGGTCCCGTGAGTCGTGCGAGAACTCTCGGCGGAGTAATGAATCGCCTGTTTTGGGTTCGATGCGAAGAACCGCGGGACCTGTGCGAGCCGCATGAGGGAGCCATTCCCGGCTGCGTCCGGCGATTCCGAACCCGAGAAGGGTTGCCGGGTCGGCAATAACTGGCCAAGGCGCCGGCAACAGTATTGCCGATATCAAAACACCGGCCATTGATGGAAAAGGAAAACAAAAAAGTAACTACACGTTGTCCGCGTTTTCGAAGACAGAGCACGCCGCACAGAAGAGCCTCAACACGACCGGACCGTGTCAAGCTTCGGTGGCACAGCGAATTTCAGGGCATAATTGCGCCCCGGGCTGCGGCAAAAAGAGAGTACCATTCTTCGCGGCTTAAAGAAACCGAAACCGCCTTGGCGCAGGCCCGCAATCGATCCGGACGGGAGGTTCCCAACACAGGCTGGATTTTCGCTGGGTGTTTGAGAAGCCAGGCCAGCAGTATGGCCTCTGCAGTGGTTTCGTGGCGCTGGGCGTACTTCTGCACCAAGAGGGCCGTTTCTTTCACGTTCCC
>Ga0210389_10003663_pt1 | contig 12017 bp, 9 predicted proteins | sample IncBWH28OmetaG_FD_160127 | JGI IMG/M metagenome (GOLD analysis project Ga0210389, IMG submission 160127) | Forest soil microbial communities from Barre Woods Harvard Forest LTER site, Petersham, Massachusetts, United States - Inc-BW-H-28-O ... | reverse complement strand
CAACGTTGCCATCATGACCGTCGCCGGCGCGCTGCGCACCGCCGGCGTCTGAGCTTTGACGGGTCTTCGCGTCTTCAGCGAAAATTCCCTTTCGTTTCCGGGATCAAGAACGCGCCGATCAGGTAGATCGCAAAGATCACAACCACGAAAATCGAAAGCGCCATCGGGATTTCCGCGGCGGTCTTAGCCGCCAGCGATACGAACGTCGGCATCATTCCACCCAGTGCAAAGCCGATATTCCATGACAGGCCGGTGCCGCTGGCGCGGATCTCGGTCGGAAACCGCTCGTTGAGAAAGATGAGAACCGGCGCGTAGCCGGCGTTACCGAGGAATGCGATCGCGAGGGCATAAAACGCGATCATGTTGGTGTCCTTGGTCGCGGCCATGCCGAGATAGCAGATCGGCAGCAATACGATCATGCACAGGCCGGCCAGGATAAAAGTCTTCTTGCGGCCGATGGCGTCGCTGAGCGCGCCGACCAGGATCGCCGAGATCAAAGCCATCACACTCCCGCCCATCAGAATGAGCGAGGAGACGTTATTGGGGACGTTATTCACGACCTTGAGGAACGACGGTAGGTAACCCGACGTTAGGTAGTAGCCGGCACCGCCGCCGAATGTGATCAACAGGTTGAGCAGCAGAACGTTGCGCCAGTCGCTTGAGAACAGTGCCGTGACCGGGGCTGCCGTCTTGACCGCGGTGCCGGCTGCTTTCTGTTTCTGGCGTTCCTTGAAGAAGGGTGACTCTTCGAGGTTATTGAAAATGAACCAGCCGAGCAGCGAACTGAGCAGGCCGGAAAAGAACATGCAGCGCCATCCCCACACCGCGAACGCCTCGCCGGGGAAGATCGACGACGTGACCAGAAAAACGAACGAGGCGAGAAGCGCGCCGATACCGGCGCCGCCACCGCCGATGAGGCCGGACATGGCGCCGCGCCGGTCGGGCGAGACCGACTCGGTGCCGATGGTGTGGGTCGAAGCGACGACACCACCGACAAAGACGCCCTGAACAAGCCGCAGGATCAGGAACAAGGCCGGCGCCAGGTAACCGGCTTGCGCGATCGTCGGCAACACGCCGAACGCGGCCGTCGAAAAGCCCACGCCAACGATGGCAATAAACATTGCATTCTTGCGGCCGTGAACGTCCGCGTAGTGGCCGAAGATCGCGGAGCCTACGGGGCGCATCAACAAGGTCACGGCGAATGACGCGTAGACCGCGGCCAGCGAGAGGGTCGGGACGCTGGACGGAAAGAACAGCGCTCCGACTACCGGGGCCACATATAGCAGAATGAACAGGTCGAACAGATCGAGCGACCAGCCGAGGACCGATGCGATCATGGCATTTCGCATTTGTCGCGTCCCGGCGGGCGGCGACACTTCAATATTCTTCGAATCGGCAATCGACATGTGTCTCTCCAACTTTTATCTCTGAAAAAAGATCGAAACTCATCTCCCGATGAATTTCGGCGGCCGCTTGGCGTTGAAGGCTTCGACGCCCTCCTTGAAGTCATCCGACTGGCGCAGACGGCTGTAGCAATGGCCTTCCAGTTCGATCGCGATCGATAGCGTCGAATCTTCGGTGTCGTTCAAAAGCTTCTTGGCCGTGCGCTGAGCCATCGGCGAGAAGGTACGAAGCTCATCGACAAGCTTGTCGGTTGTCTTTTCCAGTTCTGCGTCGGGCACACATTCGGTCGCAATCCCCCAGTCAAACGCCTGCTTCGCCGTGATGCGCTTGGAACGCATCACGATGTCCTTGGTGCGGGTGATTCCGATCATCTTCTGCAAGCGCGCCGAGCCCCCTGAGCCGGGTATCTGCCCGAGCTTCTGTTCCGGCAACGCGTAAAGCGTGGTCTCTGACGCGAGACGGAAATCGCAGGCCAGCGACAATTCAAAGCCGACGCCGAAGCAATAACCACGGTTCGCGACGATCACCGGCTTCGAACAGCGCGCCGGCGAGGCAATGTTCCAGGCGAGTTTGGAAACCTTCTCAGGTGTTGCCTCCATGAAACCGCCGATATTACCGCCGCTGGAAAAGTGCTCGCCGACCGACCGCACGACGATGACCCGCACGCGCACATCCTCATCCAGCGTCTCGAACACCAGACGGAGCTGGTCGCGTTCCGGCATCGACACCACGTTGAGCGGCGGCCGGTTGAGGATGATATCGGCGCGCTCATGCGCCTCGTCGATCTCGACCTGGAAGCCGTCGAGCTTGGCGAGCCTCGGGTCCGTGAACGTGTAAGGTGAAGCCATGGTGAGTTCCTTTCCTTATAATCAGGCGGCGCTCGATGGAGGCGCGCGTTCAGATTGATAGTCGCCGGCCACCAGCAGGCGGCGCAGCAATTTTCCGACCGGGGATTTCGGCAAGGCATCGACAAAGACGAAACGCCGCGGACGCTTGAAATCGGCAAGCCCCGAAGTGCGGCAGAACTGATCGAACTCGGCTTCGCCGATCGGCGCCTTGCGTTTGACAAAAGCGGTTACGACCTTGCCCCATTTTTCGTCAGGTAGACCGACGACGGCGACCTCCAGCACGGCTGGATGCAGCGAAAGGCAGCTTTCGATCTCGACCGGCGAAACGTTTTCACCGCCGGTAATGATCATGTCGTCGACACGGCCGGTAACGAAGAGATCGCCATCGCGATCAACAAACCCGGTATCGCCGGTAAAGTACCATCCCTCGCGCAGGGACTTTGCATCCGCATCTGGCCGCCGCCAGTAGCCCTCAAAGGATTCATCGCCTGCCAGGAGCGCGATGATTTCGCCCTCCTCTTCGGGCGCGGCAAGGTCGGTCACCGAGGCCGCATTCAGCTTCACGACCCGGATTTCCTGATTGATCCCGGCCTTGCCCGCCGAACCCGGCTTGGCCGGAGCGTTCTGATCGATCGTGAAGGTATAAATCTCAGAACTGCCGTAGTGATTGACAAACAAATCGGGGCTGAACGCCTCGTTGAGCTTCTTCAGGAGACCATCCGTCATCGATGCGCCGGCGAAGCCGAGCTTTCGCACGCTCGACACGTCGCTCGATGCGAATTCCCGGGCGTGAACCAGATCGTGATACAGCGTCGGCACCAGATAGAGGTTGGTGACATTTTCGGCTTCGATCAGGCCCAGCGCTCTTTTGGTATCGTAGCGGGGCAGGCACACAAACGTGCCGCCGATCAGCGACATCGCAATCAAGGAGCGGACGCCCATGGTGTGATAGAGCGGCATGACGCCGAGCGTCCGTTCGCCACGCCGATAAAGGTTTTGCGCGACATGGGCAATGCCCGCAGCACGCTCGGCACGATGCCGACGCGGCACGCCTTTCGGCCTTGACGTCGTTCCCGACGTATAAAGCATGATCGACCAGTCTTCCGCGCTCACTCGCGGGGTCGCATCCGGCGCCGGTTCACAGACTACGCGCGCAAAATCGATCGCGCCGGCATCGTCACAACCCACCGCAATGCGCGGCAGCTTTGATGCGCATTTTGACCTTGCAACGGCTGGTGCGGAAACGTCTTGATAGACGACGGCCCGAGATTCAGAATCGTCGATGCAGAAATCGAGTTCGTCGTCCTTGGCGCGCCAGTTGACGGGCGTGATCACAATGCCCGCCAACTGGCAGGCCCAGTGCAAGGTGGCGGCGGCCTCGCAGTTCTGCAGGACCGTGACGACGTGATCGCCCGCCTTTAGACCGATGCGGTCGAGCGCTGCGACCACCGAAGAGATGCGTCGATACCACTCAGCATAAGTCAGCCGGACGCCGTCATCGACGACCGCCAGCGCGTGCGGATCACGCACGACGCTGGCGACAAAGCTTTTCCCAAGATCAAGCATCGGATTTCTCCCTGCTCTTATCACCTGCCATTTCGGCGGCAGCTTCCATGGCCGCGCGCACGATTGGCGTGTAACCGGTGCAACGGCACAGATGGCCAGTCAGGAGGTCGCGGACCTCTTGCTCGCTGGGCCGAGGGGTTTCACGCAAGAAATGATCGAGCGACATCAAAATGCCCGCGGTACAAAATCCGCATTGCAGCGCGTGGTTACGCTTGAAAGCTGCTTGCAGGATACTGAGGCTGCCCGATGCGGGCGCAAGTCCCTCAACCGTCCGCACCTCACAGTCGTCGACTTGCACCGCAAGCGTAAGGCAGGCGCGCGCCAGCTTGCCGTCGATCTCAACCGTGCAGGCGCCGCAGACGCCATGCTCGCAGCCGACATGAGTGCCCGTGGCGCCGATCTCGTGGCGCAGAAAGTCCGTGAGAAGCATCCGGGGCTCGGCCTCGCCGCCGCACGGCTTGCCGTTAAGCGCGAACTGAACCGTGTGACGTTGACCGGCGGGCAGACGGCTCACGGCAACACCTCCCGGATCAGGTCGGCGCCGATCAGGCGGACAAGATCGCGCCGGTATCGCGCCGAAGCGTGAACGTCATCGCGGGCACCGAGCTCATAGGCGAAGGAGTTCAAGGCGTCGTCGAGAGCCCCCGATTCGAGCTGCGGGAACTCGCGCGTCACCGGCATGTCGGCGACGCCACCGACGGCGAGACGGACGCCGTCCTGTGTGGCGACCGCGGCGCAGGCGACAATGGCAAAATCGCCGTGGCGGCGCGCCACCTCGCGAAAGGCGCAGCGGCGTTGATCGGCCGGGAACGAAACGGCCTCGATCAACTCATCGTCGGCCCGAGTAGTTGCCATCATGCCGGCAAAGAAATCTCTTGCCGACACGCGCCGGCGCCGTTTGGCGCTGCGCAAGTGCACTTCGCCGTCGAGCGCGCAAAGCACCAGCGGCAATTCGGCGCTGGGGTCCGCATGCGCAATCGATCCGCACACCGTGCCCCGGCTTCGGGTCTGCACATGGCCGGTCCAGGGCAGCGCCTGCGCCACCAAAGCCAAGGCTTCGCCAAGTTCGGGCCATGCCAGCAACGTAGCCTGGCGGACGCCGGCTCCGACGGTGATATTTCCGTTCTTGCGCTCAATACGCGCAAGCTCCGGAAGGCGCATGATGTCGATCAACGTTCTTGGCCTGGCCAGACGCATGTTGAGCATCGGCATCAGCGACTGTCCGCCCGCGATGATGCGCGTATCGCCGCCTTGGTGGGCGAGCCCGGCAAGCACCTCGTCGAGATGTTCGGCGCGGACATAGTCGAATGCGGCGGGCTTCATCGCGGCCCTCCGAACCATTGCCGGAGCCTCGCCAGAAGCGAAGGCCGCCGAAAGCCAGATGCACCGCCGCCGGCCTGGCGCGCCAGCGAAGCAAAGAATTGCCCGATGATCACCCGCGCCGCGCCGTCCAGAAGCCGCCCGCCGATGCTGGCGACCTTGCCGCCGATGCCGGCCTCATATGTGTAATGGATTACGGTGCCACCATTCGAAGCCGGGCGAAGCGTGATGCGGCCCTCGCCGTTGCCAAAGCCGAGCCCGCCTTCCGCGTGGCCTGCAAGCGTCACGGCGTTTGGCGGGTCGAGATCGGAGAGTTTCACTTCGGCCCGATAACGACCCTTCACCGGGCCGATGCCAATCGTGACATCCGCACGGAAATGGGTGTCGGAAATTTTTTCGACGCCGTGGCAACCGGGGATCACGGCCGCGAGCGTTTGGGGATCAAGCAGCATGTCCCAGACCTGCTGCGCACTGGTCTTGACGACGGCCTCGCCCTCCCCGCGCAGCCTTCGATCGCCGCCGCGTTTTTCCTCCGCTTGCGGCGCCTGGCGTGCCGGCGGCGCGGGTTCGGCGCCGCGAACAAATTCAGCAAGCTTTGCCGGAACCAGTGGCAGCACAAGATCTCTCGCTCCGATCGCGTCGGTGACCGCATTCGCGATGCAAACCGGCGTCGACATGCAATTGCCTTCACCAACGCCTTTCGCACCGAGCGGCGTGAACGGCGAAGGTGTTTCCATGTGAAGGATGATCGGATTCGGCACTTCCGCCGTGGTCGGCAGCAGATAGTCGGCGAGCGTCCCCGTCAAAAAACTGCCGTCTTCGGCATAGGCGTATTCTTCATAGAGCGCGGCGCCGACGGCTTGCGCGAAACCGCCGCGCACCTGCCCGTCGACCATGGCCGGATGCAGGATGGTCCCGCAATCATGCATGGTGACGTAACGATCGATCCGCGTTTGCAGTGTGGTGCGGTCGACCTCAACGCCGCAGAAATCGAAAATAAAGCCGTGGCAGAGCGAGGAGTTGATGTGGTCGTCTTCGTCCGGCGCGGTCAGTTCCGGCGGCGACCAGAACACGGTCTCGCGGATGGTTTGTCCGACACCATCGGGCAGCGCGCCCGGCGACCAGTGGCTGAGCGCAGCGACGCGCGAGAACGACACCTTGTTGTCGGGATTGCGCTTCGATCCGACATGACCGTCGGCGAACGCGATGTCGTCGGCCTCGGTGTTCAACTGGCCCGCCGCGACGCGACGCAATTTCCCGGCAATGCGCTCGGCGGCAAGCTTGGCGGTGCCGGCCACCGCCGGAGCGAAACGGCTGGCATAATTTCCGGACGCGATCGACCAGGCATCCTTCGCGGTATCGATCTCGGTGTTGACCCGGATATCGGAAGGCTTCAACCCGAACACGTCGGCGACGACCTGCGACAGAACAGTGCGATGCCCCTGCCCCTGCGGCACGGATGCGACGTGAACCGTCACGCTCCCGACTGGATCGATCGCAACCGTCGCGGTCGCCTGTGCACCGTTTTTGGGGCCAGCCTTGCGCCGCTCAGCCGGCGTCAGCACGGTCGTGATGTAGCCCATATTGGACACACTAGGCTCGACCACGGCCGTATAGCCGATGCCGTAAAGACGGCCTTCCGCGTGGGCGGCATCTCGCCGCGTCTTCAACTCAGCGAGCGCACCCTCTTGCACCGCCCGTCGCACCGCTTCCTGATAATTGCCGGAATCGAGCAGGGCTCCGCTTGCCGTCCGGTAGGGAAACGCATCCGCCGCGACGAGATTGCGCGTGATGACGTCGAGCGGATCGTGGTCGAGCTCAAGCGCGATCCGCTGGACCAGACGCTCCAGTGCGAAATACACCTGCGGGCCACCGAAGCCGCGATTTAATCCGGTCGGCGTCTTGTTGGTGACGACAACGCGGTTGCGGATTTTCAGGTGGCGGATGTCGTAGGCGCCGGTGAGGTTGCCGTGCATGCGATAGAGGGTTGCGGGTTCGGGCGCCCGCAGATGCGCACCACAGTCTTCGACCTGATCCCAATCGAGCGCGAGAATGCGGCCGTCTCCGGCAACCGCGGCCGCGAGCGAAACCGCGCGGTTGGTTGCGGAAACCGAGGCGGTCAGGTGCTCGAGCCGGTCCTCGATCCATTTCACCGGGCGCCCCGAAGCGCGCGCGGCCGCCGCGATCAGCACGATGTAAGGAAATACGCCTTGTTTGACGCCAAAGCTGCCACCGGAATCCGGCGGCGTGCGCAATCGCAAACGATTGCCCGGAACCTTCAGGGCGCGCGACAGCACCGCGTGAATACTGAACGGCCCCTGGAAATTCGCCAGCACATCGTAAGCATCCTCGCCGGGATCGTAGTCGGCAACCACGCCGTAGGTTTCGATCGGCGTGCAGGAATTGCGCGGGTAGCTGACATCGATGCTGATGCGATGCGGCGCGGATGCAAAAGCCTGTTCGGGATCGCCGTAGCGAAATGAGCGGTCGCTCGCGACATTGCCGCCGAAGCCATCATGCAGCACTGGCGCATCGGAGCGAAGCGCCGCACGCGGATCGATCACGGCAGGCCGCGGCGCATAACGCACATCGATGAGATCGACCGCGTCTTCGGCACGGTAACGATCGGTCGCAACGACGATCGCCACGGGTTCGCCGACATAACGCACGCGACCGACCGCCATCGGCCAGCATTCGACCGGTGCCTTGACACCCACCACAAGGCTCGACGTCAGGGCCTTGATATCCTCGCCATTGAGTACGGCAACGACGCCGCGTGCTTGCATCGCCTGCGACAGGTTGATCGAAACGATATCGGCGTGAGCGTGCGGCGAGCGCAGAAACGCCGCGTGCAGCGTGCCCGGATGAACGCCGACGTCGTCCATGAAGCGGCCGCGGCCGGTCAGAAGCGAGGAGTCCTCGACGCGCGCGATCGATCGGCCGACCCAGGACGAGCCGGATTCAGGATGGGCCGCGACTGAGCTGGAGGCTTTCGCCATCCGAAACGTTTCTCCCGCGCAGATAATGACTGCGTCAGGAAGAGCTATTCAGTGATGGTCGGGACCCGCAATGTCGGGCGATCTCGAAACTTACCATCCCGTCTCATTTCACGAGAGATGTGCGGTGCAACATCAACTAGCGCTCCGATTCTGGAGCGAATGCCAAATCCACTCAACTGGCAAGACGTGAAACGCTTCGGAACTCGCGCGGCGAGACGCCACTGTGGTTGCGGAAAAAGCGGGTGAAATGCGCAGGCTCGGCAAAGCCGAGTTGGTGGCTGATATCGGCGACGCTCGCGGACTGATTGAGCACAGCGTCGACGGCCTTCTCCATCCGCACGACGTTGAGATAGACCTTCGGCGGCACGCCGACGGACGCTTCGAACAGACGGAAAAAGTGCGCGCGAGAGAGTCCGGCATCCCTGGCAAAGGATTCGAGGGCTGCGCCGCGCCGGTTTTCCGATCGCATGGAAGCGACGGCCTTGTGAATACGCCAGTCGCCAGCGCGTATGTTCATGGCGCGGATCGAGGCCGGAAAGCTCCGCCATGGCGTGAAACGTTCGATCACCGCGATCATCAGATCCGACAGCAGCGCTTCGTGTTCGGCCCGAGCATCCGGGTGGGCCATCATATCCGCGGCCAGATTCATCGCGAGATCGCGGATGTGCGGCGAGACCTCGCCGGAGGGGTGGCTGAAAAAGCCCGGCGCGCCGCTGGCGGCCCAGCCGGGCCGGAAGGCCGTCAGCCATTCCGGCTCAATATAGAGCGCGAGGATGACCGTGCGCGGCCGCTCCGGATAATGGACATAGGAATGCGGCTGCCAGCCGTTCACCAGCACAGCAGTGGTATCGGTCAACGGGTAAACCTTATCCCCGACGATGAACTGGGTATCCGCACCCTCGACCTTCAACAGCACATGGCAGTGCGGATGGGCGTGTCGCACCAGCGACCCGTCCATATCGAGAAGCGCAACCCGCCCGAAGGCTCCGTGCGCGATCCGCAGCGCCGTTGACATCGTTAGGCTTCTCTCCCGTTTCCCAATGAACGCGGCTCGCCCGGCTTGAGCCGGTGTTATCTCATGATGGACAGCAGCCTATCAGCCTGCGATCAGCCTCGCAAAGGCGGCTTTTGGATCATCCTGCAAAACTTGACCGAGGTTAACCTTCTCGACGCCCTTGACGTGGATGCGCTTGAACTCCATCGGCTCCATCGACAGCGGTTTGGTTGCGTCGATTCCCATCTTGGCGCTGATGCCGTTGTCGGACGACGGATCGAGCTTCGAGCCCTGCGCGCCCGAAACGATGACGAGGTCGCGGTCGGCCTGGAAACGGGTCGCGACCGCCCATTCGATTTCGGTTTCGTCATCGATATTCACGTCCATATCGACCACCACGACCTGCTTGATGTCGTAGTGGCCGCCGAACGCGCCCATGATGATATTCTTCGGCTCGCCCTGGCTCTTCTTGTCGATCTTGACGACAAGGTGGTAGCGGCAGGTGCCACCACGGGTGAGACGCACGTCTCGCACCGAGGGAAAGCTTCGCTGCAAATGCTCGAGAAGCGTCGCCTCGCGCGGAATACCGCCAAGCAGGAGGTGCTCGACGCCGCCCCCGACAATGGTATGAAAAATCGCATTCTTGCGACGGGTGATCGCATCGACCTGGATCACCTCGCGATCGGCGCGCGGCCCATAATATTGCGGGAATTCGCCGAACGGCCCCTCGGGCTCGCGAACCTTCGGCAGGATGCGGCCTTCGATGACGATCTCCGCATGCGCGGGCACACGCACGCGATTGGTGCGGCACTTGACCATTTCGACGGGACGGCCAAGCAGCGCGCCTGCGATTTCCATTTCGTCGCTATCGAGTGCGGCGATCGCTTGCGAAGCGAGAATGCAGGCCGGATGCACGCCGATCACCAACGCGATCTCCAGACCTTCGCCGGCCTCCTCCGCCATCCGGAAGTAATGCAGCGTATGCCGGGGCAGCAGCAAGACGCCGATACGGTCGGGGCCGCTGACCTGGCAGCGGTGGATCGACACGTTCTGGACGCCCGTCTTCGGATTGCGTGCAATCAACAGCGCCGCCGTGATGTAAGGACCGCTATCGTGCTCGTTGTGTTTCGGGATCGGCAATTGCTTGAGCAGATCGACTTTCTCATGAACGACGTCCTGCGCGGGAGCGGCTGCGACCTCGACCCACGGCAGCGGGTGGCGCACGGCGTTCTGGAAATTCGAAAGCAGTTTTTCAACCGGAACCCCGAGCGCATCCGCAATCCAGCCGCGCTCGCAGAACAGATTGGCGACCACCGGGATTAGATGGTGACTGGGTTCGGGAAACAGCACCGCACGTTCATTTTCGAGTTTCTTGGCGACCGCCGCCAATTCGTCGATCAGCGAGACGCCTTTATGCGCCACCGCCAGGCGGTCGGCGGCGGCAAGCTGATTCAACCAGTCGCGCAAATCGGGATGCGCGGTCTCGCTGGCCGTATCCGTGTTGGAACGCCTTGCTCCCATCACCTGCTCCCTCACCTCATTTGGCCCTGATCTTATTCGGCCCTGATCTTGGCGGCACGAATGATCCTGGTCCACTTCTCCATCTCGACTTTCAACTGTCCGGAGAATTGCTCGGGGCTGTCGCCCACGGGTTCAAGACCAAGCCCCGCTAGTCGTTCCCTTGTGTCCGGCTCGTCGATGATCTTAACGATTTCCTGATGGAGGCGCGCGCCAACCTCTTTCGGCGTGCCAGTTGGAACCAGGACGCCGACCCAGGCGTCGCCGTCCAGATCCGGATATCCAGCCTCAGCGATCGTGGGAAGATCGGGAAGCGCCTGCGAACGGTGCTGGCTCATTACTGCCAGCGCCCGCAGCTTGCCGTCCTGAACGAATGGCATCGCTGCCGAAAGTGCGGCAAAGCCGATCGGCGGATTGCCGGCAACTACCGAGGTGGCAGCCGTGCCGCTGCCGCCATAGGGAACGTGCACCAGGTCGACATTGGTCGCGACACGAAACTGTTCGCCGAGAAGGTGCGACGGCGTTCCGAAACCCGGCGAAGCGAAGCTGTATTTGTTCGGGTTCGCCTTGATCAGCGCGACGAGTTCGGCAACGGTGCGCGCCGGCACGGACGGATGGACGAACATGGCCGACTGAAAAATCGCGACCTGCGTCACCGCCTCGAAATCCTTCAGCGCGTCGTAAGGAACCTTTTCATACAAGGTCGGATTGATGACATAGCTATTAACCGTAATGAGGATCGTGTAACCATCCGGCGCCGCCCGCGCGGCTTGACCAGTGCCGATATTGCCGCCGGCGCCGGTGATATCCTCGACATAGAACTGCTTGCCCAATCGATCGGAAAGCTTCTGCGCGATCAGACGCGCGCAGACATCGGTGGGGCCACCAGGTGAATATGGCACGATCACCCGAACCGTTCGGGCCGGATAGGATTGCGCCTTTACTACTCCTGAGAGAGCCGGCAGCGCCGAAAACCCGGCGGCGAGGTGCAAAAAACGACGACGTGGAAGCCTCATGACGTCAAGCTATCCCAAGGCGGGAGCCTCTGAAAGAGGCCAGAGTTTCCCGTTAACTTAACGCCGCCTGGACTCTGTGCTATTGCGGCCTAGGTATCGTTCCATTTGTTCTAAAACTGGTTCTGCGTTCGATGAGCACACATCCACGGCGATTGATCGTTGGCATCACCGGCGCCTCCGGGGCGATCTACGGCGTCCGGCTACTGCGGCTGTTGCAGACGACCGAGATCGAAACCCATCTCGTGATGAGCCGGTCGGCCAAGATCACCCTGACCCAGGAGATGGACATCGGCATCGCAGAGGTTTCAGCACTGGCGAGCGTCGTTCATCAGGTCGACAATATTGGCGACTC
>Ga0210389_10003662_pt1 | contig 12019 bp, 11 predicted proteins | sample IncBWH28OmetaG_FD_160127 | JGI IMG/M metagenome (GOLD analysis project Ga0210389, IMG submission 160127) | Forest soil microbial communities from Barre Woods Harvard Forest LTER site, Petersham, Massachusetts, United States - Inc-BW-H-28-O ... | reverse complement strand
TTTTAGAAATGGACCGCGATGCCGGTTGAGAAGCGCACGCCGTTTTGAGTGTTGCTATAAAACCTGGTTTCCACCCAATCCAGCTGGCCGCGAATTGAGATTGGGCCGGCTACGTGGTAGTCGAGGCCGCCGCCAACCGCGTTTGCGAACGACGTGTCCGAATCGGAGATGCCATTGCTTCGGCTGATGTGGCCGACGCCGATGAGAACTTCCACGAACGGCCGAAACCCATGCGCCTCAAACGAAACGCGTGGACCGAATAGTACGTTGTGTTCCGCGACATCGGCGCCTACGAATGTGCACGTGGGCGCGCAACCAGTTGCGAAGGATCCGCTGCCGTAGTGGCCGTCGACATCCGCGACCAAGCCCAGGAATGGAATCAGTTTCCCTTCGAGCGATGCGTCCCAGCCATTTGAGTTGATCGAGTCGTTCGAGACTACCGGGGTCCGCTCGTAGGAATAACCGAAGAACACATTGCCCTTGGTGGGCTGCGCCCAGGCCGAACCACACACCACCACCAAAGTCAAAACAACTACCCACACCCGTCGCATTTTCAGCTCCTATGAGGAAGTTGCAATAGGATGCGAATCGCCCGGCACGCTTTGCCTGAAATGCCCTGGCTAAGCTATCTGTCCGAGACAAAACATTTGTGGTCTGCTGCCAAACAAATTGACACCAAAGTGACAGTTCTTTGACAATTCAGCCCGCGCCAGACATTAAAGTTCCATCGCGCGGGGAATTGTTCCCTTCATGGGATCGCGGCAGAGTCACTGGAAGGATGTTGCCGGGCAGACGTTTTCAACGAGCGCAACGCGCCTTACGAGCAAAGGTCGTGGGGGACTACACGGGACTTCGCTCACGTAACGGCAAGTTGAGTTCGTGAAACAAACAGGGGCCGGTCCCACACCCGGCCCCTGCGTTGTGTTTGGCGGAAAACTCCCGGATGAACCACGGTGTCGCCGGCTTGTTGGCCTAGGAGCGGCGCCGGGCGCGGGCTTCGCGGTCGCGCCATGGGGTAAGGGCGCGGTAGCGTGGCGTGGCGGTAACCGTTTTCTTGGTGCATGCCAGCAGTTCTCTTTTGATAAGCCAAGCCACAGCTGATTGGGCTGAGCTCTTGGAAACGCCGATGCACTCGGCGATTTGCTTGTAGCTTGCCTGCAGGACTCCATTGGTGCTGCGTTGTTCCGAAGCGATCCACAAATATACCAGGAAGCTGACCGGGCTTCGGTCATGGCCGACCAGGTCGCGCATGAGGACGTCGATCACGTAGTCGTCGAGTGAAATCATACTGTACCGACCGTTAATATAGCACTGAATAGCTGATTGCAACGGGGAATGTACTTGTCTATTCTCGGACTCGTCTCGGACGAATTTTTCCTTCCGAGCTTTTGCAATCAGAAATTTGAGGATGGAGGAAAGTAAAAAATCATGATTCGTGGAATCAAGTTTGCATGCGTTCCAGTTCGCGATCAGGAGCAGTCATTAAAGTTCTTTACCGAGAAGCTCGGCTTCCGCGTGATGACCGACCAGCCTTTTGGAAAGCAGCGCTGGATCGAACTTGGGATTCCGGGGGCGGATTCGCAACTTGTTTTGTTCACTCCCGAGGGCCATGAGAATCGGATCGGCGGATTTCAGCCGATCACGTTTTGGACCGACGACGTGTTCGCCACCGCCAAGACGCTGAAATCGAAGGGGGTGGAATTTGCGGTCGAACCGAAGAAAGAGCCCTGGGGGACGACGTCGATTTTCAAGGATGTTGATGGGAATCAGTTTGTGCTTTCGAGTAAGTAAGTGGTTCGAGGGTATCGGGCGAGCACCGATTAGCCGCGGCGGCGGTAGTAGATGTTGAATTCGAAGCCTGGGTTCGGCGGGAAAATTTCTGCTACTTTGCGCAGCCGCTCGGCCATGGGATTGGGAGCGAGCAGTGGATAGTCGCGCTCGCGCAGATCGTGGTAATCCACGTCGAGGTAAATCGCGAGCAGGTAGATTGAAATCGCGTCCGCGAAACTGGCGGCTAGATATTCATTCTTGTACTTTTCGGCATCGGGACCGTGAGCCGTTGCGAGCTTCCGCGCCTCCCAGGCGTCGAGCGATGTCTCGCCCCGGACGCCGGCTTCGACCTGCTGCCATGCCAGTTCGGCAAATGCCGCCGAAACGCCGGCGCGCTCCACCAGCGCGTGACCAACGTTGATGTAGAACTCGAAGGCGATTGAGAACGTGTCGTCCATCAGGCGGGTCGAGATGAAGACGCATTGCGCGTCGCCGATATTCAGGTTGCGATGGCAGACGGCGTTGTCGCTGAGGGCGACGTCATAACGTTCCGCGATTACCGTGTCGTCGCCCTGATTCACCGTTAGCGGCACGAAGTAGTAGGCCTTGCGGGTGAGAGCGGCCGCGATTGGAGCCGGCACGGCGGCTATCAGGCGGTCGAGATCGTTCTCGGCCATGTTGACTTCGCCCGCGCGGGCGTAGCAAATACCGTTGGCGGCCTGCGATACGGGGCTCGATTGAACGACCTCCGCGGGGCTGCGGGTGATCGCCGAAGCTGCTTGCGACATGGCTGTATTGTAGCGTAGGACGCGGCCAGAAGACCGAGGTCAGAGGCTAGAGGTCAGACTGCGGAGGTTAGCCCAACTCACCGCAGCACTTTGCGCCCGCGATTTAAGTCGTGACAGACGCCTGCGGCCGCATCTAACATGGATATCGATGTGGGGCAGTTTGCCTTAGCGTCGCTTTTTGCATCTTCCGAATTCTTTATGACTTCTCGCTCCAACGCCGCTGAAACCTGGTACCAGGAACAATCTGCGCCGTCATATGAAATTCCGCTGGATCTGCTTCCGCCTGCCAGCCTGACGCAGCCGCTTTGGAGGTCGCTTATCGGCAACCTGCGCGACACGCTTGCGCCAGAAAAGTTGCCGCCGCTGAATCTTACTTCGCGGCCCGTGAATGTTGGATTGCTGGTCGGCGATCGTGTCAGCTTGCCATGGTTTCGAACTGTGTTCACTAATCTCGGTGACGTTATTTCGCCGGAAGTTTTGCCGCCGCTTGAGCTTGAATCACAGTCAGTGGATGTCGGCGAACTGCTTACGGATCAGCTGAGCCATTTGTGGTTCGGTTCGCTGTTGCGGAATCTCGCCGACCGCATTTCACCCGAGACGCACCCCGCATTGCATCTCACCGCCAAGCCGGTTCTCGACATCATTCCGAAATCATGGATTCTGCTTCCGATGTGGTCGGAGGTGATCGATGGACCCAAAGTGTTTTATCCGGACAAGCCGAAGACGGCTGACCTGCCACGGCCACTTAATTTGAGACCGGCGCCTACGCCCGCGGTGGTGGAGGAAATGAAAGTAGCCGAGCTAACCTCGGCCGATCTGCTGCGCGATATACGGCGCTCGCGCATCCGGCAGCGCGTATGGATGGGACTGGCGGCGGCACAGGTGGCGTATCTGGTCGCTGCGATGTTCTGGATCCACTGAGAAGCGAGCACGAGAGTCGTGAAGTCCGCAGCCCTGCCCTCAGGCGCTAAAAGCGTCAATCGATTTTCAGCCTTGCAACCGTACAATTACGCGTGCCCTTCCCGTTTCTCACTTGAACACGCCTCATGGAAGGCGAGACGGGGCAGACTCGTCTCTACATGGCATTTGTACGGTGCTTGTAATCAGGAGTTCTTGTGCTTTACTGGCGCAGGCCGATCCAACCCTCGGAGATCACCAGGGAATTTCCTGGATTGCGGGAGTCGTATTTGACCGATGTTGGGACGCCCAAGCGGCAGGAGTGCAGGTTGATCCACTGGCGAAGGTAGGTGACATCCTGCGAGGCTTCGTAGGAGACACCGGCCACATCATATTGGTAGATGAGCATGGTCGCGGCATGCTGGCCTTCGGGAACGATCTCCTGCACATCGATCACAGTGCCATCGGTGATTCGCCCAACCGTGTTGAGCCAGACGCGGCGCTCGCGTTCAATGTCCTCGGCGGTTTTTGGTTTACGGCGCAAGAGCGTGTAGCCACCGAATGCCAACGCCCCACCCGCCAATATGATTGTGTAAAGTCGAAGAGAAATCATTCCTGCAAAACCTTAGTTTCCGGGTTGAGTTCAAGGATAAGCCGGAACCTGTTTCTGTGCCAATGGTCAAAGGTATGGAGTCACTGAGGAAAAGCCGTCTGAAAATTGACTCGGTCCGGGCCGTTTCATTTTTCCAGGTAACATCGTTACGGGTAAGTTCTATCCGGCCAGCTTCTTTCCGACCAGCTTCATTTTCCAGCTAGTTTGCGGGCAATTTCTTCGACGATCTTCGGGCGAAGATCGGCCATCACTTTTTCCACGATGCTCGCGATATCGCTCTCAGCGGACGTTGGCGAGGCGACCCCGGCAGGCGCCGCGGCGGCCATCGCTTTGGGCGTGGTTTCACCGGCGAGTTCAAGGTGGGCCGCTTCCGCCGCTATGGCAGCGAGAGGGTTTTCGACTGGCAAGGCCTCGATTTTTTCGGCACTGGCCGCGAAGGAACGAAACATCTCGGCCTCAAGCGACATGGCAGTCTCTTCCGGAGTTAGCGTCATCGCCTCAGCCACCCAGCGCTTGCCAGTTGACAGTTCCCTTGTTTCTTCAACGTCGGACAAGTGGCTTGCCGCCCGAATGGTGAGCACAGATTGCGGTTCGGACTCGGCGTGAGCGGCAGCAGGCATTAGCAAACGCAACGCCTCAGCTAAGGCCTCGTCGCTCGGCATTGGTGCTTCGGGTTCTGAGGTTGCTAGAACACTTACGCCCGCAGGCACACCTTCGGTAAAGGTAAAGGTAGAGGTAGAGTCAGACGGGCGAACTTCAGCAAAACTTGAGTCCGTTGGTGCGGATTCGGTGGACACGGGCTCGGTTGCGGTCACCTCGGCGGTCGATTCGGCAGAGGGAGCATGAGCGAAGGACGCGTCGATCGAGGCAAACTGCTCGTTGTTTTCGTCCTTCTTTTGTTCCGTGTTCTTATCCACGATCACGACTTCGACGGCTTGTTCGGAGACAGACGCACTGGCATAGGCCGTTCCGGTCTGCGACGCTTCTTCAGCGTAAGGTTGTTCGGCGCGCGCTGAGGCGAAAATCGGTTCATCCTGCCGATCGACGGGGGCAGGCTCTTGCGCGAAAGACGCCATGCTGACGGCGTCCGGCAATTGCACTTCGGGATTTTGCGGGGATTCGACAGACGCGGATTCGATTCGCGGAGACTCGACTTGCGCAGATTCGACAGGCGAGGAAACAGCCTGGCTGCCTAGCTCGTTCGGGTTGACTTCGCCGCTATTCGCAGATGCGAAATTGTTGGCCGGTTCGAGCTGTGTAACTGGAATCTCGATCTCTTTTTTCGCGACAGCGGAAACTTCCCAATTCTTAACCGCGGGCCTCTGGGGCTCGACGGATTCCGCCGATTCGGTTTCATGTTCTTCTGGAGCCGGGGCAGCAACGAACGCTTTCGCGATCGCCGGGACTGAGTCGGCTGAAATTTGAGATTCGACAACGGGCAGGCGCGCGACCTCGGCTTCGAGTTGGGAATCTGAGATCTCGGCGGGCGTCGGAGCGGACATCGCTTCTAATTTTTCTCCAAACGTTTCCCCAGACTTCTCCTCGGCCGCCTCCATAGAAGACGGCATGCCTTGTGTGGCCGAGGCTGCTTCGTTTAACTTGGCGGCCACCTCGCTCAGCGCACTCAATTCTTCGGCTGTGATGTCGCCCGGAAGTTTCGCAAGCGGGCCGGCCTCGTTCGAAACGGGCTCTGTCGCAGCGTCCGAGGAATACTCCCCGGTTGAGGAAGTGGACGACTGAGATTTCGCTTTCTTCCTGAAATCGCGGAAGCTTGCGGCTTGGGGCGAAAGCTGGTTCTCACTGCTCGCCAAAGGATCGCCGCGCTCGGATGCGTCTTTATTTTTCCTGGACAGCTTTCCGTTGCGCCCCAGAAGTCTGCTCTCGTCCGGCCTCGTGAACGGGTCGTCCATGTTCGTGGCAACGCCCGAAGTGGCGAAACGGTTGTTCTTCTGCTGCGGAACCATCTGGTCTTCGAGGCGCGCGATTGCGGTCAGCAGCTGGCTGGCTTCGAAGGGCTTCACAATGTGTGCGTCGGCACGAACGCGTCGCGCTTCCTGCGGTTTGAACGGCTCGAGCTTTCCAACCGACAGGAGAACGGGAATATGGGCCGTCTCCGCCGCGTCTTTCAGACGTTGGCAGACTTCGAGGCCGCTATAGCCGGGCATGTAGACATCGAGAATGATGAGATCAGGTTGGGATTCCGCGACGCGCTTGAGGGCGGCGGAGCCGTTATTGACCGTGAGGACGTCGTAACCGGCGTCGGCCAGAATCTTCCGCCCCATGTTCTGGGCGGTCACACTATCATCCGCAAGCAATATTTTCCGCGCCAAGCGTTGTCCTTCGGACAAAATAGGAAGATAACGCGAAGCTATCGTGTCCTTTGGTACAAGTCAATAATTCGTAAGCCCATGTCCGACCGAGGGTAAGCAGAACACTAAAGTTCATGGACTGCGGGTGGGAAGATCGGCTACCGGTCGTAAAGCAAAATAGGACGAGCGCGAATGGCTCGTCCTCTCGAATCACAATTTGGTCAATCAGCCTCGCGCAGCGCACTTTTCTGTGCTTCTCTCGCGTGAAAACCAAGGCTCTCAGAAGGGATTCAGCTTGCCAATTCCCTTCTTCTTTTTCTTCTTGCTCGAGGAAATATCTGCCATCTCTTCTTTCGACGCCGAAGACGAGGAACTGGCGGACTTGCTTGCTGGGGCGGTTGCTATACCGTTGGCCAATTCATTGCTTTGCTGTAACGGAGGCAAAGCGGCATCCTGATCGACGTTCGGCTTGAGCTCGTTCGGGTCGGCGACCGGGGGAGTCAACTCGTTTGCTGCTGCCGGGCCCGAGGCTGTTCCGGCATCGGTTGCTGCTGGTTGACCATTCACCGATGCGGCTGCAGACGCGGTCGGCGGAGTGTCGGAGCGAGGCGCCTCCTGGTTCGGGCCGACTTTGCCGCTGACGACTGTCGCATTCAGTTTGCCGTCGGTGCCGCCACCGGCTGCAATCGCAATTTCAGATACAACTTTCTGCGCGGTCTCGGGCTCCGAGTCGACGAGCGAGGGATCGCCCACGTGAGACGCTCGGCTTACGTCGGGACTCTTGCCGAAATTGCCCAGGCTCTTCGCCATCAGGCTGGCTTCCCGTCGGCTGGCTTCTTCTTTCTTGTTCTGATCGAGCATTTTGCGCGTGGGCCTCGGCACGGGCTGGTGCAGCGCCTCGAGCCGCTCCTTAGCATCAACGGCACGGTCCATGGCGGGATAGCGGGTGATGATGCGCGAATACGCTTCAGCCGCATCTTTGGTCAACGTTTCGATGATCCGGCTCTTGGAGACCTCGTTGCCCTTAGGATTCCTGCGCACCACCTCGATCTCGCCCTCGTAGCTCTTTCCGAGCATGAACAGAGCCTGATCCGCGCCGCTGTACAGCGGGTAGCGATCAACCAGGGTCTTCAGGCGCGCAATTGCCGCCGGGTAAGTTGCCCGCAAAAAGTAGAACTGGCCGACGTTGAATTCCCGCTGGGCAAGCACTTCCTGCACTTCGCGCAGGCGTTGCCTGGCCTTGGGTACAAGTTTGCTGTCGGGATATTCCTGGATCAGCGCGCGGTATTCTTCTTCAGCCTTCTCTGCGTGGGTGAAGTCGCGGTCGGGCTTTTCCATCTCCTGGTAGTGGATGTCGGCGACCTTAAGCTGGGCCTCGGCGGCCTCCGGCATGTTGGGGAAAAAGGTTTTGAAATCCTTGTATTCGATCTCCGCCTGCTGCATGGCGGTCGTGCCGCCTTCGGCGTACCAGGAATCGGCGACCGCCAGCTTGGCGCGCGCAACGAATTCGGAATCCGGATAGGTATTGATCAGCGTCTGGAGGGTCATGCGCGCGACATCAAAGTGATTGTGCTTCATCGCGTCCATGGAGCGGTCGAAGAGCACCTTGTCGGGCTGCTTCGAGCCGACGTTCGCCAGCGGATTCGTCGACTTCTTGTTCGTGCAGCCCAGCGCAAATGCCAGCGCCACCAGGATCAGGGAGAAAATTAAGTTACGACGCATGAAAGACTTCCTTTAAGCTGCTAACTTTTAAGCTTCGGGCTTCTAGCCATTGCTCCTGGCAATCAAAAACTAAATCGGTTTACGTTCGCTAGAGGCCAGTAGCTAGAACCTAGTAGCTGACTTCACACTCTCTGCAAGCTCGCGCTTTTCGCGGCTTCGAGCAGGGCTGACGCGTTCTGCTTCGGATCGCCTTTGCCAAAAACCGCATTGCCCGCCACTAGAATTTCGGTTCCGGCTCGGACTATCTCGGTTACCGTGTCCAGTGCAACGCCCCCATCGATCTCGATCCGATAAGAATATCCCCTGTGAGCCCGGATATCTGCGAGCTTCCTGATCTTCCCGAGCGTTTCGGGGATAAACTTTTGCCCGCCGAATCCCGGATTCACACTCATCACGAGAACGTAGTCGACAATTTCGAGGACCTCACTCAAAGCTTCGACGGGAGTCGCAGGATTGATCACCACACCCGCTCGGCAATCATGGCTCTTGATCAGATTGAGCGTGCGGTTCAAATGGCGGCACGCTTCCTGATGCACGGAGATCCAGTCGGCGCCCGATTCCGCGAATGCTCCGATGTACTCGTCCGGATTCTCTATCATGAGATGGCAATCGAGCGGCAGCGGGGTTGCTTTGCGCAAAGATTTCACAACGGGAGGGCCGATGGTCAAATTGGGCACAAAATGACCGTCCATGATATCGACGTGGATGACGCTAGCGCCTCCGGCCGTCGCTCGCTCGACTTGGTCCGCCAGATGGGCGAAATCGGCCGAAAGTATCGAGGGTGCAAGTTCGATCAAAATAGGTCCCACAAAACAGGAAAGAACCTGGAATCAGGAGAATCTGTGGAAATTTTAGCACGTCTTGCCTGACCGTCCCTTTCGATTACACGCATCGTCTCTTTGTGTGAGCCGCTGTAATCCGGCGCCTAATGTCTGGGCATCGTTTTGCAGATAGTGACCACGTGGTCCGAGCAGGCGATGGCTATTGATTAGATGGCCATGCCTTAAAACACGTGCAGGTAAGAGACGGGCTCGAGTTGACGCTATGGATTCTTCTGCGAACCAGCCGGTGCGCTCCGCGGTCACCGGTGCTGATACTAACAATGATCGTCGCAGCCATCCTCGCTTTACCGTGAAGGTGCAGCTTGAGTTGCGTCAGGAGGGCGACGATATTCCAATCCGGACGGAAACGGCGGATTTGAGTCATGGCGGCTGCTACGTCCAATTGAGCTTGACCCTTGCCTTGGGGACGAATGTCCGAGGTCGCCTGTGGCTTGATGGTGCGGCGGTCCAGTTCCAGGGGCGCGTTGTGACCACCCATCCGCAATTTGGCAATGGAATCATCTTCTTGCAGTTGGAAGGGAATGGGGAACAGCTCCTGGCAGGTTATCTTGATGCGATCGTGGTTTAGAGACATGTTTAGACCACCTAGGCCCATGAAATGATATTAGTTTCCCACTTTGCGCCTTGGAATCGCGGGTTATAGGGACGAGATTCACATTTATTACTTCTTTGGTTCCTACTCGCGTGGAGTTCCGTTTGCTATCTCCAAATCTTTTCTTGATTTGTACCGGGAATACGGCGGCCGATTGTAATGCAGAAGCCTTCAAATATTTTTCGCCATGCGCACAATCGGGAGTGACAGCCCGGCTCCCAGCGGCGCTTCCGTCGGCTCCAATTCCGCGTAGCCCTTCGCGTGGTAGAAAGGAACGCCGGTTAAGGTTGCACCCATCTCCAGTCGGTGAAACCCCATGGTCTTCGCCGCCGATTCACAGGCGTCCAGAATCATTCCGCCAATTCCTCGGCGCGCCCATTTGGGATGGACGAAGAACGCTCTAATTTTTGCGGCATCGATGGCCGGATCTAGCAGAGAGTCCGCTCGGCCGGCGAACTGATCGCCGCCATATAAGGTCTTACGGCGGCTCCATCCGCCGCACCCGACGATCATGCACGGCGAAGGTCTTTGGTCGCGATTTGTTGCGATGTTCTCTTCCGTGCTACTCGGCGCTTCGTTTTTCGGCAATTCGGCGACAAAATAGGTTCCATCCGCGATCAGCTGGGTATCGACGCCGTACACGGCTTCGAGCGCGCGATTGAGTTGCACCGGCGAATAATCGCCGGCTTGTAGACCAAGCACAGAAGCTTCGATCAGGCGGCGCAATTCGGGAACATCGCGCCCTTCAGCCAGCCGAATGGAGATTTTCAAGCGCTGATCCATCGAAAGATGACCCTCGAAACCAGTCGCGGACGGTCTACTTTTTCTCCAGGGCGGTCGCCTTAGCTTCGGCTTTGGCTGCTTCGGGTTCCCGGTGGAGGCCTTGGTAGGCTTTGGCTAGCAGGTGCCATGCCTGCGCGTTCGCTGGGTCCGACTTAGTAAGTTGCTCTAGATCAGGACGAGCGGCGGCGAACTCTCCTTTCATGATCTGAGCTTCGGCCAGACCCAGGCGGCCTTCAACGTTATCGGAGTCGACTAACAGGGCGGCTTCGAATTGATCATCGGCGCTGCGAGCATCTTTCAGTTTGAGATCGATCCGGCCTAGCAGGAGACGGGCATTCGTTTGGCTGGCGTTTGATTTGAGGCTGGTTTCGAGGGCTGTGCGGGCGGCGGCGAAATCGCCAGTTTTTTCCAGGGCTTGACCGGCCTCGAAGGCGGCGGCTGAGTCATCGGCTCGAAGCTCGACGGCTCTCTTCAGGTGCGTTGCCGCTTTTGGATAATCGTGCGCCGCCAATTCCAGCTCTCCCAATTGGCGGAGCGCGGTCGCAGAGTCGGGATCGATCTGGACTGCTTTCTCGAGATACTTGCGCGAGTCTTCCGTGCGCCCGTCATCGGACGCCAGCATGGAGTTGTGCAGTAAGTTCTGGACCTCGATTTTGTCTTTGGGATCGGGCAGGGTCGCTGTCTGCGGGGAACCCGCCGGTGGAGCCGCAAGTTTAGCTTTCCATGTCGCCATTTCGGCCTGGAGCTCGGCCTGCGTACCTCTCGCGGCCGAGTTCACGGTCTGGGCAGGGCCTTGAGCCGCATAGAGATTTTTTGTTTCGTGAGGATCGGCCTGGAGATCGTAGAACTCCGGCCTCGGCGCTTCAATCAGCTTGGCGTTTTGTTCGCGCAATGCCTTGATCGGCGCCCATCCCCAGCGGAGTGGGTAATCGGTTTCTCCCAGGAGTTCGCGGGCGGCATCTGTCCGGCTGTTGATGAGTGGGAGGAGCGATACGCCATTCAGTTCGGGCGGGGCAGGCGTATTAGTGAGCGAGAGAACAGTTGGAAGAATGTCAGTTGTGCGCACTAACTTGTCGATGGCCTCGCCGTGATGAATGGCGGCGGGGAGTTTCACGATCAGCGGGACGTGGAGCGTGGAGTCATACAGGAAGAGGCCGTGAGTATCTTCTCCATGCTCCCCCAGACCTTCGCCATGGTCTCCCACAATAATAACGAGAGCGTTCTGATACGCTCCGGATTTTTTCAGCGTGGCGATGAAGTGGCCCAGCTGGGAATCGGCGTAGGCGATCTCTCCGTCGTAAAGATGTTTAGCGTATTTTTCGGAGAACGGCGGCGGCGGCTCGTAAGGATCATGCGGATCGAAGAGGTGAACCCACATGAATCGGGGGGCACTGGATTGAGACTCGCGGGGATGCTGCGCCAGCCAGGATTCCGCGTGGGCGACTACGGTTTCAGCGCGACGCTCGACGCGGCCGAAGCGGTCTTTACTTTCGGTTTTCGCCGGGAAGTTGTCGTAGAAGTCGAAGCCGCGGTCGAGGCCGGGTGCAAGCTGGTTGCTGTCGAGAATTACCGCGCCAATGAAAGCGGAGGTCTGGTATCCCTGTTTTTTTAGCAGCTCGGCCCAGGTGACGTGCTGGGGCGCAAGCGGGACGGCGAAGTCGGTGACGCCATGCACGCTCGGCAGCAGCCCGGTAAGGATGGTC
>Ga0210389_10003661_pt1 | contig 12020 bp, 11 predicted proteins | sample IncBWH28OmetaG_FD_160127 | JGI IMG/M metagenome (GOLD analysis project Ga0210389, IMG submission 160127) | Forest soil microbial communities from Barre Woods Harvard Forest LTER site, Petersham, Massachusetts, United States - Inc-BW-H-28-O ... | reverse complement strand
CTACCGCGCCGAGCCTGCCCGCCCCGCCGACGCCCCCTGGCCTCCCTCGCCGCCCGCCCTTACCCACCTCACCCTGCACTGGTCCGACGGGACCGCCACCACCGCCTACCCGTCGGATTTCCCCGTACTGGCAGGCAACGGCAATCACAATTCCCTGCCCCACGTACCTCCTGTCAGTCTCACCACCCCTGAGCCTGGCAGGAGGCACCAGCCCAGAACAACGTAAGGCTCCCGCGCGGCGAAACGCGCCGCCGCGCGGTGGAGGAGGGAACCGCCCCCAACCGTGTGGGGCACGGTTCCCGCACGGCAGGTACCGCCCTAGTGAACAGGGGCGGTACCCGCCCCCAGCCGTCCGTGCGCCGTCCGCGCGGACAGGCCGCCCCCCTGGCCCCTTGCGGCAGGCCAGGGGGCCGGCCCCGCCGTCCGTAAGGGAACGGTAATCCCCCGTTTCCCGCCCGCCGGCCCGGCCGCCGCGCGAGAATAGCGGCGAGTCCCCTGCTTGCGGCCTGGGGCCACCGTCTATGCCATCACCCATGACAGGGACCGGTCTTGACAGGGACACAGGCCGCCGCCGCGCGCCCGCGCCGTTCGGATGCCGGGCAAGCCCGGCTCACCGAACGGGACATCACTGGCATGCTGCTCGTGGCCGAGCAGTACGCCGGCGTCCCCGACGGCCCCGCCGGCAAGGCCATGCGCGCCCGCATCAACGAACGCTTCACCCAGCTTCACGCCGAGCGCACCACCGCCGAAGCGCGGCTAGCCGACCTTACCGCCGAGCAGCCCAAGGCCGCCGACCCCGCCATCCTCGACGAAGTCCCCTACGCCGGCGACATGATCCCCAGCCTGCCGCCCGCCCTCAAGGCCCGCCTGTTCGCCGTCACCGACCTCGCCATTTTGTGGAGCAAGGACAAGTCACACGCCACCGTCTCCGTCACCGACGCCACCCTCGCCGCGCTACCCGAGATCCTCAACCCCGCCCAGCCCGGCTACCACGACACCGCCGCCGTAGAATCCGAAACCATTGGGGCATTGGCGCGTCCCCCTATAGCCGGCCCAACGCCACACGGCCGAAGGCGCGACCTCGGCGAGGCGGGCTGCGCCCGCCTCAGCAATCCCGCAGGGCACGCGCGCATCGCCCGTCCTTCAAGGCAGGCACCATGCCTGCCGTCGTGACCTGATCACGACGCAAAAGTGGACTCACCCGTGCGCCCGCCGCGGTGCGATGAGGGTGGCCCACCAGACCTCGGTGAACAGGTCCACCGGCAGCTCCTGATCGGCGAACAGCGTGTGCGACCGGCCCCACATGTAGGTGTGCATCTGCACGCGGCACAGCTCGAACCGCATCCTGGCTTCCACCCGCAGCTCAAGCGGCCACGTCTCCACCCAGGGCTCCAGGTACTCCAGGGCGGTCCGCCGCACCTCCGTCGGCTTGTCCTCGCTGAGCTCGGCTTCCTCGCCGGCCAGCGCCATCGGCCGGTTGCGGGCGTAGTAGTTGAGCGCCCAGTCGACCCATTGCCGCAGGCCCGCCCGTTCGCCCGCTATCAGGACGTCCGCCAGCTGGCGCGCGCCCTCGATGGCCTCGGCCCGCATCTTCTCCGTGGCGGCGGCGAGCAACGCGTACTTGGAATCGAAGTGCAGGTACAAGGTCGCCCGGCTCACGCCGGCGGCGGCGGTGATCTCCTCGATCGTGGCCCGCGCGTAGCCCTTCTTGACGAACACCCTCCGGGCGCCGGCGATGATGCGGCGCCGGGTCGCGTCGCGGTGCTCCTGGCGAAGGGTTCCTGGCATGGCTTGATTGTAAGCGCTGGCGACTCACGGTCTAGAAGCAATACTTACGATCTGAAAGATAGACCGTTAGTCTACTGAAGAGAGGTCAGCGGCGGCCTCCTCTGGACAACCAGGGAGGGGAACAGGAATGGAACGTCTGGCGGGCAGGGTCGCCCTGGTCACGGGCGCGGCGAGCGGCATCGGCAAGGCGACCGCGGAGCGGCTCGCGGCCGAGGGCGCCGCGGTCATGGTCACCGACGTCAACGACGAGGGCGGCAAGACCGTGGCCTGCGAGCTTGGCGCCCGCGGCCGGCAGGCCGCCTACCTGCACCTGGAAGTCGCGTCAGAGCGGGAATGGCAGCGGGCCATCGAGGGTGTCGTCGAGCAGTTCGGCGGCCTGGACGTGCTCGTCAACAACGCGGGCGTGCGCGGTGAGCCGGAACCGGTCGAGGAGACGAGCCTGGCGAACTGGGACCGGAGCATCGCCGTCTTGCAGACTGGTGTGTTCCTCGGCATGAAATGGGCCGCGCCCGCCCTGCTCACGTCCGGGCGCGCCTCGGTCGTCAACATCAGCTCCGTCTTCGCTGCCAGCGGCGGCTTCGGCACGTCCCCCGCCTATCACGCCGCCAAGGGCGCCGTCCGCAGCCTGACCAAGACCGCGGCGCTGCACTGGGCCAAGCGGGGCGTCCGGGTGAACTCGGTGCACCCCGGCTTCATCGACACGCCCCTGCTCCACCCCGGCTCGGTAAGCGAGCGGCCAGGGTCCGGCAAGTTTCACCAGGCGGTGCTTGACGTCACCCCGCTGGGACGGCTCGGCCGCCCCGAGGAGGTCGCGGCCGGCGTCGCCTACCTGGCCAGCGACGACGCCGCGTTCGTCACCGGCTCGGAACTTTACATCGACGGCGGTTACATGGCGCGCTGACGCCCGCGCCCGCATCCGTTCACCATCGAGAACCGCTGCGCAGAACGGGGGCGTGGTGCCTTCGGCCGCGCCGCCGCCCGGCTAGGGCAACAGGCAAGGAGACCGGCATGCTTGAGGGCAGGCACTACCAGAACGCCTATGTCACGCGGGACATCGACAAGGCGGTCGCGCGGGTCACCGCCCGCGCGGACGTGCGGAGCGTGGCCAAGTTCGAGGCCACGACCGAGGTGCTGACCGCGGCCGGCCGGCGACCGCACAACATCAAGCTGGCCTTCATCTGGATCGGTGACCTGCAGTACGAATTCATCGAGCCGGTCGCCGAGGCCGCTCCCATGTTCGTCCCGGTGCTTCCCGACGACGACTCGCTGCGGTTCCACCACAGCTGCGCGCGGGTGCCCGACTGGGCGGACTTCCGCCGCCTGGTCGACGAGCAGCCCTATCCGGTGGTGATGGAGGGGGCGAGCGGTGACGACCTCAGGTTCCTGTTTCTCGATACCAGGGACCTGCTCGGCCACTACCTCGAGTACACCTGGATGACCGATGCGTCGTGGAAGCGGATAGGCGGCCGGTAGCCGAGCGACGGGGGCGTCTCCCTGGGCGGCTACCGGTCACCTTCGAGGTCGGCCTGGCCGCTTGTCACGCGTCTTCCTCGATGACCGATGCCTGGTTCCACGCGAGGGCCTCGATGTCCGGCTCGCTCGGCGCGGTTCCGCTCTCGCCGGCGCCGGTGCTCCCGGCGCGGACGCTGCCGCCGCGCAGCCAGGAGGCTCCGGCGGCGATCAGGCACATGACGAGGGCGAACGTGAAGACGATGGAAAGGCCATGGTGGAACGGCCCGGAGATGAGGCCGGGGAAGAAGGCGTGTCCGGTGACGGCCGCCTGCCGTGCGGGGGACAGGGTGCTGAGCGCCGGGCCGAGCAGGCTCTGCATCGGGTTATAGCCGAGGAAAGCGGTGAAGAGCACCGACACGGGCGGCAGGCTCGCGACCCGGGCCGCCGCCGCCGGGGACAGCCCTGCGCCGGTCAGCCCGTGGGACAGCGACGCGGGCAGGCTGGACGACAGCCCGACGACCATAATGCTGAAGAACAGGCCGATGGACAGCGTCATGCCCGCGTTCTGGAACGTCGAGCGCATGCCGGACGCGACGCCCCGCCTGTTCGCCGGGACGGCGTTCATGACGCCGGCCGTGTTCGGCGCGGCGAACAACCCCATCGCCAGGCCGTTGCACAGCAGCAGCAGCGCGAACCAGAGGTAGCCGAAGTTCACCGGGAGCAGCATGAGCAGCGCGAACGTGGCGGCGGCGGCGAGCATGCCGCCGGTGGCGAACGGGCGGGCGCCGAACCGGTCGGAAAGGAAACCGGAAGCGGGCCCGGCGACGAGGAAACCCCCGGTGAGCGGCAGCATGTAGATCCCGGCCCACAGCGGCGTGTCGGCGAAGCTGTAGCCGTGCAGCGGCAGCCAGATGCCCTGGAGCCAGATGATCAGCATGAACATCAGCCCGCCGCGCCCGATCGAGGACAGCAGCGAGGCGATGTTGCCCGCCACGAACGCACGGATGCGGAACAGCCGCATGTCGAACATGGGCTGCGCGGTCCGCAGCTCGACCGCCACGAACCCGGCGAGCATCGCCACGCCGCCGATGAGCAGGCCGAGCACGAGCGGGTTGAGCCAGCCCATCGTCGCGCCCCCGTACGGCTGCAGCGCGTAGGTGATGCCGACGAGCACGGCGATGAGGCCGGCGCCGAACAGGACGTTGCCCGGCAGGTCCAGGTGCCCGCCCTCGCCCTTGGCGACCTCCTGGAGCCTCAGGTAGGCCCACAGCGTGCCCGCCACGCCGATCGGCACCGAGACGTAGAAGATCAGGTGCCAGTCCACCACGGCGAGCAGGCCGCCGGCCACCAGGCCGATGAAGGAGCCGGCGATGCCCGCTACCGAGTTGATGCCGAGCGCCGTCCCCCGCTGGTCCGCCGGGAACGCGTCGGTCAGGATCGCCGCCGAGTTCGCCATGATCATCGCCCCGCCGACGCCCTGGACGATGCGCATCGCGATCAGGAACACCGCCGCGGGCACGCCGCCGAAGTAGGTGAGGGACGCGGCCAGCGACCCGACCGTGAAGATCGCGAAGCCCAGGTTGTACATCTTGACCCGGCCGAACATGTCGCCGATCCGGCCGAAGGAAACCACGAGCACCGCGGTGACGACCATGTAGCCCATCAGCATCCACAGCAGGTAGCTGGTGTTGGACGTGGTGAGCGGGTTCATGCCGATGCCGCGGAAGATGGCCGGCAGCGAGATCAGCACGATGGACGAGTCGATCGTGGCCATCAGGGTGCCGATAGTGGTGTTGATCAGCACGGTCCACTTGTAGTGGCCGCCGCGCCCCGCCTGGCTCACGTGCCCGAGTCCTCCTCGCCGACGACCATTTAGTTTTACCGTAACAAACAATCGCGGTGATTGTGCGTACTGACCAGTTGGTCTAGTTTCGTGACATGGCCAACGGTGAACGCGGATGACGACACTGGTGCGGCTGGCGAAGCGATCGCAGGGGCTGAGCACCGACGACTTCCAGCGCCAGGCGGGCGCTGACTGCGACTGGTCGAGCGCGGTGCCCTACGGGCTGCGCGCCGCGACCCAGGCGCTGACGCTGGCCGGCGCCTACCGCCGCGGTGAGCCCGCCTGCGACGCGATCGACGAGCTCGTATTCGACGACGAGGCGAGCGTCGCCCGGTGCCTGGCGGACGCCGCCTTCCGCCGTGCCTGGGCGAGCGAGCTGCTCGACCCCGCCTCGGTCGCCTGCCTGGTCGTGGAGGAGCACGTGGCCAAGCCCGGGCCGGTGCCCGCCGCGTTCGTGAAGAGCTACGAGCTCGTGACCAAGCGGCCCGACCTGGCCCGCGCCGACTTCGACGAGTACTGGGCGCGGGTGCACGGGCCCCTGGCGGCGACGATCCCGACGATCAGGCGCTACGTCCAGGCGCACCTGTCGCCTGGCACGCGGGAGGCCGGCACGGCGCCGCTCGACGGCCTGGCGATCACCTGGTTCGACGACGTCGCCGCGATGCGGGCGGGCACCAGGACCGAGGCCTACGCCAAGACCAGGGCCGATGAGCGGAACTTCCTGGCCGGTGAGCTACCGTTCGTGATAACCACCGAGCGGGGTACATTCCCGCGCGCGGGACTGGTGGCGCGGTACGGGAGCCTGTTAGGTTGTTCTGACCGGACAGTACAAAGTAGTAGGAGGTCACCGGTGACGAAGCGGTGGGTGCATCGGCCGGAAGGCTCGACGTGGGGTGACTGGGGCGAGGACGACGAACTCGGCCGCATCAACTTGATCACGTCGGAGAAGGTGCTTGAGGGCGTCAGGGAGGTGCAGGCGGGCAAGAGCTTCTGCCTGAGCCTGCCGCTCGACTTCCCCGGCGGTTCCTCGCTGAACCAGCGCCGGTACCCGCCGATCATCAGGCCGACGGAAGACCTGGCGTACAAGCCGGATACCTTCTACAACGTCGTGGCGAGGGACTCGATTTCCCCCGAGTACGTCGATGTCTGGTCCGACGACATGGTGACCCTCTGGACCCAGTACTCGACGCAGTGGGACGCGCTGGTGCACCAGGGCGCGCTCTTCGACGCCGACGGCGACGGGGTCGACGAGCCGCTGTACTACAACGGCTTCAAGCCGCACGTGGACATCATCGGCCCGAAGGAGGACGCCAAGGGCGACGGCAGCGGCAGCGTCGCCTTCGCCCGTCACCTCGGCCTTGAGCACATGGCCGCGCACGGCGTCCAGGGGCGCGCGGTGCTTATCGACGTCGCGCACCACCTGAACAACACCGAGGACTGGGTCGCGGTCCCGATGAAGACCGTGCGCGAGATCATGGCGGCCGACAAGGTCGAGGTCAGGCCGGGCGACATGGTCATCATCCACACCGGCTTCACCGAGAAGATCCTCGAGTGGGACAAGAACCCGGACGCGTCGCGGATCCAGGCCATGTACCCGTACCTGGACGGCGAAGACCCCGAGGTGCTCGAGTGGATCACCGACTCGCAGATGTCGGCGCTGATCGCGGACAACTACGCCGTTGAGGGGTGGCCGGCGCCGAGCCCGGAACCGCACACGCTGATCCCGGTGCACAACCTGTGCCTGTTCAAGCTCGGCATCCCGCTCGGCGAGATGTGGTACACCCAGGAGCTCGCGACCTGGCTGCGGGCGAACGGCCGGAGCAGCTTCCTGCTGACCGCACCGCCGCTGCGGCTGCCTGGCACCGCCGGCGGCCCGCTGAACCCGATCGCGACCGTTTGACTCGCGGGGTGGCGAGCCAGGACTTGGCCGGCGGGCACGACCCGGCGTGGGCCCGGCGGACGAGCCGCTGGCAGGACTGGCCGGCCGCCGCGCTCGCCGCGCGCAAGCGGCGCCAGGGCGTCACGCTTAGCGTGGTCATCCCGGCGCGGAACGAGGAGCGCACGGTCGGCGCCGTTGTCGCCGGGATCGCGCGGCTCGCGGCGGACACGGGGCTGGTCGATGAGCTTGTCGTCATGGACTCCGACTCCACCGACGGGACGGCCGCCGAGGCCGCGGCCGCCGGCGCGACGGTGTACCGGGCCCGCGAGGTGGCACCGGAACTCGGCGGTTTCGCCGGCAAGGGCGAGGCGCTGTGGAAGTCGCTGCTGGTGACAACCGGCGACCTGCTGGTGTTCGTGGACGCCGACCTCACGCACTGGGGCACGCACTTCGTCACCGGCCTGGCCGGTCCGCTGCTCGCCGACGAGGGGGTGCTGCTCGTGAAGGGCTTTTACGAGCGGCTGTACGCCGGCGGCGACGGCTCGGTGACGGCCGACGGCGGGCGGGTGACCGAGCTGGTGGCCCGGCCGCTGCTCAGCCTGTGGTGGCCCGAGCTGACCGGCGTCGTGCAGCCGCTCGCGGGGGAGTGGGCCGTCAGGCGCGGCCTGCTCGAGGCGCTGCCCGTGCCTGTCGGTTACGGCATTGAGCTCGCGGTGCTCATCGACACGGCCAGGGAGTACGGCCTCGACGCGATCGCCCAGGTCGACCTGGGCCGGCGCGGCCACAAGCACCAGGCGAGCCACGACCTCGCGCTGATGGCGGCGGAGCTGATGGCGGTCGCCGACCGGCGGCGGCGGCCGGGTGAAGCCGGTTCATCCCGGCCGGCCGAGCTGCGGCAGTTCACCCGCGCCGGCGGCGGCGAGATGCGGCAGCGGTCAAGGCCCGTGCCGCTGGACGAGCGGCCGCCGGCCAGGACGCTCGGCGGCAGGCTGACGCTGCCCGGCCCGGTACTGCCAGGTTCCCTGCCGCGGGAACGGCCGGCCGCGGGCCTGGGGTAGGCGGCGTGGACGTCGCGCGGCACCGCCGGCCAGGCCTGCTGCGGCTGGGCAGCAGCGAGTTCGCACCGGACCGCATGCTCGTCATGGCGATCGTCAACCGGACAACCGACTCGTTCTACCGTCCGGGGCTGACCTGGGACTTCACGGCCGCGCTCGACCACGTGGCGGAAGTGGTCGAGCAGGGAGCGGACCTCGTCGACGTCGGCGGCGTCCCGGCCAAGCCCGGCGCGGTCATCACGGTCACGGAGGAGCTGCGGCGCGTGGTCGACTTCATCGCCGCCGTCCGCGACGCCCATCCGGACCTGGTGATCAGCGTCGACACGTGGCGGCACGAGGTCGGCGCGGCGGCGTGCGAGGCAGGCGCCAACCTGCTGAACGACACGTGGGGCGGCTGGGACCCGCGGCTGGCCGAAGTGGCGGCCGAGTTCGGCGCGGCCCTGGTATGCGCGCACGCCGGCGGCCTGCCCCCGCGGACCAGGCCCTTCCGGTTGTCGTACCCCGACGTCATGGCGGACGTCCTTGACCGTACGCTCGCGCTCGCGGAGCGAGCGGTCCGCGCCGGGGTTGATCCCGAGCGCATCATCATCGACCCCGCCCATGACTTCGGCAAGAACACCTGGCACTCGCTTGAGCTCACCCGGCGGCTCGGCGAGATGACGGCGACCGGCTGGCCGGTGCTGCTGTCCGCGTCGCGCAAGGACTTCGTCGGCGAGACGCTTGGCCTGCCGCCCGAGGAACGGCTGCCAGGCACGCTAGCGGCCACGGCCGTGGGCGCCTGGCTCGGGGCGCGGGTCTTCCGCGCCCACGACGTGCGGCAGACCCGCCGGTCGCTCGACGTGGTGGCCGCGCTGCGGAACAGCTCGCGGGGCGGCGCCGGCAGCACCCGGGACGGTGAAGGCGGGGTAGTCTAATATGCGATAATCAGCTACCAATGGAAAGGCCGGCGTGGCTCCGAGCAGCGACAGGGACCCGATCCTCGAGGCCTATCACCTGTGGATCGACAACGGGTGGGAGGAGTGCGCCGCCGGGGTCACCATTGTCACCTCGCTGATGCGCGTCCACCAGGTGCTGACCAAGCGGGCCGACCAGATTCTCGCGCCGATCGACCTCACCTTCGCCCGGTATGAGCTGCTGGTCCGGCTGTATTTCCACGACGGGTCGCTGCCGCTGAACCAGCTGGGCAGGCAGCTGCAGATCCACCAGACAAGCATCACGAGCCTCGTCGACAAGCTTGAGGCCAAGGGCCTCATCAAGCGCGTGCCGCACCCTACCGACCGGCGCAGCACGATCGCCCAGATCACGCCGTCAGGCCGCGACCTGGTCCGCGAGGCGATCAAGCTGCTGAACTCAGAGCTCTACCGTGACCTCGGACTGACGGGCAACGAGGCACGGCTGCTCATCGGCCTGCTGATGAAGATGCGCAGCTCGTGGAACGACATCGAGAACCCCGCCGGCTGGGAGCCGTTCGAGGTCGGCCAGGACTCCCTGCTCGCCGACTAGCCACGGCGCCCGGCAACGTCGTTCTGATCAAGTTGAACCTCTCGCGGTGAGACGCGGGGCCAGCGGGGGCCGTATCACCGCTGGCCCCGCGTGCTATAGCCGGGTCACGTGCGAAAAAGCGTCACCCGATGAACTAATCGCAGGCGCTTGCCTCAGTTTATACTGACCGATCAGTCCAATAATAGCCTCGTGTGGCCCATGTGTGAAGGTCACGCTTACCTTGAATGGTCGTGGGCCAAGCGTGTTACTGTACTGGTCAGTAAGTACAGAATGGGGAATGTGAGAGGCCGATGCCGGAGCGAATCGAGGTACCCGACGAGTTCCCCGCCGTCGGGAATGTCAGCGGGAAGCGCGTCGTCCTCACCGGAGCGGGCCGGGGCCTCGGGGAGCTGATCGCGCACGCGCTCTCCCGGGGCGGCGCGAAGGTCGCGCTCGTGGCGCGCACTTCACAGGACCTGGCCGACGTCGCCGACGCGCTGACCGGGCCGACGCTTCAGTTCTCCGGTGACGTGCGCGACCCGGGGTTTAACGACGCGGTCGCCGACCAGACCGCGGCGGCGTGGGGCGGGGTGGACGTCTGGATCGGCAACGCGGGGATCTCGCCGGTGGTCGCGGGGCCGCTGGACACGAGCCCAGAGGTCTGGCGCGACGTTATCGACGTCAACCTGACCGGAGCGTTCTTCGGTGCGCGGTCCGCCGCTCGCGTGATGGGTCCAGGCGGCCGGATCATCTTCACCGGCTCGGTGCTCGGGGAGCGGCCGTCGAAGGGGCTCGCCGCGTACAGCGCGTCAAAGGCGGGCCTGGTGGGGATGGCGAAGGCGCTGGCCCTCGACCTGGCCCCGCTCAAGATCACCGTGAACGTCGTGGCGCCCGGCTGGTTCGAGTCGCCGCTCGCCGGCCCCTGGATGCGCAGGGACGGCCTGTCGAAGACCATCCTCGACCACACGGCGCTGAACCGCTGGGGCCGGCCGGCCGACCTGGCAGGCGCGTTTCAGTTCCTCGCCTCGGACGCCGCGGAATTCGTCACTGGAACCGTACTTAACGTCGACGGGGGTTACCTTCTCGCCTGACCGAGCCAGCCAGGAAGGAACTCGGGGCCCGAGGGAAACTCCGCGTCAGAAGGGAGACTCTGATGGGAAGCGCGCGGCGTGTCATCGCGATTCTCGGTGCCGGCGGCACGCTCGGCACCGCCTTGTCCAGGACGCTGGCCGCCGAGCCGGAAACGGATCTGGTGCTCAGCGACCTCAGTGAGGACGCGCTGTCAGGGGTGACCGCCGACCTGGCGGCAAGCGCCGGGGGAGTGGCGGCCGTGCGGGCCGACGTCAGCGATTTCGCCCAGGTCGAGCACGTCGTCAAGCACGCGGTGGACCGCTTCGGCCGCCTCGACGTGCTGATCAGCAACGCCGGGGTGCTCTCACCGAACGGCAGGATCCACAACCTCGCCGCGGAGGACTGGGAGCGGGCCTTCCGCATCAACGTGCTCGGGCCGGTCAACGGCATCAGGGCGGCCGTGCCGGTGATGCGCGCCCAGCGGTCCGGGTCCATCATCCTCACCGCCTCCGTGGCCGGCCTCACGGCCTGGTCGCACTCGTCTCCCTACTGCGTGACGAAGGCGGGCGTCATCCACCTCGCCAAGGTCGCCGCGGTCGAGTACGCGCGCGACGGTATCCGCGTCAACTGCGTCTGCCCGGGAACCTTCCTGTCGGCGATGCACGAGGGCCTGCCCGCCGAGGCGGTGGATGCCATCGCGGCGAAGCACCCGCTCGGCCTCGGCTCGGCCGACGACCTGGTCGGCGCCTACTCCTACCTGGCGGGCGGCGCGTCGCGCTGGACGACGGGATCGGCGATCGTCGTCGACGGCGGCTACGCGGCCCCGTAGGACCAAGCCGCCCCGCCTACTCGGCGGTGTAGCCGCCGTCCACCGGCAGCGCCACCCCGGTTACGTATGACGAGTCGTCGCTGGCCAGGAAGACGGCGGCGGTGGCGATCTCGCGCGGCGACCCGTAGCGGGCCATCGGGACCGGCATCGGCCGGTCGGGCACCGGGGCGGAGTTGTCCGCCGGGGCACCGCCCCGGCCGGTGTAGATCATGCCCGGGCAGATGCAGTTGACCCGGATGTTGTCGGCGGCGAAGTCGAGCGCCGCCCCCATGGTGAGCGAGACCACCCCGCCCTTGGTGCCGCCGTAGGCGGCGATGCCCTTGCGGCCGACCAGGCCGGTGGCCGAGGCGGTGCTGATGATCGACCCGCCGCCGTAGTCGCGGAGCACCGGCACGGCGTACTTGATGCCGAGGAACACCCCGCGCAGGTTCACCGCCACCAGCCGGTCGAACAGGTCGTCGTCGGTCTCGTCGAGCGGGTGGTGCGGTGCGTTGAAGCCCGCGTTGTTGAACACCACGTCGAGCCGGCCGAACGCGTCCACCGCAGCCGCGAACATCGCCCGCACGTCGCCCGCCTGCGAGACGTCGGCGTGCACGGCGATCGCGTCCTTGCCGATCTCGG
>Ga0210389_10003659_pt1 | contig 12022 bp, 10 predicted proteins | sample IncBWH28OmetaG_FD_160127 | JGI IMG/M metagenome (GOLD analysis project Ga0210389, IMG submission 160127) | Forest soil microbial communities from Barre Woods Harvard Forest LTER site, Petersham, Massachusetts, United States - Inc-BW-H-28-O ... | reverse complement strand
ATCCGCGCAGAGCATTAGGGCCAGCGGCCATACCTGCCGCACAAACAGGCCGGACACGTGACCGCACCCGACCAATGCTGCAAAACGTCAGAAAGTTCTTGCCAAGGCGCCGTCCACACGTGACCCGAAGCGCACATCCGGATAATTCATTCCAACCAAATTGCGCTCGATTTCGATCGCAGAATTTTGCCCGTTTTCACGCCCGAAATTGGCCCGTACCTACTTTTTCACCTGAGAAGACCTTAATCGTAACGCGGACTTGAGTCAGGCTCCGATGCGAATGCGGCGTGTCTCCAGCGACTCGTGCGCCGTCGTCACCGGTGGCGCCTGCTCCGACGGCGCCCGGCGTGGTGCCGAAACGCTTTCGGAAGCCCCGCGCAAAATGCGTGTAGTCGCAGGCGTAGGCAATATCGCTGAGAGGCTGACCTCTCTTCATCAACGCGCGGCGTTCGATCAGACGCCCCGCATGATTCAGATATGTAGTGACCGCATGTCACCCCGCGCGGGGCGCGCCAGGTGGTGCGCGCTAGTACGGACGATTAGGCGCGATCGTCTCACGACACCTGCGGTCGAGCCGCCTAGATTCCGATCTTGGCAGCCGAGGTCCTTGGCAGGGTCTTTGGCAAGCGGACAACCGACCGACGTCGATTGTTCTACGATCTCAGCCCGGACTCGATCGCTTGTCCATCGGCCTTGGACTGGGAGAAGGACCACATCGAGAACCAGGCCGGGCTCCGGGGAGAGCCCACCTCGCAGCAGGTGAACAAACCAGATGGCAGCAGAGATTCCTTACATTTTCGGTCATTCCGAATCCGAACTTCACCGCTTGATCCGCCAGGCGGCAGTGCTTACACCGATCACACAGCGCTTGTTTAGCGACGCTGGCCTCGCGCGCGATATGCGCGTGTTGGATGTCGGCTGCGGTACCGGCGATGTGTCGATGCTCGCCGCCGACATGGTCGGCTCGGGTGGCGCGGTGGTGGCCATCGATCGTAGCAAGGACGCTCTTGCAGTTGCACGCGAACGCGCGCGGGCGGCCGGCCACGACAACATTGAATTCCACGAAGCAAGTGCCGAAGCATTCAACACGCGGATTCCGTTCGATTTCGCCATCGGCCGCTATGTGCTCGTGCACCAGCCCGATCCTGCTTCCTTCATCCGCGCTATCGCTAGAAATGTTCGTCCAGGTGGCGTGGTGGCGTTTCACGAGCCCGGCTTGTACGATAAACGCAACCAGACGATGCCACCAATTGCGCTGTGGTCTAAGGCATTCGATTACATATTTACCGCCCTCCAGTCAGTCTCGTCGCACCCGGATGCGGGCGCTAGGATGGCAGGGCACTTCCGCGAGGCCGGTCTAGAGCGGACACCAGCGCTATTCTGCGAGATACCCATCGGCGCAGGCGCTCAATCTCCTCTTTGCGGTTGGGTCGTTCACACCCTGCGCAGTCTCATTCCGCAGCTTGAGAAAATCGGTGTCGCGACAGCCCAAGAGATCGACATTGACACTTTGGAGGATCGCCTGCGCGCGGCGATCGGTTCGCACACTCAACTCATGACTCTGACTCAATTCTGCGGATGGGCCCGATTGTAGGGACATCTGCAAATCATAGGCGACACACAACAAGAGTCAGTCATCGATTCTGTCGCCAAAACGTCAATCAGCGCGAACCATTGTTACAGGAGTAATATTGAAATGAACGTCAAATACGTTGCGGCAACGGACTTCGAAGCCACTCGTTTTTATCATCAGAAGGAGCATTTCAATAGCAACATCACCAAGTCTTTCGAATGGCGAATTGAGCAGTTAAATCGGCTCGCCAGGATGCTGTCAGAAAACGCGAGCGAGTTCTCCGAAGCCCTGGGCAGCGATTTCAAAACGGCTTTGTCGGAAAAAGTGTTCGAGGGCGCTGCCTTATTGGGATTGATCGAGGCGACAAAAGCCAACCTCAAGGCCTGGATGGAGCCCACAGAGGTGCCTATTCCGAAGTTCCTTCGTGCATCCGGTCACAGGGGTATAGTCTACCGCGAGCCCTATGGCGTCACGCTGATCATCGGGCCGTTCAACGCTCCGTTGATCTCGCTGCTGCGTCCCGCGATTACGGCACTTGCCGCTGGCAATACCTGCGTCCTTAAGGTGCCGGAGGCGCCCGCGACCGCGAGGTTGCTGCTTGATTTAGTTCCGAAATATTTCGAACCCTGCGCCGTGACGGCGTTTGCCGCTGATCCGGAACAGATCGCGCGCGTTCTGAAACTGCCTTTTGATTTTATCTTCTTTACAGGCAGCGCCCGAGTTGGACGCATCATCATGCGTGCCGCTGCGGAGCATCTGACTCCTGTGCTCCTGGAACTCGGCGGCCAGAATCCCGCGCTTGTCGACCAAACAGCGAATCTCAGAGACGCCGCCAAAAAGATCATGTGGGGAGCAACGGCATGGGGTGGTCAGTGGTGCACATCGCCTGGATATGCTTACGTGCACGAGTCCATTGCCGAGGAATTCGTGGCGGAGTGCAAACGGGCAGTCACTGAACTTTACGGCGATAATCCCAGCAGCAATCCGGATTATTCGCGGATCATCGACGAACGGGCCGTTAAGCGGCTCGCTGCTCTTATAAACCCCGACAAAGTCGTATTTGGCGGCCGCTATGACGAGGAGAAACGTTACTTCGATCCGACAATTCTTTATCCGGCCTCGTGGTCAGACAAGGTTATGCAGGAGGAAATATTCGGGCCAATTCTCCCGGTCCTGACGTACTCCACGATTACCGAGGCAATCGAGCAGATCAAGCGTAGACCCCGGCCGCTCGCTGGCTTTGTGTTCAGTCAAAATAGCGGCGTCATTGATTCGTTCATCGCGAACCTCTCGTTCGGTGGCGGCGCAGTCAATCAAACCAACGTCCATGTCTTCATCGAAACCATGCCGTTTGGAGGCATCGGCGAATCTGGTCTGGGTTGCGCTAACGGCAAGCACGGATTCGACAGTCTGACTCACGCCAAATCTATCCTCGTTTCGCCGCCGGACGTTGCGATTGATCATCTTTACCCCCCGTACACGATCGAGAAGGTCCAGGCACTTAGCCAGTGGCTCGGCTATTGAGTGGAAATTGTGGGTCGACCCAAAATGGCAAAAAGGGAAACCAGTGAGCCAAGACAAATCACCACGTAAGGACATCAAAACGCCAGGCGAATTGCCGGCCTCGGCGGCAAACACCGCGGATTGGCAGGGAGCTTTTGCGCAGCGGAGCGCGAGCGCCTTCGCCAGCGCCTTTACAGAGGACGTGGTTCTCGAAGCGAGTACTCTTTACCGGCCGGTGAGCGGCCGTGAAAACGTCAAGCAGGTCATGGAGGCCGCGAGCAAGATGTATGAGGACCTGGAATTTACAGAGCAGGCAGCGGATGGTCACCACCAGTACGTCGAATGGAGGGTGCGTACCTTCTCGGGCAGCAACATGAGGGGCGTTACGATCATTACACGGAACGCGGCCGGCGCCATCACGCGCCTGGCGATCCATCACAGGCCACTCGCCGAAGCCTTGAAGTTTTCGGCGGAGATGGGCCGGCGACTACAAGGGGTTGTCGATGCCTCTCATTTCCTGCAGGCAGAGGATGAAATCCGCAGGATTTGACTGCAACGCTTGCGGTCCTGCAATGCGTCTACGCAGACGGAACGCCCAGAAATTAAGATGATGAAGCGTAAGCTAACTTCTGCTGATGGCACGAAGCTGACCAAGCCGTTGCCCTGATCAAGGCCTGCTGTTGACTGACAAACGGACATCGATCACTCGCTATTTTGGGTCTCACTTTGGCCCACAACGGACTTGTATCAGCGTTACCGTCACGCTGTAGAACGCCAATCGCGCGGCACGCCAATCGGGTCGACCGGCGTCCCACCAGGATCGGGTGTCCTACACCACGCGGGGGACTTCAGTTCGCTAGATAGGACCTTGCCTCGGCCAGTTCTGGGCGCGCCGCCCCGACGGGTTTGCTTAGCGCCACAAGCTTCCGGTACGCGTCGTGTGCGGTCGCGGAATTACCCGTCTGTTTCGCGGCGCGGGCCTCTCCGAGAAGGCTGCGAAAGCGATTCGGATCGGTGCTCAACATCGTTCGGTACTCGACCAGGGCCTCCGCCGGCTGGTTAAGTTCGAGCAACAGATCGGCCAATAGCTCGCGCGCCGGCAGCACGGACGACGGGGTAGCCGGGTCCTTGTCCATCGTGGCGTCCAGATCGGCCGCTGCCCGCACCAACGCGACGGCCCTCCTGTCGTCGCCCTGGACACGGGCGAGAATACCGGCGGCCGCCAAACGCTCGACCTCGACTTGGTTGGCCCAATAGGTGTCATTGCCCTTCAGCTTGTCTTCGAGCGATTGTAGCCGGCCGATCTCGGATTCGGCGCCGGCAATGTTTCCGGTCCGTGCGTCGCCCAGTGCCCGGGCATGGGCGCTCATCGCTTCTGCCCATGGAAAGCGCTCCAGCGGGAAGCCGATCGCCGGCTCGCTCAGCGCGGCGGCAGCCGGCCAGTCGCGGCGCTCGAGCGCATAGCGCGCCGGGATCGCCGCTACGGCGTAGGCCGCCGGCAGGTTCGGGGCGGCGCTCTGGCGAAAGCTGGTCAGCTCGTCGAGGACCCCCTCTGCCTCACGATCCTGAGCGGTCTGCAGATAAGCGTATTCGAGATAATCCATGGTGTGGACGGTTTCGGTGTCAAAGCTCTCCGGCCCGAGTGTCTTTCGGACATAGGCCAACGCCGCAGCATGAGCGGCGAGGTTCGAGTCGATCGATTGCTGCCACATCCCGAGCCGAGTGAAGATGTGCGAGGGCATGTGCAGCGCGTGCGGCACGTCAGGCGCGATCTTCGAGTAGCAGATCGCGGCGTCCAGGCCGGCCGCTGCAAATTGGGGCGAATCGTCACTGTGAATCAAATAGTGGACGACGCCGGGGTGATTTGGCTGCTCGGCCCAAACCTTGTTGAGGATTTCCGCCGCCTTGCGCTTATTGGCATAGGTCGTGTCGGTAGGGGGCGCCGATGCGTTCAAAGCCAATCCGTAGAACACCGCGGCTTCGCGATCCTCGGGGTAGCGCAAGTAAACTTGTTCCATCGCTTTCTCGTAGGCGACAGCCCGCGTCTGATGATCAATCTTGTCGCTGTCGCGATAGAAGGCCGCGATCGCAACTATGTAATCCTTCTCACGATCGGACTTCGGTCCCGCGGCAAGGGCCTTCTCTACCGCCTCAGCGCCTGTCTTCAACGCCGCCGGGCTCGGTGGGAACCACAGTGGATACCAATGGCTCATCGCGACACCCCAATATCCCATCGCGCAGCCAGGCTCGGCTTCGGTGACCGCGGTAAACCCTTTCACGGCCTCGCGGTACCAGAACGAATGCAGGGTCCACACAGCCTCTTTGAAGGTCTTTTGGACGACCGGCCCACAGGAGATCTGGAAGTTCACTTCACCCGGCGCGTTCGCCACCGCGGGACCAGCATCCGCGCATGCTCCGGGCTGTATTGGTAACGTGAAAAGAGCGGCGGTGAGGAAAAGCGCAGAAATTTTCTGGCGTGTCATATCGATAACCTCCTGGGTCAGACCGCAATCGAGCAAAACACCATCAAAGTCGCCGCATTAATCCAGTCGTCGTTCGCGCGCTCCTCGAGGGACCTGGGCTGCCACAGCTTTTTTCTTCCAATCGCTGAGCACGTCGGCGGAGACCGAAGTCGTTGAATTGATACACACGACGCCACGATTGCCAGCAGAACTGCCCGGTTGAGCATCACGTCCTCCGCTCGCTTGGCGGTTGGCGGACGGCACGCCCGTCAACCGGCGGCAATATAGCGGGCGACGACAAGCCTGTTAGTCCATAAACTGGAGCAACAAGGCCCGCGGACTTGGAGTATGATCGCCCGATGATGCGCTATGGCCAGTTCTGCCCGATAGCCAAGGCCGCCGAGATCGTCGCCGAGCGGTGGACCCCGCTCGTGGTGGCCGAGATGCTGGCTGGCAGCACTCATTTCAGCGATATCCGGCGTGGCGTTCCGCTGATGTCGCAGACGCTGCTCTCCAAGCGCCTGAAGGAATTGGAGCGCGTCGGCGTCGTCGAGCGCCGCGGTATCAATCCGCGGCGACCCGAATGGCACCTCACGCAGTCCGGCCGCGCCCTTGCGCCGGTCATTCAACACCTCGGCGAATGGGGTCTCTGTTACGCCCAGGACCCGCTCCAGGACGGCGATCTCGACGTGACCATCCTCACGTGGAACATCCGGCGGCGCGTCGACCCGAATGTCTTCGGAACGCGGCGCGTGACGGTTCAATTCGACTTCACCGACGTGCCGAAGGCAAAGCGCCGCTGGTGGATCGTCAACAATCGAGGGACCGTCGATCTCTGTCCTACCGACCCAGGCTTTCCCGTCGACCTCTACATCAGGACGGATATTCGGACAATGGTACACGTCTGGGTCGGCAAGCTTGCGCTCGACAAGGCCATTAGCTCCGAACGGATAGAAGTCATCGGGGCGCGGCAGCTTCGCAACCGGTTGAGGGCGTGGTTCCTCTATAGCCCGATCAACATGAATGGGCTCTCAAATCCGCTCGCGACATCAGCGCCAACCAACGAGAAGCGGCATGGCAAGCCGGTCCGAAAACCAAATCGAGGTGAGGCCCGAATACCATGAGTGCGAATGCTGCCATCGGTGGGCGGGCCGTCGAGACATGCACCGCGATTGATGTCGCACGCGAACTCGGGCCAATTCTTGCACGACACGCCAATGAAGCTACGGATGAAGACAAGTTCGTCACCGAAAATTTTGAGCTATTGAGATCATCAGGCCTCGTCGAAGCCGGTGTACCCGACGAACTCGGCGGAGCCGGCGCCAAAATCGATGAGCTAGCCACAATGTTGCGGACGTTAGGCTACCACTGCGGCTCGACTGCGCTCGCTTTCTCCATGCATACCCATCAAGTCGCGATTCCTGCCTGGCGGTGGATGCATCAAAAGGCAGTCGCCGTCGAACCACTTCTAAAACGCGTCGCGAAGGAGCGCATCTTGCTTCTGACAAGCGGAGGATCGGACTGGATCGCAGGATCGGGCAAAGCCGAAAAGGTGCACGGTGGGTATCGCATCACCGCGCGCAAGACGTTTTCATCGGGAGCTCCATTCGGGGACCTCCTAATGACCAGTGCGGTCTTCGAAGATCGGGGGGAACCGCCCGTGGTTCTCCATTTCGAAATTCCGATGAAATCTCAACATGTCAAGATCATGGATACTTGGCACACACTGGGTATGCGAGGGACCGGCTCGCATGACGTGCTCATCGACGGCTACATCGTACCGGAAACCGCTGTCACGGTGCGCCGCGAGGCCGGCAAATGGCACCCGTTGTTCCAAGTTATTGCGACAATTGCCTTCCCTCTCGTCTATTCCGTGTATCTCGGGGTCGCAGAGAGCGCGCGCGATATTGCTGTCACGCTCGCAAAAAGAAAGCAGTCGACGCACCACATTGTGGAGCTTGCGGGCCGCATGGACACGGAGCTGACAGGCGCTCGTCTTGCGCACGATTCGATGCTGGCGGCAGCTCGCCTCAACGCTCCGTCGGACGCTACTATCAATCAAGTGATGATCGGCAAGCAACTCGTTACCCGACATGCGATGGCGACTGTGGACCTAGCCATGGAGCTTGCCGGCAGTGCCGGCTTCTACCGGGCGGCCGGTCTCGAACGGCGGTTCCGCGATATGCAGGCCGCGCGCTATCATCCGCTACAATCCGGCCCACAGGCGGAATTCGCCGGCGCTATGGCGCTCGGATTGACGATTGATCGGATTTTCTGAGTGAGGCGGATATCTTCATGTGGCACGAAACGGACCAGCCGGGTCGGTGTGCCGATGTCCGTTAATCGGATGCCGGCTCAACCGGTCGAGGGTCAGAACGACGCGAATGACCCCAGAACGGACATTGCGAGCGTTTGCGCCGGATCAGGGCGCCGGCGATGCCAGCGGCTTGCCTTTCTCTATGACAAAGGTGTCGATCAGCTTGTTGCCAGATACCGAGCAAGCGTCGTGGGGCATCTGGGGCGACGTCTCGTATGAGTCGCCCGCCTTGAGGGTCTGTTCGGGCTTCCCCTCGATCTTGAGCACGAAGTCACCCTGTATGACGTAACCGCTGTCAATCCCCGGATGGGTGTGGCGACCCGCGCAAGCGCCCGGCGCGATCTCAATAAAGGCCGTCACGGTGGTATAGCCCGCCGGATAATCGATGCTGCGAAGGACGGTGCGCTTGATGGCAGGCTGCTGTGCGATGGCAGATACCACGATAGCCGGCACGGTTACGCACGCGATGGTGAGAATCTTAATCATCAGCTTTCCCTCTATCTTCAGTAAACAAAAAAACCGACCTTCGTGTCGGGATGGGCTCATTCAACTCCTCCCCGGTATGATCCAAATGATGCGAGCGTATTCCCTGCAAACAAGGATTTCCTCTCCCGATCGGGAGAGGCCAGGCTCCGCGCGGCAACATGACAAACAGTGCCGCTTTGCGGCTGTTGGCTTCATGTCTTACCGGTGGAAGTTGGAGCCCAGAATTGAGGGGTGCCTGATTTACGATCATCAGGCTCGAATTGAGAAGCCGCTTTCGGGCGGCTTTTTGTTTGTTTGGCGGCTTCCGCTGTTGGCCCTTCGCGGATCCGAGCAGCGACTATGGAGATACCCATCTGCGAGAACGGAGCGGGTCGCCGCGAGCGTTGTCTTAAGTCGGCTAACGACCTGATGTGATGGTATCCATGGGCTGCTTCTCCGGGGGCCGCGGTCTTTGAAGACTCTGCGAAGCAGCCGGTCCATCCCATTAGCGGACATTGATTGAAGGTCGTCTCAATCAATCACAGGACGCGAGAAGCCGGCGACGAGTCTTACCAGATCCGTCTGGTGTTTCGTCCCGGTTTTCCGGAAAAGACTGCGTAAGTGGGTTTTTACGGTGCCGCTGCCGACGCCGAGAGCTTCGGCGATTTCCGGGCCGCCGCCTAATTGCACCAATGCAAGCAGGACCTGCAGCTCGGTCTTCGTCAGCTTGTAGGCGCTGGCGATGACCTCGGGCTGGTTAGGCAACTCGATCTCGGCTTTCTGCACGAATACTGCCGCGGTCGCCTTGGCGTCGATCCCGGCAGCACGCCGGCGTTTCAGAGGAAGGAGATGGGCGAGGTAACGCGTACCATCTGCTGCCAGCAGCGGCATCGCGACGCTCTTGTTGCTGATCGCCGCATCGCCATCGCCATCGCCAGCAGCTCGAAGGGCCTCCTGCAAAAGCTGATTGGCTTCGGACTGCCTAGCGCTCAGCTTTCCGCCTGCAGAGCGCAAATAGTCGCCAGCCCTGACGATCTCGTTTCCCGCCCTGTTCGAGTAACTGATGTTGCCGGATGCATCGACCACGAAAACGCCGGCTCTGATACGGTCCAGCAGATCGGAGAATCCCTGCGCTTCCGTCGTCTTGTGCTCGACCACGTTGCCGATCAGAACCGCACGACGCAGATGGGGCACAATGGAGCCGAGGAGCGCGTATGCCCGAGCATCCGCCATGCCGTCTCTTTCGTTGCGGAACACGACACATCCCGCGCCACGGGTCGCCGATCTCTCAAGGATGCAAAAAACGTTGTCGATCAATCCTTGAGGCTTGGCCCACTCCTTGTAGAATCGGGTCTCAAAGAATTCCGCGGGCGGAAGCAGTTCGGAACTGCTGGAGATGCGCCCGACATCAACCGTCAGCATCGCCGGGAGCAGCGGATTGAGGTGGATATATTCCTTGAAATAGAGCTTCTCGTAGTCCAGATCCATGCCCCAGGTGTAGTACGCGTTTCCCACCTTTCGGATGGCATCTTGCCAGAAAATCGAGGCGCCCATGCCTCCCACGAATCCAGCCGTGCGTTCGAGAACGGCATTCCACAAATCGGGCTTGAGAACGGCATCATAGATCAAGCCAACAAGATCCAGCAGCCGAACGGTTTCCTTGTTCATCGGGTGACTCTGGCTTCTTTCCGAATACAAAGACGTAAAACAAGGTTGGTCAAACCACTGTGAAAAACCTCACAACTTCGCATTTATTCCCGCCAATGGACCTTCCTCTCCCGATCGGGAGAGGCGGCGTAGCTCCGTTCAAGGCTAAGGGATCGGTGCCACGAAGATTAGGGGGATTTCATGCCGACCTCTATCCAGCTTGCCTACGCAAAACCAGCCAACGCCTTCCCACAAGATTTCTCTGCCGTCTCTGCTTTTCTAATGATTGGGCTGATCCAGATCGTTGTCGCCGTTCTCACTGGCGGTCAGTGGGCATCATTCGGCGAGCCGTCACTATGGTAGACGGCTTCGCGCGACATCCCTGTTGTGCTGCTTGACTTTGACGTTTGATATCCGGTTTTGGCTTTTCAGACGTGGTGCGATGTTTGACTTGAGTCCGTGATGCGCTCAAGAGCGGACGTACAGGCGGCGCGGTCCCATGACGAAATCCAGCTTGAGAGACCGTAGCATTCAGCCGAGTAGCGGCGGCGAATAAAGACCCTAAGTTTTTGAAGCCGCTCTGCAGAAATCTTGAGAATTCAGGTCCCGAAGGAGGACCCGGTTCGACTTTGACGAATGAACCTGTTTGGCGCGACGGGCCGTTAGCGGCAGTCGTGGGCTGAAGTGCCACGCCCCGCCCGTGATCACAGTACCGCGTGGTCAAAATCAGAACCGGCTGCCTGATGGATGGGTAAGTGCAGCCTCGAATTTCTGCAATTCCCCAAAACGCCCTGTTAGTCGCTCAGAATTCCCTGTTCTTCGGAAAAAAATCCCTGATAATTAGGGGGTGAAATTCCCTGCAAACAGAGAGAACTCGTAGGGAGATTCGTTCTCAACGCAGCTTATATGCCGAACATATCCTAAGTTGTCTGGAAGAAAAATTACAAGCATAAGATGTCGGATTTCAAGACTGCAATTTTTGCAAAACGAACCCAATTCCGTGAAGTAAGAATTAGCGCTCGTCCGCAATCGCCTTGCCGTCATTCGGGAGACTTCCGGGCGCGGTTAGTTCAACCGTGCCGTTGAGCTTGGTGACCGAGCGCAACGTGCCGGCAATTGCGTCGCGAAGCGCCTCGTCACGGGAAGCCGCTTCGCACTTCAGCACCATCACATCCTGTTCGTTGTCGCGCTGGACGACAAGGCGCAGCCGGCCGAGTTCGGGATGGCGCTTGCCGATCTCGACGATCTGTTCGGGCCGAACGAACATGCCCTTGACCTTGGTAGTCTGGTCGGCACGGCCCATCCATCCCTTGATCCGCATATTGGTGCGGCCGCATGGGCTCCTGCCAGGGAGCACGGCGGATAGGTCGCCGATCGCGAGCCGTATCCAGGGGTGGTCAGGGTCGAGCGTGGTCACGACGATCTCGCCGACGTCGCCTTCGGCAGCAAGCTCGGCGGTACCTGGCCGGACGATTTCGAGGATGAGGTCCTCGTTCACGACCAGGCCGTCACGCGCCGATGTCTCATACGCAATCACGCCGAGATCGGCGGTACCGAAGGCCTGATAGGCCTCGATGCCGTGCGATTTGATTTCCTTCTGAAGCGACGGCGGAAACGCCGCGCCGGAGACGATCGCGCGTCGGATCGAGGATACGTCGCGATCGGCGGCGATCGCTTCATCGATCAAAATCTTCAGAAAGTCCGGCGTGCCGCAATAGCCGGTCGGACGATAGGTTTCGATCAGTTCGAATTGAGCCTCGGTATTGCCGGGGCCTGCCGGAATAACAGCGCAGCCAAGCGCGCGCGCGGCGGTGTCGAAGATGAAGCCGCCGGGTGTGAGGTGGTAGCTGAACGTGTTCAGCACCACGTCGCCTTCGCGAAAGCCGGCTGCAAACAGCGCCCGCGCTCCCCGCCAGGGATCGGTATGCCGGCTCTCGGGCTCGAAGATCGGTCCCGGTGAAGTATAGAGCCGCGCAAAGGCACCGGGCGAGCCACTCACGAACCCTCCGAACGGCGGCAACGCCTTGTGAAGCGCGGGCAGCTCGGATTTGCGCA